>JADMIO011660980.1_pt1 | contig 33554 bp, 30 predicted proteins | sample 8958161 | NCBI WGS metagenome assembly JADMIO01 (sample SAMN16585339, study PRJNA669376) | soil metagenome | isolation source: Crop rotation soil | place: USA: Cullars Rotation, Alabama | collected 2011 | reverse complement strand
CCCGCCATGAATTACAAAAGCCTCATCACAGATTTCAGTTTTCTTAATGAGGCAAAGAAAAAACTCTCGCTTCCGCGCGACAATGAAGCACTTCAGCCGCTGGAAACTGCCCTGGCCTATTTTGAGAGGAGAAAACCAGTGCCTGTGCAGAATGATTATAATAACCCGATCGACTGGAACCTTGTTAAGACTATTCCAAAAGATCAAAAGGTGGTGATCAAAACTACGAGGGGTCACATCAAACTCAGGCTGTTTGTTGAAGACACACCGGGATCGGTGGCTAATTTTATAAAGCTTGCAAAGCAGAATTATTTTGATCAGAAATTCTTTCACCGCGTTGTGCCGAATTTTGTGATCCAGGCGGGCTGCTACCGTGGCGATGGCTGGGGTGGAGAGGACTTTTCTATTCGCTCGGAATTTTCACAGCTTCGGTATAAAACCGGAAGCGTAGGCATGGCATCAGCGGGCAAGGATACCGAAGGCACACAATGGTTCATAACACATTCGCCCACACCACATCTTGACGGGCGATACACACGCTTTGCTGAAGTTATTGAAGGGCTGGATGTGGTGAACTACATCGAAGTTGGAGATCAGATCCTGGATGTCGAGCTCCTGAAGTGAGTTTTTTTACTTCATCGCCATGTTTAAATTGCGGTGCAAAATTTTTAAACATTGAGCCAATCATTCAGCCAGCATTTTAAGTTAGGAATCCTGGGAGGCGGCCAGCTTGGGCGTATGCTCATCCAGTCTGGAATTGACTTCAACATTTCTTTTTCTGTTCTTGATCCCGACCGCGAGGCACCCTGTGCCGGCATCACTGAATTCTCGGTGGGGAAACTCACAGACTTTGACACGGTTCTGAAATTCGGTTCATCCTGTGACATCATCACCATAGAAATTGAAAACGTAAATACAGCAGCCCTGAAGGCACTGGTGAAACAGGGCAAAAAAGTTTTTCCCCAGCCGGAAGTTATCGAGTTGATCCAGGACAAAAGACTTCAAAAGCAGTTTTATCAGCGGCATCAGATTCCAACGGCAGAATTTATGCTCACGGAAAATGCTGCAGACGTAAAAAACAACCCAGACTTCCTCCCGGCTGTTAATAAACTGGGAAGAGAAGGCTATGATGGCCGTGGCGTGCAGATCATGCGCTCGAAAGCTGATCTTGAAAAGGCTTTCGATGCTCCGGGGCTGCTTGAGAAGCTCATTGATTTCGACAAAGAGATCTCGGTGATCGTAGCCCGGAATAAAAAGGGTGAGATCCGGTCTTTCCCTGTTGTTGAAATGGTTTTTCATCCTGAGCATAACCTGGTTGAGTACCTTTTTGCTCCAGCAGATGTAAGTGACAAAGTTGTATCAAAGGCAAATGCCATTGCAGAAAAAATTATCAGCAAACTTGATATGATCGGGTTGCTTGCCGTAGAAATGTTTGTAGATAAAAAAGGCGAGGTGCTCGTTAATGAGATCGCGCCAAGGCCACACAACAGCGGTCATCAAACCATCGAAGCAAATATCACGTCACAATACGAACAGCATTTGCGCGCCATTCTCAACTGGCCACTGGGCGATACGAAACAGGTGATGCCAGGAGCAATGGTAAACCTTCTTGGCGAGCCAGGTCATTCGGGCCCCGCAAAATATCAGGGTTTTGAAGAAGTTGTTAGTGAATCAGGTGTGCACGTTCACCTTTACGGGAAAAAACTCACGAAGCCCTTCAGAAAGATGGGACATGTAACAATTGTTGATAATGATATAGAGAGTTTGAAAAAGAAAGCCAACTTTGTTAAGCAAACACTGAAAGTTATCACCTGAAATATATGAGCCAGCCACCGGTAGGAATTATTATGGGAAGTCAGTCAGACCTTGCAGTGATGAAAGAAGCAGCAGAGGTTCTGGAAGAATTGGGTGTGGAATACGAACTCACTGTTGTATCGGCACACCGGACTCCGCTTCGCATGGTGTCATATGCTACGGAGGCACGAAAGCGCGGGCTGAAAGTAATCATTGCCGGTGCTGGTGGAGCAGCGCATCTGCCGGGTATGGTAGCGTCTCTTACTTCGCTTCCGGTAATTGGTGTTCCCGTAAAGTCGTCAAACTCAATAGATGGTTGGGATTCGGTGCTTTCAATTTTACAAATGCCGGGAGGAGTTCCGGTGGCAACTGTTGCCCTCAACGGAGCCCGGAATGCGGGGATCCTGGCTGCTCAGATATTGGGCTCATCCGATCAAAAGCTTGCCGAAAAGCTTGATCTGTTCAAGCAATCGTTACAGCAAAAAGTTGAATCTACCGCCAAAAACATCGATTTAAAGGGCTGGAAAGGGATTTAATGCCGCCTGGAGTTTTGTGAGTTGCTGAAATTCACTATCTTGATCGTCTCCCTTTACGTCAAGCTATGGATCCAAATCAAAAAGGTTGGCTAAAAGAGTACCTTGAATTCCGCGAGGGATTGCACAAGGACTTTACCCATGAGCCGGTTCAAAAGGGTTCTCATCCCGAACAGTCGCTTTATCGCATTGTTCAACCAACCGGGCTGATGTATGGCCACTCGGTAGGAAACATCAACCATCCCTCACAGGATAAATGGGATGAAAAAGATAAAATGAAAATTCTGCTGGCGGAAAGCCTGATCAGCAGTTCCCTTTTGTTTTACGATAAGCCTGTCAATTCTCCTGAAGAAATCTCTAAAGTCATTGTAAAGACGCTGGAGAACATCGGTAATTTTTATAACAACATTTTTCCGGAGCTCTCTACGCCAGCTAAAAGTCTTTTCGGAAAAAAGCGTTCAACGCTGGAAATCGCTGAAAAGATTCTTGATAAACGCATAGATCGCACTACGGAATATGAAGGAAATTTCTGGAGTTACTTTTTCCACAACAGCCTTTTATTCCTGGACGTTTTCATTTTTGGTCAGTGGATCCATACCAATGCCGACAGGATTGTAGCAGACTTTTTCAGGTATGAGCGAGACGAATTGCGTTTCTCGGTTGTGAAAGTCATTGCTGCTGCATCGCATGCCAACAAAGAAGTTTCCTTTGAGGAAAAAAAGCTGCTGGAATTCTTCATTCACAGCACCAATCTTCCGGCTGACAAAAGGAAAGAGGCTTTGAAAATTTTTGAAGCTGGCGTTCAGATTGAAGAGATCAACCTGCCCTCGGAAAATTCATGGATCCTGAAAAAATTCTTCCTGGAGATGGCCATTCTTACAATTTGGGCAGATAAAAAATTCGAGCAGGCTGAAATGGAGTTCCTGAAGCGGTTCTCAACTTATTTGGGATTCAGTGAGGAAGACCTGGAAAACAGTCTCATTGCCATTGAAGGTTTTGTGCTGGAGCATTGGGAACAGCTGGAGCACCTGCAAAACAAGCAGGATTACAATCAGGTAAGTGAGCAGTTTATTAAGCGCATTGCCAAAGTAGCCGAGAAAAATAAGAGCCGCCTGCTGAAAGAAATTCACGGAAGCAACGACATCATGACCCTGGTAAAAAAGGCCAGATCGAATGAGCTTACCATTGAGGAAAAAGAGCGAATGCGCGTGGAACTCATTCACATGCTCAAGACTGTACCGACATTTGTGATCATTTCACTTCCGCAGAAATTTCTGACGCTTCCGATCCTGTTAAAAATACTACCTAAAAATATTTTTGCAGAAGGCGTTGCAGAATAATCAGCCCTCCCCTTCCTTGATCTCGGCAGCCCGTGGTATCAACACGGAGAAGATGATGGAAAGTATCAGCGTTGCAATGATGACGGTGAATGAAAGGTATACGTTCACTTCAATGTGCCAGATATCCAACAGCATTTTGGCTCCAATAAAGAACAGGATGATCGACAAACCTTTCTGCAGCAGGTAGAATTTGTCTATAATGCCGGCCAGCAAGAAGAACATTGCCCGCAAACCCATTACCGCGAAAATATTGGAAGTATAGATCAGAAATGGATTCTGTGTAATGGCGAAAGCCGCAGGGATAGAATCGACCGCAAAAAGGAGATCGGTAGTTTCAATAAGTGCGATAACCAGGAACAATGGCGTAAACATGATCTTACCGTTTTCCCGAACCATGAAAGCACCACCGTGTTCATGTTTGGTGATCGGCAGATACCTGCGACATAACCTTAGTATCGGATTTTTTTCCGGTTCAATTTTCTCATCGCCATCCTCGAAATAAACGCGGATACCGGAATAGATCAGCAGTACACCAAAAATGTAGAGTATCCAATGGAACTGCGCAATCAGCAAAGCGCCAACGAAAATGAAAAACGCCCGGAATACAATGGCTCCGAAAATCCCCCAGAAAAGAATTCTGTGATAATACATGTCATTCACCTGGAAATATTTCAGGATTAAAAGAATGACAAAAATGTTGTCTACAGACAGTGCATACTCTGTGAGATAGGCCGAGAAATATTCCACCGCTCCCTTGGCTTCTGTTTCATCGTATACGTAAATGAAAAAACCGAAGCAGGTTGAAACGATGACCCAAAAAATCGATTGGTAAAGCGCAGACTTTGTGGAAATTTTTTGCGAGTGCTTGTTGAAAATACCCAGGTCGACAACCAGAAACAAAATAATGATAACAGCAAAGATGCCGAACAGAATTGTCTCTCGCTCGTTAAGATTATTGAAGAGTGAAAATAGAAGTATGTTCAAAACTGCTTGCAAACGGGGTCGAATTTCTATTTAAAAGTCTGAAACACCAAAAAAGACAGAGTTTCAGGCTTCCCTAATTTTCAAAACTACAAATATATTTTAATCCCGAAAACTTACATTGATTATTTATGCCTTGGATTTCTGGGAAGAAGTTATTGCGGGTGGCCCGTTACAGGCAAGAGTCGCAAATTCCCTGAATAAGCAGGTTTTGCTCCTGTGCTTTAAATCCTTTGGGCAGCTTTACGGTTGGAATTTCGATATTTAAACAGCTGGTTTGGCCACATTTGGTACATTTAAAATGCACATGGTCGTGGCGATGGATGGCCGTTGTGCAAGCCTCTTTACAAAGTGCGTATTTAAGGCCTCCTTCATCGTCAAGCACCTTGTGAATGAGTCCCTTATCAAGAAAAGTTTTAAGGGTTCGGTAAACGGTTACGCGATCAGACGAATCACTTACCTGGCGCTCAATGTCGCCATGCGAAAGCGCAAAGGTTTGGTGCATGAAAAGATGCAGAATTTCCTGGCGGGTTGGCGTAGATCTCAACCGATAGTTTTTCAGCAGCCGGTCAGAAGCAGCGTTCATTGCAATTGGAGTTTCAGCAGGTTGCTATAAATACCATTGTTTAGCTGGGTTAGTTCCGAATGCGACCCGGTCTCTGCCAGCTGGCCATCTTTTATTACAAAGATACGATCTACTTTTTTAATTGTACTCAACCGATGGGCTATCACGATGGTGGTACGCCCTTCCATCAGTTTTTCAAGCGCTTCCTGCACCAGCGCCTCCGAGTGGGCATCGAGCGAGCTTGTAGCTTCATCCAGGATGAGAATACGGGGATCCTTGAGTATCGCGCGTGCAATGGCAATTCTCTGTCGCTGCCCTCCGGAAAGTTTTACGCCACGTTCACCAACAACTGTATCAAATTTTTCAGGGAAACTGTCAATGAATTCGAGCGCATTGGCTTTGCGGGCTGCGTCATAGATTTCGTCCGTGGTAGCTTCCGGTTTCCCATACTGAATATTTTCTTTTATCGTTCCGCCAAATAGAATCACTTCCTGTGGCACAATGCCGATGTTGCCACGATAGCCTGACAGGTTATAGGACTCAATATTTTTCCCGTCAACCTGTATTGCACCGTTTTTCAGCGCGTAAAAACGCATCAGCAAATTGATGATGGTTGATTTTCCTGAACCGCTTTGTCCGATCAGCGCAACTTTTTCGCCAGCAGCGATTCTGAAGTCGAGATTCTTAAGCACCACAAAATCAGGGCGGCTTGCATAAGTAAACTGAACATTGTTGAAGGCTACCTCTCCTTTGATCTTTATCTTTTCAAATGTAGACTCTGATTCATCGGGTTGATCGAGTATCTCCAAAACCCGTTCGGAAGCGCCTATCGACCGTTGTATCTGCGCGTAGATATCGCCAAGGCCCGCGATAGAAAAACCAATAATTACGGTGTACAATACAAACGCAAAAAGCTCACCTACTTTGAGTTCGCCCGCCTGCACCTGCAGTGCTCCGTAAGTCCCTACGGCAACGATCCCTCCAAAAATTGCGAAGATGATGAAGGATATAAAAAATCCCCGGTAACGCGAAGCGTGAATGGCAGTCCTGACGACTTCATCAAGTGCCTTTTTGTAACGGTTGATCTCGAAAAGCTCGTTCGTGAAAGCTTTGACAATAGAAATTGATTGCAGGGATTCCTCCACAACTACATTGGTCTCTGCAAGTTTATCCTGTGTTTTGCGCGATAGTCGTCTGATATATTTTCCAAATATCAGTGCTATGATCACCAGGAACGGAAACGTTAAAAGCATGAAACCCGTGAGTTTGGGAGCGAAATAAAAAAGGATGGCCGTTCCGAATATCATCGTAAGCAATTGCCTGAGCAATTCGGCAAGGGTAAAGCTGAACGTATCCTGTAAAGTGCTGACGTCAGATGTGATCCTGCTCATCAGTTCGCCAACCCTGCGGCTATCGTAAAAACCCATGGGCAACCATACAAATTTTTGATAAACACGCTTTCGAAGGTCGGCCATGCCACGTTCACTAACTATGGAGAAAGTATAAACCCGGACGAAACCAAAAATTCCCTGGAGGAAAAGAATCGTCATCAGGGCAGCAGCCACTTCATAAACACTATTGAAATACGCAGATTTTCCTGTGGCCACATCAAGCAATTCGCCCGATAATTTTGGAAATGCAAGTAATGTAAGGGTAGAAACAGCAAGCGCCACAAGGCCAAAAATGAATGGGGTAATGTAAGGGAGCATGAATCTGAATGCACCGAAAAGCTTACTCAGACTTTTTTTATCCAGTTTTCTTTTCTCTTCGTCTGTTAATGATTGCCCTGATCGCTTGGCCATGTCTTTACTGAATTGTTATTTCTCCCTGAATGAAAAAGGCAACTGAATCGCCCATGATCATTTTTTGCCCCCCCTCAATTGCATACGAAGTCAGCACGTTTTTATTGTCGATTTGGTGAAACTGCATCAGTAAAACTCTGCCACTTTTATATAACTGGTTGTGGTCGTCATACAACGCTTCAATTTTCCTTGGCTTCGCGATTGACTCCTGGTAAAAGATCCGCAGATAGCGCACAGGCAGGTTTTCTTCCGTTGCCGAAAAGGCTTTTACTGTAAGATTGCTGGATGGATCGAACAATCCATCATCTATGATGTAAAATTCGCGGTTGATGGGTTTATTGATGATCTGAAGCTGACTGAAAATTTCGAGCTCTTGCATCCATGCTGCCGTGTCTGCCAGGACATAAAGGGTATCATCTTTCCGGCCACCCACAGAGGCAGTTTTATGCAAGGTAGCCTTCGCGGAAGCAAGAAAATTAACCTGTGCGGCAACCAGGCTATCCACGTTGTACATTGGAACTACTGCAGCTTTTTTATTACACGAAAAAAACAACAGAAGCAAAACACCAATTGCGGTGACTGACACCCTACGCTTATTTTTCGAGCAATACATTTCCGGTCATTTGCGATGGGATTGGAACGCCCATCAACGTAAGAATTGTAGGAGCAAGGTCTCCAAGCTTTCCATTCTTCAATTTACCTTTATAGGTATCATCAACTAAAATACATGGAACCAGGTTTGTGGTATGCGCTGTATTTGGCGATCCATCCTCGTTGATCATCATGTCGGCATTACCGTGGTCTGCAATGATAATGGTAGCGTAATTATTTCTGAGCGCAGCTTCTGTCACTTTTTGCGCGCATTGGTCAACTGTTTCGCAGGCTTTCACTGCAGCTTCAAATACACCTGTGTGGCCAACCATATCGGGGTTTGCAAAATTCAGGCAGATAAAATCGGGCTCCTTTTTTTCAAGCTCGGGAATGATCTTGTCTTTAATATCGTTGGCGCTCATCTCAGGCTTCAGATCGTATGTGGCTACTTTTGGCGAGGGGCAGAGTATCCTGGACTCACCTGGAAAAACCGCTTCTCTTCCTCCCGAGAAAAAGAAAGTAACGTGCGGATATTTTTCTGTCTCGGCAATACGGATCTGTTTTTTTCCGGCAGCAGAAACCACTTCACCCAAAGTTTTTTCGAGATTATCTTTATCGAAAATGGTTTTAACATCCACGAAAGTGTCGTCATAGTTTGTAAGGGTGATGTAGTAAAGCTTTAGCTTTTTCATTCCCTCCTCCGGAAAATCCTGCTGTGTCAGAACCTGGGTGATCTCCCTGCCGCGGTCTGTTCTGAAATTGAAGCAAAGAACAACGTCACCTTCACCGATTGTGGCAACCGGCTTCTGATCTTTATCGACAACAACCAGTGGTTTTATAAACTCGTCAGTAACGTTGCTATCGTACGAGCGTTGAACTGCAGCGAGCGGATCGTTCACTTTTTCTCCAACGCCCCTCACCATCACATCGTAAGCAAGCTTTACACGTTCCCAGCGTTTGTCGCGGTCCATCGCGTAGTAGCGGCCAACAATGCTGGCAAGCTTGCCGGTCGTTTTATTCATATGCTGAATGAGATCCGTAAGAAACGGAAGTCCGCTTTTCGGATCAGTGTCTCTTCCATCCGTAAAAGCATGTATATACAGGTTATTGATCTGATTATTTTTTGCTATTGTGATCAGACCTTTCAGGTGCTCAATATGCGAGTGTACTCCTCCGTCTGAAACCAAACCGATATAGTGAACATTCTTATTATTTTTCTTTGCGTAGGTGAAAGCATCGGTCAGAACCTGATTGCTGTCAAGCTCTTTGTCTTCAATAGCTTTGTTAACCCTTACAAGGTCCTGGTAGACCACCCGGCCTGCGCCAATGTTCATATGCCCCACTTCAGAGTTTCCCATCTGACTGGCAGGAAGACCTACTGCAAGGCCCGAAGCCTCGAGTTTACTGTTAGCATACTTCCCGTATAAGGAACTGATAAAGGGCGTTTTTGCCTTATCGATTGCCGAAACATCCTTATTCTTCGCGATACCCCAGCCATCGAGGATCATCAGGAGAACTTTCTTATTCATTAGCCATTGGATTTTTTGAATATTGCCGTTTTAAATGCTGTTTTTCAGGCGAAAAATAGCCCGCAAATATAGACACGATTACAACATCAAGGGTAATAATGTTATATACTGCTGGTGTAAACGATTGTGTTATAGGTATTCAATAATTTTATTTGAGTATCTTTCATTAAATGGCATAATTTTGGCCGCAAACTCACTTGTCATGAAGGGGAATCGTTTTTTCGCGTTGGTCTTATTTGCTTTGGTTTTCTTACAGTCGTTTGCCATTAATGCCCAAACTGATGTTATCGCACAGGTAAAGGAAACCATCAAGGCAGGTAGCGCCAAGGAATTATCAAAGTACCTGAATCAAGCTGTGGATGTTACCATTGACGGCAATGTGCAAAGCTATAGCAAGGCGCAGGCCGAATTTGTTTTTCGCGATTTCTTTAAGCAGCATCCACCCGTTGAGTTTTCCATCATTCATCAGGGTTCCTCCAAGGGCGGGCAGCCATTCGCCATCGGCCAATATAAAAGCGGAGCCGAAACCTACCGGGTTTTTATGAAAATCAAATCGCTGAACAACCAGCAGTTGCTTCATGAGATTTCCTTTGCCAAGGAATAACCGTTCTCGAAATAAATCTTTATAATCCTTCCGGTTGACCAAACCTGCTATATTTTTGCGGGGTGAAACCGCCTTACATAACTGACGTTTTTTTGAATGATTTTATCGCCTCCGCGCTGATGGAAGATGTTGGGGATGGCGATCATTCTGCGTTGGCAGCAATTCCCGAGGATGCCACCAGCAAAGCACAGCTCCTGGTAAAAGATGACGGAATTTTAGCGGGGGTAGAACTGGCGGAAAGAATATTTCATCAGTTCGATCCGTCTCTGAGAGTCGAGATCCGGTTAAAAGATGGCGATGCAATTAGAAAGGGCGATGTTGCTTTCATTGTTTCCGGATCGGCCAGATCAATTCTTACAACAGAACGCCTGGTGTTGAACAGCATGCAGAGAATGAGCGGTATTGCCACGCGTACCAGCTACCTGAAAAGCCTGGTAAAGGGCACGAAAGTCCAGCTTTTAGATACCCGCAAAACCACTCCCAACTTCAGGTTGCTTGAAAAATGGGCGGTGCTGATCGGTGGCGGTGCGAATCATCGCATCGGGCTCTATGATATGATCATGCTGAAAGATAACCATATGGACATGGCAGGTGGAATTCGTTCGGCAATCAATCGCACAAAAGATTATCTTCGCGCCTCCGGAAAGAATCTCAGGATCGAAGTGGAGACCCGGAATCTGAAAGAAGTTGCAGAAGTACTTGAAGTTGGGGGCATCGACATCATTATGCTCGATAACATGGATTATAAAACCATGCAGGAGGCAGTGCGGATGATCGGTGGCAAATATAAGACCGAGGCGAGCGGAGGCATTACCGAAGATACCATACGCGAGGTTGCATTGTGCGGTGTTGACTACATTTCAGTTGGCGCCCTTACACATTCAATCAAGAGCCTGGATCTGAGCCTGAAGGCTATTAAATGATATTCAAAAATTATAGGTTAAACTTTTTATGGTCGTAAAAACAAAGAACTACAAGCTGGACAAGAAAACTTACATCAACCTGGCTCTAAAAAGTATTTTGAAACAACAGGGCTGGATCGCGGCAGCGGTGGCATTTGTCATTTGCCTGATGTATATCTGGGTTCCAAGCATCTGGTGGTTCATCGGTGCCGCAGTAGGTTTAGGGCTTTACCTGCTTTTCTGGTGGATCCAGTTTTATGGCGTGACGCAGCTTGATCAGGGCAAGATGCTCTTCGAGAAATTCTCCTACGAGATCAGCAGCCAGCAGATCCTGATGAAGATCAATCCCCGCGAAGGGATGCCGTTGAAGTGGGATCAGATCACAAAGGCAAACATCGAGAAAGATGCATTTGTTCTTTTTGTAAACAAAGCTCAAATCATTCACCTTCCATTCAGAATTTTCAACACCGAAAACGAGCGCAAATTCCTGACAAGCGTTCTGAAATCAAAAGGGTTTATCAAGTAGCGGCTGCGTTGCTGGTTTTACCTGATTCGAACTATGAAAAAGTTAACACCACAACAGGCCCGCGAAAGAATTCAGCGTTACTGTGCCTACCAGGAGCGGTCGCACGAAGAAGTGCGCAGCAAACTTTTTCAGTTGGGTTTAAGCAGTGCAGACGCGGAAGAGATCATTGCCGCCCTGATCGTTGAAGGTTTTTTGAACGAAGAGCGTTTTGCAAAAGCTTTTGCAGGAGGGAAATTCCGTTTGAAGAAGTGGGGGAAGCTCAAGATCGAAAATGCGCTGGAGAAAAAAGGGATCTCAAAAAACTGTATCCGTTCCGGACTCAAAGAGATCGATGCCGAAGACTACCTTGAAACGTTGAAAAAGATCCTGGAAGAAAAGTCAGAAAAATTCGAAGAGCTGAACCTGTATGTGAAGCGTGACAAGCTTTCGCAGTTCGCCATTCTCAAAGGCTATGAGCCCGAGCTGGTCTGGAAACAATTGCGTGAGCTGCTGCCTGACCCAAAGTAGGATTACTGAATGTTGATCTTCGCCCTTCTCAACTCAAAATTCTGGCCGAGATAGACTTTGCGTACCTGCGGGTCGTTTGCCAGTTCTTCTGCCGAACCCGACTTGAAAAGTTTTCCATCTACCATCAGGTATGCCCGATCGGTAATTGACAAAGTCTCGTCTACATTGTGGTCGGTGATGAGGATGCCGATGTTCTTATTTTTAAGTTTTGCCACAATGTGCTGGATCTCTTCAACGGCAATCGGGTCGACACCCGCGAAAGGTTCATCGAGTAAAACAAAGTTAGGGTCAACTGCGAGGGCTCTGGCAATCTCTGTTCTTCTGCGTTCTCCGCCCGACAGCGACATGCCAAGATTTTTTCTCACTTTTTGCAAGCTGAATTCTTCGATCAGCTGATCGGTTTTTTCCTTGCGCTGCTGTTTGGTGAAGTCGCGCATTTCGAGTACCGCCTGAATATTTTCCTCAACCGTTAATTTTCTGAAAACCGATGCCTCTTGGGCAAGATAACCGATGCCTTTCTTTGCGCGCTGATACATGGGCAATGGCGTGATCTCCTCGTTGTCGAGAAATATCTTCCCTTCATTGGGTTTGATCAGGCCAACGATCATGTAGAATGTTGTGGTCTTACCTGCGCCATTCGGGCCTAGCAATCCTACAATTTCACCCTGGGCAACCTGAACTGCCACATCGTTAACAACGGTTCTTTGCTTGTATTTTTTTACCAGATTTTCAGCACGCAGAATCATACACTATAAAAACTTGATGTCCTTTATTCGCAATTGCACCGTGGTTGTGCCGTTAAAATTATTTTCCTCAATGGTAAATGCCATTTTGAAAAGATCGCGTCTTGCAAGCCTTTCGTAATGCTCGATCAGATCAAAACCAACCGCCTGGAAAACCTCTTCGCATCCTTCCTGCGCCACCAGGAATTTAATATGCTTATCCTTAAAAGAAGTGAGGGAATTAAAAGCATACAGATTCGATGCCTCGAACACCGGCTTCTGATTTCCGGGGCCGAATGGCGACATCTGCTTGAGGATATTCAGAAATTTGGTGTTAATGGTTTCAAGCGGCAGCGACAGATCAATTTCGATGACCGGAACAAGCATCTCCTCGGTGATGGTTGACGAAACAACCTCCTCAAAACGTTGCTGGAACGCCTCGAGATTGCTGATGTCCAGTGTCAAACCTGCTGCATATTTATGACCACCGAATTTTTCCAGCAAATCGCTGCAACCAAGAATTGCGTTGTAAAGATCGAAGCCATTTACACTTCTTGCCGAGCCTGTTATTTTATTGTTTGATTCGGTGAGGATCACTGTTGGTCTGTAATATTTCTCCACACAGCGAGCAGCAACTATGCCAATTACTCCTTTATGCCACGAATTTTTGAATAATACTGTTGACTTTGAAGTTCGCAAGGCGGAATCAGCCTCGATCATGGCGATTGCCTCTTCAGTGATCGACATATCGAATTCTTTCCGAAGATCATTTTTTAGATTGATCTTTTCAGCCAGCTCGTTTGCTTCCTCCTCAGATTTAGCTACCAGCAGTTCTACTGCTGCCCTGCCATGAGCAACTCTTCCTGCAGCGTTGATCCTGGGGCCGAGTGTAAATACAATTCCTGCAACATCGAGCTCTGCGCGAATGCCTGCGATTTCTTTCAATGCCTTTAATCCAGGCAAAGGATTGTCATTCAGTTTTTTTAAACCGTGATAGCAAAGTATTCTGTTCTCATCTACGATCGGAACTATATCTGATGCAATGCTAACAGCCACCAGGTCGAGATATTCATACAGGTCCTCTTCATTCCCGTAAAGGCGGGCAAAAGCCTGCATGAATTTGAATCCCAGGCCGCAGCCGCTCAGATCGGCACAGGGATAACTGCAATCATCCTGTTTGGGATCAAGCACAGCAACGGCTTCGGGGATTGCATCATCTGGAAGGTGATGATCACAAATAATGAAATCAATTCCCTTGCGTAGCGCCAGCGACACAATCTCTGATGCTTTGATGCCACAATCGAGCGCTATGATGAGAGAATAACCGTGCTGTTCTGCCCATTCGATCCCCGCGAGGGAAATTCCATAGCCTTCGGAATAACGATCGGGAATATAAACTTCACAGTTGGGATAGAATTTCCTGAGGTAACTGTAAACCAATGCAACGGCTGTGGTTCCATCAACGTCATAATCTCCATAGATCAGGATTTTTTCATTGGCGTCAATTGCCTTGCGCAGACGTTGCACAGCTTTTTCCATATCCTTCATCAGGAATGGGTCGTGAAGCGACTCAAGCCCCGGCCTGAAAAAGTATTTTGCAGATTCAAAATTGTTGATACCGCGTTGAAGAAGTATGGCAGATGAAAACGCGCTCGTATTGATAGTCTTACAAAGCGCAGCAATTTCTTCCCGGGCAGGAATTTCTTTGTAAAGCCAGCGCTTCTCCATTACTTATTGTTGTTCGAATTGAATAAAACCGTTTTTGCCTGGCTTACCCTTCGCACCGTCCTTACCCTTTATCCCAGCCTTTCCATTCATTTTTGAGGGCCCTAATCCCGGCATTCCTCCTGCACCGTGCAATCCTCCGTATCCTAAATTACCTCCCAAAGTGTTTATCAGAATCCTGGAGCCCAAAATCATCCTAATATCTTCTGCCGCGGTGCCACCGAATGTCAAAACGCCTCCGTTGCCTCCGTTGCCCCCGTTGCCGCCATTCCCTCCGGATCCGCCATTCCCGCCATAGCAATGCAGTGTTCCCGAGCTCCCGCCACCGCCTTCACCGCCATCGCCACCGTCAGCACCATTTCCCCCGGAAAGATCAATAACTAAATTTCCATTAACAATTATCTTATCAAGATAAAGAAAAAGATTAACTCCGGCCGCGCCATCAGTACCATGCGTGCCATTTCCTGCAGACATCCCACCCTTACACGGGCCTATCGGGGTCGATCCTTTCATGCCGTTTTTACCGCATTTTCCATGTGCTCCATTCCCATCGATAATTGTATGTGAGCCAAATATGGCGACTTTTACACGAATGAAGTTCTCCGGTTTAAGTGTATTGAGTTCAATGCGGGATGAGTCCTCCATGATCAGTGTATCCGCAACTATAATATCCGAAACACCAAAGCGGTAGATCTCTTTTGATTTAACCGTTAATGTGGTAAACCTGTTTTGTGCATTGAGCACGAATGTAAATACCGATAATAATAGCAACCCGAGTCCCCGCATACCAACCCCTCCTGTGACTAAAGATGTGACTTCAGTAACAAGCAATAAAAAAGCAGTACCAACAGTACTGCTTTTTTATAATTCGGGTTTAAAAAGTTTTAGTTAGTCCCTTCTTCGGCTGGTTTCTCGCTGACAACGCCTTCGAGCACGTCTTTGATCTCAACACGTTCGCCATCGCGGTAAGGCACGATCCAGGCGTCTTTAACGCCCATTTCGCGGAGGTATTTTTTGAATTTATCAGCCTCCCAATAATCCCTGAAAATACCAATAGTGATTTTCTGAGGTTCATTCTCCTTTACTTCACCGCCAAAGTTTGGATTGTTCTCAAAGTACTTTGCGAGATCCTTGTTCTTGAAGGCTCCGATCTGCACTTTAAAAATAACGCCCTTCGAAAAATCCATGGGATTTGCCGGGGCAGGTGACGATTTAAGCTGGGCTAGTTCGGCTTTAGCGCTCGTAAGCTGGTTGCGTGATTGCGCGAGCTGATCTTCAAGCTCGGTTATTCTCGCATCCTTTTCTCCTACGCTGGCCTGGAGATCAGTTAGTTTCTGATTTAAAGAAGACAGTTGATTTTGAGCTGTTTCTTTATCTTCCACCAACTGCTTGAGGTTTGCAGGGCTCTTGGAATACTCCTTGGCTTTTTTCTTCCATTCCTTCTTTTCTTTTTTCGAAAGCTGAGCGAAACTTTGAGAAGCTGAAAAAATTAAAGCCAGACAAAAAATTAAAGTAAGTCTATAATTCATGGCTTGATAGTTTATACCAGCAATAAAATTACGAATTTTTTTAAGAAATGACAGCAAAACGTCATTTTTCGAGGCTTCCGACCATTTTCTCAGGTTTCACCCATTCGTCAAACTGCTGTGATGTCAATAGCCCAAGCTCGATTGCTGCCTCGCGAAGTGTCTTGTTTTCCTTGTGAGCCTTCTTGGCAATCTTCGCTGCATTCTCGTAACCAATGTGCGGGTTGAGGGCAGTCACCAGCATGAGTGAATTCTCCATGTGACTCTTTACAATGGGCAGGTTGGCTTCAATTCCTTCTGCGCATTTCTCTGTGAACGAAACACAGGCATCACCAATCAACCGGGCTGACTGCAAGACGTTTGCTGCGATCACAGGTTTAAAAACGTTCAGCTCGAAATGACCACTTAACCCTCCAACAGATACAGCCACATCGTTGCCGATCACCTGTGCACAAACCATGGTAAGAGCTTCGGGTTGTGTAGGGTTCACTTTACCGGGCATGATCGAGGAGCCAGGTTCATTGTCAGGAATGATAATCTCACCGATGCCACAGCGCGGCCCCGAGCTGAGCATGCGGATGTCGTTGGCTATTTTCATCAACGCCACCGCTGCACGCTTTAGTGCTCCGGACATCTCAACCATTGCATCGTGTGCAGCAAGTGCTTCAAATTTATTCGGTGCTGTTATGAATGGATATCCCGTAAGATCTGCTATCTTTTTTGCCACCAGCACATCGTAACCCCCGGGTGCATTCAATCCGGTTCCAACGGCAGTTCCGCCAAGAGCCAGTTCGCGAACGGCTTCAAGTGCATTTTTTATGGCGCGGATACTGTTATCGATCTGCTGAACATATCCTGAAAACTCCTGGCCGAGTGTAAGCGGAGTTGCATCCATGAAATGAGTACGGCCTGTTTTAACGATGTTTTTGAATTCTGCCACCTTTTTTGCTAAAGCATTGCACAGCTTTTGCATTCCGGGGATGGTAATCTCCACTACCTGTTTATATGCAGCGATGTGCATGGCGGTGGGGAAAGTATCATTCGAAGACTGTGATTTATTTACATCGTCATTGGGATGCAGCACTTTTTTGTCGTCTGCCAGTTTTCCTCCGTGAATAACGTGTGCTCTATACGCAATTACTTCGTTCACGTTCATGTTGCTCTGCGTGCCGGAGCCTGTTTGCCAGATCACAAGCGGGAATTCGCCATCAAGTTTGCCGGCAAGGATCTCATCGCATACTTTGGCAATGAGGTCTTTCTTATCGGCTGGCAAAACGCCAAGTTCATGGTTTGCCTGGGCGGCTGCTTTTTTGAGATATGCAAAAGCATAGATGATCTCCCTTGGCATGCTCGCCTCAGGTCCTATTTTAAAATTATTGCGTGATCGTTCGGTCTGTGCACCCCAGTATTTATCTGCGGGCACCTGAACTTCGCCCATGGTGTCTTTTTCTATGCGGTAGCTCATAAGCAGGTGAGATTATGTGAGTGGCAAAAATAGAGATGGATTTTCAACAATAAAGCGGAAATGAAATTAATTTTGAGCCCTCCGTAAATCAGGAATTCCCCATTGGTGCGCGGTGTGCGCGAAAAGGAATTCCAAGACTTTCAAATGCAAAACAGGTCCTGGAATGGTACAAAGATTCGGGCGTTAATTCCCGTCTCCCCTGAAGTATTTATCCTCATCGAAGGATTCCTCGTCTTCGATTGACTTAGGAATGAGACCTACTTCAAGGATCTTGAATTCAGTTCTTCTGTTGCGATCGCGACCCTTGGGGTTATCTGTTCCGTCAGGATTTGTATTGCGGGCAATCGGACGCAGCTCACCATAACCTTTGGCAACAAGCCTGTCGGGAGAAATGCCATGCTCGATGAGGTAGCGCACTGCGGATTCCGCCCTTCGCTGCGACAGGTCCTGGTTATACTCAACGGTTGCAATACTATCGGTGTGAGAGCTCAGCTCAATTTTTATTTCGGGATTGTCGATCAGCAACTGAACAAGCTTGTCGAGTTCTTTGGCGGCATCAGGTCTGATGTCGGCTTTGTCGAGATCGTAGTAAATATTTTCGAGTCTGAAAACGGTGTTCAGATCAATTTTGTCGAGCACCAGGATTGTGTCTAGTGTTATGTTTGTAACGAGGTCTTTCAGTGTTTTCGGATCAACTGATTTTCCCCTGGTTGTATACAGCTGACGTTTTACCAGATATCCATCTGTTTCGCCCACCATATTATAGTCTTCATTTTCGTAAACCCTGAAAAGGAATTTGCCATCATTACCGGTTACGAAATCCTGAAGTATATCACCGTTGCCATCGATAAGTGAAACTTTTGTGTTGGCCAGAATTTTGAGACCCGTGCTGTCAGGAGTATAGGTGATTCCCTGGAGATAGTAGTTTACTACTTTCAGATCGGGATCTTCATTTACAAAAGTATAAATATCATCATCGCCTTTTCCGCCATCCCGGTTTGATGTAAAGAAACCTCTGTCGGCACGGAATAAGAATATCCCGAAATCATCACCGGTTGAATTCACTGGCTGACCGAGGTTTTCAATCACGGTTTTTCCACTCTGGCGTTTCACTACAAAGAGATCGAGGCCACCGAAACCAGGGTGTCCATCGGAAGCAAAATAGAGCTTCATATCTTCAGCGACATAGGGAAACAGCTCATTTCCTGCTGTGTTCACATCCGGACCGAGATTCTTCACCTTTGAAAATCTTCCTCTCGAATCCATTTGCGCAGAGTAAATGTCAGTGCCTCCATATCCTGTCTTATCCCGGCCGCGGCCCTTTCGGTTAGAAGCAAAATAAAGTGTTCGCCCGTCCGGACTAAAAGATGGAGATGAATCCCAGGCTTCCGGATCGTTGATGTTGAGCGGTGCTGGCTCGCCCCATACGTTGTTTCTGAATCTTGAAATATACAAATCAACGTCAGTTCCACCCTTGCGTTTTCCGGTGTTGCCTTTGGCGAAGATCATAGTCTTTCCATCTGGCGAGAAGGTGATGCAGCCATCGTTTGTATTCTCGGTGTTGATACCTGCAGGCAGTGCAGATAGAGTTGCCATGTCTACATTTGCCCCGCGAGATGCTACTTTGTATATGTCAATGAAGGGAGTACCGGTTGCTTCATAGATCTTACCATTGCCTCTGGAAGAGGTGAAAAACAATTCATTGTTATAAAACACGGGAGAAAACTCGGAAGCGGGTGTGTTGACCAACTCAAGATTTTTTACCCTGTAGAAACTCGGCTTTGAACTGATGCGATCCAGAAATTCAATTGCACTAATGCCATCCTTGGCACGCTCTTTCATACTCTCCTCGTCAGTGGTTTTTAGCAACTCTTCGAGTTGGGCACGGGCTTCATTATACTTACCATTAGACTTCAGTGATTCTGCATAGTAAAATTTAACGGAATCTTTGTTGATACCACGGCCACCAGCTTTCTCATAAAATGGCTCGGCTTCCTTTATGCGGTTAGAAAGCCTGTACGATTCGGCAATGAAATAATTTGCCCTGGCACTTTTTGCTGGATCTGAGAGTTGTTTTCTGAACATTTCAATGGCTGTTTGGTACTTGCCATTGCGAAACGTTTTCAGGGCTTTTTTCTCTGCGCTGCAACCGGCAAGCAAAAGACCTGAAATCAAAAGAATAATGAAATGCCGCATAATTTAAAGATCACTTAAAACTACGAATTCCCGGTCAAGTTTTAATTGTTTGTTGTGGAACATAACGCTTAAGCCATGTATTTCCGGCCGGAACAACCCATTCGGTATCCAGCTGAGTTTTGATAATGACCAGATTGTTGAACGTCAAAGTTCTCTCGTTCCAGATACCGTTCTCATAATTTTCTTTGAGCTTAGACAAAGGCAGTAAAAATACTTCTTTGTCGCTGAGAAATCCTATAAGATGGCGGTCGAAAAAATCTACCCGCAACCGCTGCTGAATTTCCTTAACGGCCCTCACCGAATCATCCACCGAACAGCCGCTTGTTGAATTATAAGATTCATCGGCAGCCATGATAATAAACTGGTTGAACCGGATATCGAACGAAGCCCGCAGTGGTTGCCCATGCGCTTGCCATTGATCGCAATAGTCCCTTAGAAAAGCCCCGGCCAGAGAAATTTCACCTGGCGTCAGTTTTCTGTCAGATTGATAAATCCAGATTTTGGAAGAAGTTGATATAGTATCGAAGGGAGCAAACATTTCAATGAGTATTAACGATTACCAATCATAAACCTTGTGCCTCTACAATAAGTTCTGCGAGATCTTTGACTTTAACATCTGCTTCGCGTTCCTTATTCTTTACACCATCGCTCATCATGGTCATGCAAAACGGGCATGCAACAGCTATGGTTGATGCGCCTGTGGCGAGTGCCTCCTCCGTGCGTTCAATATTGATGTCTTTTTTACCAGGTTCCGGCTCTTTGAACATCTGGCCTCCGCCAGCTCCGCAGCACAACCCTGTGGTTCTGCACCTCCTCATTTCAACAAGGTCGGCATCGAGGGCTTCCAGCACCTGACGGGGAGCTTCATAAATATTGTTCGCTCGTCCCAGATAGCAGGAATCATGGTAGGTTATTTTCCTCCCTTTGAAAACTCCTCCTTCGGTCATTTTTATTTTGCCCTCGTTTATCAGTTGCTGCAGCAATACAGAATGATGGATCACTTCGTAGTTACCGCCCAGGTTGGGGTATTCATTTTTAATTGTATTGAAGCAATGCGGGCACGCTGTTACAATTTTTTTTACCTGGTAGCCATTCAAAACCTGGATGTTGTTCATGGCCATCATTTGGAAGAGAAATTCATTGCCGGCTCTGCGGGCCGGATCGCCTGTACACGCCTCCTCAGTGCCGAGCACTGCGAACTTTGTTCCTACGTGCTGAAGAATCTTTACAAATGCGCGTGTGACGCGCTTGTAGCGATCATCGTACGAGCCTGCGCATCCAACCCAAAATAAAACTTCGGGTGTTTCGCCCTGGGCAGTCATTTCTGCAATGGTAGGAACATTCATAGTTGTCAATTCTAGATTCTTGGGTTAACCTTCTTTCGACCAGTTAAAACGATCGGAGGGTGAAAATTTCCATGGCGCAAAATTCGTCTCTGTATTCTGATACATGGAATTCCATGAAGCTGGTGCGGCCGATTCCTCCATGGAAACAAATCGCCTCAGCTCCACGATAATCTCGAGCGGATTGATAAGCACAGGGCAGGCTTCCACACAGGCGTTGCAGCTCGTGCATGCGTTGATCTCTTCCTTGCTGATGTAGTCATTGAGCAAGGTTTTTCCATCGGCCAGTCCCGGGCCTCCCTTCTCCAAAGATCTTCCCACTTCTTCCATGCGGTCGCGGGTATCCATCATGATTTTTCTTGGCGACAATTTCTTGCCTGTAATATTTGCAGGGCACTCGGAAGTGCATCGGCCGCACTCGGTGCAGGCATAGGCGGCCATCAGGTTATTCCAGGCGAGATCATTGACATCCTTTGCTCCAAACCTGCCGGGTTCTGCGGGTGGGGTAGCATTTGCATCTGCAAGACCAAGCATGATCTTCACTTCATTGGTAACAACAGGCATGTTGTTAAAATGTCCCTTCGGTTCAAGCTTCGCATACCATGTATTGGGAAATGCCATGAAGATGTGCAGGTGCTTTGAGTAGGTGATGTAGACTGAGAATGCCAGAATGCCGATGATGTGAAACCACCAGGCCGACCGTTCGATTACTACAAGCGAAGCAGCCGGAATTGAATCGAAAAAAGGAACTAAGAATGAACTGAAAAATATTACTCCTGTGGCGGCATAATGTGAATTACTTTGCTGCAGGATCTGATCTGTGGCATTCATGGTGAGAATTGCCAGCATCAGTATAATTTCTGTGAATAAGATCAGATTACCATCCAGGCGGGGCCATCCTTTCATTTCATACGTCCAGAAACGTTTTACTTTCAATACATTTCTGCGAATGAGAAATGCAACGCACGAAAAGAGAACCGCTACTGCCAGTAGTTCAAAAATATTCATGAGCACTGTATAAAAACCACCAAGAAAGGGGGCGAAGATCCGGTGCGTTCCTGCAACTCCATCGATTACAAATTCAAGCACCTCAAGGTTGATGACAATAAATCCAACGTAGATAAAAAGATGGAGCACTGCCGGTATGGGGCGCTTGAACATTTTTTTCTGGCCAAAGGCAACCAGCAGCGTGTTTCGCCAGCGCTCCCGGGGCTTGTCGTTTATTTCTGCCTTTTTGCCAAGCTGAATGTTCTTCCGGATCCTGGACACGCGTTTGGCGATGATGTAGCCAGCCACTCCAAGAACGATGACAAAGGCAATCTGCTGAATCATTTACGTCTGTTTTTGTCTAAAATTCTAATAAATCCCGAGCCTATTTTTGCACCAAATGTAAATTTCAATACTTTTGTGGCCCTGCTTCCGGGCAGGGCGTTAGAAATAGCGGGTGATGTAGCTCAGTTGGTAGAGCAAAGGACTGAAAATCCTTGTGTCGGGGGTTCGATTCCCTCCATCACCACATAAAGCCTCCGAGAATATCGGGGGCTTTTTTGTTTACTTCCAGACTCAATTTTAACCATTTCGCTAAAACAAACGTCTTTTAAGCCTAAAAATTTAGATTTTATTTTAAAGGGGAATTATGCAAGTCTTTGCAGGTAAATAAGCCTCGAAATTCAGCCAGACTTTTACATGGGAATCTGCTCTCTGAGCATTCGAAGGTGATCATCAAAAACTATAAATTGTTTTTTGTGACAATCAGACCGACTTTGACTTGCCAGACGCCTCAAACTCCTCAACACTATCCTGCCCTGCTGTTCCGGGAACGTTTTTCGGGGCAATGAACTGATACAGCTTGCTGGAAGTATCGAGCGAACGGAACATGAGGTTGCGCAGGAATCCCTCAACCGGAAGGATCATCAGTGCCACCACTACCTGGATGATAAAATCTATTACCGGACTTTCTTCATTGAACCTGATGGTAGCATCGATGATGGTTTGAATGAACTGGATGAGCAAAATAATAGTAAGCATTGAAAGTATACGGCTTACAATTCGGTAGCGCGCGTTCAGCCGGAATGAGCCAAGGACCATCGAAGCCAGAATGGCAAATTCCATGGCATAAAACCACGAGCGCTTCCAGTATGGCGGAAGAACTTCGAAATGCATGGGCTCGAGCTCAGAAACTTTTCCAAAAATATTTTTTGACTGTACCATCAGGATATATTCACCGGGTGGCAGGTAGGGGAAACTAATGTTGTTATTGTGAGCGCCCCAGTCAGACCAGTTGTCATTCATACCCTGAAGCTGATAGCGGAACTCTACAGCCTCCGGACTTACATAATCGGGCTGAACGATCTCGAAGGTCACCGCACTTTTATCTTCGCTAATGTGAACTTTGCTTCTGGAGGCAGTTTTGATATTGTCGTTTGTTACAGTTTTCAGGAACAGCGGAAACGCCATTTCATCTGTAGCGATTTTATCTCCATAAAATTTATACAGTTCATTCTCCCGGCTGATCATCCACAGATCGCCTGTCCCGACATCGGAGGCGATGAATCGCAGATCGTGAAACAGGTTGAGCAATTGCAGATTTCCCTGATCATTCTGGCTGCCTGCAAGGTTCCATCCGTGACTGTTTCTATAGAGGACATTTGAATCGAAAGTAAAATATTGCGCGGGTTGATCGAGGGAGTCTATCCTGGTGATCTTTTTTTCATTTCTGTTATACTGAAAAAAGCCCTCGGGATTTACAAACATAACCTTATCATCCCAGCTTACCCCGAGTGTTACATCCATATCCTGATTTTGAAAATCAAGCGCCCGGTTAATGGCAATCTGTTGCTGATCGAATTCCAGCTGATAGATCTTGTTCAACCCACACAACCAAAGCTCTCCTTTCTTTCCTTCAAAAATATAATTGATCTGATCGTTGAGATTATTGAGCGAATTGATCTGGTGCCAGCCATTGCTGAAAGCATAGGCAACAACGCGATCGTCATAGGTTGAAGCGAAAAGAATTTCTGCTGTTGCATAAAGACAGCGCACAGGTTCATCCTGGATTGGCTTTGCCAGCAGGCCGCTCACATCATAAATCCCGCCAAGGCCGGAGGCAATAAGCCTTCCGTCAGTTTCTACAAGCTGGGTAATCTTTGAGTCGATTCCTTTTACTTTTACATAGGCATACTGTGATGCCCGCAATACTTTTTTGGTCCGTTTTTCACGTCTGTATTTTGGCCCATCAGTAACCCTTGGCGAAGCTGCTTCTGTCTTCTCCTCTTCGTTTTTCTGTACAACTTCTGTTGTGCTTTCCTGCTTGTCTTTGTTTTTATTTTTCCTGAGGAAATTGAAGAGGCCACGCTTCTTCGATTGCTCTTGCGGCTTCACTTCAGCTTTTTCTTCTACCGGTACCTTCGCTTCCTGTTTCTTTGCAGTTGCTTTTTTTACCTCTTTTATCTCGACATTCTCGTAATAAACCAGCTCATCGTAAACATTTTCTCTTTCGAGCCTGAAAAGACCGAGCGAAGTGCCGGTGTATACGGTGCCTTCATGTGAGTAGGCACAAAGTGGATTTCCCTGCAAACCTGCATAGTGGCTGAATGTGCGGAATGGCATGTAGGGAGAGATGCGCGTAAAGCCATAGTCGTGGGCGATCCAAACATTCTGGTTGCGATCGGCTTGCATGGCCACCACTTCATTGTCGGGCAGGCCAGTGGCATAGTTCACGATCTCCTGTGTTGCACCTGTTATAGGATTTACAAACATAACGCCACCGCGAAGTGTGCCTATTGCAAGGAGCTGGCGATTCACCCAGCTTCCATTAATGACAACACTTGCATTGAGATAATCCTGGTCAAGGACCGGCACTTGCTTTGGCTGAAGCGTTTCACCGCACACGTATATTTTATTATCGGCTGTGCCGAATACATATTTGTCATCGATGCGGGAAAAGAAAACGATATCGCTGCTGATGGCAAGTTTTGAGGGGGAGAGTTTATTTTTTTCGATCTTAAAAATTCCCGACTCGGCACTTACATAAACTGCCCCGAACATTTCAAAGAGTTTGCTAAAAGAACCTGTATCGTCATTGTAAGAAAGCAATGTTGTTTTTTTCGAAGCAGCGTCATAAACATAGATCGCGTCCTCACTGAGAAAATAAACTGTTTCTTTTACGGAAAGCGATTGAAAAATGTCAACTGCGGTGGAGTCTGATAAAATTTCCAGATGCTGGAAGCCCTGGTCGTCAATACCAACCTTTCCAAAACCCCTTGCACCTCCCCAATACATTTCACCTGCAGCATTGATGTTAAGAGCATAGACTGCTGAGAGCCCCTTAAGCATGTCCCAGTTCTTTCCATCAAATTGCAGAACACCTCCGTTGGTAGCAAAATGCATCACACCGCGGTCGTCCTGCGCCATGTCGAAACATATGTTATTAAAATGCTCCTGGCTTGGAGTATAGTGCGATAAGAAATAATTACCGGTTTGCCCATAAACGACTGAAGACAGGCAGAGAAAAAGTATGGTGACGAGGTTTTTCATGTGTGGGGCCTAGCTAATCAAATTTAAATCTAATCTGAACCGGAAAAAATTAATTTTATAATAATGAAATATTAAGATTTCAGCTTATTCTGCTCCAGTTCATACTGCTGCTTCGCAGGCTTTCGATCTGAGTTTTAATTACGCGGTTTTCCGCTTTGCTCAAATCGGGGTCATTTTCAAGGATTTTTTGTGCATGATCGCGCGCAGTCTTCAGAACCTCGCCATCTTTTCCCAAATCGGCAATGAGCAGATCTAAAACACCGCTTTGCTGAGTTCCCATCAGGTCGCCAGGTCCGCGCAGTTTAAGATCTGTTTCAGCAATTTCGAAGCCGTTGTTGGTTTTTACCATTGTCTGGATTCTGATCTTGGCTTCCGCGCTTAATTTATAATCGGTCATCAATATGCAGTATGATTGTTCAGCGCCTCTGCCAACGCGGCCCCGCAACTGGTGCAACTGAGAGAGTCCAAAACGTTCTGAATTTTCAATTATCATAACCGATGCATTAGGGACATCAACACCAACCTCTATTACGGTGGTGGCTACCATAATGTTTGTCTCTCCTTTCACAAAACGATTCATCTCAAAATCTTTGGCTTCGGATTTCATTTTCCCGTGCAGGATGCTCACGGCAATATCCGGGAATGCACGGCAGATGCTTTCGTATCCGTCCATGAGATCTTTGAGGTCGAGTTTTTCAGATTCTTCAATCAGCGGGTACACCACATAGATCTGGCGCCCTGCAGCAATCTGCTCGCGGATAAAACCGTTTACCTGAAGTCTGTTTGCATCGAACTTGTGAATTGTTTTGATGGGCTTGCGGCCTGCGGGAAGCTGATCAATTATTGAAATATCCAGGTCACCATAAAGGGTCATTGCAAGTGTTCTCGGAATTGGTGTTGCCGTCATCACCAAAACGTGCGGCATGTAAGTTTCATTTTTTTCCCAAAGCCGTGATCGCTGCGCGACTCCAAAACGATGTTGTTCATCGATGATGGCGAGCCCAAGATTTTTGAATTGCACTTCCTCTTCGAGTAGTGCGTGCGTTCCGATGAGAATGCGCAGCGAGCCGTCTTGTAAGGCTGCGTGAATATTTTTTCTTTCGGATTTTTTTGTTGAGCCGGTGAGCAGCGCGATGCTGATCTGCATTTTATCAGCGTATTTTTTCAGGTTCTGAAAATGTTGCTGGGCAAGAATCTCCGTTGGCGCCATCAGCGCACACTGTGCGGCACTGCCGTTGGCAATCAGAATACAGATGAAGGCCACAATGGTTTTACCGCTGCCCACATCGCCCTGCAGCAACCTGTTCATCTGCTTGCCGGATTTCAGGTCGGCATAAATCTCCTTGATAACTTTTTTCTGGGCATCCGTAAGCTGAAAGGGGAGATGGTTTTTGTAAAATTCGGTGAGCAGTGCGGGATCATTAAAAATTTGTCCTTTTGATTTTTCCTGCCGCACAAGTTTTAATTTGAGCAGCCGAAGCTGAATGTAAAACAGTTCTTCAAATTTCAGTCGCTGCTGTGCGTGAGCAAGCAATTCATAGTTCTGTGGAAAGTGAATGTTCAGCAGGGCAGTTTTCTTATCCGTAAAACTGAATTCATGTAAAAGGGCTGACGGCAATGTTTCACGGATCTTATCTTTTGCCATTGTAAGCAGCTCACGAATCAGTTTTGAGATGGCCTTGCTGTCAATATGCCGGGTGCGCAATTTTTCAGTGAGCGGATAGATCGGATAAATGCCACCACCCTTCTCATTGGAAACTGAAATGGGATCAAGTTCGGGATGTGCGATGTTGTAGCGACTTCCATATCGCACGGGTTTTCCAAACACCACATATTCCTGGGCCGGTTTTATTTTTTCGTTAACCCAGTTAAAGCCCTGAAACCACACCAACTCAATTTCTCCTGACGCGTCAGCGAATTGCGCCACCAGCCTTTTTTTAAATCCTGATCCAACAAGTTCCTTTTTTAAAACCTTTCCTTTTATCTGAACGTAAGACATTTCATCGTTAAGTTCTTTGATGAGATAAAATTTAGTCCGGTCTTCGTAACGATGGGGATAGTGTTGTATCAGGTCGGCATATGTGAAGATTTTCAACTCCTTATTCAGAAGCGCTGCCCTTTGGGGGCCTACGCCTTTGAGGTATTCAACTGGTGTATCGAAAAATCCGGGCATATGAGGAAGTGCGCAATATTCGAAAAAAGTAAGATAGTTTTCATGGGGTGCGGAATTTCTGTACTTTGCGGCACCTAATCCCCACCGGTTACCTTTCACTTTGTTTTGTTATTTACAATTGTATTTACTCTCGCAGTTAGTAGTCGCTATGATGATCGATTCAAAAATATATAAGGGGATAGAGTATGTCCAGCTCAGTGAGTTGCCCGCATCGCAACGAGAAAAACTGAATGAGACATTGAACAAGGATCTTTTTATCAAGATCATGATTGACGGTCAGATTGTTAGCGAATGTTTGCAGTTCAAAGACTATTCATATTGGTATAATTCTGTATACCATCCGCAAACCGTTTCGGTAAAAGAAGTAGTTGCGGTGCCTGATGTCGACTTCGGTACCAATCAACTCGCTTTCAAGTAAATTTTCTTTAATCCCAGATTCCTTTTTCAGGAACAATTTCAAGCACGTTACCTTCCGGGTCGTTGAAATAAAAAGACTGGGCTCCGGATGGCCAGGTAACTTCGTCAATTATTATAATTCCATTAGAAAGAATTTGCGCTTTCGCAACTTCATAGAAATCCATCTGTACTTCAAATGCAAAATGTTGTTTGCCACTTCCAAAATGTGCGGGTGGTGATTTTTTATTTTTTGAATCTTCCGGATTAAAGATCAACAGCACAGACATGCCAGCGCGAAGAAAGAGATGTTTATCTGGAAGATAGCTGATCTCCTGAAGGCCGAGTTTGTTCGTATAAAAATCCCGGCTTTTCTCCAGGTCATTTACATAAAGACATGTTTCTTTGATTTTCAGGAATTTAGTCATTGCAGATGTTTTTTTTCAACGCGTTATATTCATTCCATATCTCGTGTAAAATATCAGCGGCAGGTTGTATTTTTTTTACAGCGGCAGAAACCTGGCCGATCTCAAGTTCTCCTTCATCAAGGTCTCCTTCAAACATTCCCTGCTTTGATCGTCTGATACCGAGAAGCTCGCGCAGCACTTCTTTTGACGCACCGGTTTGTTCCGCTTCCTGTACGCGTTCGAAAAACCTGTTTTTGATGAGGCGTACCGGTGTGAGTTGTTTAAGTGTGAGCATGGTTTCGCCCTCACTTGTTTGCGTAACACGTTGTTTGAAATTTTCATGTGCGGACGACTCAGCGCTTGCCGCAAATCGAGTTCCAATCTGAACGCCATCTGCGCCAAGCACGCGCGCTGCCAGCACGGCCCGGCCGTCTGCAATTCCGCCTGCTGCAATGAGTGGAATATTAACCGCATCGCGCACCATGGGAACAAGCACCATGGTTGTTGTCTCTTCTCTTCCATTGTGGCCGCCCGCCTCAAATCCCTCAGCAACTACTGCATCAGCGCCAGCTTGTTCTGCTTTCTTTGCAAACTTCACACTGGAAATCACATGAACAACTGTTATCCCTTTTTCTTTTAAAAATCCGGTCCACATTGAAGGGTTTCCTGCCGAGGTAAATACGATCTTGACACCTTCCGCAATAATTACCTCCATGATTTTTTCTATCTGTGGATAAAGCAACGGTACGTTTACCCCAAATGGTTTTTGTGTTGCCGTTTTGCATTGCTGAATGTGCGCTTGTAAGACTTCGGGATACATCGAACCTGCTCCGATCAATCCAAGGCCACCGGCATTGCTAACGGAGGAGGCTAGACGCCATCCACTGCACCATATCATCCCAGCCTGTATGATGGGTACGTCAATAGAAAAAAGTTTTGTGATCTTATTCTTATCCTTCATAGCGGCAATTCTAAGGTTTTTTTTTGAATCAGGTTTTAGGACTTATTTTTCAAAAATGCCATTCTTTCTGAAAAATTATTTTCGGGGTTTGAAGTTGTCCACAAAGAAATGATTTAAATTTTTGCTCGTAATTTATTGACAATCAATACACTAAAGTATGTTTTGCAAACGCTGTGGATAACTCTTGCTCTTTGTGGATATCTTTTATAGTGTATAAAAAGGAAATCCAAGTAGCTGAAATTGAGATATTTTGTGCGTTTCCTTAACAGTTGTTAGCCTCACGTGTAAAGTTATTTTGGTCTTAATTTTGAACCTCTTTATTCACATGAAGTTTAAAGTTGACATGAAAAAGCTGACGATCATACTACTGCTGGCATCGCCTGTGTTGTGTTTAGGCCAAAAAGCTGAAATCGTTAGGCTTTCGCACATCATTAATTTGCTGGAGAACCGGGAGGCGGGAATACAGGTAATCAATTTCTGGGCAACCTGGTGCGCTCCCTGCGTTAAAGAGCTGCCGTTATTCGAAAAACTTAATGATGAGGCCCGGGAAAATGTGTCTGTTACCTTGGTAAGTATGGATCTTGAACTTGATCCCAATCCCGAAAAAGTATATAAATTTATCAGCCGGAAAAATATACGTTCCAACGTATTGTTGCTGGATCAGGCTAATCCCAACGAGTGGATAGATAAAATCTCTCCGGATTGGTCTGGTGTGTTGCCGGCTACACTGGTAGTGAACACCAAAAACGGAAAACGCCAGTTCATTGAAGGAGAGCTCGCAGATGGCCAACTTGAAAAAATAATTGATGCTGTACAATAACTGACTTATCTAAATATCTATGAAAATCTTCCGATCACTTCTAGTCCCAGCAGTTTTGCTGACAGTTTTTGCATTCAGGGCCGCAACTCCGAATTATGGGGTTGGCGATACTGTTAGCGACTTCAAGCTAAAAAATGTAGATGGCAAATTTGTTTCGCTTTCCGATTTCGCCAACTCAAAAGGCGTAATCGTTATTTTTGACTGTAACACTTGCCCTTATTCAAAAGCCTATAACGAGCGTATCAGTGCGCTTCACAAAAAATACGCTGCCCAAGGTTATCCGGTTGTGGCTATCAATGCCAATGATCCCGAAGTGTCGCCTGGAGATTCTTTTGACGAAATGGTGCGGGTGGCGAAAGAAAAAAAATATGACTTCCCATATTTAATTGACGAAACGCAGACTGTTGCAAGAGCTTTTGGTGCAACCAATACGCCTCACGTTTTCGTGGTTAAAAGAGATGGCAACAAGTTCAGTGTTGCTTACATCGGTGCAATAGACAACAATGCCAGAAATGCGCAGGCTGCCGATAAAAAGTATGTTGAGGAAGCCGTAGATGCGCTGATCAGCAATAAACCGGTGCCGAACGCAAAGACAAAGGCTATTGGCTGTGGTATTAAATGGAAGAACGCATAGGGAATTAATCTTTATTCCTCCGTTTCAGTTCTCGCTTTTTTAACGGTCGGTTCGCAACTTGCGCGTGTGCGTCTGTTCAATTTGTGGTCTCAGCAGAAATGGTATGAATCAGTGACTCGAAACCAGTTTTAAGCCGAGAATTGATCCTATCAACAGCAATAGGAAAAACAACCTCCATGCATCTGCCGGCTCCTTAAAAAAAATGATTCCGATTATTACGGTGCCGATTGCTCCGATCCCGGTCCAGACAGCGTATCCAGTGCCCATGGGGATTGTTTGGGTTGCCTTGTTCAGAAAAACAAAGCTGAGTGTAATAGAAATGAAGAACAGAACCGACCACCAGCGGTTGCTGAAATTCTGAGATAATTTGAGACTTGTGGTAAAACCCACTTCAAACAAGCCTGCGATAATGAGATATGTCCATGCCATAGTCTGGAATTTGTTCAAATTAAACTGGTTTTAGTGCATCCCTTGCCTTCCGGCATTCTTATTTAATTACAATCTTTAATATTTTTGAAGTTACCACCATCGCAACATCATGGGCCTGATCAATTCCATATTAACATGGGTTATGAGAAAGCGGATCCACCAGATCGAGCTTTTTATGAAATATCCGCATGATGTGCAGGATGAGCTTTTCCACGGTTTGATCCAGGAGGCGCAACTAACGCGCTTTGGCATCCAGCATGGATTCCGGGACATCGAAAATTATGAGCAATTCAGACAGCAGGTGCCCATTCATACCTACGAAAAAATATTCCCATACATAGAGCGGTTGATGCGGGGAGAGGAGAACATTCTCTGGCCAACAGAGATCAGGTGGTTTTCAAAATCATCAGGCACAACGAATCAGCGAAGTAAATTTATTCCGGTATCAGAAGAGGCGCTTCAGGAGTGTCACTTCAAAGGAGGTAAAGACCTTATCTCTATATACGTGAATAATTTTCCAGACTCAAAATTATTCGATGGAAAGGGGCTGGCCGTGGGTGGCAGTCATCAGGTCAACGAATTTGATTCGAGTGCTTCATCTTATTACGGTGATGTTTCGGCAGTGATCATGCAGAACCTGCCTCCATGGGCTGAGTTTATCCGAACTCCAAGTCTTGAAACCGCGCTGATGGGCAACTGGGAGGAGAAGATCGAAAAAATGGCGCGTGAAACCGCTATGGAAAATGTCACCAACATTGCTGGTGTACCCACATGGACGGTGTTACTCATTCAAAAGATTGTAGAGATTGAGAAAAAAGAAAATATTCTCGAGGTGTGGCCAAACCTGGAGGTGTTCTTTCATGGGGCCGTTGCCTTTAAACCTTACCGCAATCTTTTTCAATCGCTTATCCCGGGCGACCGCATGCGCTATTGCGAAACTTATAATGCAAGTGAGGGTTTCTTCGGGATTCAGGACAGAAGCGATTCTGACGAATTGCTGCTCATGCTGGATTATGGCATCTTTTACGAATTCATTCCGATAGAGGAAATGGACAAAGAGCATCCGAAAGCCATACCGCTGCATGAAGTCGAACTTGGCAAAAATTATGCAATGGTAATTTCGACAAATGCCGGTCTTTGGCGATACAACATTGGCGACACTATAAAATTTACCAGCATCACTCCCTACCGGATAAAAATTACCGGGCGTACGAAACATTTTATTAATGCATTTGGTGAAGAAGTAATCATCGAAAATGCCGAAGCTGCCATTACAAAAGCCTGTGAGTTTACCAACGCCATCATCGACAATTTTACCGCTGCTCCAATATTCCTGGAAAAGGGAAGAAAAGGTGGCCACGAGTGGGTTGTTGAATTTAAAGTTGAACCCAGAAGCCTGGAAGATTTTACACGGGTGCTTGATGAAAGTCTGCGTGCCGTAAATTCAGATTACGATGCCAAGCGGAAGCACGACCTCGCACTGATAGCGCCCAAAATACACAGTGTAAAAGAAGGAACCTTTTATAACTGGATGAAGAAAAGAGGGAAGCTGGGCGGCCAGAATAAAGTACCGCGGCTCTTTAATACCAGGGAATATCTGGATGACATCCTCAGAATGACCTAGTCTGTTGACAGAGGAATTGTGCAACTCCACTGTGCCGTGTTGATAGGAATAAAAACAAAAAGCCACCGAACGATTGGTGGCTAGTTGTCCTCTCCATAAATAATGTTATTATAAATTCAATAGCTTGTCGAATGTGTTGGTCGCTACAAAGTGATAGTTCGGCCGGGCTTTTTTATAGATTGCTTTTGCACGTTGCTTACCTTCCGGTGTTTTAGCCATCTCGTTGTACAACGGACTTAAAAACTTTCTTCTTCCTGTATTGATCAAAAATGTTTCGATAACCGGATACATTTTTTTGTAGTTGTTCCGGATGCTAACCACGCCCCACATTGCAATGATTTCTGCATTTCCGGATTTTGTAAAGTTACCAAAATTATCCAAAGCTTGCATTTCCTGTTGCGATAAAGTGTCGGGAAGATTTTTCAAAAAGTGAAGCCACTCGTGTGTGCTCCAGTCTTCGGATACAGCTTTATCGAATTTCTTTTCAGCTTTCCATCCTGCAATTACCGAGTCAACTTTTCTGAAGCGCGCGGAGTTAGGCTTGGGAGCATCAGCAGGCAGACCCTCGCTAAAGATCCATGAATTCAGGAAGGCATCCTCGATGGCAATTCCAAATTTACTTTGATAGTATTGCTTGATGTATCTGATAAACCCATCGGTGTCCATTGACTTGAACGCATTTTCATGGAAATAATCTTTGAGGAAAGTATCAAATTTTTCTCTTCCATGCTTTTCTTCAATCGCCCGAAGGAAAAAATAACCTTTGTTGTATGCGATATCGGTAACGCCATCATCCGGATTCCTTCCTTTCAGATCAAGTTTCAATTTCGTGTCGGCAGGAAGGCCCGCTTCATTCAAGGATTCGATTTCATCCGTAAGTTCCTGTAAGTTCAGGGATGCAAGCATCTCCGCATAATCTGCACCAT
>JADMIO010690323.1_pt1 | contig 33560 bp, 18 predicted proteins | sample 8958161 | NCBI WGS metagenome assembly JADMIO01 (sample SAMN16585339, study PRJNA669376) | soil metagenome | isolation source: Crop rotation soil | place: USA: Cullars Rotation, Alabama | collected 2011 | reverse complement strand
GCCGCGACTTCAAGTCACGTGAATTCCAAGCTTCGGATCCCACTGTGCTGGAAAGATTCATTGGAAAATTCCTTAGCCGCCGAGCGCGCCGGATTAGATGGCGAAGCCGATCCCGTGGTTTTGCGCAATCCGCTTTCGGAAGATTACACGCAATTGCGCACCAGCCTTTTGCCGTCGCTTTTGAATTCGTTGGCGAACAATTCACGCACGAGGGCGCGGCTTTTTGAAATCGGCAAAGTGTTTCATTCCAATGGCGCCGCGCAGCCGGACGAGCCTCTGAAAATCGGCATCGCGTTGTTGGACGCGCCGAGCGAACCGCACTGGCAAAAACAAGAAGCGCCCGCCGATTTTTACGCGCTGAAATCTATTATTGATGCCTTGCTTTCGACGCTCGGCGCACCACGAGCCGCCTATCGCGCGGCGCGGCATTCGTCTTTGCATCCGGGCCGCACCGCCGAAGTGTTTTTGAACGAAGAAAAACTTGGTTTTATCGGCGAAGTGCATCCCGATGTGCGCGAAAATTATTCGTTAAAATCGCGCGCCGTGGTCGCCGAACTTGATTGGAAAACGCTGTCGCCCTTTGCCAGTTTGTCGCGCACCGCGCAGGCGATTGCGCGCGTGCCGTCCAGTGACCGCGATTTGGCGATGTTGCTCAAAAATGAAATTACGGCGGCGCAGGTCGAAAGCACCGTGCGCCGCGCGGGCGGTGCTTTGTTGGAAAGTGCCCGCCTCTTCGATGTTTACACCGGCACTGGCATCCCCGAAGGTCACAAAAGCATCGCCATCGCGCTACGCTTTCGCGCACCGGATCGCACGCTCACCGAAGACGAAGTTGAAGCCGCCATGAATGCCATTCGCAGCGCCGCACAAAGCGAATTAGAGGCGCAATTGCGCTCGTAAATTCCACCGCAGACAGCAATTGTTACATGACGTGTTTCACGATGACCTGACCGGTTTGCCCAATCGCGTGGTGTTTTTAGAGCGCGTTGAGCAAATGATCGCCCGCGCGCAACGCCGCAAAGGCTATCACTTTGCGGTTTTGTTTCTTGATTTGAACAACTTTAAAATCATAAATGATACGCTGGGGCATCTTATTGGCGATCAATTATTGAAAGCGGTGGCATCGCGCCTAAAACAGTGCTTGCGCCGCGATGATACGATTGCGCGCAAGGCGCCGCATGATCCTACACCTCTGGCTGGTGCGCTGGAAGTAACTTCTGGTGCGCGTCCCAAACCGGCAGTAGGCAGCATGGCTGATATGGTCGCTCGTCTGGGCGGCGACGAGTTTACTGTGGTGCTGGAAGACGTTTCTGGAGTCAGTGAAGCGCACACCGTAGCGCAACGCATTCACGAAGAGTTAGATCATCCTTTTAATCTCAGTCGGCAGGTTATCCACGCGAGCGTAAGTATTGGTATCGTGTTGTCGTCAGCAGGACATCAAACGCCTGATGAACTAGTAGCACAGGCTGATGCGGCTATGTATGAAGCGAAAGAAATTTCCCGGAATAGCGGGCAGAGTCAGGTTTGTGTTTTTGAAGCAGGCCTTGCTTGAATTTGTAACAATAAGTTTGGTAATGCCATCGGATAAGGTTTGTATCATTCGTAGCATATACAGTTCTCTCCATCTTATCAAGTTACACTGAACTCAACACTCACTGATATCCTCATCGTTGCATCACTTACTATGCCAATTGCCGTAATAGAACGTATAGATGAATGGAGTCGGTCAAAGCGGACATTTCTTTAATAGAAAAACTGTGATCGCAAGCAGGAATGAGGCCGCTTTCTTGCAAGACTATCCTCTATCCGAAATTAAAAAAAAGTAAATCAATGTTAGAAAATTTATTTCAATCTTTTCGTTCTTCGCCACCGGCTTCTCCTAAAGCAATGGATGACGTTGCCACGTTAGGCACTGGCATTGCTGCGCGATTGCTAAACGCGCCGTTGGTGGTTTTAGTTCAGGCCAAGGGCGGAACGGAAACAGCGGTTTGGTTAGGGCATGGTGCGAATCGCATTCGGCGCATTCCGCCCATGCTTTTGCAAGCGATGGGCGAACCGCAGGGATTTGCTCCTTTTGTCGTGCGCAACACGCGCAGTGCGGGCCGCTGGCAAGCTCATCCTTTGGCCGGTGCGGTGGCGAATATAGGTTTAGCCGAAGATTTTGCAGGCGAAGTCGTTTTCGCGGCGGCGGCGCCGCTGCGCGCCGGAAATACAAATCCTACATCTGGCTCAAAAAGTGGAATCCAATCCATCGGCGCATTATTAGTGCTGGATATCAAGCCTCGTCCCGATTGGAGCGACGAACAAACCGCGTTGCTCTGCGAATTGGCCGATTTGCTGTCGCAAATGCCTGCGCCGGTTTCTGCTGAAGCTACCAGAGGCACCTCTGCCCTTTTGCCACAGGCGGTGCCGGACGATGCTTTGACGCGCGCCAACGATGAACTGCGGGCCGAAATCGCCGAACGTCAGCGCACCGCAGAAGCCTTGCGCGATTCGGAGCGATTGTTCCGTTCTGTTGTGCAAAGCGCCTCGGATGCCATCGTGCTTTGCGATGGCAATGCGCGTATCGTGGCCTGGAACAAGGGCGCTACACGGATGTTTGGCTTTTCGGAAGAAGCAGTGTTGGGGCGGCCTTTGTGGGATTTGTTATCACGTTCGGCAGGCGGGCGCCGTGTGGAACTGGAACGTCTGTGCCGCGACGAAGTGCGCCGCCTGAATAGCGAACGCGATGGGGAATCGGCGCGCTATATCGAACGAACAGGTGTGCTGGCGCCGTTTGAATCGCTGGGACGACGGGCCACGGGCGGCGAATTTCCTGTGGAGTTGTTGCTCAACCCGTGGCAAGGCGAGCAAAACCTCTATATCAATGCAGTGATCCGCGATGTTTCCGCACGACAGCAGGCCGAAGGGCTGCGTTCGCTTAGTCATGCGGTTTCGCGAATTTTGGCCGAGGCACCGACTCTGGACGAAGCTGGGCATAGCATTTTACGGGCAATTGGCGAAAGCCGCCCTTGGAATATGGGCGGCTTGTGGCTGATTAGGCGGGCCGCTGCCTGGGCACCCAGTAGCCCCGATGCATCGGCTGGCCCAGTGTTGCACATGATGCAGGTGTGGAATCAGAGCGGCACTGATTTTCGGGAAATTGACACCATCCGCCGCCAGAGTGCCTATGCCTGTGGCGTGGGCTTGCCCGGACGCGTGTGGGCCGCTGGCGAACCATTCTGGGTTGAAGATATTACCCGCGACCCGCACACGCCGCGCGCTTCCGCACTGACACGCGCCGGTTTTCGCACCGCGATGGGTTTCCCCATTCGTTTTGGACACGAAATTTTAGGCGTGATTGATTTGTATTCGCATGAAGTTTTGTTGCCCGACGCTAATATGCTGGAAATGGTGTCGGCGTTTGGCAACCAAATCGGGCAATTCATCGCGCGTAAACAAGTCGAGCAGGAAATCCGCGCCCGCGCCCGCCAGCAAGCCACTGTAGCGCGCTTGGGGCAACGCGCTTTGTCGCGGGCCGGTCTGGAAAATTTGCTGAACGAAGCGGTGACTCTGGTTAGCAGCACGTTAGCGGTGGACGGTTGCTCAATTTTAGAACTGATGTCGGATGGCACGGTTTTTCGCACACGCGCCAGAGTAGGCAGCAAACCGGGCGTTTTGGGCGAAATCGGCATTGCCGCCGATGACTCAACGCAAGCCGGTTGGACGCTGCTGGCCGGTGAACCCGTTGTGGTTGGCGATTATCGCACGGAAACTCGTTTTGCCATCTCGCCGGTGTTGGAAGCCAGCGGCGCAGTCAGCGGCGTGAGCGTAGTCATTTCGGGTAGCGATAAACCATTCGGTGTATTGCTGACTCATGCCGCGCACGAGCGCGTATTTTCGCCGGATGATGTCCACTTTTTAGAAGCCGTCGCGAACGTGATTGCGGCGGCCTCGGAGCGCGATCAGGGCGAAATGGCGCTCAAAAAGGCGCACTCTGCGGAAGAAAGCGCCCGTCTGGAAGCTGAAAAAGCCCAGCAGGATGCCGAAGCCGCGCGGGTGGAGGCCGAGCGTGCCAATAAAGCCAAAAGCGAATTTCTCTCGCGCATGAGCCATGAATTGCGCACGCCCCTGAACGCCATTTTGGGATTTTGTCAGCTTTTGGAGATGGAAGAACTTTCTGCCGATCAGGAAGAGTTTGTGCGTCAGATCGGGCAAGGCGGCAGTCACCTATTGAAATTGATCAATGAAGTGCTGCAAATTGCGCGCATCGAAGCTGGGCGGCTGAGTTTGACCTTTGAATCGTTTCCCATTGGCCCGGCAACGCGTGAAGCGGTGGAATTAGTCAAGCCGTTGGCGGCGCAGCGCGGCATTACTGTGCGGTTGTTGGATAGCCCGCAATGGAATCAGGACGTGCGCGCTGATCGAGGGCGCGTGCATGAAATTTTATTGAATTTCCTGTCCAACGCCGTGAAATACAACCGAGAAAAAGGCCAAATTACCGTTTCCTGCACAGCGGACAACGAAAAGTTTTTGCGTTTGAGTGTTGCTGACACGGGGCCGGGCATCGAACCGGAAAAGTTATCGCGATTGTTTCAGCCGTTCGAACGCCTGGATGCCGATACGACTTCTATTGAAGGCTCCGGTTTGGGATTGGCTTTAGTGCGCAATATAGCCGAAGCTATGAACGGACGAGTTGGAGTTCATAGCGAAGTGGGCAAAGGTAGCGTTTTTTGGGCGGATGTGCCGCTTTCGTCCCAAGCTAATAAGACGCATTCGGCAGAAGGTGACTCAGGCCCGGCCCGGATGTCGGCGCTGGCGACGCTTTCAGGAACGGTTTTGTCTATCGAAGACAATGCCGCTAATCGGCAGTTGATTGAACGCATCTTGGCCCATCACCCGCAAATTGAGTTACTATCGGCCAGTGGAGGCGACGAAGGCTTAAAGTTGGCGCGTCGCACTGGCCCCGATGTGATTTTGCTGGATATTGAATTGCCTGATAAGGATGGTTTCGAGGTCTTGCGTTTGTTGCATAAAGATGCCGGTCTGCGCTTGGTGCCGGTCGTGATCGTTTCTGCTGACGCCACTGAACCGGCTCGTGAAAAGGCTTTGTCGCTGGGCGCGTTTGCCTATCTTACCAAGCCTCTGGATGTGAGTTCATTGCTCACAGTGTTGGCCGAAGCATTGCCGCCGATGCGTTGAACCTCAGTTGATAGGAGCGGGGTTTGCTGTCCCTGAATGCAAAATTTTTATTATGAACTGCGCCGAATGGCCTTTTCCACGTTACACTTGGCCCATATTTATTGAAGTCAGGACAGCCGGTTAAAGACGTAAAATTAACCGCGTTTGTCAGCACTTTTAAAGCTTTTCCGCCTTTAGAAAGGCGGGTGAAAGGATTTAGGTCTATGGCCGATGAAGCCGCGCTCCAACTTTCCAAAATCTTAATTGTAGATGATGAAGAAGCGAATGTTCGCTTGCTTGAACGCACTTTACAACGCTGGGGATATACCAATTTGGTTTCCACCACGGATTCGCGCGAAGCTGTGCCGCTCTTCGAGCAACATCGTCCCGATTTAATTTTGCTGGATTTGATGATGCCACACATTGATGGTTTCACTGTAATGGAATCCGTCAACGCCCTATTGCCAGAAGGCGTATTTTTGCCGATTTTGGTTTTGACGGCTGATGCCAATCCACAGGTCAAACGGCGCGCTTTATCGGCGGGCGCCAAGGATTTCTTGACCAAGCCTTTTGATCAAACCGAATTGTTGCTGCGCATCATGAATATGCTGGAAACGCGATTTCTGCATCTTCAGTTGGCGAATCAGAATCAAATTCTCGAACAAAAAGTCGCCGAACGCACACGAGACCTGGCGGCCTCACAGCTGGAAATCTTAGAGCGTCTCGCCCACGCGGCGGAATATCGAGATGATGACACCGGACAGCACACCAATCGGGTAGGGCACATCGCGGCGCTGATCGCAAAAGAAATGGCATTGCCTCCGGCACGCGTTGAATTGATTCGCCGCGCCGCGCCGTTGCATGATGTGGGTAAAATTGGCGTGCCCGATAACATTTTGCTCAAGCCGGGCCGCCTCACACCGGAAGAGTTTGAAATCATCAAGCCGCACACCACCATTGGTGCCGCGCTACTCTCTGGCGGGCATTCGGCCATGGTAAAAATCGCCGAATCCATTGCGCTGACGCATCACGAACGCTGGGATGGCAACGGTTATCCGGTGGGCTTGAAAGCTGAAGATATTCCGCTGGAAGGGCGTATTGTGTCCATCGCCGACGTATTTGATGCCCTTTCGCATGACCGTCCCTACAAAAAGGCGTGGCCACTCGAAGAATGCATAGCCGAAATTGAGCGCAATAGTGGGCGTCAGTTTGATCCGCAAGTGGTCACTGCGTTTCTGGAATTATGGAACAATGGTGCTTTAAAGGCGGCAGCGGAAGGCAATGATTCGGTGTTGTCCGTAGAGCCTATGCCCTATGAGATGCAACTCGAAGCTATGCAAGCGTTGGATACAAAGATTTAACTCTTCGACAACTGGCCCCGTTTTGGTGTCCTACCGAAAATTTGATAAAACCAAAACGGGGCGAAGCCTCTTCTTCCCCCAAAACGCTGTGTCTTTCACCTTTTCTTAATCTTCGTCCTCTACACTTGCTCGCGATGGAGCCAAAAATACTGATCGTGGACGATGAACGTCTCCTGGTTGAAGCCATCGCTTATAACCTGCAAAAAGCAGGTTTTGAGACGGTGACCGCCTTCGATGGCGAAAGTGCTTTAGCACAGGCCAAAACCCACGCGCCACAACTCATCATTCTCGATTTAATGTTGCCTAAAATTTCCGGATGGGAAGTGTGCCGCGCGTTGCGGCAAGACCCGACTTTTCGCCATGGCGTGCCGATTTTAATGCTCACGGCGCGCGGCGAAGAAGCCGATAAAGTCGTTGGCCTCGAAATGGGCGCCGATGATTATATGGTCAAGCCCTTCGGGATGCGCGAACTGGTAGCGCGGGTGCGCGCCCTTTTGCGCCGTGCCACCAGCGAAACTTCGGCGGATAGCGACAATTCGTTGCACGTTGGCAACGTGTCACTGGATGTGGCACGCCATGAAGTCAGCATCAACAAAAATGGTGCCGCGCAGGAAGTGGAACTCTCGCCCAAAGAATTTGAATTGCTACGCGTTTTATTGACCAATAGCGGCAAAGCCGTGCCGCGCGAATCGCTTTTAGAACGCGTCTGGGGCGACGATTTTTATGGCGACGAACGCACCTTAGATGTGCATATTCGCTGGCTTCGCGAAAAGATCGAACTCAACCCGTCGCAGCCACAACACATTCTCACCGTGCGCGGCATCGGCTACAAATTCAAAGAGTGAATTTGTCGAAAAACCGACATCGTTTGCCAATCAAAAATGCGGAGAGAGAAAATAGCTCTCTCCGCATTTTATGACTCTGATCTGCTGCCAATTACCAACTATCCGGACCCATCATCGTTGGTGATGGTGCCAACGCCACGAGCTTTGCTGATGCTGGAATTAGTCGCGCCAGAGAGCAAAACGAAGAAGGTTTCATCGCCTTCAGCAGTTGTATCGCCCGTTATCGGCACGCTGATGGTGCGTGTTAATGCACTTCCTACAGCAAAAGTCAGCGTGCCACTTTTGGCGGTGTAATCGCTGGTGGAACGTGCGGTGCCATCGGCAGTGGCGTAGTTCACATTGACAACTTGGCCGCTGGCTTTGGAAAGCGTGACTGTGAACACCAAATTCTTCGTGCCGCTATTGCCTTCGCTAATCGAAACGTCGTCAATGGTCAGGGCCGGAGCCGAATCATCGTTGAGAATGGTGCCGAGTGCCTGATTATCGGCAATGGTCGCATTGATAGGAGCCGTCAAATTTACATTGAAAGTTTCGTCCGGTTCGTTCAGCACATCGCCATTGATAAGCACGCGCGCATAAGCGTAAAGATTGCCCGTCGTGAAGGCGATTTGGGTGGATGTGACGGCATCGTAATCGTTGCCCGCCGTGGCGCTGCCGCCGCCCGTGGCGTAATTCACTTTGACGACTTGGCCACTGGGCGCGGAAAGTTTCAAACGGAACGAAGCAACACGTTGACCGCTATTGCCTTCACCGATGCGCACATCGTCCACAGTAATTGAGGGCGCGGCATCATTGTCGTTGATGGTGCATACGCCACGTCCGCGAGAAATAGAAGTGTTGATGGGTTGCGAGAGAATCACAAAGAAGTTCTCCTGCGGTTCATCCAGTAAATCGCCTTTGACGGGAACATCAAAGGTCTTGACCGTTTCACCCGGATTGAAGACCAATCGCTTGCCGCCGCTGGTGTAATCGAAAGGCGAACGCGCCGAACCATTGGAAGGAATGGCATTCACCGTAATCGTTTGCCCACTGGGCGCTGAAAGTGTGATCGTGAAAGTCGCGTTTATATCGGCGTTGCCTTCGGTGACTGTCACATCGTTGATGCTAACCGAAGGCGCGGCATCGTTATCAATGATGATGCCGCGTCCTTGCAAATCAGCAATCGTGGCACCTATCGGCGCGCTGAGATTGACGAAGAAGGTTTCATCCAATTCATCCAAAATGTCGCCTGCGGTCACTACATTAATGGTGCCTTTGGTTTGCCCGGCGGGAATGGTCAGCGTGCCGGTTTTAGTGGTGTAGTCGCCGGGCGCCGTGGCACTGCCATTGGCTGTTGCATATTTCACGGTCACTGCCTGAAGGGATGTCTTGGAGAGCGTAACCGTAAAGTTCACACTGTTGCCTTCGAGAACATTGACATCGTTGATAGTAATTTGTGGCGACTCGTCCAGCACTTTCAAAGTGACATCGTTGGCGTGATAAAGCGCCGTAAAGCCACGATTATCCGCCGTTTGGTCTTCAATAGTGGCAAAAGTGTCGGTGCGCGCCCCGCCGCTGAGAACGACAAATTCCGTATCCGCTGGCGGCACATAATTGTTGATGGTTTTTACGCCTAAAGTGCCGGCCACTTTAATTGAGCCGTTAACGCGAATCTGGTCGAATTGTGGGGTATCCGCATTCGCGCCGCCGATTTTCACATTCAGCTTGCCGGTTGAGGTTTGCTCGAATGTGCCACCTATATCAAGAATGTAAGGCGTAGTCGTCGCGCCCAAATTCATCATGCCTGCATTGCGCAAATTGCCCTTAAAATTGGTGCCGTTGGCATTGAAAGTGGCGCCCGCTAAGTTATCAAAGCCGAAACCGGTATCGCTCAGGTCAAGGACGCCCGCATTCCAGTTCACAAGACCGCTATTTTTGAGAACTCCATCGCCGAACATTCCGCCGCTGAGAATGGTGAGTATGCCATCAGAAGCGAGGTTCAATGTGCCCGCCGTATTGGTGCCGAAATCGGCGCTGGGACGATCTCCCAATGTGCCGCCGTTGAATATCAGATTTGGCCCGCGCACCAGTTTGGTGGTGCCGCTACTGCCGTAGAAAGTGCCTGCAATTTCCAGCGTGCCGTTGCCGGTTACCGTGCCAGCTTGCAGATTGCCTTCCTGTTGAACGCGGCCCGATGTAACCCGCGTGCGCCCCAATCCACTGAACGTCAAATCGTTGAGGCGAAAACGCCCGAATTGACTGCCGGAACCTACAATATCAATGAAAGTGCCGCTCCCAACATTGAAGATGCCGGATGCACTACCATCAGCCAGTTGCAAAATTCCACCAGTGACATTGATTTGTGTGGTCGAACTGAATCGGCTATCAATGAAGCAAATGCCGGAGCCGCTTTTGTTAATGATGCCCGTGTTGATAAAGCCATTAACCGCAGTCGTTCCCGTTGTAGTGCCCAATCCATAAATTGTGTTGAGTTTCAACGGGTCAGGATCGGTGTTAATTGCGTTAAACGTGCCAGTGTTTTTGAAAAACGCCGACGCGCTGAAACCGCTGTTTGTGCCGTCTGTGCCAGCGATTCTGCCGCCTCTCCAGTTCACTGTGCCAGCGTTGTTGATGGTTGCCGAGCCGGTAGTCGTGCTGCCAAAGATATATTTGGCAGGGAAAGTGCTGGGCGCATCTTCCAGTTCAATAGTCATCACACCGTTGGCATCAATGTTCAGGAAGCCGGGCGTGTCGGTATTGGTGACAACACCAAGTCCCGTAACCTGTCCGCCCGTCCATACAAAGTTGGGGCCAGTGATTTTACTGGTCGCACCACCGCTCAGATAACCGCTGGCAAATTCAAAAGCGCCGCCATCGGCAGGGCGTCCCGCCGTAATGGTGCCGATAAGTTTCACCAAGCCATTGCCCCCGGCAATTCGCACCCGTCCGTTGCCGATAATCTGGGTGTTATTCAATTCCTGCTCACTGGCACCGCCTTGATCGGTGATGTCAATGACGGCACCCGAAGAAGCGTTGAGCGTGCCGCCCAGCGAAGTCGCAGTAGCGCCTGACAAACGCAAAGTGCCAAGCAAGCCGTTAATGGCACCAGTGTTGACAATTTTAATGTTAGCGCCGAGGTCATTGGTTGTGCCTCCTATGGTCTTGCTAATCGTGCCAGTGTTAGTCAGCGTCGGCGGGGTGGCCGTCGTGCTGGAAATGGATTGGCCGTCATCCATTTCCAAATTTAACGTGCTGCTGTTGGTGAAAGTGGTATTCGCGCCACTGAATTTAAATCCGGTCTTTCTGACGTTTAATGTGCCTTGATTATCCAACTTGACAGCGTTGAATTCCATCAAATTGTTCGTGGCGTCAATAAAATTAACCACGCTGTTAGGCGTAATCGTCCATGTCCCGCCCTGTAAACCGGTGCCGCCACCTCCAAAAACAGGCGTGCCGACTTCAATCAGACCACTGCCGACTGTGGTGAGGGATAGGCCCAATGGAGCGTCCTGATTGCCTGTTAAAAGCAACCTGCCCGCCCCGCTGGGCGAAAACCCTGCCGTGAGTTTGCCAGCTACTTTTGTGTGTTCAAGGATTGATTGCCCCGCGCCGATGAAACGCACCGTATCGGAGAAGGTTTGTAGTCCGGGAACACCATTACCAGTTTCGGTCAGCGTGAATGTGGTGCCCGCTGCCGTTTGGAAGGTGCCCTCGTGCTGACCGCTTGGCCCGCCCGGATAAATGGTCAGTCCTCCACTTTTTACGTCCACGACGTTGTGATTGTTGAATTTGAGACCGCTAAAGTAGATGGTTTCGCCTGCTCCGGCGTCAGCTTCGAGAATGCCTGCGTTATCGAAGACGCGCGTCGCTGTGCCGTTGCCGGTGACATACATATTTGCGCCAGCGGATGTCCCTCCAGTCACTGTTATGCGGAAAGTGCCGAGGTTAATAACCTGCGTTGGCTCATAATCATCCCCCGCAGCGTTGAGCCGCGCTGTCATAACCAGTTGGCCGCCCATCCAATTCACGGTGCCACGATTGGTCAGTGTGCTGCCAGCGAAGGTGCGCGGCGCATTACCGGCGATATTGAACACGCCGCCAGATGAAATCGTGATGTTAGGCTCTATAAAGCCGCCATTGCCGCTTTCCGTCCAGTTGAATTCATTGTTGATGGTTAGACTTACTCGCCCGATGAGCGCAGCATCGTCTTTTAATTCCAACCCCCCTACGATGGCACCCTGAGGATTAACCTGCACAAATTGGCCATGGGCGTCAAGGCCAATAACAGCTTTGTCGAACGGCCCCGGTGGGCCATCTGCAAAACAATACAATCCCCAGTTGCGTCCATCGCTCCAACTGGTAGGGTCGCCGGGCACGCCAATTTCTCCCGGTGGCACACAACTTTGATCTACATCGTCGGCGTTGCCTGTCCACACATATTCGCCACCGCGATAAAGCGTTACGTTGATGGTTTGTGGGTTATTGCTGGCGTTCGGGTCGCTGACCGTGATGGTGCCGGAATATAAACCGCGTGTTAAACCAGTGGCATTAACCGAAACCGTGATGGTATCTTCTTCGCCGGTTGAAGTTCCAGAACCCGGTGTGCGTGTTAGCCAGGGAAGGTTTTCCGAAACGGTGTAATTGAGTGTGGTGCTGCTATCGCCAGTGTTCTTCACCGTGAAGGTTTGCGAAGGCGCCGTGTTGCCATCATAAGACACACTAAATGCTAGTGCGTTAGTGCTGAGAGTGATGGTGGCGCCAGCAACAAAATCAATGTTCGGCACACTGGCATTAGTTGTGGTGACACTTCGTGCATTCGTTTTGAAACTGTATCCGCTTTTGGAACACGTCACGGTGTAAGAACCCGTCGAAGTGCCGGGCAGGATATAGGTGCCGTTAGAAAGTGTTTTGACAGTCGGCCCGTAATAAGGGAAATTTGAGTCTGTTCCAGTGCAGGTGATTACGGCATCTTGGATACCGCTACCGGTGCCATCAATCACGCGGCCCGAAATCGAAAGCGGATTGCCATAGCGCGCCGCCATGCCCGCCATATCCAACGCACTGGGGCCTTGGGTTTCGATCCGATTAAAATAGGTGCCATTGATTGAAATAATGCTTTGTTTGGTAGAGTCTTTGGCTACCAATTGCACGCAGGTTGGATCAGCGTCATTGTCTGTATTTCCATCTCGGTCAGGGTAATGCATAATGGAAAAGAAGTCATAGGTGCCCACGGTTTGACCATAATTGTTTGCATTTTGGGCTTGTGTTGGCAACAACGCAAAATTGATGTTATTTGCCGGATCAACGCTGGGATCAAAGCAACTGGTGTTGAGCGTAATAAAATTATCGCGATCAGGCCGCGTCTGTTCATGAGCATAACCCAGTAAATGCCCCAATTCGTGCGTGACGTGCAGATGTTGTGGCGCATCGGCTTGGATATTGACAGTATGTTTCCCACTTCCCATGCCCAGGGGGGAGTTAGAGCCGCCTCCGGCGGGGTTCTGATGGATTTGCGCGAAATTGGTTTCTGTTGTCTGTTTTACAAAGCGAATATTCGCTGCCTTTTGCCAAGTGAAGAAGGCTGTATTCAATTTGGTGCGAACGGCGGAAGAGACAGCGCTTTCGATAATATAAGGCACTGTGCCATTCGTCCACGGTTGCTGATTAGATGCGACGTGAAAGGTTGCTTTGGCGCTTTTGCGGCCTGCCAGTTTGTCTTTGAGAGATTGATTCCATGTGCGAATGTCTTCAACTGACCATTGCATATCGCCAATCAGCATCTCCGTTTGACCCGGCTTAGTTTTGGTCAGCAAAGCATCAAACGTTGCCACGCTGTATTCGAGCGATTCGCGTGTTTGTGCTTGTCCAGAACGGACCGAAACCAATTGTGCCAGCAGCATAATTGCCGCCACACTAAATAGACACCATTTTTTCATAACTCCACCAACTTACCTTTCCCACAGAAAGACTCTGCAAACGTGTTTGAGCAGCAAGATATAAAGTCGCGATAAGGCGCGGAACTTTATCTTACTTTGCGGATATTATAACAGGTAGGCCCTTAAAATCATTACAAAATCCTTGAATAGCACAAAAATTTGAGAATTTTCACAGAATACAACAACAATCGCCATATGGCGTGTAGAAAATTGGCTTTGTGGGCGAAAATGCGAAGATTTTGAGATTGTTGAAAAGCTACCGATTGGCAGAAAGTGATTCAAGCAATTGTCGGCACAAATCAATGACCTTAGTGGCTTCTAAGTAGTGTGGCAAATGCGTTTTCATTTGCCACACTACTTAAGTCGCTCAAAAAAAGTTGGCACGACCTCTTTATAAATTGCCAGTCGCGCTGTGCGATGCGCCTGTGGCGTGAAGCGCGTTTGCGCGGTTTGCCGCGCGCCCTCGCTTAATTTTCGCGATAAAGTTTCGTCTGTTAAAATGCGTTTTAGTGCCTGCGACAAGGCTGTTGGCGCTCGCGGTTCGACTAAAAGCGCGCTGCTTTCGTGTTGCACCATTTCTGGCACGCCGCCGACTTTGGTGGCGAGAATCGGCAATCCAGCGCCCATTGCTTCGAGCAAGGCCAAAGGCGAGCCTTCGCTGAGCGACGGCAAGGCCAACACATCAGCTATGGCATAATACGGTGCCGGATCGCTGACTTGGCCTATGAAATGTGTGCTGTTTTCTACGCCCGCTGAAGCCGCCAAGGTTTCGATTTCGCCGCGTTGTGGGCCGTCGCCAACGAATACCAAATGCACTGACAAGTGCGGATTTGCATGGCGCAAATGCGAAAAGGCGCGCACTAAATCGTCTAATGCTTTTTCGACTGAAAAACGCCCTACTGCTAAAATGATTTTCGCGTTTGCTTCGATATTCAGCGAGGCGCGCAGGACTTCTGTGTCTCCGGTGCGTTCAGGTGTCAACCAATCGGGCATGATGGAATTGTGCAAAACGTGAATACGTTCGGGTTTTACGCCATGCGCTTGCAGTTCTTTGGCAAAAGCGCCACTGACGGTTATCACGCGGCGCGCGGCGCGCAGTGACCACAAATCCAAATTGTTATACAACTTCACTTTGGCGTCAGTTTGCGTATAACCATGATGCCACGCAATCCAGCCGCGCCGCCGCCATGCACCTGACAGGCGCAACAAAAAATGCGATTTTACATGATGCGTTTCGATGATGTGCGGCGCCCGTCGCGCTGCCACACGCCGCAAAGCCGTGATGACGCGGCTATCGAAGGGAAAACGCTCGGCGATAACATCAACCGACACTCCGGCGGCGCGCGAACGGGCCACGAATTCGTTGGGCGTTGTGTCCGGCTCTATCGGCGTGCGCGAGCGATGATAAGTCACAAACGAAAGTTGGACTTGGCAGACATCTTGCGGTGTGGCACTGGCGTGAAAATCTAAAAGATTTTTCGCCGGGCCGGTAATGGTGGCCGCTTCGACAACGGACATTACTTTTAATATTTGCGATTCTGTCATGGTTTACACAATCAAAATGTGATGGCTGTGAGGTAGTTCAAAGGCAAACTGCTGATAGAATTTATACGGTGAAACCGTTGCTTGTGCCACGTTGTTCAATTTGCGTTTAGCTTACCATGCGCGTTCTCTTAATTACCTATCATTTCCCGCCCGATGCCGAAGTGGGCGCGGTGCGGCCCTATCAATTTGCGCGCTTATTGCCCGAACATGGCATTGAACCGTGGATTTTGACGGTGAAACCGGAATTCATCGAACGGCAGGAAAAACAGGCCACAATTGAAGGCGTCCCTCCCGAACGCATCATTCGCACCACCGTCGGGCAAACGCGCCGCGTGCGCTTTATTCATTTCGCCTCGCGTTTAAAAAGCAAACTACTGCCTCGACGCGAACCTCTTGGAGTAGCCGCATCCACTCCGTCTTCGACCGACAATATTAACAGCGAAGGCTTTTTGCGTTCGACACCATTCAGGCGTTTTCTACTGGCATGGCTCTGGTTTCCTGACCCGATGGGCGGATGGCGCGAACCGGCATTGCAGGCCGCCGAAAAGTTGCTGGCACAGCAAAAATTCGATGCCGTATTTTCCACTTCGCCGCCGCGCGTTGTGCATTCGATTGCTCTGGAACTCGCGCGTCGTCACAATCTGCCGTGGATTATGGATTTGCGCGACCCGTGGTATAAAGACGTGGACGAAATCAATTCCAAAATGCTGGATTGCGCCTACGAGCGATTGTTTTTGCCGTGCTTGAAGCGCGCCGATAAAATCGTCCTCAATACCAGTCGCCTGCTGGATAATGTGGTGCAAAATTATCCGCAGGCTGCCGCCAAAAGCATTGCCATTCCCAATGGTTGCAGCGTAACGGTGGCAGCGGACGACGCTCCGGTGATGCCACAATTTTCCATCGGACACTATGGCAGTGTTTACAGCAAGCGCGATCCCGGCCCATTTTTGCGCGGATTGCGCGCGTGGTTAGAGGGGAAAAAATTCGCTGGCGAAAACGTGCCGTTGCGTGTGCGTTTTATCGGGCCGGAATTTGGCACGGTGCCCGCATTGATAGCTGAATTGGGGCTGGAGTCGGTTGTCACGCTGAGTCCACCGGTGCCGCGCGAACGGGTGCGCGAATTGATGGCCGAAGATTACATTTTATTGCTGCTCGCCAACAAACAGCCTTTGCAAATTCCCGGCAAACTTTACGAGTATTTAGCCGCGCGACGGCGCATTTTAGCCAGCGCCGATGAAGCCGGCGCCACCGCCGATTTACTGAAAAATGCCAGCGGCGCTGTGTCGGCCTATTCCGAGGAGCGCGTCACTGAGGCTCTTGAACAATTTTGGCGTGAATTCCAATCTGGACAATCGGCAGCCGTGTCCAACGAAAAATTGTTGGACGAATGCAGCTACACCAGCCGCACCGCGCGCCTCGCCGAAGCACTATGGGCGCTAAAAACCTAACCCCATACGCATCAATTAAAGATTTGAACGTGAAAAACGAAGCAATAGGGCGCTTCTGTCATTCTGAAGGAGGCCCACCGACTGAAGAATCTCCTTTCCTTACAGGGGATTCTTCGGTTCGTTCCTCACCTCAGAATGACAATCTGACGCTTTTGCGCGCTCGAAAACGGCAAAATTTTCTTAAGTTGATGCGTATGGATTAGGTCTATTTTTGCCCCAACAGACCTTCGTGGATGGCGCGCAAGCGCGCTGCTAAAACTGGCCAGTCATAATGAGTTTCTACCAAAGCACGGCCTGCTTTTGCTAATTTGAGGCGTTCGGTTTCGTTTTCGCAGAGCAGAAAAATCGCCTTGGTGAAATCATCGTCGCTATCGGCCAATAAAATGTTTTCGCCGTGTCGCGCTTCAATGCCTTCGGCACCCAATCGCGTGGAGACAATTGGTAAATCGGCGGCCATTGCTTCGAGAATCTTTAAACGCGAACCGCCGCCGATGCGCAGCGGCACAACAGAAGCCAAGGCTTCGCGGCAATAGGGCCGCACATCGCGCACGCGGCCTGTGACCTCGATGCTCGGTTTGGCATTTAAGGCAGCAACTTCGGGCGTGGGATTGCGGCCTACAATCGTGAAAACGAGGTCAGGATGCTTTTCATGCACGCGCGGCCACACCGATTCGGCAAAGCGCGTGACCGCTTCGGTATTCGCGTGGTAGTCCATTGAGCCGATAAAAACCACGCGAAATTGCTTCGGCATTTCTTCTCCGGGTTTGGGCGAATAATATTCGACGTTGACGCCGTTTTCGATAACGTGAACTGGCTTTGAAGGCTCCCACGCCATAATCTGTTCTCGGTCACGTTCGCTGACGGTTATATGCGCATCGAATTGATCTACGATGCGCTTTTCCAAGTTTGCCATACGCTTCGCGGTGATCTTCGCGTAAACGCGGCGCGGTGCGCTATGTGCCTGCTCGCCATAACGTCGCATCAACTCCGATTCGACATTGTGCCAATCGCATACGAGTTTTGGTTTGCTGCGCGCGGCGCGTAAAATCGGTAGGTAACTGGTGAGATGCAAGCCTTGGACTTGCACAATATCGAAATCTTTTTCGGCCAGCAATTTCTCCAGCCTCTGCTGCATAGTGGGCGTGGTGTAATTGAGAACCGGTAGCGGCGTTTGGCCAATTAAGCCACGCGCCAATTTGCCGACGCTATAACTGTTTTCCAACGGCACAGTGATTAAATCTTCGCACCACTCGCCGATGGGATTGCGATTTTCAAATTGATAGGTGTCACTTTGTTCGGTGCGGGCTTTTTCATCAGAAAAACCTAAATAAGTGACGCGTTCACCTCCGGCAGTAAGTTCGCGCGCCAAATAAAAATTACGCAGTTGCGAGCCGGTGCTGGGCGGCCAACACTCCCTCGGCGCGAAATAAAGAATTTGTAGCGATTCAGCCATTTTTTGAAGTGTCAGAGTTTTCACGCGCCGTTTCCCACGTCGCATAACGTTCGCCGCGCAGCCATTGAAAAACGGCCAGCAGTGATGCGTAATTCGCCAGCACAAAATAAAACGGCAAAGTCGTTAAGCGCGCCCGTTTGCCTTTTTGTTCGCCCGTTTGCCGCGACTTGTAAAAGCCAAGCGCGGCTAAGGCATAAAACGCATTTTGCGACCAGAGAATCGCGCGATACAGGCGCGATTTACGGGCCAATAATGCCGCCGAGGGCCACAGTGCCAATAAAAAAAACGGCGCGAAATAACGCAAAACTTTGTGTGACAGCAGTTGCACCGCGTAAAAGCCGCTGCGCAACGGATTCAGCATCGCGCGATGTTGCCACAAATCAGTGAACGTTTGTGCGATGATGCGCACGCGCATTTTGAGTTCGCGATCCGTGCGGCGATTGGTTTCTTCGGTGCAAACCGCGTCCGGCTCGAAAACAGCGCGCAAATTTTGTTCGACCATTACTGTCGCGATCACAAAATCGCTGCACGCTTCAGGCGGCAACGGCACATAAGCGGCGCGTCGCACCGCATAAAGACAACCCGACGCGCCGATTAATGAACCGATACGACTTTCGCAGGTTTTGAGAAACGTTTCGTAGCCCCAATAGGATTTCGCGCCGCTGCCAACACCCGTTTGCGCCGGGTCAACATAGAGCAAACGCCCGGCCACGCAACCGACTTGCAGATCGGCGAAGTTCGGCAGCATGGCTTTTAAAACATCCGGCTGATATAACGTAGTGGCATCGGAAAACAAAATGATTTCGCCGTCTGCCAAGTCAACCGCCGCATTTTGCGCCGCTGTTTTGCCGCCGCGTTGCGGTTGGCGATGTAAGCGCATGCGAAACGGATTATCGCTGCGCTCGGCAAAGGCGCGCACGATGTCGTCGGTGGAATCCGAGGAGCAATCAGAAGCCACAATGATTTCCAGTTTGTCCGGCGGATAATCGAGATGCAGTGTGTTTTCCAACTTGGCAGGAAGGCCGAGTTCTTCGTTGTAAGCCGTGATAATCAGGCTCACGGTCGGCTCGAAAGCGGAATCGCGGCGCACCGGACGCGTTTTGTAGCGGCTCACCAAACCGGCTAACAAAGGATAGCCAAGATAGGTGTAAGCTAACGTGGCCGCGCTACCCCAGAAAACGGCTTTGGCTAAATCGCAGCATTTTTTGTCGCCATTCATACAGGCAACGGCCTTTCTTCGAGGGCTTCAGCGGGCACGACGCGGCCCAACACGCGGCCCGGCCCCGTTTCATAAATGCGACGCAGGCATACGGCATAGCCAACCAGATAATACACGATCCAGTAATAGGCGACGGACAAGAAAAAACTACTTGCCATGAAAGCCGCGAGTGACGCCTGCAAGCCAACCGACAAATAGTAAATATTCCGATGCGAGGGCACATCGGCTGTTTCGTATTCCATGCGGTTCAATTGCAAGAGCGGCACTATTAAAAAGGCCAAATAAACCGCCAACGCGGGCAAGCCTAAATCGGCGGCCACTTGGGTGTAAGCATTGTGGCTCGGCTTGCCCCGGTCTGTGAAATGATAAAAATTGTTCATGCCAACGCCGAAAAAGGGATGTGCGGCGGCGACTTCGATAGATTTGAACAACAATTGCTGCCGCTCGGCGGCAGTTCCTAATGTATCTTGGCTGGGGTCGGCGATGCTGGCTAACCGCACCGCATAATTGCCCGGCGCAAGCACGATAAAGCTCACGAACGCCACAAAAGACAGCGCGCCAATAAGCAAGCGGCGTCCACGTCCGAGTTTGTAGGCCAACACGGCAAACATGGCGGTGAAGCCGATAAATCCGCCGCGTGAATAGGTGAAAATCATGCCGCCGACCAGGGTGAATAAGCAAAGGCCGTAAAAGATTTTCGTCCACCACGAACGTGCCATCAGCAATAGCACAAAGACAATCGGCATGATGGTAACAAGAAACAGCGCCATGTCATTCGGGTCGGCGAACATACCGCCTTCGGCGCCGCGCACACGATAACCTTCAAGTGGCGTTTCACCCGTGCGCCAATCGTGAATCGCATTGCCCGCCAGTTGCAAGCCGGCAGCTAAGGCCACCCAGAAGAGCCATTTCCAACGTGATTCAGTGCGCACCACGTTGATCATCACAATGAATATCGCGACGATTTTGATGAATTGATCAGTGAAAGTCGTCCACGCATCGCTGCGAACTGCTGCCAGCGGAATGGAAAGCGCCGCGAATACCAGAAGACCGAGCAGCAATTTTAATTCGGGAGGGCGCGCTGTCAGGCGACCTTCCAAAAGATACTGCGTTGGCACAAACCACATCGTCGTCAGTGCCGCCGCAATTAATTGGCCGCGATCAAGGGCTGGAAAGTAATCCTGCGGGCGAAAATACAGTAGCAGCGTAAACAGCACCAGAAAACCAAAACTGATGCTATGACCGGGCCGGTCACGTTGCGGCACCACCAACCAACCCCAGCGCGTCGGTAGAGAAGGCGCCTCGGAAAGCGGTGGGCGAGTGTCGGAAACAGACATGAAACGAAATTAAAATTCACCACAGAGAACACAAAGGCCACAGAGGTTTTGGAGATAAGAGGAAGGAGAAATGTGGAGAAGGGACTCTAAATTTATCAATCACAGTTTAAACTCTTACCTCTTCAATTTCTTCTCCCTGTTCTCAGCGGTTTGTTTTCAGTTTTGCTGACCGTAGTCGCGATAATAGTAGTAGCCGCTACCTTCGCGCGAGGTGGTCTTGTTCAGCACCACACCGATGACATCCGTGCCCGATTGCAAGAGCAAACTCAAACAGCGTGTCACGTCGCGCCGTCCGGTGTCGCGACTGGAAACGACTAACAATGTGGCATCGGCCAGCGCCGTGATGATCTGTGCGTCGGCTAAGGCCAAAACCGGCGGTGTGTCCAATACGATAAAATCAGCCATGCCGCGTAAGTCGTTGATAATCTGCGCGGCGGTGCGCGATTTAAGCAAGCGAATCGGATTGGGCGGCGTTGGGCCTCCGGTCAACACGCGAAAGCCAGCGACATCGGTTTCTTGCAAGGCTTCGGACAGTGAATGCGCGCCCGTCAGCACGTTGCTGAAGCCAATTTGGTTGGGCAGCGAGCAAAGGCGATGCTGTGTCGGGCGGCGCAAATCGCAATCTACCAAAATCACGCTGCGCCCGCCTAATGCGGCGGCGATGGCCAAGTTCAATGCCGAAGTGGATTTGCCTTCGCTGGGCAGACCGCTGGCGATGGCGATCACGCCAATGGTATCATCCACCGCCGAGAATTCAATATTAGTCGCCAGCAACTGAAATGTTTCAAGCAAAAGCGTTGGCGCCGCGGTAGGTTCATACAGGTTGCTGCCCGCCGTGCGGTCTAAATAGGGCACATTCGCCAGCACTGGCAAGTGCGTCATTTGTGTGGCTTCGCGATCCGTGTGCAGACGGTCATCTAATTGGTCAGTCAAGGCAGCTATGCCAATAGCCAAAATTAATCCGGCCATCACAGCCAAAACAATTGTGCGCGGTATGTTGGGGCGGATTTTCTTGGCGCTTTGGGGTTGCGCTTCAAACACGATTTCCGCACTTGCAACACGCGCTTTCTCATTGATGCGCAAGGCTTGCAGGCGTTGATTGAGTTGGTCGTAAGTGCTTTGCTGCGAACTAACATCTAAAGTCAGTTGACTTAATTTGAGTTCGCGTTCGGGCAAAGCAGCGAGGCGCCGGCGCACTTCGCCGAGCGATTTTTTATAAGCGTGACCTTGCGCTTCGATGGCCCAGATTTGCCCTCGTAAACGCGCAATATCTTGCTGTGCGATTTGCTTGACCGGGCTAAATTCCACACGCCACGAAGCAGTTTCGGTTTGCGCCTGATTGTTGAGACGCGCCTTCAAATCTTCGATCTGGCCGGTGATTTGAACCACGCGGTCACTCTCTGGCGTGAACTCTTGTAACAAGCGAATCTTTTCGGCTTCGAGACGAGCTAAATCGAGTTTGAGCGATTCAACTTCGGGTTTACGGCGAATTTCAACCGGAACAATTTTCGCGGGCGGCACTTCGTGAGCCACGCGCCGCGTTTCGCTCAATTGAGCAATACTGGCCGCTTTCTGTGCCCGTGCATCGCGCCAGCTTTGATCTAACTTTTGCGCCTGATCCACCAGAGCGTCCGCTTCTTTTGTGAGATTGAAAACGCCATTTTTCTGTTTGTAATTGCGCAGGGCACGTTGCGCTTTATCCAATTTCTGCCGGGCCGCCAAAGCCTGATTTTCAACATAAGAACGTGTGTCAGTAGTGTTCTTGCCGTTTTTGGTTTGGCTGAATCCGACATAATACTCACAAACCGCGTTGGCGAGGGCTATCGCGTCGTCAGGATATCGTGCCTGCGCTTTGACTTCCATTAAATCGGTGGACGGAACCGAATCTATCACCACATCGCTGTTCTGATGCAACTCAGCGCGCCGCTCAATGGGAATGACGTGCTTAAGGGGAATGAGATTATTGGCGTCATTGATGGCATCGCGCTTGATGATGTCGTTTTGCACGATGGCGACCTGCGTCTGCAAAGAACGTGGCTGGCTGGGGCCGAGCGCCTGCGTTAGCAGATCGTTATCGTTTTCCGGCACGCGCGCCTGCAAATAGGCTTTGGCTTCATAAACCGGCGGCGTCAGGATCAAATAAAGCGCAGCCAATGTGGCAACGATGAGCAACGTCAACAAAATCGCCCAACGACGGCGCTGAAGAATGGCGGTGATATCGGCGAATTCGATGGAATTGCGCCGTTCGGGTTCGGAAGCCCACAAAACGAATGGCGCTGTCGCGGCCCGCCCACCCACTGGTGCGACGATGTCGGACGCATAAGCGGACGAATTGGCTCTGACGCTATGAGATTGGCCCCTTCTCGGATTGCCTTGGCCGGGTTGATTTCCCTGACCGGGCGGCGGTGCCATATTCGGATCGTTCAATCTGCCCTCACTTGACTACAATGGTATGCAAAAATGGAACTGCACAAGCGCGTTTGGCGCTTGAGTAAGGTTACTACAATTGACTGATTTTGCCTCGCCTCGAAACCGAATTGGATAGGGTAATCGCATAAGAAATGCCCGGCGAATTCATTCGTTGGGCATAGACCAATAGGCAAGAATTAACACCCCTGCTTGCGAATTTATGCGCCGGGCTAATGCAATTGACCGGCTTTGTCTCGCACCGAACCTTAACGGAAATTGTCTGTTTACAATGCGATGCCCTCGCGAAATTCTCAGGAGAAGCCAATGAAAAAATCTTTGTGCGTTGCCTTGTTCGTTAGCAGCGCGTTGTGGCCCATGATGAACCCGAATATAAGCCAAGCTGCGCCCGGCGATGAAAAAGAGGTCTGGAAATTGGTGTGGTCGGATGAGTTTGACAAAGACGGCGCCCCTAATCCTGACAACTGGAGCTTTGAAAAAGGCTTCATGCGCAACGAAGAAGACCAATGGTATCAAAGCGAAAACGCGCGTGTGGAAAACGGCACCTTGATCATCGAAGCGCGCAAAGCGCGGCAGCCGAATCCCAATTATGAAGCGGGCAGCACCGATTGGAAAAAGAAACGCCTATTTGCCGAATACACAGCGGCCAGCCTTTCCACCAACGGCAAGCACAGTTGGACTTATGGCCGTTTTGAATTGCGCGGCAAAATTGACACCTCGCCCGGAATGTGGCCCGCCTTCTGGACTGTTGGCACGCAAGGCGAATGGCCCACCAACGGCGAAATTGACATCTTGGAATTTTATCGCGGCAATTTGCTGGCGAATGTCGCGTGGGGCACCGCAAAGCGCTGGAACGCAAAATGGAATTCCAAAAAGAAGCCGATTTCCGAATTTAACGACCCCGAATGGGCCAACAAATTCCACACTTGGCGCATGGATTGGGACGAAAAATTCATTCGCCTTTATGTGGACGATTTTTTGATGAACGAACAGGATTTGTCGAAAACCATCAACGCCGATGGCCGCAATCCGTTTCTCAATGCGCCGCAGTTCATCATTGTGAATTTGGCTTTGGGCGGACAAAACGGCGGCGACCCGTCGAAATCCAATTATCCGGCGCGTTTTGAAGTGGACTATGTGCGCGTTTATCAAAAGACCCCGTGAGTTTTGAGGAAGGCATGAAGAACTGGAAAACCTTTGGTGTTGTGTTTGCCGTTTTGTTTTTTGTGTTGCCGCTTGTGGCTGCAGCTCGCAGCAACAACCGCAATAACAATCGCAACAATCAGAATCAGATCAAAAATTTGCAACAGCAGAATCAGAAATTGCAACGCCAGCAGCAGCAATTGATGGCGCAGCAATGGCAACAAAAAACGCTGGAGCAACTTGAAAATTCGCTGGAGTTGGACGACTCGCAGCAAGCCAAAGTGCGCCCGATGCTGGCGGGCATGGCGAAGCAGATTGAGCAGTTAAACAGCAACAAACAATTGAACCCGCAGGCCAAAAACGCGCGCTTGCAGCAGCTTTACGGCGCGACGTGGACAAAAATTGCGGCCTTGCTTACACCGCAACAACGCGACACCATTCAGCAGAATCAACTGGCGGATAATTTGGGCGATGAACTGAAATTATCTAAAGATCAGGAAGAGAAGATTCATAAAATTCTCCGCGCGCAAGTGGAGGATGATTATCAATTGCGCGATGACAAAACCTTGAGCGAGGACGATAAAAATCTCAAATCGCAGGAAATAGATGCCGACACTTGGGCGCAAGTCGAAGACATTCTCAAACCGGCGCAGCAGCAAAAACTTGCCGAACTGCGCGCCGATGATTCGCTCAAGAATTTGTCCGATGCAGTCACATTATCGCGTGATCAACAAGCACAGCTAAAACCGGCGCTGGTAGAACTGAACAGTCATTTGATGAAAGTCCGCGCCGATAAAACGCTGTCTCTGGCCGACAGACGATTGCAAATCGCAAACATCAGCACCGCGACGTGGGTCAGCATTCGCCGTATGCTGACAGCCGAGCAACAGGACAAATTCGACGCCGCCCAAGCCCAAAAACAAGCCGCCCAACAAGCCGCGCTGCAACCGCCCAAGAAAGGGACGAAAAACAAGAAATAAAGTCAATGGAGTGCGGGCAAGACGCCAGCGCTCCGCATTGAAATTATGCTGATTGATCTTTCTCATCCGCTAAAACAAGGCTTGCCGAGCTTTCCCGGTGACCCAGAACTGAACATCGAAATTCACTACACCACGGCGATGGACGCGCGCTGCAATGTGAGCCGTATTTCCATGGGTTCGCATCAAGGCACGCATTTGGACGCCATGTTTCACTTCATAGACGATGGCAAAACGCTGGATCAAATGCCACTTGATTGGTTTTTCGGCCCGGCGCGCCTGATTCGCATTCCCAAAGCGGCCAAAGAAGAAATCAGTGTAGAAGATTTCGCAGCGCACGAAGAATTTTTAACGCCCGGCGCGCGGATTCTCTACGAAACGGGCTGGCAAAGCGAATTTGGCCAGCCGCATTTTTTCACCGATTTTCCTTCGATGACACAAGATGCGGCGCGTTATTTGGCCTCGAAAAAACTGCGGCTTATCGGCATGGATACGCCGACGCCCGCCCGCGATTATTATGAGGTGCATCACATTCTGCTGGGCGAGGAAATGGTCATCGTTGAATCGTTAGCGAACCTCGACAAATTGCCGGATGAATTCACTTTCATCGGCTTTCCTTTGAATTTCGCCGGACGCGACGGTTCGCCGATTCGCGCGGTGGCTCTGGTAGAGTAGTTCACACCAGCAAAGAGCGCGTTTCGGCGAGCGCCGGTGCCATCCATTCCATGCCGGTCATCTCGCAAATGGCGAGGGCTTCATTGAGCCAAGTTTCGATTTCGTCGTGAGACGCCAGACCTTCGCCGCGCACACCTGCTTCGGCCAGATTCGCCAGAGAAAACGCGATGCCGCGTTGATCTTGCAAGTCGCGGAATAGTTCCAGACTTTCGTGCGCTTCCTGCGATGCGGTCGCATAATCGGCACGGCGCAAGGCCAATTCGGATAGATTGCAATGGCAACTGGCGGCGCCGCGTTTATCATGGGTGCGCTCGAAAACGTCGCTTGCTTCTTCAAGCATCTGATGCGCCGTCTCGAAGTTTTCTTCATTAATTTCGAGCAGTGCCAGATTCAACAAGCGTTGCGCCAGATTAAACGCATCGTTGGCGGCCCGCACGATTTCAATCGAGTTTTGCAAGCCCGCACGCGCTTCTTCGATACGGTTTTGTGCCATGTAAGTGACGGCTAAATCGTTCAGCACGTCGGCTTCTTCGTTGCTCAGGGCAGCGGCGCGATAAATGGCGAGCGATTGTTCCTGAAGCTTTGCGGCGGTTGGATAATCGCCCTGTAAATAAGCGAACCAACCGATTTCCTTGCACAATGCGGCGCGGAGTTTTTCGTCCAAAGCGTCATCTTTTTCCAGCGAACGAACCAGAGCGGTCTGACTTTCGCTGAAATGCCCCATGCGCTCGCGAAAACCGGCCATGGCCAGTGACAAACGAGCGGCGCCATTGCCGGCTTCCTGCGTGAGCAACCAATTGAAGGCGGCCCGCATATTGTCCTGTTCCGGGCGCAATTCGTCACGCCGCGTTTCTTCTTGATCCGCCGCTTTGGGATCATCGGCAAAGGCGGGCGCGGCTTCTTCGGCGAGCGCCAGAAAATAGGAAGCGTGGCGTCCGCAGAGTGCTTCTTCTTCATCGGATTCGCGTAATTTATCGCGCCCGTAAGCGCGCACCGTTTCGAGCAAGCGATAACGTGTGACTTCGTTGTGATGCTCGGCGATCACCAGCGATTTATCAACTAACTGGCTGAGATAGTCCATCACTTCATACTCGTCCAAAACGTCGTCGCTGCAAATTTTCTCGGCGGCTTCGAGCGTCCAACCGCTGGCAAAGACCGAGACGCGATGCAAGAGCCGTCGCTCGTTTTCGTCCAGTAAATCGTAGCTCCAATCAATCGCGGCACGCAGCGTTTGCTGGCGCGGCAGCGCCGTGCGATTGCCGCCTGTCAACAAGCGAAAACAATCGTCCAATCGCTCGGCAATTTTTTCAGGCGTCATCATTTTGACGCGGGCGCAAGCCAGTTCGATAGCCAAAGGAATCCCGTCGAGGCGATAACAAATTTGCGTCACGGCCTGCGCATTGTGCGCGGTAATTTCAAAATTTGGCGCGTGCGAGCGCGCTCTTTCGATAAAGAGATTTATCGAATCGAATTCGTGCAACTGGTCATGCGGCGGCATTTTATCGGGATGCGGCAACGGCAGATTTGCCAAGCGCCAAGGCCACTCGCCGGGAACTGCCAGCGCCTCGCGACTGGTGGCCAAAATGCGCAATTCGGGGCATGACTTCAATAAATCGTGAACCAGTTGCGCGCAGGGCTGCATCAAATGCTCACAGTTGTCCAGCAGCAGCAATAAATGCCGCGTTTGCAGCGCCTCGACCAAAGTTTCGGCCAAAGGATGCCCGGCTTGTTCCCGCACATCTAACACCGTCGCGACGGCTTGTGGCACCAATTCCGGTTCGGTCAAGGCGGCCAATTCGACCATCCACGCGCCATCGGTGAATTCGGGATGTAGTTCATGGCCGATTTCCAGCGCCAAGCGCGTTTTTCCGCAGCCTCCGGCGCCGCAGACGGTGACCAATCGCTTTTCCGAGAGCAATTGTTTGACTTCGGATTTTTCATTGCGGCGCCCGATGAAACTGGTTATCGTATGCGGAAAATTGTGCCGCTTCACGGCGGCTATTGGTGTTGGCGGCAACACTTCACCGGCCAGCAATTTTTGCACGGCGGAAACCAGCGTATCGAGATGGGGTTCGAGCGGCCCTTTAACGGCATTCAACCAGTGCGGCGTGCCGATGAAATAGCGCATCTGACGCGATAACTCCACATCTTCAATGCGCAGCGGTAATATGGGTAGGCGTTGGCTGACGGCATTTTCGATTTCGCGTTTGACCTGTTCGGATTGGTTGGAATGGCTCGAAAAAATCAGCACGAACACGCGGCAGGCATCCAGCGCGTCAATGATGGCTGCGCTCCAATCTTGCCCCGGTGAGATGTCGCGTGGCGCGATCCAGCAACGCCAGTCCTGTGCTTCCAGTGCTTCGCGTGCGGCCTCGGCGACTTCTGTGTCCTTCGTGGAATAACTGATGAAAATATCAGGCTTCATTGTGGCGTGAGAGACCCTGCTTCCCCCTCTCCATTCAGCCCTGTAAATCATACAGAGCAAATAGCGTGCGCATACGCGAAGCGAAACCCGCTGTTTACAGTGTTGACTGCATAGGCGTGGTTTAGCCACACTTTAGGCCATGAACGATAGCATGAACAGCACGCTTGCCACCAATTTCGCGCCGTGTCCAGAGACGCTCAACGACGAACAAATCGAACAATATTGGCGCGATGGATTTTTGGCGTTTACCGACGTGTTAAGCGCCACCGAAGTCGAAGAAACCCGCGCGGCACTCAGCGAACTGGTGCAGCGCGTGGCGCAATGTGAAGCACCCGAAAAGAAAGGCCCGTTTTGGACTTTGCCGGGCACGCGCTTTGGCATCCAATTCGAGCCGGGCTACATACCGGACGCGAGCGATGCCGATGTGGAATTGAAAATTCGCAAGTTGATGTGGTATTGCGAACAGCATCCGCGCCTTGATTATTTTGTGCATCAGCACCCGAAAATTCAAGGCGTGCTGACTTCTCTTTTAGGCGCCGATTCGATTCTGTTTCAGGACATGGCGCTGATAAAACCGCCGTTCATCGGCAGCGAAAAACCGTGGCATCAGGACGACGCCTATTTTGCTGTCACGCCGCTGGACATGATTTGCGGTGTGTGGATTGCCTTGGACGAAGCGACAGCCGAAAACGGTTGTATGCACGTTTTGCCCGGCGCGCATTTGGACGGCCCGCTCAAGCATTATCATGATCGCGACTGCGAAATCATACCTGATCGTTTGCAAAACGCCGATGCCGATAGCCGTGCCGTGCCGATTCCCTTGCCACCCGGCGGCGCCTTGTTTTTCAGCGGCCTTTTGCCGCATCAAACGCCACCAAATCATTCGCCCGAACGCCGCCGCGCCGTGCAATGGCATTATCGCGCCGCGCACACCGTTTCAATTCCGCGCGACGAATATGACCGCGTTTTTTGCGAAGCCGACGGCACACCGGCTTCTTGTGCGGCAGCGAAGTAATTTTCTCAACTGCTGCCCGCGACGGGCGGATGGTAATACATGGATTGCAAGCCGACGCGGCCCGGCCCAGTAAAGCGATTCCAGAATAGGCTGCCCGCGCTGGCGAAAAAGCCGGTGGAAAGGCGCTGAAAAATCGTGTCCATGCGCACAGTTCTGTCCCGATTTTAAAAGTGCGAATTTGAGCCGGGTCGAGTTGATTATTCTCGTCCGGCTTGGAAAACGCGCCCCAACTGGCGCGTTTGAAAAGCACGACAGCGTGATACGGCTTGTTCATTTCCAGAGGTTTGGGAAAATCGGTATCGCCAACGTAACTGCTGCCATTGGCTTCATCGAAAATCGCGCGAAATTCGGCCTGCCCCACCAGCGGCACAATGGTAAACGCCACGCCATCCCAATCGCCGTTTGGTGCTTCTGCGGCGGGCGGAGTAAACACCGGATAGGCCCAACGATCACCGGGCTGCATCTTCGCGTCCACAATGAAATCGTTGCCTTGAATTTCCAGATTCATCTCGCCGGGACTGACCATTTTGCGCCAGTTTTTCAAATCCAATGCGCCGGTTAAAGGCAAGATTTTCGCTGGCTGAATGGCTTCAATCGGCAATGAAAAACGCACAGCGGCTAACGCCTGTCCCGCCGCGCCGCAGTTGGCGCGAAAACGCGCCACAACGGGTTCAATCGGCATCGCCGCCGCGCCAAGTGAAACGCGCACCTTGAGTTCGCGGCGCTCCATTGGCGCCAGTGTGAAAGGTTCTGCGGGCACTTCGATTTTTAATTGCGGCGGCACGTCTACGGCAACGCTTGTCGTGATGGCCTGCGCATCGAAGTTGTAAGCAAAGAGCGGCATTTCGTAGGTTTCGCCTGCCGCCAAACGATAAGATGAGTCGCCGAGTCGCAAGCGAGAATTTTCAGGTAGCGGTTGCAAGACAACAGAACACGGTTTTGTCGCACGGCGCGGGCCACCTTGCGGCGTGGCAACCAAATTTAATTTCACGTTTTCGGGCAGCAAAATGTAAAGCGGATTCATGTTGTTTAAAGCTGTCTCACGCCCTAAAAAGTCGAAAATCTGCATCGCGTTATTTTGCGGCACAATTTTCTTATCCTCCGACAAAGCCACAAGCACCGTTTGCGGTTTGCCATCGGGCATGGCGTGAAAAGCTAAAATGGGCGCGTCGTTGCCACTTCCGGTAATCTGTCCCAAAGGTTTCGCGCTCGCTAAAAATCGTCCGGCGGCAGCTAAGGCTAAATACGCCGGACGCGGCGTTAAATCTTTGTGTGTTAATCCAAATTGCGTGCGGCCTTCGACATAATGTGGCAATAGAAAAAAGAAGGTTGCGCGTGAGCCGTTGGCGATGCTGTTCGCGAAACATTCGGTGACAAAGCGCGCTTGTTTTTGCTGATTTTCCCAAGAAGGTTCTTGCGCTTTTTCGTCGCCTTCCCATGGAATATGCGTGCCCGCTTCGCTGACCCACAAGGGCTTGCCCGCAGCCGCAGTGCGCATCGTTTCATAGCTGGAAGGATATGAACTCGGAGCCGAGTAGTGATGAAAATTAAAGGTGTCGAAATACGCCGCCGCTTCGTTTTCGATGAAGTTGTCCAACACGCCAGTGCGCGAAGGTTGCGCAAAGACGTTCTGGCACACAATCGCATCGGGATCGCCTGCGCGCACGCCCCAATAGGCCGCTTTTTGATAAGTTGCCATTTCGAGTCCGCTGTGCCCGCCGAAGCCAGTAATATCGGCTTCGTTCCACGGCTCCCATGCGCGCACTTGATCGCGCCAGCGCGACGACATTTCTTTGAGAAAATTGTAGCCATCGCGCAAATCGAGCGGCATCCGCTTGCCATCGGGATTGACCCACTTCGGCGACGAGTGAAACACCTGCAAAACTTGCAAGCCAGCGGCGGCTTGTTCGCGCGCGGTTTCGTCGTAAATTGTGCCCGTCGCAAACTGGCCGCGTTGTGGCTCCATCACGCCCCAATTGAGGCGATCCCGCACCCAGTTCACACCTGCTAACGCCGCCTGATTGGCCGCTTCTTTCACTTTGGAAGGTTGCCCATCGTGCGGATTGTAAAACCACGCTGTTGCTATGTCCACGGCAATCGGCGAATCAAGCGGCGTCGCCGCTTTTAACGGTTCCAACACGCCCAAAGTCGTTTTCGCAAGGCGCTTATTGGCCGCGTCCGTCGCCCAGATTTCGTAATAGCCAACTGGCAAGGCGCCAAGTTTTGCAATTGCGTCTTTGCCCTGAGCGACGACTTTTTGATCGTAATCCACGCATAGCCAGCCTGTCGCATTTTCAGCGGCGGGGCGCGGCAGCGTAATTTCTTCGCCACGCAAAAAAATGTTGCCGGGATGACCGGGCAACGTTTGCGGAATGGCACGTTGCACAGGCGCCGCAAAAACCGACACGGCGCAAAAGCAAAGCAAAAACGGCATGATGCGAAATGGTTTCATGGCTTATTTGTTGGCTTCGGCGCGAGCTTTTTCGAGCAAGGTTTCAATCGCGGGCCAAGTGATGGCGAGACTGGCTTCTTTGGTCGGATGTGAGCCATCGGGCACCCATTTTTGATATTTCGCTTCGTCTTCCTGCCAGAGCTTGAGCCAATTTTGATAGTGATCCAGCAGAGGCAAATCATGTTCGCGCGCATAGCGGCGATAGTTGTCGTTGAACGCTTCGATTTGCGGGCGCGCCGTTTTCGAACCGTTGCCGTTGGTGGCGTCCCACGGCAGATTCATGGTCTGTAGCACGATGTCCATTTGCGGGTTTTGTTGCTTGAGCGATTGCACCATTGAATCCAAATTGGCTGCCGCTTTTTCGGGCGTGAGTTTAAATTTTTCGTGCGCGTCGTTGTAAGAAAACTCGATAAAAACCAAATCCGGTTTTTGATCCAGCACTTTCTTTTGCAAATTCGCCACACCCCAATCGGAGTTTTGCCCCGACCCGCCACCATTGAAAAAATTCACTTGGCCGGGGAAATATTTCTCGAAGTAATCTTTCACCGCGCCAGCCCACGCGCCGCCAACGGTCAAGCTGGTGCCGTAAACCACCACGCTCTGCTTTTTGCCGTCGCGCAAGTTTTTGAAGATGTTCAACGGCAAAATCTCTTTGATCTTTGGCTCATTGGCCTTGACGAGCAAAGTCACGGCGGCCAGTAGCATCGCGCACAAACACAGTTTCAAAATTTTCATTTTTCAAATCCTATTGCTTCGCCAGTCATTTCGGTGGCGGGTGAAATATTTGTCAATTTGACGCGCAGCAAAACCGACTCGCTGAGGGGATATGGCGCGATTTTGGTTTCGATGGCGCGGCTGATTTCAGCGTTCGGCAACGACAGCATAACATAGCGATTCGACAAATCGAAAACCTGCACTTGATCGTCGTTTAGCGCACCGCGTCCGTTGACGGGAATAGTAATGACATCGCCGACTTTTGCTTTGGCAACGGCGTCATCAATAGTCAATTTCTTTTGTGTGGCCACGGTGCGCGAATCAACTAACGCGCGATCAAATGGCACGGTGTCGAAACGACCTGTCGTTTCGAGGTTGAGCAAGGCGCGAAAATCGTCCAGACCTTTTAAATCTTGATTGGCCCAGCGCGCGAAAAATTTGCCGGGTGTCGGGTCGTAAACATTGCCTTCGATTTGCAATTTTTTGTCGGCGGGCGAATTAGCGTTCCAAGTGCCCAGACTGGTCGCCAACGCCACGCTGCGCCAGCCTTTGAAACGATTGTTTTTGATGGTAATGTTTTCCAGTTTATGCTGCGCGCGGCCTTCCATAGCACGCAAATCGAAACCGCTGCCATTATCGGCCAACAAATTATTTTCGACCGTTAAATTTTGACTTTCAGCCAAGGCAATGCCCGCGCCGGTGTTGCTGTAAATCACGTTGTTGGTAATGCGTCCCGGCCCTTGGCTGGCTTCGATGAAAATGCCGTTGCCTTCCCAATCGGCTTGCAAGCCGCGATTGCCATAAAACGTGCAGCCGGTGATTTCAAAATTGGTGTTGTCCCAGTCGAACCACCAACCGGGGCCGGTGTTGCTGTAACTTTGCACATTGACCACGCGCACGCCGTCGCTGCCGACGAATTTGCAAGCGCCGCCTTCATTGCTGGGCGGAAAGCCTTTCCAATTGTTGCGGCGCACGATGCAATCTTGAAAAAGCAAATTTTTGCCGGTGCCGCCCAGACCCGCTTCGCCGTTGTCCTGAAAGGTGCAACGCAGCGCGGCAATGTCTTCGCCTTCGGTGGAAAATCCGCCGCCGTTGGCCCATTCAAAAGTGCAATCTTCAAGGCGCCAGCCTGTGGTGGCGCGCACCATGTTGCGCTGCGCAAAATTGGCGGCATAGCGAAACGTCAGACCTTTGACAGTGATATATTCAGCGCCGACTAATTTGTTCGCGATAATGCGCGGCCCAAACAAATAACCGCGCGAGGCACCTAAAACTTCGCTTGCATTCGGGTCGAGATCGCCGGGGAGCCAGACATATAAACGGTTTGCGTCCCAGTCCACGCAAAAATTGCCCGGCTGCACATCTTCGCGTTCGCGCACTTGCCGTAAAGGGCGATTCTTTCCAGCACATTGGGATCCTAAGCTTAGAATTCCACGTGGACAAGTTGTC
>JADMIO010796553.1_pt1 | contig 33566 bp, 31 predicted proteins | sample 8958161 | NCBI WGS metagenome assembly JADMIO01 (sample SAMN16585339, study PRJNA669376) | soil metagenome | isolation source: Crop rotation soil | place: USA: Cullars Rotation, Alabama | collected 2011 | reverse complement strand
CTTTCCCCGCCGTGGCGAGCGCGGGCGACATCGACGGCGCCGCGGCGAGCGATGCACCGTCGAGCGCGCGGGCGCGCGCCTGCTGCAGGCGATAGGCGATGCCCGGGGACAGGTCGGCCGCGGCGCGATCGAGCCGCGCGGCGATCCTGCGGGCGAGTTCTTCGTCGCTGCCGGTCATGGTTTCAGGCCTTTGGCCGCGAGCGCGGTGGACAGCGCATGGACGGCGCGGGAGCTGTGCGTCTTGACGCTGCCTTCGGAGCAGCCCATGGCCGCCGCCGTTTCCGCCACGTCGAGCTCTTCCCAGTAACGCAGCAGAAACGCCTCGCGTTGACGCGCCGGCAGCTTGGCGATGGCCGCCTCGATGGTGGCGATCGTCTCCGCCTGCTCGGCCCGGCCGGCGGGGTCCGCCGCCTCGTGCGAATCGGACCGCGCGGCGATGGCCTCGAGCGGGTCGAAGTCCTCGTCCGGCTCGTCGCCGCGGCCGAGCGCCGACAGCACGGTCGTCCACGTCGAGCGCACCTTCTGCCGGCGGAAATGGTCATGGATCGTGTTCTGCAGGATCCGCTGGAACAGGAGCGGCAGCTCGGCCGGCGGCTTGTCCGCGTAGCGCTCGGTCAGCTTGAGCATCGCGTCCTGGACGACGTCGACAGCGGTGTGCTCGTCGCGCGTCGCGTACATCGCCTGCTTGAAGGCGCGGCGCTCGACGTCGGCCAGAAAGGCGGAAATTTCCTGTCGGGTGGCCAGTGGTTGCCGTTCGATCGGGGTCCGCGGCGATTATAGGGTCTGGCGTTCGCCACGGCGGGCGATCGGCATCGATCCGCGCCATCGCCGGGCCGATTGTTCGCTGCAACATCGCAGGCTTGATTCGACCCCGGCGATCCGCTAAGGTAGAGCCGGTCCGGCGATTCCTGCCGGATGCTGTGCTGCAAAAACGGACGTTCCGCAACGCCTCCGGCGGCGCCACAAGCGCCAAGGAGCTTCCAAGCAACGCGGGACGGAAGTTTCCGCTTTCGGGGACTCGTCGACACCCAGGAGGGCCCCGAGGCGACCGCTGACCCGGCGTGTCGATCGATTTTGCAGGCGTGGCGGCTCGCGCGCGATACGTGCGGCGGGCGGCGACCATTTCGAGCGATTGCGAGGCCAACGATGCGATTGACCGGTGCGGAGATCACGATCCGCTGCCTGCAGGACGAGGGCGTCGAGTACGTCTTCGGCTATCCGGGCGGCGCGGTCCTCAACATCTACGACGAGCTCTTCAAGCAGGACAAGGTGAAGCACGTGCTGGTGCGCCACGAGCAGGGCGCCGTGCACGCGGCCGACGGTTATTCGCGCTCGTCGCAGAAGGTGGGCGTCGCGCTCGTCACGTCGGGTCCGGGCGTCACCAATGCCGTGACCGGCATCGCCACCGCGTACATGGACTCGGTGCCGATGGTGGTGCTGACGGGGCAGGTCCCGACGCACGCGATCGGCCAGGACGCGTTCCAGGAGTGCGACACCGTCGGCATCACGCGCCCGTGCGTCAAGCACAACTACCTCGTCAAGAACGTCGACGATCTCGCCGTCACGATCAAGAAGGCGTTCTACCTCGCGCAAAGCGGGCGGCCCGGGCCGGTGCTCGTCGACATCCCGAAGGACGTGACGCAGGCGTCGGCCGAGTACGCGTATCCGAAGTCGGTGTCGATGCGCTCGTACAACCCGGTGACCAAGGCGCACGCCGGCCAGATCAAGAAGGCGGTGCAGCTCCTGCTCGAAGCCAAGCGGCCGATGGTCTACGCGGGCGGCGGCGTGATCCTCAACGATGCCGCGCCTCAATTGACGCGCCTCGTGCGCCTGCTGGGCTTCCCGTGCACCAACACGCTGATGGGCCTCGGCGGGTTCCCGGGCACCGACCCCCAGTTCACCGGCATGCTCGGCATGCACGGCACGTACGAATCGAACATGGCGATGCAACACTGCGACGTGCTGCTCGCGGTGGGCGCGCGCTTCGACGACCGCGTGATCGGCGACCCGGCGAACTTCTCGAATGCCGAGCGCCGGATCATCCACATCGACATCGATCCGTCGTCGATCTCCAAGCGCGTCAAGGTCGACGTGCCGATCGTCGGCTACGTGCGCGATGTGATGGAGGAGATGATCCGGCTGGTCGAAGGCTCGGCGCAGCGTCCCGACGCCGCCGCGCTGAAGGCGTGGTGGGCCGAGATCAAGGAGTGGCAGCGCACCGACTGCCTGAAGTACGACCACAAGAGCACGCTGATCAAGCCGCAATCGGTCATCGAGAAGCTGTACGAGGTCACCGGCGGCGACGCGTTCGTGACCTCCGACGTCGGCCAGCACCAGATGTGGGCGGCGCAGTACTACAAGTTCGCGAAGCCGCGGCGCTGGATCAACTCGGGCGGCTTGGGCACGATGGGCTTCGGGCTGCCGGCGGCGATGGGCGTGCAACTCGCCAATCCCGGCGCGACGGTGGCCTGCGTCACGGGCGAGGCGTCGATCCAGATGTGCATACAGGAGCTCTCCACCTGCAAGCAGTACCACCTGCCGGTGAAGATCGTGAACCTCAACAATCGCTACATGGGCATGGTGCGGCAGTGGCAGCAGTTCTTCTACGGCAACCGCTACGCCGAGTCGTACATGGACGCGCTTCCCGACTTCGTGAAGCTCGCCGAGGCCTACGGGCACGTCGGCCTCAAGGTCGAGAATCCGCGCGACATCGAGGGCGCGTTGAAGGAGGCGCTCGCGCAGAAGGAGCGGCTCGTGTTCCTCGACTTCATTACCGACCCGAAGGAGAACGTGTTCCCGATGGTGCCGGGCGGCAAGGGGCTGACCGAGATGATCCTCGCGGAGGAGCTATGAGCGCCGCCGGCCCGACCCAAGCTGCCCGCCCCCCCGAGCGGGGAGATCGAGCAGCGATTCCGGAGGGAGACTGACCCATGCGGCACATTCTCTCCATCCTCGTGGAGAACGAGGCGGGCGCGCTGTCGCGGATCTCGGGCTTGTTCTCCGCGCGCGGCTACAACATCGAGTCGCTGACGGTGGCGCCGACCGAGGACGCGACGATGTCGCGGATGACGATCGTGACCGTCGGCTCCGACGACGTCGTCGAGCAGATCACCAAGCAGTTGAACAAGCTGGTCGAGGTCGTCAAGGTCGTGGATCTCACCGACGGTAACCACATCGAGCGCGAGCTGATGCTCGTCAAGGTGCGCGCCGCCGGCAAGGACCGCGACGAGATGAAGCGCCTCGCCGACATCTTCCGCGGGCGCATCCTCGACGTCACCGACAAGAGCTACACGATCGAGCTGACCGGCACCGGATCGAAGCTCGACGCGTTCCTGACCGCGATCGAGCCCGGCGTCATCCTCGAGACCGTGCGCACCGGCGCCTCGGGCATCGGCCGCGGCGAGCGGATCCTGCGCATCTGACGCCTCGCGTCGCGCGGCGAGGCCGCCGCCATCCACACTCCAGCCCTCCACACTCCACCACAGGGAATCGACACATGAAGGTGTACTACGAGAAGGACGCCGACCTTTCGCTCCTCAAGAACCGCAAGATCACGATCGTCGGCTACGGATCGCAGGGCCATGCGCACGCGCAGAACCTCGCCGACTCGGGGATGAAGGTGACCGTCGGCCTGCGCAAGGGCGGCGCCTCGTGGGACAAGGCGAAGAAGGCGGGGCTCAAGGTCGCCGAGGTCGCCGACGCGGTCAGGGGCGCGGACATCGTGATGATGCTGATGCCGGACGAGCACATCGCCGCGACCTACAAGAGCGAGGTCGAGCCCAACATCAAGAGGGGCGCGACGCTCGCGTTCGCGCACGGCTTCAACGTCCATTACGGGCAGGTCGTGCCGCGCGACGACCTGGACGTCGTGATGATCGCGCCCAAGGCGCCGGGCCACACGGTGCGCTCGACGTATGTCGCCGGCGGCGGCGTGCCGATGCTGATCGCCGTGCACCAGGACGCGTCGAAGAAGGCGCGCGACGTCGCGCTCGCCTATGCAGCCGCGATCGGCGGCGCGCGCGCCGGCATCATCGAGACCAACTTCCGCGAGGAGACCGAGACCGACCTCTTCGGCGAGCAGACGGTGCTGTGCGGCGGCCTGGTCGAACTCATCAAGGCCGGCTACGAGACACTGACCGAGGCGGGCTACGCGCCCGAGATGGCGTACTTCGAGTGCCTGCACGAGGTCAAGCTGATCGTCGACCTCATCTACGAGGGCGGCATCGCCAACATGAACTACTCGATCAGCAACAACGCCGAGTACGGCGAGTACGTGACCGGGCCGAAGATCGTCACCGCCGACGTGAAGCGCGCGATGCAGGAGGCGCTTGAGCGCATCCAGTCGGGCGAGTACGCGCGCGATTTCATCCTCGAGAACCGCGCCGGTGCGCCCACGCTCCTGTCGCGGCGGCGCATCACGTCCCAGCACTCGATCGAGCAGGTCGGCGAGAAGCTGCGGTCGATGATGCCCTGGATCAAGCGCAACAAGCTCGTCGACCAGACCCGCAACTGACGTCGGGCGAAACCCGACGTCATCCCCGCGAAGGCGGGGATCCAGCCTTGACGTTTCACCGAAGGGTTCGCAGGCCCATCCGTGGCGTCACGGCTGGATTCCCGCATCCGCGGGAATGACGAGCGCGCGCCGCGGTACCATTCGCGCGCGATGCCGCTCGAGAACCTGCTGCGCCACGTCGACTGGGGCGCCGTCTACACCGCCAGCGCGTGGACCATCCGCATCGCGGCGCTGGTCTACGTGCCGCAGCGGCGGCCGCCCGCCGCGGCGCGCGCGTGGCTGCTCCTGATCTTCTTCCTGCCGTGGCCGGGGCTCGTCCTCTATCTCCTCATCGGCCGCGCGTACATGCCGCGCCGCCGCTACCGGCTGCAACGCCAGATCCACGAGCTCGCACGCAGGCTCGTGCCGCGCCCCGATCGCGCCGAGGCCGCCGTCGACGACGTCGTCACGCCCGAGCTCAAGCCCGCGCTGCGCCTCGCCGACGCGCTGTCCGAATTCCCGCCGGTCGGCGGCTGTACATTCGAGCTTTTGCCCGACTACGACGCCGCGATCGCGCGCGTGATCGCCGAGATCGACGGCGCGCGGCGCTACGTGCACGTCCTCGTCTACATCTTCGAGGACGACGAGGTCGGCCGCGCGGTCGCCGATGCGCTCGCGCGCGCCGCGCGCCGCGGCGTTGCCGTGCGCGTGCTGATGGACGCGATCGGCTCGCGCCGCGGTTTGCGACACCTTGCGCCAGCGCTGCGGGCGGCGGGCGCCGAGGCGATCGCCGTGATGCCGCTGCGCCTGTGGGGCCCGAACGCCGCGCGCTTCGACCTGCGCAATCACCGCAAGATCGTCGTCGTCGACGGCGCCGCCGCGTACTTCGGGTCGCAGAACGTCGTCAGCGCGCGCGCCAACCGCGGCATGGTCAACGAGGAGCTGCTGGTGCGCGCGACGGGCCCGATCGTCGCGCATCTCGAGGCGGTGCTGCTCGCCGACCGCTACCTCGAGACCGGCGACGTGCCGCCGGAGTCGAACCCGCTCGCGCCGCTGCCGGCGGACCCGGCGACCACCGGGCTCGCGCAGGTCGTGCCGAGCGGGCCGGGCTACAGCGAAGGCACCGCCGAGGCGGTGATGGTCGCGCTGATGTATGGCGCGCGTACGCGCGTCGTGCTGACGTCGCCGTACGTCGTGCCGAGCGAGGCGTTCATCGCCGCGATGATCGCCGCGGCGAGGCGCGGCGTCGCGGTCGACCTCATCGTCGACGCCGAGTCCAACAAGCCGCTGGTGCAGCTCGCCCAGCAGTCGTTCTACGACGCGATGCTGCGCGCCGGGGTGCGCATCCACCGCCATTTCGGCAGCTTCCTGCACGCCAAGCACATGAGCATCGACGGCGAGGTCGCGCTGATCGGCTCGTCGAACTTCGACATCCGCTCGTTCGCGCTCAACGCCGAGGTGAGCGTGCTGATCTTCGATCGCGGGGTCGTCGCCGCGCTCGCCGACGTGCAGGCGCGCTACCTCGCACGCTGCGAGGCGGTCACGCTCGAGTCGCGGCGTGCGCTGCCGCTGCCGCGCCGCGCGCTCGAGAACCTCGCGCGGCTGACCGACTCGCTGCTGTAACGCGGCCCCCGCCGCGCCTATACTCGCGCGGATGATGGCCGCCTTGCCCGATTCGATCGCACCGCGCCGCCGCCAGCGCGGCTGGGCGGGACTGATCGCGCTGCTCCTGGCGCTCCTGATCGTCGCGTGGCTCGGCCGCACGCTGCTCGCGAAGCTCCTGCCCGCGCCAACCGCCGTCGTCACCACCAAGGGCCACACCAGTGCACGCGGCGCCGGCGGCGGCGCGCCGGCGAACGAGGATGCGACGACAGCCACGCCGGTGCCACGCAACGAGCTCGAGCGCGCCAAGGGCCTCGAGGCCGAGGTGCGCAAGGACGCGGCCGAGCAGGAGAAGCGGATCGACGCGGCAACGCAATAGCGACGAGGCTGGCTATACTGGCGAGTCCGCCGCATCGCCTGCCTCGCCGCCCGTGTCGACGCCCGCCTATCCGCATCCCTTCATCGCCCGCGAGGGCTGGCCGTTCGTCGCGCTGGCGATCGTCGTCGCCGCGCTCCTCGGGTGGTGGTGGTGGCCGCTCGGCGTGCTCGGCGCGCTCGTCGCCGTGTTCGTGCTGCAGTTCTTCCGCGACCCGCCGCGCGAAGTACCGAGCGACGGCAATGCCGTGCTGGCGCCAGCCGACGGCCGCATCGTCGCCGTCGAGACGGCGCGCGACCCGTGGCTCAGGCGCGACGCGCTCAAGATCAGCGTCTTCATGAACGTGTTCAACGTCCACTCGAACCGCAGCCCGGTCGACGCCGAAGTGATGCACGTCTGGTACGAGCCCGGCGCGTTCGTCAACGCCGCGCTCGACAAGGCGTCGACCGCCAACGAGCGCAACGCGCTGCACCTTCGCACCAGCGAGGGTCTCGACGTCACCGTCGTGCAGGTCGCGGGGCTCGTCGCGCGGCGCATCCTCTGCTACGTCAAGGCCGGCGACCGCGTCGCGCGCGGCACGCGCTACGGCTTCATCCGCTTCGGCTCGCGTGTCGACGTCTACCTGCCGACCGACGCGAAGCCGCGCGCCGCCGTCGGCGACGTCGTGCAGGCGACGTCGACGATCCTCGCCGATTTCGGCTGACGGGCCCCCCATGGTCGACTTCGACACCCAGCGCGCGCTGCGCAAGAACCGGATCCGCCGCCGCGGCATCTACCTCCTGCCCAACCTCTTCACGACCGCCGCGCTGTTCGCCGGCTTCTACGCGATCGTGCAGGGGATGGACGCGCGCTTCGACCTCGCCGCGATCGCCGTCTACGTCGCGATGGTGCTCGACGGCCTCGACGGCCGCGTCGCGCGGATGACGCACACGCAAAGCGCGTTCGGCGCCGAATACGACAGCCTCGCCGACATGGTGAGCTTCGGCGCGGCACCGGCGCTCGTCATGTACGAATGGGTACTGCGCGACATGGGCAAGCTCGGCTGGATCGCGGCATTCGTCTACGTTGCCGGCGCGGCGCTGCGCCTCGCGCGCTTCAACACGTTGCTCGAGGTCGCCGACAAGCGCTGGTTCATGGGGATGCCGAGCCCCTCCGCGGCGGCGCTCGTCGCCGGCTTCGTGTTCATCATCGACGACTACCTTATCGACCCCGAGGGCGTGCGCTGGGTGGCGTGGGCGATCACCGTGTTCGCCGGCCTCGCGATGGTGTCGAACCTCAAGTACTACAGCTTCAAGGCGATCAACCTGCGGCGCAGCGTGCCGTTCCTCGCGATCTTCGCGTTCGTCATCGTCATTGCCGCGCTGGCGTACCAGCCGGCGACCGTGCTGTTCGCCGGGTTCGTCGCGTACGCGATCTCGGGATTCGTCGTCAGCGCGTGGATGGTGCGCAAGAAACGCGCGCGGCGCGCCTGACATCGCCGGGCGGCCGCGCCGGTCTCCGGCTGGCGGCGAAAATGCGACACCCTCCGCGCGCTCCTCGCGTGCGGCGCTTGCGCACCGCAGCATTTTGCGCTATGGTCGACTGCATGAACGCAAAGTTCTCCGGCCGCGCCCTTTCGCTGGCCATCCTGCGGACGTCGTCCGCCACGCTGCTGGCCGGCGGCTCGGCGCTTGCGCTCGGCCTCGCGCTGCTGCTGCTGCGCCTCGCGCGCACATAATCCCACCCCCCAATTCGAGCAGTCCCGTTGCAATGCCCCGGCAGAACCGGCGGCATTGTCGTCCGTTCGGCGGCACGATTCGCGCGTGCCGCGATGCAGCGCCCAGAGGATTCGAGCCATGAGCACCCCCGTTGAGCCGCACGAAGTCAATGCCAAGTACCGGCCGTTCGCGCCGGTCGGTCTCGCCGACCGCCGCTGGCCGTCGCGCACGATCGACCGCGCGCCCGCGTGGTGCAGCGTCGACCTGCGCGACGGCAACCAGGCGCTGATCGAGCCGATGGACGCCGACCGCAAGATGCGGATGTTCCGGCTGCTCTGCGAGATGGGCTACAAGGAGATCGAGGTCGGCTTCCCGGCGGCGTCGCAAACCGACTACGACTTCATCCGCAAGCTGATCGACGAGGCGCTCATCCCCGACGACGTCACCGTGCAGGTGCTGACGCAGTCGCGCGAGCCGCTGATCCGCCGCTCGTTCGAGGCGCTCACCGGTGCCAAGCGCGCGATCATGCACCTCTACAACTCGACGTCGACGACGCAGCGCCGCGTCGTCTTCAAGATGGACCGCGCGGGCATCGCCGCGATCGCGACGAGCGGCGCGACACTGATCCGCGACGTCGCGAAGCAGTATCCGGGCACGCAGTGGACGTTCGAGTATTCGCCGGAAAGCTTCACCGCGACCGAGCTCGACTTCGCGCGCGACATCTGCGATGCCGTCACGGAGATCTGGCAGCCGACGCCCGCGCACAAGGCGATCTTGAACCTGCCGTCGACGGTCGAGCTCACGACGCCCAACGTCTACGCCGACCAGATCGAGTGGATGAGCCGCAACCTCGCGCGCCGCGATTCGATCGTGCTGTCGGTTCATCCGCACAACGACCGCGGATGTGGCGTCGCCGCCGCCGAGCTCGCGCAGATGGCCGGCGCCGAGCGCGTCGAAGGCTGCCTCTTCGGCAACGGCGAGCGCACCGGCAACGTCTGCCTCGTCACGCTCGGGCTCAATCTCTACACGCAGGGCGTCGATCCCGGCATCGACTTTTCGGACATCAACGCGATCATCCGCACCGTCGAGTACGCGAACCAGATTCCCGTGCACCCGCGCCATCCGTACGGCGGCGACCTCGTGTTCACGGCGTTCTCGGGCTCGCACCAGGATGCGATCAAGAAGGGCTTCGCCGAGCGCCGCGCGTGGCTTGCGGAGGGCAACGCGCGCTGGGACGTGCCGTACCTGCCGATCGACCCGGCGGACGTCGGGCGAACCTATGACGCGGTGATCCGCGTCAACAGCCAGTCGGGCAAGGGCGGCGTCGCCTACCTCCTCGAGCGCGACTACGGCCTCGCGCTGCCGCGGCTTTTGCAGATCGAGTTCAGCCACGCGGTGCAGCGCATCACCGACGCCACCGGCAAGGAGCTCTCGTCGGCCGAGATCCGCGCGGCGTTCGACCGCGAGTATGTCGCGCAGGACCTGCCGGTCTCTTACCGCGACCATCGCGCCCAGCACAACGCCGAGGACGGGCACGTCGAGCGCCTCTCGGCGCGCGTCGAAATCGACGGCGCCGAGCGCACGCTGCAGGGCGCGGGCAACGGCCCCGTCGACGCGTTCGTGCGCGTGCTGCGCGAGTCGCTCGGCTTCGATATCCACGTGCAGAATTACCACGAGCACGGCGTCGGCGCCGGCGAGGACGCGACCGCGGTGTCGTACGTGCAGCTGCGCGTCGGCGCCGACCGCGCCGTGTACGGCGTCGGCCTCGACAGCAACATCGTCACCGCGACGCTGAAGGCGGTGGTGAGCGCGGTCAACCGTGGCGTCCGCCAGGGCATGCTCGCGCTGCCGCCGAAGGAAACGGCCGCGCGCGCGAAGGCGACCGCGTAGCGCGCGACACCGTCATTCCCCGCGGCAGCGGCGCATCGTCATTCCTGCGGGAATGATTCGCCGTCGTTCCCGCGCAAGCGGGAATCCAGCAGTGGCGCTGCTCCACGGCCTGTGTCATCCATCGAATCGTCACGACTGGATTCCCGCATTCGCGGGAATGACGCACCGCAGTGGCGCTCCGCCATGGCCTGTGTCATCCATCGAATCGTCACGACTGGATTCCCGCATTCGCGGGAATGACGCACCGCAGTGGCGCTCCGCCATGGCCTGTGTCATCCATCGAATCGTCACGACTGGATTCCCGCATTCGCGGGAATGACGGACGAAGTGGACGTGGCGGCTTGCACACCGTTATGTCCAATTGTATATTGCGAACGTCGACCTCGGAGGAGATCGTGCATGCGCGGGTTGCGCAGTACGCTGGCGGCATTCGCCGTCGCGATCGCGGCGGCGACGGCGACGCCGGCACTCGCCGCCGACGTCACGGTGTTCGCCGCGGCGAGCCTCAAGGAGGCGATGGACGCGCAAGCCATGGCCTTCGAGGCCAAGCGGGGCGACAAGGTCGTCGTGTCGTTCGGCGCGAGCAACGCGCTCGCAAGGCAGATCGAGCAGGGCGCGCCGGCCGACATCTTCATCTCGGCCGATCTCGCGTGGATGGATTACGTCGAGCAGCGCCGCCTGCTCGCCGCCGGCACGCGCACGACGTTGCTGCATAACACGCTGGTGCTGATCGCGCCCGCGTCGAGCGCGGCGACGCTGGCGATCGCATACGGATTCGACCTCGCGGGTGCGCTCGCGGGCGGCAAGCTCGCGATGGCCAATCCCGACAGCGTGCCGGCCGGCCGCTACGGCAAGGCGGCACTCGAGTCGCTCGGCGCGTGGACCGGCGTCGAGAAGAGCGTCGCGCGCGCCGAGAACGTGCGCGCGGCGCTGGCGCTGGTGTCGCGCGGCGAGGCGCCGTACGGCATCGTCTATCGCACCGACGCCGCCGCGGACAAGGGCGTGCGCGTCGTCGGCACGTTCCCGGCCGGCTCGCATCCGCCGATCGTGTACGCTGCGGCGGTGATCGCGACGTCCCGATCGCCCGCCGCCCGTCCGCTGCTCGACTACCTCCGCGGTGCCGATGCCGCGAAGGTGTGGGAGAGGTACGGCTTCACCGTCGCGCACTAGCCCGTGACCGGCGATCTTCACGGTGTCCTGTCCGCGCAAGAGGCGGGCATCGTCCTGCTCTCGCTCAAGGTCGCCGCGGTGAGCGTCGTCGCGAGCCTGCCACTCGCCACGCTCGCGGCCTACGCGCTGTCGCGCTTCACGTTCCCCGGCAAGGCGCTCGTCGACGCGATCGTGCACCTGCCGCTGGTGCTGCCGCCGGTCGTCGTCGGCTTCGCGCTCCTCGTGCTGTTCGGCCGGCACGGACCGGTGGGCCGCGTGCTCGAGCAGTGGTTCGGCCTCGTGTTCGCGTTCCGCTGGACGGGCGCCGCGCTCGCGTCGGCGGTGATGGGATTCCCGTTGATGGTGCGCGCGATCCGTCTGTCGATCGACGCGATCGACCGGCGGCTCGAGACCGCCGCGCATACCCTCGGCGCATCGCGCGCCTGGGTGTTCGCCTCCGTGACGCTGCCGCTCGCGCTGCCCGGCATCATCACCGGCGCGATGCTGTCGTTCGCGCGCGGCCTCGGCGAATTCGGCGCCACGATCACCTTCGTGTCGAACATTCCCGGCGAGACCGAGACGCTGCCGCTCGCGATCTACACGTTGACGCAGGTGCCCGGCGCCGACGCGCAGGCGCTGCGGCTTTCGATCGTCGCGGTCGTGCTGTCGCTCGCGGCGCTGATGGCGTCCGAATGGCTCGCGCGGCGGCACGCCGCGCACGCGCTGCGATGATCGACGTCGACATCGCCCGCTCGCGCGGCCCGTTCCGGCTCGAGGCCGCGTTCCGCGCCGATGCGCCGGTCGTGGGCCTGTTCGGCCGCTCGGGCGCCGGCAAGACGAGCATCGTCGACGCGATCGCCGGCGTCGTCACGCCGGAGCGCGGCCACATCCGCGTCGGCGACGCCACGCTGTTCGACGCGGCGCGCGGCATCGACGTCGCGCCTCCGGTGCGGCGCGTCGGCTACGTGTTCCAGGAGCCGCTGCTGTTCCCGCACCTCTCGGTGCGCGCCAACCTGCACTACGGCTACCGGCTGCGACCGGCGGGCGAGCACCGCATCGAGCCTTCGCGCGTGCTCGACGTCCTCGGCCTCGCCGCGCTCCTCGAGCGGCGGCCGGCGACGTTGTCCGGCGGCGAGAAGCAGCGCGTGGCGATCGGCCGCGCGCTCCTGTCGCAGCCGCGCATCCTGCTGCTCGACGAGCCGCTCGCCGCGCTCGACGTGCCGCGCAAGGCGGAAATCCTCGACTACATCGAGCGCCTGCGCGACCACCTCGCAATCCCCATCGTCTACGTCACGCACTCGGTCGCCGAGATCACGCGGCTCGCCGACGCCGTCGCGGTGATCTCGGAGGGCCGCTGCATCGCCTGCGGCGGCGTCGACGAGGTGATGGGACGGATGGACCTGCGGCCGTTCACCGGCCGCGCCGAGGCGGGCACCGTGGTGGACACCGAGGTGGCGGCGCACGATGCGCGCGACCAGTTGACGACGCTCCGGTTCGACGGCGGCGTGCTGGTCGTGCCGGCGCTCGACGCGGCGATCGGCGCGCGCGTTCGCGCACGGATCCGCGCCCGGGACGTGTCGCTCGCGCTGCAGCGCCCGTCGGGCATCAGCATCCTCAACATCCTCGAGGGCCGCGTCACCGCGATCCGCGAGGTGCCCGGGCCGGCCGTCGACGTCCAGGTCGCGGTGGGCGCGGCGCAGCTCGTCGCGCGGGTCACGCGGCGCTCGCTCGCGCAGCTCGGCCTCGTCGAATCGAGCCCTGTGCACGCGCTCGTCAAGGCGGTGTCGTTCGACCGCCACAGCACCGGCTATGCGGCGGTCGCGCGCGAGGCGCACGATGAGGCCTGACGTGCGCTTCCACATCCTCGCCACGAAGGGCGGCGCGGCGCTCGCGATCGGGCCCGGCAAGATGGCGCTGCTCGAGGCGATCGCGGCAACCGGATCCATCTCGGCCGCGGCCCGCTCGCTCGGCATGTCGTACCGCCGCGCGTGGCTGCTGGTGGACGAGACCAATCGCTGCCTCGCGCAACCCGCGGTGACGACGGCGACCGGCGGCGAGGGGGGCGGAGGTGCTGCGCTCACCGGATTCGGCGCGGCATTCGTTGCCACCTACCGCGCGATCGAGCGCGACGCGCGCGCCAGCGTCGATGCGAAGCTTGCGCCATTCCTCGGGCGTGTATCGCCACGGGCCACCCGGCGCCGCTGACCGAAGCTCGTGCCGCCCCGCCCTAACGCACTGCAACAATGCGGTTAGAATAGGATTCCAAAGCGGTTTTCGCAGCTTCGTCATTTATTGCTGGTGCGCCGCCGCACGAGGGGGAATCCGATGACCACGCTGTCCCTGCCGCCCGGCGTCGCGATCCGCGCGCCGGTCTCACCCGAGCATGCGGGCATCCTCACGCCCGACGCCCTCGCTTTCCACGCGATGCTCGAGCGGGCGTTCGACGGGCGTCGCCAGGAGCTCCTCGCCGCGCGTGCCGCGCGCCAGCGCGAGCTCGACGCCGGCGTGCGCCCGGATTTTCCGGCCGCGACGCGCGCGGTTCGCGAGGGCGCGTGGAAATGCGCGCCGTACCCCGCGGACATCGCCGATCGCCGCGTCGAGATCACCGGCCCGGTCGACCGCAAGATGGTGATCAACGCGCTCAACTCGGGCGCGAACGTGTTCATGGCGGACTTCGAGGACGCCAACACGCCGACGTGGGCGAACAACGTCGACGGCCAGGTGAACCTCGTCGACGCGGTGCGCCGGCGCATTGCGTGGACATCGCCCGAAGGCAAGGCGTACAAGCTCGACGCGCGCACCGCGACGCTGTTCGTGCGGCCGCGCGGCCTGCACCTCGACGAAAAGCACGTGAGCGTCGACGGCCGGCCCGCCGGCGGCAGCCTGTTCGACTTCGCGCTCTTCTTCTTCCACAACGCGAAGGAGCTCCGTGCACGCGGCAGCGGCGCGTACTTCTACCTGCCCAAGCTCGAGGGCCATCTCGAGGCACGCTGGTGGAACGACGTGCTGACGTTTGCCGAGGACGCGCTCGCACTGCCGCGCGGCGCCGCGCGCGCGACGGTGCTGATCGAGACGGTCCTCGCCGCGTTCGAGATGGACGAGATCCTCTACGAGCTGCGCGAGCATTCGGCGGGCCTCAACGCCGGGCGCTGGGACTACATCTTCAGCTGCATCAAGAAATTCCGCGTCGACCGCGACTTCTGCCTCGCCGACCGCGCCGAGGTGACGATGACCACGCCGTTCATGAAGAGCTACGCCGAGCTGCTGGTCAAGACCTGCCATCGCCGCGGCACGTTCGCGATGGGCGGCATGGCGGCGCAGATCCCCGTGCGCAACGACGAGCGCGCCAACGCCGAGGCGTTCGCCAAGGTGAAGGCCGACAAGGAGCGCGAGGCGCGCCAGGGCCACGACGGCACGTGGGTCGCGCACCCGGCGCTCGTCGGCGTGGCGAAGGAAGCGTTCGACCGCCTGATGCCCGCGCCGAACCAGATCGATACGGCGCCGCGCGACGACGTCCATCCGAGCGCGGGCGACCTGTTGCGCTTCATGCCCGAGACGCCGATCACCGAGGCCGGCGTGCGCCTCAACATCAGCGTGGCGATCCAGTACATCGGCGCATGGCTCGCGGGGCAGGGAGCGGTGCCCATCAACAACCTGATGGAGGACGCCGCCACCGCGGAGATCTCGCGCTCACAACTCTGGCAGTGGATCCGCTCGCCGAAGGGCGTGCTCGACGACGGCCGCAAGGTGACGAAGGCGATGTTCGCGGCGATGGTGCCTGAGGAGCTGCAGAAGGTCCGCGCGCTGCTCGGCGACGACTACGCGAACGGCCGCTACGACGACGCGGCCGCGATCCTCGTCGAGATCGTCGACGACGACCGCTTCGTCGAGTTCCTGACGCTGCCGGCGTATGCGCGGATCGATTGACGTTCCGTTTGCAACGCCCGCCACGCGACTCGCCGGCACACCCGGCCGGCGACCGCCGCGCGCAGCGTCGTCACGGGAGGCCGGCGCGCACGCGTCGCGGATAGGCGCGCGTTATCGCGCATATTGATTACATCAATTGGACCAATCTCCGCGGCCCGCGTAGCATATTCGCAAGACGCGGGCGGCAATCGACCTTCCGCGCGATCCCGGGCCTTCGGCGACTGAGCAGCGAAGGCCAACCGAGAGGAGGCAGTTCGATGAAACCGCTGAAGGGCACCAAAACCCACGATAACCTGAAGGCCGCGTTCGCCGGCGAATCGCAGGCCAACCGCCGTTATCTCTATTTCGCCAACAAGGCGGACGTCGAAGGGCAGAACGACGTCGCCGCGCTGTTCCGCTCCACCGCCGAAGGCGAGACCGGTCACGCGCACGGGCATCTCGACTATCTCGCGCAGGTCGGCGACCCGGCGACGGACCTGCCGATCGGCTCGTCGCGGCAGAACCTCAAGGCCGCGGTCGCCGGCGAGACGCACGAGTACACCGACATGTACCCCGGCATGGCGAAGTCGGCGCGCGACGAGCAATTCGCCGAGATCGCCGACTGGTTCGAGACGCTCGCCAAGGCCGAGCGCTCGCACGCGAACCGCTTCCAGAAGGCGCTCGACGCGCTGTCCGACTGAGGGCGGGTTGATGGATTCCGGCGCGGCGGCGCGCTGGCCGTGCCGCCGACGCCTGTTTCCAGGGAAAGATTTCCAGCCGATTCTTTCCAGTGAAATGAGCGACCCGCGCCCCGCCGGGGCGCTCACGCCGATGCCGCGATGACCCGCGAAGGCAGCCTCGAGGCCCCGACACGCCACCCGGTCGCGTGGCGCGAGCCCGCGTTCTACGCGCACGACGCGTTCGAGGCCGAGGCCGCGCGCATCTTCGACATCTGCCACGGCTGCCGCCGCTGCGTGAACCTGTGCGGTGCGTTCCCCACGCTGTTCGACTTGGTCGACGAGACCAAGGGCGGCGAGGTCGAGGAGGTCGCGCGCGCGGACTTCTGGAAGGTCGTCGACCAGTGCTACCTGTGCGACGTCTGCTACATGACGAAGTGCCCGTACGTGCCGCCGCATCCGTGGAACGTCGACTTCCCGCACCTGATGCTGCGCGGCAAGGCGATCCGCTTCAAGGATGGCGAGACGCGCCTGCGCGATCGCGTGCTCACGTCGACCGATCGCGTCGGCAGGCTCGCGTCGATCCCGGTGGTCGCGCAGGCGGTCAACGCCGCGAATCGCACGCCGGCGTTGCGGCGTGTGCTCGATCGCACGCTCGGCGTCGCCGCGGCAACCGAGCTGCCGCCGTACGCGTCGAAGCGCTTCCGCACGCATGCGGCGGCGTCGGGTGACTGGCCGGTGCGCGACGGTTCGCGAACGCCGGGCCGCGTCGCGGTGTTCGCAACCTGTTACGTCAACTACAACGAGCCCGGCATCGGCCACGACCTCTTGAAGCTCCTCGCGCACAACGAGATCCCGTATGCGCTGGTCGAGCAGGAGGCGTGCTGCGGGATGCCCAAGCTCGAGCTCGGTGACTTCGCCTCGGTGGAGAAGCTCAAGGACGTCAACATCCCGGTGCTCGCGCGCTACGCCCGCGAAGGCTTCGCGATCCTCGCGCCGGTGCCGTCGTGCACGCTGATGTTCGAGCAGGAGCTGCCGCTCCTGTTCCCCGACGACGAGAACGTGAAGCAGGTCGCCGCGGCGATGTTCGACCCGTTCGAGTATTTCGTGCTGCGCGACAAGGATGGGCTGCTCAAGCGCGACTTCAAGGCGCCGCTCGGCAAGGTGAGCTATCACATCCCCTGCCACTCGCGCGTGCAGAACGTCGGCCAGAAGACGCGCGAGGCGCTGGAGTGGATTCCCGATACGAAGGTGCACACCGTCGAGCGCTGTGCCGGCCATGACGGCACATTCGGCGTGAAGACCGAGTTCTACGCGATGTCGATGAAGATCGGCCGCCCGGTGTTCCGGCAAATGGCCGAGGACGCGCCCGACTACGTGAGCTCCGACTGCCCGATCGCCGGGCGCCGCATCGCCGAGGGCATCGAGAAGGCGGCGGAAGGTGATGCCGACCACGTCACGAGCGGTGGCGAGCGCACACCGACGGCGCGCCGCGCGCACCCGCTGACGCTGATGTGCATCGCGTACGGGCTGGGCGACTGACGGCGGAGGGATCGACGATGGCCAAGATCGCGCGCGACTCGCTGATGACGCTCGAGGCCTATGCCCGGGGACGCAAGGATTTCCGTGCGCGCGTCATCGCGCACAAGAAGCTGCGCACCGTTCACGTCGGCGACCACGTGACGCTCTTGTTCGAGGACGAGCTGACGATGCGCTACCAGGTACAGGAAATGCTGCGCATCGAGCGCATCTTCGAGGACGAGGGCATCGACGCCGAGCTCGCCGCGTACAACCCGCTGGTGCCTGACGGCAGCAATCTCAAGGCGACGATGCTGATCGAGTACGACGATCCCGATGAGCGCAAGCAGATGCTCGCGCGGATGAAGGGCATCGAGGACGCCTCGTGGATCGCGGTCGCCGGCATGGCGCGCGTGATGGCGATCGCCGACGAGGACATGGATCGCGAGAACGACGACAAGACGTCGTCGGTGCACTTCCTGCGCTTCGAGCTCGCGCCGCCGATGATCGCGGCGCTGAAAGGCGGCGCCGCGCTCGCGGCGGGCGTCGACCACCCGGCGTATCGCGCCGAGGCGACGCTCGCGCCGGCGACGCGCGACGCGCTGGTCGCCGACCTCGACTAGCGCGCTGCGCGCGCGCGCTGCCAGTCGTCGCGGTCGACGCGCCGGATCACCAGCGTCGCCGCGCGCCCGCGGTGATCGACCTTCTCGCGCGCGACCTCGCGCATCCCGCATTTCGAAAGCACGCGCGCCGACGCGAAGTTGTCCGCGATGTGCGCCGCCATCAGCCACGCCAGGTCCGTGTGCAGGAACAGCGTGTCGACGCCGGCGCGCGCCGCCGCAGTCGCGTAGCCGCGGCCCCAGTAGGGGCGGCCGATCCAGTAGCCGACGTTGCCGTGCGGGTTCGGCGTGATGCGCAGCCCGAGCGTGCCGACGAGCGTGCCGTCGCGCCGCTCGATGCCATAGACGAAGTCGCCGCGGCGGCGCTCGTCGCGGTGCGTCGCGATCCATGCGCGCGCGGCGCCGCGCGGGTAAGGATGCGGGATCGTCGCGGTCATCGCCGCCACGCGAGCGTCCCCGGCGAGCCGCTGCACGGTCGGCGCGTCGGCGAGCGCGAGCGGCCGCAGGCGAACGACGCCGCCGTCGATCCGGCGCGGCAGCACCGCGGGTCGCGCGAGGGCTGCTAGGCGCGCCACGACGTCAGTCGCGGAAGTTCTCGTACTGCAGCGGAAAATCGGTGATCGATTTCCTGACCAGCGCGATCGCAGCCTGCAGGTCGTCGCGCTTGCTGCCCGACACGCGCAGCGAATCGCCCTGGATCGACGCCTGCACCTTGAGCTTGCTGTCCTTGACGAGCCGCTGGATCTTCTTGGCGAGCTCCTGGTCGACGCCTTCCCGCACGCTGACCACCTGCTTCACCTTGTTGCCGGAGATCTTCTCGGGATCGGCGTGCTTCAAGCTGCGTGTGTCGACGCCGCGCTTGGCGAGCTTGGCGAGCACGATGTCGGTGACCTGCTTCAGCTTGAACTCGTCGTCGGCGTAGAGCGTCAGCGTCTTGTCGCCGATCTCGACGCGAGAGTCCGACCCCTTGAAGTCGAAGCGCGTGCCGAGCTCCTTGTTCACCTGGTCGATCGCGTTGCGAACCTCGACCTGGTTGACCTCGGAGACGATGTCGAACGAAGGCATGGGGCCGATGTTACCCGATGCGCGCCGGGCACGCTCAGCCATCGTCGAGCGTGCGCGGGAAGCTCGCGTGGAGGAGGCGCGACAGTGCCCGGTCGGCGAGGATGCGCCCGCCGGTCTGGCAGCGCGCACAATAGTTGCACTCGTTCTCGGCGTAGACGATGCGCTGGACCGGCGCACCGCAAACGGGGCAGGGCTTGCCGAAGCGGCCGTGCACGGCCATGCCGTCGCGGAACGCGGTGACCTTCTCCGGGAATCCGCCGGCGGCCTCGGCGGTGAGCCGCGCGCGCCATTCGGCGAGCACCTCGCGCGCCGCGGTGTAGAGTCCGGCCACCGCCTCGGGGGTGAGCTTCTGCGTCATCGCGAGGGGCGACAACTTCGCACGGTGCAGGATCTCGTCGGAATACGCGTTGCCGATGCCGGCGAACGTGTGCGGATCGGTGAGCGCGCGCTTGAGCGTATGGTTCTCGCCGGTGAGCCGCGACGCGAACGCCGCGGCGTCGATGGCCTCGACCTCGAGCCCGCCCCTGTCGAACGCCGCCAGCGCCGCCTCGCCTTCGACGAGATGCAGCGACGCGCGCCGCTTGGTGCCCGCCTCGGTGAGGACGAGCGTGCCGTCCGCGAAGCCGATGCGCGCCAGCGTGATGCGCGCCGGCGCCTTGCCACCGGCCGCGAGCCAGCGCAGCCGGCCGGCGATCATCAGGTGCACGACGAGATGGAGGTCGCCGTCGAGATCGACGACGATGCGCTTGCCCAGGCGCCGCACGCCGGTCACGCCGCGCCCGACGATCGCGTCGATCGGCGGCACGGCGGTGCGCAGCACGAACGGGCTCGCGATCGTCACGCCGGCGACCGGCATGCCGACGATCCGCGCCGCAAGCGCGCTCACGTAGACGTCGACGTCGGGGAGCTCGGGCATTCGACTAAACTACCGCGTTTTCGCTCACCAGCCTCGCAAGCCTCGCCATGTCTCACATCCTCACGAGCCTGCCCGTCGGACGCAAGGTCGGCATCGCGTTCTCCGGCGGCCTCGACACCAGCGCCGCGCTGCACTGGATGCGGGCACGCGGCGCGATTCCCTACGCGTACACGGCGAACCTCGGCCAGCCCGACGAGCCCGACTACGACGACATTCCGCGGCGCGCCAAGGCCTACGGCGCCGAGGCGGCGCGCTTGGTGGATTGCCGCGCGGCGCTCGCCGCCGAAGGCATCGCCGCGCTGCAGGCGGGGGCGTTCCACATCTCGACCGCGGGCGCCACCTATTTCAACACGACGCCGCTCGGCCGCGCGGTCACCGGCACGATGCTGGTGGTGGCGATGCGCGAGGACGCCGTCGACATCTGGGGTGACGGCAGCACGTTCAAGGGCAACGACATCGAGCGCTTCTACCGCTACGGCCTGCTCGCCAACCCGAACCTCGAGGTCTACAAGCCGTGGCTCGACGCGCGCTTCATCGACGAGCTCGGCGGCCGCAAGGAGATGTCCGAGTACCTCGCGCGCGCCGGCTTCGACTACCGGATGAAGACGGAGAAGGCGTACTCGACCGACTCCAACATGCTGGGCGCCACGCACGAGGCGAAGGACCTCGAGTTCCTCGACAAGGGCATGAAGATCGTCGCGCCGATCATGGGGGTGGCATCCTGGCGCGACGACGTCGCGGTAAAGGCGGAGACGGTGAGCGTGCGCTTCGACGAGGGCCGCCCGGTCGCGCTCGATGGCGTCGCGTACGACGACCCGGTCGAGCTGATCCTCGCCGCCAACGCGATCGGTGGCCGCCACGGCCTCGGCATGAGCGACCAGATCGAGAACCGCATCATCGAGGCCAAGAGCCGCGGCATCTACGAGGCGCCCGGGATGGCGCTGCTGTTCATCGCGTTCGAGCGCCTCGTCACCGGCATCCACAACGAGGACACGATCGAGCAGTACCGCGACAACGGCAGGCGCCTCGGGCGGCTTCTCTACCAGGGGCGCTGGTTCGATCCGCAGGCGCTGATGCTGCGCGAGACCGCGCAGCGCTGGGTGGCGCGCGCCGTCAGCGGCGAAGTCGCGATCGAATTGCGGCGTGGCAACGACTATTCGATCCTCGACACGCGAAGCCCCAACCTCACCTACAAGCCCGAGCGCCTGACGATGGAAAAGGGCGAGTCGGCGTTCACGCCGCAGGATCGCATCGGGCAGCTGACGATGCGCAACCTCGACATCGCCGACACGCGCGACAAGCTCGCGACATACGCGCGCGCCGGGCTGATCGGCCCCAACGACGACGACGCGCTGCTGCCGAGGCTCGCAGCCGACCCCGATTGACGCGAAAGCTTCGCCGTTTGACCCGGCGCGCGCAAACGTAGACACTTTGCCGGGCGTTTTGCAGGCGGCCGTCGCTTCCGCGCGCGAGAGGTCCGCGCCGCGGCGGCGCCGAGGGTGCGCCGAACCGCAACCGGGGAGCCGAAGCAGCGTGCCATGAGCAGCGTTTCGCCGTTGGAGGCCACCACCGCCGCGCTCGACGACGACGCCTGGGACGACCTCCTCAACTTCATCGAGGAGCGCCGCGTGGTGCCGATCATCGGCCCCGAGCTCCTCGTCGTCGACACCGAATCCGGCCCGCGGCGGCTCTACGACTGGGCAGCCGAGAAGCTCGCGGCGAAGCTCGGCGTCGACACCGCGCGCCTACCCCAACCGTACGATCTCAATGACGTGGTGTGCTGGTACCTGGCGTCGCGCGGCCGGCGCGAGGAGGTGTACACGCGCTTGCGGAGCCTGTTCCGCGACGCGACGTTCGCGCCGCCGCGCGCGCTGCGCCAGCTCGCCGCCATCACCGACTTCGATCTCTTCGTCACCACGACCTTCGACCCGCTGCTCGAGCAGGCGGTCAACGCCGAGCGCTTCGGCGGCACGCCGTCGGCGGAGGTGCTCGCCTACGCGCCCAACCGCGTCAGCGATCTCGCCACGGAGCGCGAGAAGCTCCACCGTCCGGTGATCTACCACCTGCTGGGCCGTCTGTCGGCGTCGCCGACCTACGTGGTATCGGACGAGGACCTGTTGGAATTCATGTGCGCGCTGCAAAGCGAGCATCTCGCGCCCGAGCGGCTTTTCCACGAGCTCGAGCACAACCATCTGCTCGTCATCGGCGCAAGCTTCGGCAACTGGCTGGCGCGGCTCTTCCTGCGGATGGCCAAGCGCCATCGTCTCTCCGATCCGCGCGACGTCGGCGAGGTGCTCGCCGACGAGCATTCGCTCGGCGACGGCCGGCTGATGAGCTTCCTCCAGCAGGTCAGCGTGCGCACGCGCGTCTACCAGGGCGGCGCGCGCTTCGTCGACGAGCTCCATCGCCGCTGGAGCGTGCGCCGCGGCGCGGGCACGGTCGTCGCGCTGCGCGAGGCGCAGCGCTTCACGCCGCCGGCGCACGAGATGCCGGACAACGCGGTGTTCGTGAGCTACGCGCGCGAGGATCTCGACGCCGTGCAGCGCCTCAAGGCCGGCCTCGATGCCGCTGGCGTGACGACGTGGTTCGACCTCGACCGGCTCGAGGGGGGCGACGACTACGACCGCCGGATTCGCCGCAGCATCGAGCGCTGCGCGTTCTTCATACCGGTGATCTCGCGGACGACGGAGCGCCGCGTCGAGGGGTACTTCCGCCGCGAGTGGAGCTACGCCCAGGATCGCGCCCGCAACATCGCCGAGGGCGCGCTGTTCATCCTGCCGGTGTGTATCGACGACATCGACACCGCGCGCGCGAACGTTCCCGACCGCTTCCGCGCGCTCCACATCACGAAGCTGCCCGGCGGCGAGGTCAGCGAGGCGTTCGCCAAGCACGTCGCCGACCACCTGCGGGAACGACGATGAGCTCGCGCGCGGCCGGCGACGACCTGCCGGCGGCCGACGTCACGATCGATGCCGAGCATCCATGGCTCGGCCTCGCGTCTTTCACCGAAGACATGCAGGCGTACTTCTTCGGGCGCGACGAGGAGGTCGCCGAGCTTGCGCGCCGCGTGCAGCGCAAGCTTCTCACGCTGTTGTTCGGGCAGTCCGGCCTCGGCAAGACGTCGATGCTGCGCGCAGGCCTCGTGCCGCGCCTGCGCGCCCTCGGCTATTGCCCGGTGTATGTGCGCATCGACTACGGCCCCGATGCGCCGCCCGCGCCGGCGCAGATCAAGGCCGCCATTTACCGCGAGGCGGCGCGCGCCGGCGAATGGACGCAGCCCGGAAGCGCGGTCACCGGCGAATCGCTGTGGGAGTTCCTCCACCATCGCGACGACGTCTTGCGCGACGCCACCGGCAAGCCTCTCACGCCGCTTCTGATCTTCGACCAGTTCGAGGAAGTGTTCACGCTGGCGCAAGCCGACGATGCGGGGCGGCGCCGTGCGGCCGCGTTCATCGACGATCTCGCCGACCTGTGCGAGAACCGCCCGCCGCGTGCACTCGAGGCGCGGATGGAGGACGACGAGACGCTCGCCGAGCACTTCGATTTCACGCGCAGCGACTACCGCGTGCTGATCGCGCTGCGCGAGGACTATCTTGCGCACGTCGAGGCGCTGCGCGCGGCCATGCCGTCGATCACGCAGAACCGCATGCGCGTGGCGCGCATGAGCGGGCGCGCCGCGCTGGCGGCGGTGCGGGGACCGGGCGCCGGGCTGGTGGGCGAGCCGGTCGCCGAAGCCATCGTGCGCTTCGTCGCCGGTGGCGCGACGCTGGCCAATGCCGAGGTCGAGCCTTCGCTGTTGAGCCTCATCTGCCGCGAGCTCAACGCCAAGCGCATCGCGCAGGGTCGCGCCGAGATCGGCGCCGATCTCCTGGAAGGGACGCGCGACACGATCCTGTCGGAGTTCTACGAGCGCGCGATCGGCGACCAGCCCGACGCGGTACGCCGCTTCGTCGAGGACGAGCTCCTCACCGACTCCGGATTCCGCGAGAGCCTCGCCGAGGAGCGCGTGCAGAAAGCGTTCGTCGCCGCCGGCGCGCCGCGTGCGCTCGCGACGCTCGTCGACCGCCGGCTCTTGCGCATCGAGGAGCGCCTCGACCTGCGCCGCGTCGAGCTGACGCACGACGTGCTGTGCAGCGTGGTGCGCGCGAGTCGCGACGTGCGCCACGAGCGCGACGCGCGCGACGCCGCCGAGGCGCGCCTCGCCGAGCAGCGCGAAAAGAGCCGCGCGACGCGCAAGGCGCTGGTGCGCGCACGACAGGTCGCGGCCGCCTGCGCCGTGCTCGCCATCATCGCGATCGCCGGCGCGGCGTTCGGCTATCTCAGCATGAAGCGCGCGCAGCGCGCCGAAGCGCAGGCGCTGGCGACGCGCACACAGGCCGAGCGCGCACGCGGCGAGGCCGAGAAGCTGACCACGTACCTTCTCGACGACTTCGACCTCCAGCTCGAGCCGATCGGCCGCCTCGACATCGTCGCCGATCTCGCGCAGCGTGCGCTCGCCTACTACGACGGCCTGCCGCCCGGGCTGCGCACGCCAGAGACCAATCGCAATCGCGCGCTCGCGCTCGTGCGCTTCGGCGCCGTGCGCCGCGTGCAAAGCCGGCTCGACGATGCGGACAAGGCGCTCGCGGAGGGCGTCGGCGAGCTCGCGGCGCTGCGCAAGGCGGGCGACACAACCGAGGCCACGACGATCGGGCTTGCCACCGGCATAAGCGCCCAGGCGCTGGCCGCACGCGGGCGCAATCAGGTGCCGCTCGCGCTCGATCGCGCGCACGAGGCCGTCGCGACGATCGTGCCGCTGCTCGACGCGCCGTCGCCCTCGCTGAGCGCACGACGCGCCGCCGCGGATGCGCTGCTCGTCCTCGGCGTGCTGCAGGGATCGTTCGACTCCGCCGACGCGGGCATCCGCACGCTCGGCAGGGCGCGCGACCTCTACCGCGGCATCACCGGACCCGATCTCGCCGATACGCCGGCCGCGGTCGCCTATGCGGAGGCGTCGGCCTGGCAGTCCTCCGCCTACTATCAGGACAATCGTCTCGACGACTCGATCCGCATCGGCAAGGAGGCGGTCGACACGGCGACCCGCGTCCTGCAGTCGCATCCCGGCTACGTCTCGGCGCTGCGCGCCCGCGGTCTCGCGGCCAACCAACTCGCCGACGCCTATGTCGACGAGCTGATGCCGTCGCCGGGCCTTGCCGCGAGCGAGCAGTCGATCAGTGACTATGAAGCGATCGTCGCCATCGATGCGAGCAATTCCATCGCATGGAACAATTTCGGCGTCGCGCATGCGACCGCCGCCGCGGCGCTGACGCGCCTCGGCCGTGTCGACGAAGCGCGCTCGCATCTTCATGCCGCGCTCGACATCGAGCAGCGCACGCGGGTCGCCGCCAACATCGCGTTGATGCTGACCGACGTGGCGGGACAGCTCGCGGCGCTCGAAGCGCAGCAGGACGAGCGTGCCGCCGCACAGGCGGCGCTCGCGCGACTGCGACGGTATCTCGCCGTGTCGCTGGACGGCCTCCCGCGGAACTCGCTGCCGTACGGCATGGTGACCGCCAATGCGACGGCCAAGGTTGCGGCTGTTGCCAGAATCCTCGGCGAGCCCCGACAGGCGCGGGAGGTTGCACAATCGTCGATCGACGTGCTCGCGCAGGTGCAGGTCAAGCCGGGTATCCAGGCCGACACCCTCGACAGCGCGGTCGCGACCTCCAACGAGGCGCTCGCCTGGGCCGCGTACCGGATGGGCGACGTCGACGCGGCGGGGCGCGCGGTCGATGCCGCGCAGGCGATCCGGCAACGGGTCTCGCCGACGATCCAGGACCTCGCGCGCTCGGCCAACGCCGCAAACCTGGACGCGGCGCTCATCGACGCGAAGAGGGGACGCGACGTGGAGGCGCGGCGCCTCGCGCAGGCGGTGCTCACCGACGAGCGCGAGGCGGCATCGCGCAATCGCGGCGACGCGCAGCGCAGCATCGACCTCGCGAGGGCGTGGTACGTCGCCGGCGTATCCGGCGCGATGGCGCGTGGAGCGGCGCTCGACGAGGCGTCCACGCCGCTGCGACGGCTGCCGCCGACGCTCGCGCGCTGGCGCGACGTGCAGAAGCTCCGCGACGACATCGCGGCGGCGCGCGATGGTCCGTCGTAGTCGCGTGCAGCGCGCGCCCATGGCGCAGCATCCGAAATGAGCGGCGCCCGATCGACGCGGCAGGCCGATCGTGCAGTTGGCCCCACGCGCGATGCGTGCACAACCATCCGCCACGAGCTCGATCGTGGCGCGCCGTGGAACGCCTGTGACACGTTCCGCGCCGCCTCGCGCGATGCGCACGCCGATGCGACGCTCTTCTACTGGGGCGCACTCGCGCATGCCCGCGTCGGCGCGATCGCGCGCGCGCACGCGTTGCTCGATGCCGCGCAACGCGCGTCGCCGCCGCGTGCGCTGGTCCCGGAGATCCTGAGCTTGCGCGGGCGCCTGTGGAAGGATGAGGCGCGGCGGACGGCTCCGGGCACGAGCGAGCACGACCGCGCGGTGCGCGCGGCGCGCGATGAATATCGCCATGCGCACGAGGTGGCGGGCGGTGCCTATCCGGCGGTCAACGCGGCGACCCTGTCGATGCTGCTCGGGGAGCGTGACGATGCGCGACGCGGTGCGCGCGAGGCGATCGCGAGGCTCGCGTCATTGCGCCGGCTTCCCGGCGTATGGGAGTACGCGACGCGCGGCGAGGCCGAGCTCCTGCTCGGCCATTTCGCGCGCGCACGCCGCAGCTACGCCGCCGCCTACGCCCGGGCGTCGCACGATCCGGGCGTGATCGCGACGATGCGCCGGCAGCTCGGGCTCCTGTCGGCGGCGATGCCACAGGCGGTCGCGATGCTGGCCGAGGTGCCAGCGGCGAGCGTCGTCGCGTTCGTCGGCCACATGGTGGATCCACCGGATGCGCGCGAGCCGCGCTTCCCGGCCGAGCTCGAGCCCGCCGTGACCGCGGCGATTCGCGCGCGGCTCGCCGGCCCGGCGCCACCGATCGCCTACACGTCGGCCGCGTGCGGCGCCGACATCGCCTTCATCGAAGTGGCGCACGCCATGGGCGCCGAGGTCAACATCGTGCTGCCTTTCGATCGCGAGGATTTCGTGCGCACCAGCGTCGCCTTCGGCGGTCCGCGCTGGACGACGCGCTTCGAGCACGCACTCGCACGCGCTGCGCGAGTCATCATGGCCACGGAGGAAGGCTACCTCGGCGACGACGTGCTGTTCGACTATGCGGCGACGCTGGTGGAAGGGCTCGCGATGCTGCGCGCCGCGCAGCTCGAGACGGCGCCGCGCCTCCTCGCGGTGCTCGATGCCAAGGCCGAGGGTGGCGTCGGCGGCGCGCGCGCATCGTTCGAGCGCTGGCAGCAGCATGGCGGCGCGCTCGAGATCATCGATCTGCGACGGTTGCGGCGTGAAGCGGCACGACGTGCGAATGGCCGATCGGCCGCACGACGGCCGGTGCGATCGCGCGCGGCGGATACGGAGCACTCGATGTCCGTCGGCAGCGCGAGGACGCGCCCGGAGCGCGGCCTCAAGACACTGCTGTTCGCCGACTTCGCGGGCTACAGCCGGCTTCACGATGCGTTCGCGCCGCTCTTCCAGCGACACTTCCTGGAGATCGGTGCGCAACAGGTCGCAACCTCGGCAGCCCCGCCGCTCGAGATGAAGACCTGGGGCGACGCGCTCTACGGCGTTTTCGCGGCGCCCCGTGAAGGCGCCGACTTCGCCTGGGGGCTGCTCGCGCGGATGCTGGACGTCGACTGGACGAAGGCGGGGATGCCGGACACGAGCCAGATCCGCATTGCGCTCCACGCCGGCCCCGTGTTCGGCGCCTTCGATCCCATCATGGGCCGGCACAGCTACTTCGGCTCGAACGTGACGCGGGCGGCGCGGATCGAGCCGATCACGCCGCCCGGCATGATCTACGTCAGCGAGGCGTTCGCCGCCGCGCTCAGGGCGAGCGGCGAGCGCGCGTATGCGCTCGAGTACGTCGGCATGCTCCCGCTCGCCAAGGACTACGGCGCATCGCGCATCTACCGGCTCGATCGCGGATAGCGCGCGAATGCCGCGGCGCCGCGCCGTCAGTTGACCCTCAGTCGACCTTCAATCCCACCGACTTGATCACCGGCGCCCAGCGCTTCGCTTCGTCATCGACGAGCTTGCCGAATTCCTCCGGCGTGCCGCCGACCAGCGCGAAGCCTTGGGTGTTCATCCGCGCGACGACGTCGGGCTCCTTGAAGATCGCGTTGATCTCCTGGTTGAGCCGGTCGATGATCGCGCGCGGCGTGCCTGCCGGGACCATGACGCCGTTCCACGCCAGCGCCTCGAAGCCCGGATAGCCCGACTCGGCGATCGACGGGATGCCAGGCAAGAGCGGAAACGGCTTCGCGGTCGTGACCGCGATCGCGCGGAGCTTGCCGGCCTTGATCTGCCCCTGCAGCGGCGGCATCACCGCGAACAGCATCTGCGTCTCGCCCTGCACGGTCGCCATCACCGCGGGCGGCGAGCCGTTGAACGGAATGTGCACGACGTCGATGCCGGACATCTGCTTGAAGAGCTCCATGTTGAGGTGCGACGAGCTGCCGTTGCCGACGGACGCGTACGAGAGCTTGCCGGGATTCGCCTTCGCATACGCGACGAGCTCGGCGATCGAGTGCACGGGCAGGCTCGCCGTCACCGCGAGTACGTTGGGCTGGCTCGTCGTCGTGATCACCGGCGCGAGGTCCTTGTCGACGTTGTACGGCAGCTTCTGCAGCAGCGGTGCGAACGCCAGCGGGCCGTTGTAGCCGAGCAGCATCGTGTAGCCGTCGGGTGCGGCGTGCGCGACCTCGGCGGTGGCGACGGTGCCACCCGCGGCCGGCTTGTTCTCGACGACGACCGGCTGGCCCAAGCGCGGCGCGAGCTTGTCGGCGATCGCGCGGCCGAGCACGTCGATCGAGCTGCCGGCGGGCGCCGTCATCACGAACTTGATCGGGCGCTCGGGCCAATTGTCGGCGGCCGCGGGCAGCGCGGCGAGCGCTGCGGCGCCAACGGCGCACGCCGCGATCAGTCGATTGAGTCGCATGGTGACTTCTCCTCGTGGTTGGGCGAATGGCGGCGCGTCAGTCGACGCGGCCGCACAACAGGAATTCGAGCAGCGCCTTTTGCGCGTGCATGCGGTTCTCGGCCTCGTCCCAGACGACGCTTTGCGGTCCGTCGATGACGTCGGCCGCGACTTCCTCGCCGCGATGCGCCGGCAGGCAGTGCATGAAGAGCGCATCGGGCTTGGCGCGCGCCATCATCGCCGCATCGACGCACCAGTCGGCGAAGGCCGTGCGGCGCTCTTCGTTCTCGGCCTCGTAGCCCATGCTCGTCCACACGTCGGTGGTGACGAGGTCGGCATCGCGGCAGGCTTCGTGCGGATCGTCGAAGGTCGTGAGATGCGCCGCCTCTCCCGCGCCGAGCCGTGCGCGATCGACGAGGTAGCCTGCGGGCGCCGACACGTTGAGGCGGAAATCAAAAAGCCGCGCCGCCTGCAGCCACGTGTAGCACATGTTGTTGGCGTCCCCGATCCACGCCACCGTGCGGCCGGTGAGCGGGCCACGATGCTCGACGTACGTGTAGACGTCGGCGAGGATCTGGCAGGGATGGTACTCGTTGGTGAGGCCGTTGATCACCGGCACGCGCGAGTGCGCGGCGAAGCGTTCGATGATCGCCTGCCCGAACGTGCGGATCATGACCACGTCGACCATCCGCGACACCACGCGCGCGACATCCTCGATCGGCTCGCCGCGGCCGAGCTGCGTGTCGCCGCGGTTCAGGTTGATGGCGATGCCGCCGAGCTGGTTCATTCCCGCCTCGAACGACACGCGCGTGCGCGTCGACGCCTTCTCGAACACCATCGCCAGCGTGCGGTCGCGCAGCGGCTGGTAGAGCTCGTAGCGCTTGAAGCGCTCCTTGATCCAGCGCGTGCGCGCGAAGAGGTGCAGGATCTCGTCGCGCGAGAAGTCGGCGAGCTGCAGGAAGTGACGGACGGGCGGCGCCATGCGGGGCGTTGCGCGAGGGGAAGGCGCGCGCGCCGTCCCGCAGTGACAAACGAAAATGTTAGCACGCGCACCGCGCCCGTTGTCATTCCCGCGAAGGCGGGAATCCAGTGCTGTCATTCCCGCGAAGGCGGGAATCCAGCCGTGACGCTCGCATGGTCGTCACATCTGGATCCCCGCCCCTCGATTACTGCGCTCGAGGGCAAGTTTCGCGGGGATGACGACCCGCTTTCGCGGGGATGACGAGTGGCGCGTCCGCGTCAGTCGCCCGGTGCGACGACCAGGCGGTCGCGCCCGGCGCCCTTGGCGGCGTACAGCGCGCGGTCGGCGGCGGAGATGAGCTCGGCGAACGTCTGGCCGTTCTGCGGCGACACGGCGATGCCCGCCGAGAACGTGAAGCCCGTCAGCGTCTCGCTCGCCCAGTCGACGCTCGTTGCGCGCAGGCGCTCGGCGAGCGAGGCGAGCGCGACCGTCGCGCCCTCGCCGTCGGTGTCGGGCAGCACGATGCAGAATTCCTCGCCGCCGTAGCGGCAGATGACGTCCGACGGCCGCAGCGCCGAGGAGAAGAGGCGCCCGATCGACATCAGCACCTTGTCGCCGGCGAGATGGCCGTACATGTCGTTGACGCGCTTGAAGCGGTCGAGGTCGATCAGCGCGACCGCGAGCGAGCTCGCGCGCCGCGCCGATCCCGACAGCAGCGCCGGCACGACCGAATCGAGGTAGCGGCGGTTGAAGAGCTGCGTCAGCGGGTCGTGCACGGCCTCGCTGGCGAGGCGCGACTGCAGCTCCTCGACCTCGCGCATCTTGCGCGACAGCTCGTTGTTGAGGCGCTCGAGCTGGCGGTTGAGCGCCTCGCTCTCGCGGCGCTGGCGCTCGGCGCGGTCGCGCTCGGCGCGCGCATGGCGCAGCTCGTGGTCGAACTTGAGGAGATCGTACTTGACGCTGGCGCGATTGATGAGCCGCTCGCTCGTGACGGCGAACAGGCGCTTGTGGTTTTCGTACGCGTCCTCGAAGTTGCCGAGCAGCGCCGCGCGCTCGGCGACCAGCGCGTGCGCCTTGCACAGCGTCGGCACGTGGTGGACACGCGTCGCCGCATCGACGGCGCGTGCGAGCACCGGCAGCGGTCCCGCGCCCGGATCGCGCGCATGGGCGAGCACCGCCTCGGCCCAGCGGTAGTTGACCTCGTTGTAGCCGCCGGGATAGGCCTCGTAGATCTGCCGGCCGAGATCGACGGCGCGCGCGGCGTCGTCGAAGCGGCGGTTGAACGCGTAGACCTCGGCGGCGATCGCGCAGTAGTGGTTCTGCGCCGCGCGTGCGACGCGCAGCGTCGCGTCGTCGAGCATCGTGTCGACGGTGGCGAGAGCCGCCGCGTGGTCGCCCAGGCCCTGCAGCGCCTCGGCGAGGTTCGAGCGCGCGAACAGCATCAGCTGCGGGTTGTTGAAGCGCGACTGGATCTCGAGCGCGTCCTGCGCAAGCTCGCGCGCCGGCGCGTAGTCGCCGACGGTGACGAGCGCCGCGGCGAGGTTCGACATCACCGTCGGCAATTGCGGCGACAGGTCGACCGATCGCAGCGTCTCGAGCGCCTGGTAGATGTAGCGGATCGCCTCGTCGACCTGGTCGGCGTAGAAGAACGTCGCGCCAAGCGCGTTGAGCAGCCAGAAGCGGTCCTCGGCGGGCAGGAGCACCGCGGCCTCGTCGCGGATCGCGAGCAGGCGCTCGCGCGCCGGAACGGGCGCCTGCTGGACGATCAGGAGGCGCGAGCTGCCTATCTCGGCGAGGAGCTGGCCGCGGCGGTCGCCGCAGCGCTCGAAGATCTCGCGCGCCCGGGCGAGCCCCGCCTCGGCCTCGACCGGCATCGCCGAGAAATAAAGGTGATTGAACGCGAGGGTGATCTCGGCCCAGCCGCGCGTGCGCTCGTCGCTCCCGGGTTCTGCGAGCATCGCGCGCGCCGACTCCTGCGCCGCCAGCGGATCGCGGAAATGGCGCTCCCACAAAAGCACGCCGCGGTCGGCGGCGGCCGGCGCGGTGGCGGCGGGCGGGGATGGAGCGAGGACGGGCATCGGCAGAAACGCGTGGTGCGATCGATGATGGTAGCGCGTGGCTGCAACTATGCAAGGCGTCTGCCCGCCCTGTGTCCTACATGTCGCGTCGCCTAAAATGCGCGGTGCCCGCCGATCCGAATGCCGCCACCGCCACGCCACGCCACGATGCCGTGTTGTGGGGAACGACGACCGCCGGACGCCTGTTCCGCCCGAGCGACTGGGCGGAGCGCCTCGCCGGGCTGACGTCGGCGTTCGGCGCCGAGCGCAAGCTCGCCTATTCGCCGCTGGTCTGCCCGGTCAACGTGCGCGGGTCGCAGGCGCTCATCGTGTCGCACGCGCTCGCGGACGTCGAGCCGCGGCTCTACCAGTTCCTGCTCAATTTCGCGCGCGACAACGCCCTGGTGGTCACCTGGGAGGCGAACGCGATTGACGCACCGCGTCATCTTGAGCCGCCGCCCGGAGTCGCCGTGCGCGGCGAGCCGCGCGAGCCGGTGTGATGCCGGCGACGCCGCCGCGGGCGACAAAAAAGGCGCCCCGCGTGGAGCGCCTTCTCGCGGAGCGCGGGATTGAAGCCCCGCTAGGCCAGCGCCTTGACCGCCTGCGCGAGGCGCGACTTGGTGCGCGACGCGAGGTTCTTGTGCACGACCTTCTTGTCGGCGATGCGGTCGATCGTCGACTGCGATTCCTGCAGCACCTTGACGGCGACCGCCTTGTCGCCGGCGGCGATCGCCTTGCGGACCTTTTTCACTGCGGTGCGGAGCTCGGACTTCTGGCTCGCGTTGCGCTTGCGGGTCGCTTCCGACTGCCGCGCGCGCTTCTTGGCTTGCGCCGAATTGGCCATGACTGTGGGTTCCTCGGTACGGCCGCGCCCCTGTCGGCACGGCTCGGAGCGCCTTGGCGCCGGCATGGCGCGGCAAGGCTTGAAAGACCCGCGATAATATCCGATTTCCCCAATCCCCGCAATGTCTTAGCCGCGGCGCCCGCCGCCGGCTCCCGGCCATGAACCTCCTTCGCGTCGTCTCCACCGTCAGCGGCATGACGCTGCTGTCACGGATCACCGGGCTCGCGCGCGAGAGCATCAAGGCGACGGTGTTCGGCGCGGGCCCGGCAATGGACGCGTTCGAGGCCGCGTTCCGCCTGCCCAATCTCCTGCGCCGGATGTTCGGCGAGGGCGCGATGAGCCAGGCATTCGTGCCCATCGTCGCCGAGTACCACCGCCAGCGCGGCGCCGAGGCGACGCGCGTCCTCGTTGCCGACGCGTCGGGACTCCTCGCGCTGATCCTGCTCGTCGTGTCGGTGGCGGGTGTCGTCGCCGCGCCATTCCTCGTCTACGTGCTCGCGAGCGGCTTCGCCGCCACGCCGGGCAAGGTCGAGCTGACGGCGCAGATGATCCGGATCATGTTCCCCTACATCTTCTTCGTCTCGCTCACCGCGCTCGCGGGCGGCGTGCTCAACGTGCATCGCCGGTTCGCCGTGCCGGCGTTCACGCCGGTGCTGCTCAACCTCTGCGTGATCGGCGCCTTTCCAGCACAGTGGGATCCGAAGCTTGGAATTCACGTGACTTGAAGTCGCGGC
>JADMIO010955808.1_pt1 | contig 33568 bp, 52 predicted proteins | sample 8958161 | NCBI WGS metagenome assembly JADMIO01 (sample SAMN16585339, study PRJNA669376) | soil metagenome | isolation source: Crop rotation soil | place: USA: Cullars Rotation, Alabama | collected 2011 | reverse complement strand
GCGACTTCAAGTCACGTGAATTCCAAGCTTCGGATCCCACTGTGCTGGAAAGATGGCATTGGTAACAATTCCGACTATAAGGCCAAATAACATCCACGAAATTATGTCCATAAGACTTATATTTTAGTGACGGGTTTTAAAAATAGAGATAAGAGGAAGTAAGGAATGTGAAAGAATAACAATTATTTTTTTAATACTAAAACAAGTAGCAGAATTAATATCCTGCTACTTGTTTGGGCAAACATGTATTCTTAGGGTCGATAGACGAGCTTTCCAAGCCAAATAACTATTGATGCACCGATTACTGCTACTAAGATACTATACAAATTAAATCCATCCACACCGGGAGCGCCGAACATATTGAACAAAAGTCCTCCGACGAATGCTCCGATGATTCCGAGAACGATATTCATTAAAGCGCCTTGTTGAGCATCTGTTCCCATGATCTTAGAACCTATCCAGCCTGCTAAGGCTCCAAGGACAATCCATAATATAAAGTTCATAATGATTTATTCACCCCCTTTCTATTTCTTAGATCTCCTTCTTTTACGTGAAGGAGACCTACACCCGCAATTTATTTTTGTGGGTTATTTACATTCACATCTATTTTTCCAGGTACATTTACCTGTGGACCTGAAAATGAATTACTTAAATACGGAATTCCGTACGTAAAAAGCAAGACACCCAGAATAACTAAAAGAATTACTCCCAACAAGAAGCCCATACCGCTGTCTGTGTGTTCGCGGGCTGGTGCTGGTTGATTTATAACTGTTGCCATAAGAAATATTTCACCTCCTTTATCTCAAGTGTTATCTTATATTTAGGTGGTCATAAATCTATTAAGAACGTGTAAGAATTCTGGAAGAGGATGAGCTAGGAAGTTATCAGCTGTAGTATAATCTTTCAGGCATGAATATTTTGTGTGTAAATAAACCACTTGGACTAACGCCGCTGCAGGCTATTTTTAAATTGAAACATAAATTTCCTGAGTATAAAGATGAAAAGATCTCATATGCTGGACGTCTTGACCCGATGGCTGAGGGGTTACTACTATTACTAATAGGTGAGGAGAATAAGAAACGTAAAGAATATGAGGAGATGGAGAAAGAGTATGAATTTGAGGTTTTATTTGGAGCAGCTAGTGATAGCTATGATATTTTAGGACTTGTGAGTAATACTCAGAATGATAGTAATAGAGAAATAGGAAATAAAGTAATTGAGCATTTGACTGATTTTACTGGTAGGCAAATTCAAGCTTTTCCTCCATATTCTTCTAAGCCTGTAAATGGTAAGCCTTTATATAAATGGGCTCGGGAAGATAGACTTTCTGAAATAAAGATTCCAACAAGAAATATAGAAATAAAGAAATTAAGAAATTTAGATACATATTTTATAGATGATATGAAACTTAAAAAAACTATTTCGAGTAGAATAAAACTTGTCATAGGAGATTTTAGACAAGAAAAAATCCTTGAGTCCTGGGATAGATTTTTTGAGAGAAATAAACAAACTGAGTTTTGTGTGATGAAATTCTCAGCAGTAGTTAGTAGTGGCACATATATCAGGTCTATTGCTAAAAAAATGGGAGAGAAAATTGGGACAGCTTCTCTTGCGCTTTCTATAAATCGCGTCCGTGTGGGAAATTTCGATGCTTCGCAGGCTTTAAAACTTGATTAAGTAAGTATATATAGACTAGAGTAAATTTATGTCTAATTACTCAAGAACTTATGGGGGGCTTATATGGACCAATCATGCAATGGACAGGATGGCAGAGAGGTATCTAAAGCAGGACTATGCATGGCAAACATATAGATATCCGGATACTAGTCATGAGCAGGGAGATAGTGGACGGATTGAGTATAGGAAACGCTTTGGTGAACGGCTAGTAACAATTATTGTCAAGCAGAATGAAAAGAATGAATTAATAGTATTATCTACCTGGGTAGATCCACCTTTTCCGGGGACGAAAGACTACAAGAAGCAAGAGCGATATAAAGCATTTAAAAAAGCGAGTGTTTGGGGGAAGATACTTCATGGAATACTTGGGCAACTCGGATTTTAAAATATCCTAGATCTTTTTTGATAATATCCTTCAATATCTGTTAAGAATAAATGTAGCCCGTCTTCTCTTTCTTGCTCTAGCAGTTGTTCGACTTTTGCGTCATATGGCACGATATTGTTTTTGAGCATTACCTGGCGGAAAGTGTACCAAAAGTTTTCTCTTTTACTCGAGCCGAGTTCTAAAAAGCGAAAACTATACAGACCTTGTTTTGCGCTAAAAGTATTTTTCCCAGCGATAAAAGGATAAACGAAAGTCTTTTTAGCATCTTTAATAATTTTTCCATTTTCTTTTTCTCCTCTTTTTATAACTCCAAAAATGGGCTCAACAAAAGTAAAGTCAACATAACCTAGATCATTTACTAGCGACTGGAGTGAATTATCTCTGATTGAGGATTGAACTGAAGATGTAAGGCGTAGCTCAGGACAAATGCTGATAAAACTAATATTATTTAATACCTCATCTGAATCGTATTGATAATGAGATCTGATTCTTTGTAATTTAGTTGATTCAACTATATGTTTTGTTTTGGCGAGATACTTTGGTAAGAATATATCATCTACATGTAAAATGCTTTTAGAGCCGTAAAGGGTGTACCTTTGCCAATTTTCAGGAATTCCCCTTGAAAATAAATTTATAAGCCTCCTATCTGGCTCGTTGACGTATGCAATATCTATTCCTGGAAAGTGCTCCATTTTTATTCTGGGTTGAACTATTTTTGACTCTGCTCTATTTTCCATATCCGATATTCTACTATAAGATAGTTTTAAGTCAAGGATGAAATATTTAATAAAACTCTTGGTTATTTTTAGAAGCCGAGGGGTTCTTTGACTATGATCATTTTTACGTCTCTTTTCATAAAGGGGTTTTCTTTTCTGAATAAAAGTATTTTTGAGAGCATTGTTCCTGAGCCGTATTCTTCTATCATTCGCTCGTCCTCAAGTGGCACTACGTATTCCTCAAGACGCTTGAAGGCATCAGGTACAGTAGGGACAATTTTTTGTGCTCCTACAACTAATATAAGATGGGGCGAGGTAAACACAAGATGAGGTAGTTGGCTTCCTGTATTTGAGGCAACTAGAAATTCTCCAGTTTCAGATACAGCATGAGCGCTACCTAGATAATAGTCCGCAAAGGCTGCTTTTTTACGAAGTTCTGCTCTTTTAAGCGGATCATTTTCTCCAGTAATATTTTTATGAAGGTTGTTCCAGGGATGCTTTCCACTTTCAAGATAATCCATATACCCATTTTCTTTTAGAGTTACGGAAGCTCCATTCATGACAGATGCGCCCTTGGGGACAAGAGTCTTAATGTGGTCTAAGGCTACTTTACTTGACGCTAGCACAATGGGAGTTATACCATTCTCTTTTAGATTTGAAGCGGTTTTTTCAATAATTCTGTCTGAGGGAATTGTTGTCCATGGATTATTCATTGTTGAAATCAGCATATCATTCATACTTCCTTTTGTAAAGTAGTTACTATTTGTATAGTACTAATTTACTTTATGTAGTATAATAAAAGATATTATGAAAGATAGTCGTGAATGTGTAATGAATACGATAAAAATAATTGGGAGTAAATGGACTATTCTTATTCTTCGTGAGCTTTGTGACGGGACCAGGAGGTTTGGGGAGTTACAAAGAGCATTACCCGGGATAAGTCCCAAGACTCTTTCGCATCGGCTCTCACAACTTGAAGAAGATGGGATAGTTAATAAAAAGATTTTTGCTGAAGTTCCTCTTCATGTTGAGTACTCTTTGACCCGAAGAGGAACATCTCTAAAAGAGATAATAGATAAGATGCGGGAGTGGGGAGATAAGTATCCGAGTCTATGACAGATCAGGTTTGTTATTTAACAAAGAAACACTGTGTACCTTGTGAGGGCGGAACTCCTCCTTTGCAGGAAAAAGAGTATGAAAAGCTTAGGAAGGAAACTCCTGACTGGAAAGTTGTGGATGGTGTACAAATTATAAGAGAATTTAAATTTAAAGACTTTGGCAAAGCTCTGGCTTTTGTAAATAAGGTTGGGGAAATTGCCGAAAGTCAGGGACATCATCCTGATATAAATCTTCATAACTGGAATAAGGTCCTTATAACTCTTAGTACGCACGCAATAAAAGGGCTTTCTGAAAATGACTTTATAATGGCTTCTAAAATTGACCTCCTAAGGGATTATTAAAAAATAGTTATCCTACTCTGCAATCCTTGCATTTTTCTAGTTCTTTTTATTACGATAGATGTATGAACGAAAAGATTTTGGGATACTTGCTCCTTGCTGCTGGAGTGTTTGTGATGTTATTTTCTGTTGGGTATGTTTGGCTGGTTTTTACCAACAAAGTTCAGCCTATTGAGGTGATAAAGGCAAAGTCTGTTAAATTTGATGTCTCACAGGCGCTGACTGGCAACTCAACGAATCCTTTATCTAAGCTTCCTGGATTTGGTAGTAGTAATTCGAGCTCTGGAATTGAGCTTTTTTCAGGAGAGGACATGAGCAAGACAATAAATTTAAGTATTACATTTTTCCTCATGACTTTTGTAATGCTATTTGGATTTAGGCTCTCCTCACTTGGCGTGATGCTTATGCGGCCGATTGTTGTAAAGGTAAAAGAAGCTGAGAATAAGACTCCTACGCCGAGCTAAAATTCCACTGGGACTTCGAGTTGGTCTGAATTTTCAGGAAGACCTGAGGGATTGGACTTTTCAAGAATAAGTGTTCCTTTATTGCCTTTGGGAGTGACACCTGATAAGTTTGCTGTGAATGGAACAAAGTCCTCTGTCATCCAGTCACCCTGGGCCTTTGCGTTGCCAGCTGCGATCTCAAATCCTCCCTCATCAATTAACTTTACGGGGAAGGAGGCTTCAAAAAACCAGCTACCGCGAGCTTTGCCTTTAATTGTAAGCGGTAAAGAAATTTTTTGATTTGGCTGGGGAGTTGTAAGAAGTATTAGATCAGTTTTTTCTAGTCCGTTACCTATATTCTCTATAAATGTTGTGCCACTTGAGGTTCTGCATTGCTCAGGGTAACTTTCAAGTATAGGATAGCCTGCTTTCTTGCAATCTGTAAAACTATTAATACTTTTGTCTATACGAGTTGAGGTGACGTAAAAGTATGCGCTAAAAGCTGTTGCTAGAAGTGCCAGAAGGATAATTAGAGATGTTATTTTAAAGCGAGTATCCATTAGGATAATATCTTTTCTGCAATTTCTGGTCTGCCCCGGCCAAATTCGCCACCGTCGAGTCCATAGCCCTCGATCCAGGGAGTTCCATGAAGTGTAAAACCTATGTAGTCAACTGGGACTTCAACTTCTCTTTTTTCTTTCTTGTCTAGAAAAGCTAGGATTTTAAGCGAGGATGGATTTTTTCCCTCAAGATACTTCTTAATAAAAGTAAGAGTGTGGCCTGTATCAACGATGTCTTCAACAATTAGAACATCTTTTCCTTTTACTTCTTTTTTTATATCCTGGACTACTTTTGTCTCACCTGAGTACTGTGTACCCGTACCATAACTTGATACGGCCATAAAGCCTACCTCGACGTCTGTGAGTCCTTTTTCATAAAGAGCACGAAGTAAATCTGCCATTATGATAAATGCTCCGTTGAGGATTCCTATAAGAACAGGACTTTTACCTTTGTAATCTCTTGTTATTTCTTCGGCCAGCTCAGTAACTCTTTTTTGAACATCATTTTTGGTGTAAATAATTTTTATATTGTCCTGCATGTATGTATTATACACGAGGAGAGTTTTATTTTCTTTTGCTGAGGTTCCAGAGGGTAAATGAAGCAAGAACTAGAGTAATTAGGTTGAGAGCGAGAGTAAGGGTCAGTCCACCTTGGTAATTTTCTAAAATTAGAAGAGCGACACCTGCAATATATGAACCCACGAACATGGGGTGTAATTTTTTACCTGCTCGATACTGGATGATCCAACCAACAACTATAAAAATAAGTCCGAGTGTGCTCATCTGATTTAACTCTAGCATTAAAATAATTAAAAATGCAAATTTATAACTTGACATTATTTATTTTCGAAGCTAAACTCTGCGTATGGAAAAAGATACACGTATTAGAAAGGCAACACTCTTAAAGCAAGAGGTTCCAATCTTAAGAGCTGTTCCTAGAGTAACTAAAGTAGAAGGCCCTATAAGAAAAAATGTTGCACTTACTGTCTCAAGAGGTGCTACGACTCCTGACAGAGTTCCAGGGATAAAAAAGGTAGAATCTACAGTAAAAAGATTGGAGTTTCCGGACAAACCTGAATGGCAAGAGAGAAGGGCTGAGGAGGGAAATTTATCATTTGAAGATCTTTTATCGAAGCGTGAGTCTGAATATAAGTCTCTTCATGAAAGATATCTTAGCTCACTTAGTAGGTTAAATATTGAAGAATTAGGTACCATATTTCGTGAAGTGAATGATCTAAGTCTTTATGATTCTACAGAATTTATTAAAGACCACACAAATCAAGATGCTAGAGAGCTTTATGAGCTTTCATCATCGTCTGCTAGAGAAGTATTTAGAGCGTAGATTTCTTCACAATTTATGGAAAAGGCTACTTTCGCCAATGGATGTTTTTGGTGTACGGAGGCTATATTTAAGCGAATAAAAGGCGTTGAGAGCGTGATGTCTGGATATACTGGCGGAAAACGTGAAAGCCCATCATATGATCAGGTCTCAACTGGTGCTACGGGACACGCAGAGGCAGTTGAGGTAGAGTTTGATCCTAAGATAATTTCTTATGAAATACTTCTTGATGTGTTCTTCGCAACACATGATCCGACAACTGAGAATCGTCAGGGAGCAGACGTTGGCACACAGTATAGATCGGCAATCTTTTATCGAGACGCTTCACAAAAAGAGAGTGCCATGAGAAAAATAAAAGAGCTTGAAGAGTCTCATAAGTATCAACAGAAAATTGTGACGGAAGTAATTCCCTTTACTTCTTTTTATAAGGCCGAAGAAAGTCATCAAAATTTTTATGAGAACAATCAGTATTATCCTTATTGCCAGATCATAATTGATCCTAAAATAAAGAAGTTATATAAAGAGTTTGGCTCTATTCTCAGAGCATAATTACCCGGGATTTTTTCACTTCAATCTGCTATAATAGTGTCTAGTGCATAAGGTATTTTATGCAAGCGGATTTCTTTTCCATCCACGGTCACAACAAATTCTCTTGCAACAATCAGAATCAGGTGAAAAACTATCCCTTTTTTCAGGGAGCGGAAATGCTGGTGAGACTCCTGAGCAGGCATTTCAGAGAGTAATTTCTGAAAAGTTAGGCCTTGAACTAAAGCCCCAAAATATTCATCCTATATACAATTACGACCACTCAGAGAGTAATAAAAACTACTTTGTTTTTTATGCGGAGGTCAGATCACAAATTGATGAACAAGTTCTTGATGATGGTACATCTGCGATGTGGTTTAACTTTAAAAAACTTTATAAGAGCAAGCTGACAAAGGACTTACTTCAGGATCTTGTTGTTGGACAACGGGTTATAAATGCTTCTTTGCGAATTAATCTATAAAAGTGAGGGCTGTTCCTGCTTTTGAAGCTCTTCCAGTTCTTCCTATTCGGTGTATATAATCTTCATAAGTTGCTGGTTCGTCATAATTTATTACGTGTGTGACGTCATCAATATCCAGGCCACGTGAGGCAACATCTGTTGCAAGAAGAGCTAGAACTCTCCCTCTTTTAAATTCCTCTAGTGCGCGTTGACGCTGATTTTGATTTTTATTACCATGTATTGCTGCGACTCTAATCCCTCTATCTAGAAGTATCTTTGCTAATTTATCCATTCCCCATTTTGTACGCCCAAAGACTAGGACTTTTTCAAAACCTTCTCTTGAAAGTAGGTCTTCAAGGACGTCAACTTTTGAACGGCCATTTAGTCTGATGACGTCTTGTTCAATAGTGTGTGTTGTATCCTGAGTTTTGACTGAGATTGTAATGGGATTTTTGAGAAATGAGTGGGCGAGGCCTTTTATGGCATCTGGCATAGTAGCTGAGAAGAAAAGGGATTGTCTATGAGTTGCTAATTTTGAGATAAGATAACGCATGTCGTTGATAAAACCCATGTCCATCATGCGATCTACCTCATCAAGGACGATTTTATTATACTTAAATAATTTCAATCTTCCTTGTCTTTCTAAGTCCTTAAGGCGACCTGGTGTACCTATGACAAAATCGTGTTCGCGTTTTAAGCCGTGAATTTGATTTGAGAGACCGACTCCTCCAATGCATAGAACAGAGAACATATTCATGCCTTTTGTGAAGACTTTTAATTCATCTTGAATTTGGACTGCGAGCTCTCTTGTGGGAGCTACGATCAAAACCTTGTCGGATCTATTGAAATAAACCTGATGGATTAAGGGAATTAGAAAAGCAGCAGTCTTACCGGTTCCTGTATTGGCAAGTCCTACTATGTCTTTTCCTTCAAGAATTTGTGTAATTGCTTGATCCTGAATAGGAGTCATTACTGAGTATCCTTTGGCCAAGATATTTTCCTTAAGCCTTTCAGCAATCATTAGACCTTCAAATGAATTTGTTGGAGAATACTCCTCTGATACTACAGAGCCTTCTGCCTTTCTAACGTAAAGAGCAGGGTTTATTTTTATACCCCTTCTAAATCCACCACGTCTTGGTACTTTGTAATTATTAAATTTTATATACATAATAAATAAAAAAATCTATCTGCTTAACGAAGCGTTTGAATTTAGCTTTGGAGAAAAGATACTAATTAAAAGAAGTTATTTGGGGTATCTTTATCTTGTCTATCAATTATCGTTCATTAAAAGCAGATAGATTCTTCTATCTGCAGAATAGGCATATTATAGCACACAATAGAGCAGCATGTCAAGACTATAGGTTATGCAGTATTTAGCTTGAGGGGATGAGCAGATCAGGCAAGGAGGGAATTCTCAAACTCGCGAAGGGCAGCAATCTGTGAAGGTGTTGGTTTTATAAAAGTTCTGACCTTTCTGACTAAACTTTCGGCGTCTTCAAAAGTTAACCCAGTTGAGATGAGATAGGCAATGATCATAGTCGGACCTCTGCCTTCTCCAAATCTGCAGTGAACATATACTTTTCCGCCACTTAATATCTCTTTGGTTATAAACTCGACGCCCTTCCGGAGTGCTTCTTGAGTCGGGGCAGTTTGGTCTTTGGTCGGGAGATTTAGGATCTTAATACCTTTTAGCCCTGAGATATCTTTATGAACTGAGATTTCACGCATGTTGACGATACCCGTTATACCCAGTAGCTTCAACCGCTCAAATGCTTGCGGACTATACTGTCCTCCAAGATAAAGAAATGGTGTGATCATGCTTTTTTTTGCTTGAGGGAGGCCAGTTATATATCTGTATAGATGATCTGTAACGCGTTCTATTGTGATAATTATTAAAATGAGTGGGCTTTTGAGTTTTTGCAACATATCTTACTTAGGAACAAGGACTGTTAAAGATTTGGGAACAATTGAGGCTTTTATTTCTTTTAATTTAACAGGTACGTCATCTATTATAACGCTTCTTTCGCCGGGAAGAATTATATTTACTTCTTTTGCCTTCCAGTGTCTAATATGAGGACTTGAAGATTCTCCTTTGATTTGACTGCTCGCCCAAGCAAGAAGAGTTTTGGGGTTTTTGGTTCGAAAGACAACTACGTCTAGATGCCCGTCTGAGATATCAATTGTTGGGAGAAATGACATTCCTTGAATGCCTATATTTCCTGAATTCGCGACAACTAAAGCTACGCCTTTAGTATTTATTTTTTTCCCGTCAAGAACAAGACGGTACTGCTCTTTAGGCGTAGTAACCGTATGCTTTATTGCTGCGCCAACATAAGCTAGAACACCGAATTTATCTTTTACAGATCGCCTGGTCCCTTTGACCATTTCAGCCAGAACACCTAGGTTGAGTCTTATGATAAAAGGCCTTTCACCCACAACTGCCATGTCAATTATTTTTTTCTTTAGATAATTGCTTTTTAGTAGCTCTATTGCCTCAACTGTGGAGGTGGGAATTCCCAGCTCCTTTGCCATAACATTGGCGGTTCCTCCTGGGATAATTCCCATTGGCGTATTTGATTTATAAAGTCCTTGAGCTACCTCCATAACAGTTCCATCTCCGCCGTATACAATGACTGCATCAACTTTTTCCTTGGTGGCTTTTTTGGCAAGAGAAGTTGCGTCACCCCGACCATGTGTGAGAAATACTTCCCAGTCAATACTCGATGAGTGAAGAGAGTCATTTAAATATGAAAGAATTGGCTCGTTATTGCCGGAAGCTGGATTTAAGATAACGTGGATTTTTCGTAGTACCATAGCAAGTATTTTATATTGTTGGGGTAAGAATTGTGAAAGAACCTTTTGATCAACTCATTTTTATTTCACATCAAATCCTTACATGGCAAAATTATACTTAAGTTTTATGAAGGAAAAAGTAAAAGCAACAATTGCCAGGGATTCATTCCAAAAAATCTACAAAATACTGGGAATTATTTTTATTATTTTGACTTTTTTTATTTCGGCATCACCAAAGTCATTTTTAAAATTTGGATACCTAGGTATTTTTGTATTTAATCTTATTTCATCCGGTCTTGTGATAATTCCTATTGTTGCTGAGAAGTTTAATATTATTGGAATTGTCTTTTTTTCGGCTCTTGGTAATATTCCAAATACAAGTGTTAATTATTTTATTGGAGCAACTAGTAATACTTTATTTTCGGGAAATGTAATTGCTCAAAAGCTTAAAAAATTTATGGATAGATTTGGTCTACTCGCTGTGCTTGTTTTGTCTATTATTCCAATGCCACTGGATGTGAACGGGCTTTTGTCTGGATATATGGGGGTTGAGTATAAAAAATATATTGCAGTTAATTTCTTAGGGAAAATTATTGTATTTGCCCTTGTTGGATTAGGATATTTTTCTTTTGCTGAAAATTTTAAAAAATAAATATTTGTCTATGAGTGTATAATGCAGCATAGATGAGACTGCAACTTTTTAGTAAAATTTTTATTGCATTTTTTATTTACTTAATAATTACACAGCTTTATACTGGAGCAATTTCCCAACCTAGTGAGGGTGATAGTCTTGCATATCATATACCAATTGCTAGATCAATTATTGATGGTAAGATAATTGATCCGCAGAAATTTGAGGCTTCGCCATTTTTAAAATACTCTCCGGGAAGCTCTGAGATACTTCTTGTTCCATTAATTTTATTTGGGCTTCCCTTAAATATTTATAACGTTATTGCTGTAGCTGTACTTTTTTTAGCCTGTATATTTGTCGGCAAGCGTGTCGGGTTGTCTCAGAATTTATCAATAATTTTTGCAGTTAGTATTTGTTCTTTAAATACAATTGTACGCTGGATGAATACAGAGATAATTGATATTTGGCTTTTAGTATTTTTTCTACTGAGTCTTGGGCTTTTGGAAAAACCCGAGAAAAACTCTAGGTATTTTTTGATTCTTGGAGCTTCTATTGGAATGCTTGTCGGGTCAAAATTTACAGGGCCTGTAATTTCTTTTATTCTTTTTATTTTTTATATCAAAAACTTAACGAGGTATTTAAATATCAAGCGTACTCTATTTTTTTTCATTCCCTTTACTCTTCTTGGAATCTCTTGGTATTTACGGAATTTTTTGCTTACCGGCAATCCAATATATCCCCAACCATTTTTATTTTTAAAAGGGGGGGGAAGCCAATTTACCATTCTAAATATAAGTGTACTAAAGGTACTAAGTAATTATCCCAAGGGATTTATTATGACACTTAATGCTTATATTGCGGAATTTACGATCTGGGCATTGGCTTTTTTTGTATGTGCATATTTTGAAATTAAAAGGGTGTTAAATAAAAGGTTTAAAACACCAGGAAAAACTTTAAAGGTTTTCCTAATTGGACTAAGCTCTTTAGTACTATTTTTATTTTTACCCTCTGCATTTCAGGAGCATATTACAGTATCTGTATTTAGATATTCTTATCCTGCATTTATACTTTTTATATTATGTACATTTCTTATTGCAGAGAAATATAAAAAAGAAGAACTTCTTTCAATAATTTCTATTTCTAATATTTTTATTCTGGGATTTCCATATACATACTACCCAAAATTGGTATTTATATATATCCCTGTAATTTTACTTGTTTTGTATTTTGAAAAGATAAATAAATACTTAGGTGTAAAGGCTTACAAGAAGCTTAAAAAATAATTTTATACCAGTCGTTGTCTTGAGCTTTGAGACCCCCCAAGCTCTGGCGCTTTCGCGGCTTGGAATTTCAATTACTTTAAAATCTTTTTTTAGAAAACTTATTATCATATCCTGTTCAATTGAAAAATCTGTTGCTGTGATTTTGGCTTTTTGGAATTTGTCTTTTCTGAGAATTCTAAAACTATAAAGAACATCTGTAAATTCGGTTTTAAAACGAAAATTTACAAGCATTGTTAATATATCTGAACCAACAGATCTTAGAAGTCCATCAAAATTTAATTTCATGTCTGTACTTCCTCCTGTTCTGCGAGAGGTAATAACCATGTCTGCCTTATTTTCTTTTAATACTTTGACCAGGCGCGGAATGTCTTTTATGTCGTGTGAACCGTCTGCGTCCACAAGAACAATTATGTTATTTTGGGCTTTTTTGATACCAAGCCTGACACCTGCGCCACGACCTTCTCCTGAGTCTAGGTAAAATCTTGCTTTTTCTTTTAGCACGGCTTCTTTGGTGTTATCAGTGGAATGACCGTCAACAACAATAATGTCTGATGTAAAAATTTTTAAGGACTTGATAATTCCAGCTATTCCCTCACCTTCGTTTTTGGCTGGAATGACTATTGAGATAGGCAAAACTCTTCTTTTCATGCCCGAATTATATAGCGTTTGGGAAGAAGCGTCTAGCCTCTATCTAATATTGATATATTGAAATTTTCTAGCGAGTGTCTATACTAAATATATGGCTGAAAGAAATACCAAACCCCAAAAGGAGAAAAAGAAGCCAAAAAAGGATAAGAAGAAATAATTTTCCTTTTTTGTAATTTACTCTAATTCGTATCCACCGCTAGGTTTTTCGTGAGATTGACTTAAGTTGGCATAAACTCTATTGATCTCGGTTGTTATGTACTCGTCATCCATTGTGTATTCTTTTTCGTCTTCTCCGTAATCTTTCTGATGACTTTTAATTCCAGAATAAAGAATTCTTGAAGCCTCTTCTTTATTATCTGAGAATGTGTAAAAAACTTTTCTGCAGTAAGGACAAGGAAATGAGTAATACATATATTGAGCGAATGGCTAATTGCTTATGGAGTTCTGGTATTTTCTAAGGGAGTATAACAAATATTTTAGAGATTTTCTATTCAATACAGTTTTGATTCTGCGGATAGGATACCGGAGCAAGGTTATACTGGATATTAAACTGCAACCTTGCTATTTCAGCAATTGCCTCAGGAGTAGTTTTGATATAACCCTGATTTATGCACCAATCTGTTACAGTTGCAAGTTCTGTCTCAATAGGTGAAGGTGGATTTTGGGGGAAAATCCTGCCTTGTACTGCATGTATTATTTTTGATATATCTATAGAACTTAGCAGTGCTTTGGTCGCATCTGTTGATAATTGGTCAGTCCGAACTTTAAATCTTATAAGATCTAAGTATGCCTGGGGTGCGTTTGAAGGCAGTATTTCCTCCTCAGGGTCTGGGCGGAATACCGCTCTGTATTCTTCAACCATAATAATTTGAGCAGTAATTGAAGATTATAGCATAAAACTATTTTTGGGCTTGGGAGGAGAAGTTGAGGCCGGGGTCGTTGCGGACTCTGTCTGTGACGTCTATAAATTTATAGTAATGCTTCTCGTCAGCGAAAATCCAGTTCTTGTCCTCAATAAGAGGAAATTTTTCGCCAAAATAAGTATTTAGAATTACCCTGAATGAATTGACAGGAGTAATTGATGAGTAAAGCTGCGTATCTTTTTTACCAGGTAAATAGTAGGCATTTAATATTGGGAATTTTTCCTGCAGGGCTGTATCATCGACTTTACTCCAAGCCTGGTCTTTTGAGAGACTTGAATTCATCGGGAAAGGTCCTTCGTCTGCCTGGAAAATAATAATTGGTGGTTTCTTGGAATTTGCAAGAATTGTATTTAGCATGCTTTCAATATTTGTATTTGCACACTGGACCTGATTTATGTAATTTATCTGATGGGGATTTTTCGCAACATCTTTTTCCGATATTGGCTGGCAATTTTTATCAACGACGAATGGGTCGTGGGGGATGAGGATATGAACAAAGACGAATTTGGGGCTTTGGATCTTTACGATCTGGGGTATTTGGCCAAACTCGTAAAAGATTCTTTGTCTGTGGTCATTGTCTTTGGGGTTTTTTGAAACATTGAGTGGATTTTTGAGAATTTTTTGCAGTGCGGAGGCTGCGATAGTCGTATTGAGAAAGCCACTGGTAAATTCATCTGCTCCGGGGTACATGCTATTTGGCATGACAAAACTACGATCTGCGCTAGGATTTGTTGATGTTGGGGTCCACCAGGAGCCCATATTTATTGTGTAGTAGCCTTTATTTTTTAGATAATTTAGAACCTTGTTGTTGCGGATTATGGGTGTCACAATTGATTGGTCGGTGCTTTCTCCTCCATTTGTCCGCTCTGTCAGATAATTTACGTACTCCATATTTAAACTTGACGCTAGAGAGAGAAAAGTCTTTGGATAATTTGTAGTTGAATCCTCTGCAACATAAAAACCTTTGTCTTTTAGAAAATTTATAAACTTTGAGTTATCAAAGCCGTATTGTTCTTTTAGCATTTTTGGTCCTCCGTATCTGTCGAAGATAAAGTAGTAGATATCTGGAGCATCTTTGGATGACACATTTTTTGTTGTGGTGATGCTCTTTGATGTGGGCGTAGATTTTAGCAATCTTTGCGATTTTATTTCTGAAGTGGCGAATGATACCAGAGTGAGTCCGAGCAAGAAAACAGCAATAAATGTAATAAATTTATTTATTGAGAGAAGGCTGTTTTTAAAACGAAATGTCAAATAAATTATTAAAAATAAAAGTAGCAAGATAATAACTAAAACAGTTGTCTCTTGGTTTAGTTCTAAACCAAATAATTTTTTATCATTTAATGGCTCAAAAATCCTCTTGTATGATAGTGATACAAGAACAATAAATGATGTAATTAGAGCTGTCCTATCAAGCTTTCTCAAAATTATAAATACCAAAGCATAAACAACTACTGTAAAAAAAATTGTGAGAAGAATTGGCAAGAAAAGAACATTTTCGGTGAATTCATCGAAGTTGGCAGTAAAGAGAAATAGCACTGGGTAGAGTGCAAAAATGAAGGGATGAATGAAGAATTTTAGATTTTTAATGTTACTTTCTCTCCATTAAGTAAAGGGTTCTTTTGGTATTTTTAATAGGAGTGGCCTTTAGTATTTTAAAGTACTTTTTAAATTCCTGCTCAAAATCTTCTTTTGTATAATTTGAAAAAATATCTTTTCTATTGGCAAGTAAGATCTGGACTTGTGAGTCTTTTTTATCAATAAATTCGACAATTAAATTTTTCCCTATTTTTGCAAAGCCTGAGGCGATATAACTAAAAGGAAGGTTGTGGGGAATTGCTAAGTGATGGATGAATGCTAAAGCCATAATCATATCTGCTGGTCCTCTTTTTATTAGAGAGTCTCTTTCTTCATTTTCCCAGCCAGTATCTGGGGTGGGGTTGGTGAAATCTGAAAATATAGGTAGGATATTTTTTATCTCTGATTCTTTAATTTTGAGATAGTGTTTTTCAAGAGCCCCATAATCAATATCAAAGGATATGACTTCAGTTCCTTTCTTACTTGCTGCTATCCTACTAAAGATTCCTGTGTTGGCTCCCATATCCCAGACTGATTGGGGCTTTGAGAATTTGATATACTCTTCAACTAGTTGGGCTTTGTGCCTTAGGGATTCTGACTTGTAGTTATTTTTATCTTCTTCATAATAATCTTCCCACTGCGTTCCGACTGGTACCCATTTGAGGCTTTTTACTGCCCCTTCTAAATTGTCGAGTAGACCGAGAAGGGCTCTTTTGCTGAATTTTCTCTCTTGAAGCTTGCTACCTAGTTTTTTGTCTGAATTTTTCTTTTGAGAAGAAGCATGGGCGTGAATATGAAAAAGAAGGCTTAGATTTAATTTAGACCTCGTCGGAAGCATTTGCGAAGTAAGGTCGACCGGAATTCCATCTAAAAAGACGCTCATTAAGCGATTTAGGCGAATATCGACCATGCTCATTAAAGCCAAAGGGCATAAAAAGTGCTCGACGAATTGCTTGTAGGCGATCCAGGGTAGTCCTTCTTCGTAGGTTTCAAACGAGAGAGAATCTATCAGAACTGGCTGGCCTTTTAGAAACTGGATGTTAAAGCTGCTGGCATCTTTTAAGCTCATTCCGTGCTTGAGTGCAATTTTCTGTATACCGAGTGTTAGAAGAGCTGCGTCTTTGAGCATGCTAAACGCCCATTCGTAAGGGTAAGAAATAAATGGTATTTTTTCAGGCATTATTACTTGGTAGCCATCTGGTGTCAATTTATAATTTTTTGGGGACTCATTTGTGTGAGCTATTAGTAAGCCTCTACTAGTTAAGTCTTTGTACAACCCCGAATTAATAAGTAAGTCGTAGTCTTTTTGGTAACTTTTATTGATCTGGCGATATACTATGCCATTTTGCACAAAAACAAATCCGCTTGGGTCACGAAAAGATGCTTTTAGGGAGTTATTTTGATTTGTCAGGGGTAGATTTTTCAGATTTGTTATTTTCCTTTCTAAGCAGTGTGGCTGTTACAAATCTTTTTATCTCACTCCACCACGTCTTTAAGAGGAAAAGTCCGCCAAAGATTGCAGCAGCGGCCATCTGAAGGATATAGCTTCCAGTGTTGGCATCAAGATATGCATGAGCTCTTGTGGGAAAGAGAACTAGAGTCAAGAGAGTAATAAATACTACCGAATTGGTCAATTTTTTCATACGATCTAGTGTTTGGCAGAATGATATTGTACTACATTTACCGTAAAATTCATACAACTAAGAGTTATTTAATCCAGTGATGGATCTCAAATATATGTCCGTCAGGGTCTAGGAAATAGGCTGTTCTTTGCCCCCAAGGCTTGGTCGTGGGCTTTGAGATAAATTCTACTCCTCTTTTCTTAAGATTTGCATAAAGTTGATCAACATCTGCTACTTCCGGTAGGCTGTAAATTGCAGCTGATTTAGCTTCGAGATATTTTTTATCTATAATTTTTTCTACCTGAGACCGTCCGAAAAGAGCAAATTTACAGTTTTCAAGAGTAAATTCGCAGAATTCATCTTATGGAACTTCGCGTTTTATTTTAAAACCTAGTATTTCTGTATAAAAATTTAGGGCTTTTGGGTAATTATCTGTTATTAAGATGATCCACTCAATTGAGTTCATGTAGCTAATTATATCAGGACCAAACGCCTAGACATAGACTGTGGTAGTATATATGGTATGTTTGAGAATTTGGCTTCCCTGGCTGTTTCCTCAATTCTCTCGATCGGAGTATTTGCCAACTCTATCCTAGGACCCGGTGGGAAGGTTGTGAGCCCCTTGCCTGAGGCTGGAATAATAAAACAGGCAGTTATTACTCCGACGAATACTCCAACCCCGCTTCCGACTAGTACGCCTCAGCCAAAAACTGATCGTCATTTGGACATTACTCCGACCCCTCCTCCTCCTACGCCGACTCCTACTCAGATACCTACCCCTACGCCTACTCCGACAACTGTCCAGGCAGCAGTTACCGGGCCTGAGCTGGATAATTTTTTTACAATTTATAGTAGTCAATACGGGGTAGATCGCGAGGAGCTACGCAAAATTGCACTTTGTGAATCTGGATTTAATACTAATGCAAGTTACCTAGGATATGGAGGGATGTATCAGTTTTCAGAAGATTCATGGAGAAGCACTAGGGCTGCAATGGGGCAAAATACTGACCCTGCACTTCGATTTAACGCAGAAGAAGCTGTTAAAACAGCAGCCTACAAGATCAGTCAGCCCAATGGCACTGCTTCATGGCCAAGTTGCAAATAAAAAGAAGGCAACAGTACTGAGACTGCGCCTTCTTTAGATATCTTAACTATAAGTCTTCATCTTCCTCTTCAATTACTGTCGTTGAGCGACCGCCTTTTACACCGGAGTATCCACGATCTGTGTAGACTTCTGTGTCACCTGCATCACTATCTCGTCTGATGGCGAAAAATAATGGAATTACTAAGAGCGGCAGTAGCCACATCCAGTTAAATCCTCCTCGACTTGTTGCTTCGGGTGTTGAGTTAGTTGTTGTGTCAGCTGTTGTCTGAGGCTGATTTAGGGTACCTTGAGCCGCATCTTGAGCTTGCACTTGAGGCGTACCTACTCTTACAAAGAGTGAAAGAACCAGAGCCAAAAGTATAATAATATATTTATTCATAATGTCACCTCCTTTACACAAGAAACAAAAGATAGTCTTTTTGGATCTGAATTTATTGTTAAAGGAGTAATAGATGGGTAAGAAATTTGGTGTTAAATTTGTTTTAATCTGTTAAGATGATTTTGTGTCGACGAAAACTTGGATTATTATAATGGTAACGGTCGGCTCGCTGATAGGCGGTTTTATTCCCTCGCTTTGGGGGGATTCGATGCTTTCTTATGCATCTGCCATAACAAGCACTATTGGGGGATTTGTAGGGATATGGGCTGGGATAAAGCTGGGAGATATATTGGGAGACTAGGATCTGAGTAGGTCAAAACTTATAAGGAGTAAGAGAAAAACAATACTTCCGACCACCCCTACTACTCCAATGTAATAAAATGAACTGGCAATCGCCTCTGATGAATTAAGAAGATTTAGAGAAGAAAAAAGCCAGTTCCAGTCATGAATTACCTCGTCACCACCTACTAGCGGAAGCTGCATGGGAATCGCATCTCTCATATATACGCTGACATTTATAATATTGTCTGATATCCAGAAAACAGAAAATGCTATTCCGGGCAATTCTTTTCTCATGAAAAAATAAATGAAGAAAAAACAAGGAAAAAGAATCTGAAAAAGAGAACCTCCGAGTATGCCGGCAAACATTCCAAAAGGAGAGAATATGAGGTGTCCTGCTTCGTGAATCCCGAGATTGAGATTGTCAATTAAGATCCAGGGCATGGGCATAGTTAGAAGTTGGAATGCAAAAAATCCGAGAAGAAGAGTTAATAAGGCTTTGCCGAGAATTTGTGTATTAAAGTTCATTTTGGCAAATAACTTATTTCTTTAAGACTTTTCAGCCATGAGGTAGCCCCCGAAAGATACAAGCCAGAGAATTATCGGGTAGGCAACGAGTCGCTCTGCCCCACCTTTGCCGAATTCCGGAACAACTGAGAAGGAAAAAAGAATTCCGAGAACTAAAAAAGTAAGGGAAACTGCTCCTAAAATGGCAGCAATGTATTTTAAGGGCGGAGTAAGTATTTTTGAAGAGAAAATCGCAGACAGCCCTCCTGCTCCGAAAGTCAGGAGAGCTGAGATGTCATGCGGGGTGCCAGTGTAGGCTGGGAAGAGTCCGACTCCTAAAATTCCCACTCCCATTACTAGTGTGGAAAAGGAGAGGAACTTACCTATTTTGGTTTGGTAAAGAAATAGCATTGCAATTATTAGTGTAACTCCTGAGAGAATCATTGCTTTGTCGAAAATAAATGCTGAGGGCTCAACAAGAGTGCCTCCCGGGGGATAGGAACCCAGCATGCTGATCATTTGAAGAGATATATTGTAGCCAGGATAGAAAATTTCTGCGAGGACAATTCCCATTAGGATAAATGTGCCGGCTAAGAAATAAAACGAGCCTGCAATTTTGTGCATAAAAATATAATAGCAGAGTTAGTATAAAAAAATTTATTTTTTTGAAGTACGGGAAGCGATGAGATATAGAATTATTAGACTCGGGACGATATATGGAAAGATGCCGTAGAGCGTATCTGAGACTGAGTGAGAATTTCTATCAACTGCGAAGAAAATATGGACACAGAAAAGGAGGGTTAAAAAAGTTATTATATAGCCTTGCCAAGATGTAGGATAGTAAAGAGGAGAGTATTTTTTGAACCAGTAATTCTTCACTTAATCTAATTATAGTATTTGTAAAGATATATCTCCATCTTTTTTCGTCTGCTTGCCCTTCGCTAGATCTTTGGCGAAGAGGTCTGCGTGACGAAATCAAAAGTTCTCAACTAGGCGCTTAGAAAGCCTGCTACTTCCTGAAGAGTTTTTTGGAACTCTGATACATCTCCTGGTGTGAAAAGCATTAAAGAATTGTAGATTCTTTTTTCTCCTTCACCCATGTATTTTGACTCAGTTATCCTTAGATACTTCTTCTGATTTTTGGACTGGTTGACGTCGAAGAAGAATGTTCTGCTGCCAAATCTGACGTATGCGGATTTTACTGTATTTCTCTTTTCCATTGTAGTGTGTCACCTCCTTTCATCCTCCGAAGCTTTAGCGTAGGAGGACTTTCAAATGTGTCGTTACCAAATCTAATACTTAACTTTTCTAATTAAACGATAGTACAAGAGTCTGTCTAAGTCAAGTATGATCTACTAGATCAGAGTTAATTATTTTATATCAAAAATGTTTTTTAGGAGGATGAGTTACTTCTTAGTTACTTTGGGGATTTTCTTCTGAGGTTTTATCTCGATTATGCATTCCGTCCTGGCAATTACACTCGAGCAAGGGCTGACCGTGCTTACTGCAGTCTTTGGCCTGACATGTTCCGGGGTGATCTGAGACTCCTTGGCATTCACCTGTGCAGATATAGTGCTTCATCGTTAATTTTTTAGATCTTCTTGTTCCCAGGGAGTGATAAGTTGGAAGAAGTTGCCATCTGGATCTGCGAGTGTTGCTATGGAGCCGTCCCAGCCTTCCATTTTGTAGGGCTCTTTAATTATTTCTATACCTTCTATTTTTTTTACTCTTTCAAACTCTTTCTCGACCTCGTCTGTTTCGAAATTAAAAAGAACTCTTTCAGGTCCTTTATTTTTTCCATGGACCTTGTCATGTGCGCCGATACTTAAAAAACAACCACCGACTGCAAATCCCGCATACCCTTCGTCTTCCATATCGGGTTTTTTGTCAAAGACTTGTGAGTAGAATTTAACGAGACGCTTTAGGTCGTCTGTTGAAAGGAGAATGGAGTTGAAATTTAACACAGATGTAGTATAGCGCAAAAAAATAAAAATACAATATGCTTTACTGTTCTCTTACTTTTAAATAAGCTACTTACTGTATTCTAGTTGGAAGGGATAAACTTATAGGAAATTTGATCAGCTGCTTTTACGTAAGGAGTTGCTTTGATTATTTCAATGGATTCTTCTTCCCCCTTTTTAAAGCTTTCGGGAAGAATGTTGAATATACTTTTGGAAATAAGATTTTCGGAGAATATGGGTGATTTGATATATCCGAGTCTTAGCAAAAACCAGGTTGCAATATAGAGCTGGCTGGGAAAATTCTCATTTTCTAATAAAGAAGCAGTATTGGGATGAAGTTGAGATTTGTCTATAGAACTAAGAATTTCTGAGCATATTGGCTTTATTTGTGATTCTCTATAAATAGCAGCTTCTTTAAAACCAGACTCTTGTAGCCATTTTGAATATGAATCAAAATCAAAGTCTTTATTTTCATAAGACTCGTCGTCTACTAAAAGAACCAGAGAGTGAGATTTATTTTCTTTGCTAAGAGAGTCGATCTGTTCCCTTAGAGCATCAAGAGAGTCTTTGTTTCCTGAATCTGTATCGTAGGCTTTGGCACATTCTATAGAAACATCTTTTCTGATAAAACTCTCTGCCTCTATTTGGTTCATTTATTATTTCTTTCGTTGTGGATATATGTGAGATAGTTGCGTCCAAAAACAAAAATTATAACTGTCATAATTCCTGAGAGAACAAAAGGAAGGCTCAGATTAAAAGCACCAACTACGCCACCAATTAGGGGACCAAAGACCATGCCAAGTGAGCCAAAGCTCTGGGTGATACCAAGAACCATTCCCTGCTCTTCGGGCTTTGTTTCCAGAGAAATTAGGGACTGAGTGTTGATCATAATTAGACTTACGGCAAAAGGAGTGAGGACACCTGCAAGAATGACGGGCCACTGAAGAGGAGATAGGCCCATGAGGACAATTGAAAAACTAAAGATAATTAGGCCGAGTTTTATCATCTTCACCTCACTTAATTTTTTTATTAATAAGCGGATCAAAAACATCTGGGTTGTAAATGAGCTGAGGCCTATAAGGCCAAAATAAAGACCGTTCTGGCTTTCATCCCAACCAAATTTTTGGTGACCAAGAAGTGAAAAAACCCCGATTATTAGAGACAAAGCAAAGTTGACAAAGAGGAAAAGCAAGATAAGAAAAGCAATATTCTTGGGGCGGAGAACATCTCTTGCTATTTTGAAATTGAAGATCTCAATTTTTATGTGTTTTTGGAAATTTTTATTGGATTCGGGGAGGATGAAATAAATTAAGACTGCGTTGAGAAGGGAGAGAACTGCTGGGATTATAAAGGCTGCTGAGATGGAGAATTGCTTCGAGACAATACCACCAAGAAGAGGACCGACAATAAAGCCGAGGCCGAATATTGCACCCATGAGGCCAAAGGCCTTAGTCCTTTCGTGCTCTGTTGAAGAGTCTGCGATATATGCCTGGGCAACGGAGATATTCGAGCTACCGATACCGGCCAGCATTCTTGCTATAAAGAGAACTGTAATTTGAGGAAAGAAAAAGACAAGAAAGTAAGAAAGAGAATTTAATAAAGAACTTATGATCAGAACAGGGCGCCTGCCGTATTTGTCGGAGAGTCTGCCTAGAATTGGACCGAAGAAAAATTGGAAAAGTGAGAAAGAAGCAATTATTGCCCCGACTAGAATAGTACCACCGCCGACTTTGGTTACTAGAAGTGGCAAGATCGGGATGACAATCCCAAAGCCGATGAGATCTATAAAAACAATTAAAAGTAGTGTCAGTAATTTTTTATTCATTCTTAAAATCAGTTACCCCGAGTCAAGTCGGGGTAATACCTCAGTACTTATTATACCTCATCAATAATTTGGAAGTATAGCTTTGTTAAAAAATAACTTTAGCTTTGAGTATGTTTAAAAAAACAAGCCTAGGTGAATGTTTTACTTTTTTACAAAACTTGGGTCCATCCAGAAGATTTCCCAGATGTGGCCATCTGGGTCCTCAAAACTTCGACCGTACATAAAGCCGTGATCTTCTGTGGGCCTGGCTTCTTTACCACCAGCTTTTATCACCTTATCAATCATTTGATCAACCTCTTCTTTACTCTCAGCGTCGAGTGCAATTAGTACTTCTGTTGCTTTATGGGCATCTGCAATTTCTTTTTTCGTAAACTGCTTGGCCTTGTCATATGTTAATAACATTGCGTAGATATTGTCTGAAATGACAAGTGAGGCTGCAGTTTCATCTGTAAATTGTTTGTTAAATGAGTATCCTAGATCTTCCCAGAATTTTTTGGATCTATTTAGGTCAGCAACCGGAAGATTTACAAAAATATTTTTGTTCATATATTTCACCTCCTTTCAAATTTAACTTTAATATATTAGCAGAGTTTAGGAAGATTTATGAAGATAATTTGTAAGAATTTTATTTTTTATTTAATTACGCCTGAGAAGAGGAGGATGAGTGCGATAAGAGTTAGCCCGGCAAAAGAGGCAAGAGTTTTGAGGAAGAGATCTGCTGCGTCTTTTTTCTTGTTATCAAGATAAAGCATGACGGGCTGGTAAAAAAATACAAATCCCATGACGGCTGCTGAGAGAGTGAAAAGTGAGATTAGGGCAATTGGTGCAATTACAGAATCTGGACCGGGCATATTTTTTGTTCCGTAAAACATGACTGAGGCGATGAGGATGATGTATCCTGCTGCTGCAAGAGCATTTAGAAGAGGGTTTTTGGTCATTTCAAATAAAGTATAGCCCCCTGATGCTGAAAAATCAAATAGTTATGGGTGCGTAGTGATGTGATCTTTTAGTATTTGGGCAAATTTTTGTTGGATATCTAAATCATCGTTTCTCTCAACTGAGAGATATAGATTGGCTACTGGCAAATCATTGGCGTAAAATTGTCTTCTTTTATCAAAGTACTTATCAACTGGCGGATAATTGTCATAGACTGTACTTAAAAACTCTTCCCCATAAATATCAAATTGCTTGAAGTCATTGGCAGGATCTGCGATGCGCGGGCCAAAATCTATAATTCCAGATAGTCTATGAGTATTTTCATCTACTAAAATGTGGGCTGCGAGCAGGTCTGAATGAGTAAGTGTGAAATTGAAATCATGAGTTCTTGTAAGTTCGTAAAAGCCCATTAGGTGTCCTACTACCCAATCCCATTCTGCATCAGTCAGAAAATGCCTGATAAGTCTTTTATCTTTTTCTATAACAGCTCTGAAGTATTCGCCATAATCTCTGACGCTTATTAGTGACTCGATATTCATTGCTTTTGCTTCTTTGACTGGAAATGCATGAAGTACTGTGAGAAATTTTCCCAGATCTTTAGCGATTACTAAGAGTTCTTCTTTTTTTAATGACGAGGCCAACTCTTTTGTTAGGCTAATTCCTGGTATGAATTCATAAGTCTGGTATTTGATGCCGGTATCAGGATCAATGTGTGGGGAGAACTTCTGGATAGGAACTGGGGAAAGAGCGGCGAATTTTTGGGAGAATTTGGCGACTTCATCATCTTTTAGGCCATGATCACCGGGGCGCCGGAAGCGAAAGGCGTATTTATTATTTATGAGGAGAACGTAATGGTCATAGCCGTTTTCAAAAACCTCAACTTTATTTGTTTCAAACTTAGGATTGTGTCTTTTTATTACATTGAGAAGGTTTTGATATTCAGAATGCTGCATGAAGTGAGTATAGCAGAGAGCTTTCAGCTGGGTTAAATCCTATCTAAAATTCGTTGGGGGTTTTTGGGGTTTTCACGAGCTCTGTGACAAATTCTGATATTTTTTCGAGAAATTCTGGGGGTGGTTTTATCATTTGCGCCTCATTTTCAAGCTGGTCAATAATCGCTGTTAAGTCTTTTGGAACATCAGAGTGAATCCTACGGACACCTTTTGCCTTTAGGTTATAGTACCTATCTACCTTTATAGCTGTCCTATATTCAAAAATGTCTTCTTTCCTTCGGTTTCCTTTTTTTGCAAGTGGTGCGTGCGGGAAATCTTGTCTTTCAATCATTGGCTGGATTATAACAGACTAGGGCTTATTTCGCGTTCTCGTCGACCTGAAAAATGCCGAAGACATTTTTGTCTGGATCCAGGAAATATCCCTGCCAGCATTTACCTGGTATGGCAAATTTGGGAAGCGCCTCAATTCCTCCAAGATCTAGAATTTTTTTGGCTGTTGAGTCGTAATTCTCGATCTGGACTGAGCAGGTATAGGCATTTGTTCCCATCTGTGTGCCTGGCGTTGCGGCTGGGCGCTTGAGGATTGCACCATTTATTCCGGCACCATCTATACGGTAGTACTCAATTGGGATATTCTCGTCTCTTATGAATTTCCAAGTAAAAATTTCTTTATAAAAATTCACGAGTGTCTTTGGGTCATTTGCCTGTATCTCGAAATAAGCGAGGTTATTCATGAAAAAAGTATAGCAGAAAAATTGATTCAAGAAGTTGGGTAGGGGGTTATTTTTTGCGATTTCTCTTACTCGCGACTGCTGCCAAGTGGGCCTTTTTTATCTCGAGACGCTTTGCAGTCTTGTGAGGACCCCTTTTTTTACCTTTTTCGACACCTGTTGTTCTTTTTGACATAGTAATTTAGTTTCGAGACGTACTGCTCTCCTTCCTATAATGAGAATGAACAGATTGTTATTATACACTAAGCTTGACTTTATCTCAATTGCATATTCTTATTGAGCACTCTGGGCTGGGAAGATTTGCGAAGAATCTTTTTGGAGTTGCCTGAGTCTCTTTTCTTCTGCTTGTCTTGCTTTTCTCTCTTCAGGGGTTGAGGGAGTGAGATTGTTGTTTTCCGGGCTTTCTAATGAATCATATGCATGACCTATTGCCCATCTTATTTTTCCGAGTGCGTCCTGCCTTCTATCTTCTGGTGACTTTTGGTCCTGTGTCAGCTCCATCAGACCTTTATTGCGTAATGACTCTAAGGATTTTGTGGCTGGCGTGATAGACAAGAAGTAGTCGAGTGACCCCTCTCTGAATGTCTTTTCGTATCTTTTATACAGTTTTTCATCAATACCGACTAACAAAGAATTTATTATTAGGCAGTCCGGGCCATAAGGCTTGGGGCGGGCGTTAAATTTTGTCGTGGCTATGTTACGGAGCTCATTTACTATTTTTGTCTGATCAAAACTACCCAAGGATATTCTATATTCTAAATCTTCAAGCATCTGTATTCCTCTTCGCATTTTATATCTGATACTATCTCTTTCCGCTGTTAACTCGAGGTAATTTGCTGAGAATTTTCTGTAGATAAAGTCTGTTTCTACTAGCCTATGGTGGATAGCAAGATCTGCAGAGAGTAGTTTGGTGAGTGAAACAAGAGCATTCTTCTGATAAGGACTATTCTGTGAGAGAATGCTTCTTAGTTGATGTGCTATTTTTTGCTTGCTTTCATCATTTGTATTATCTAACCTTAAGTCTTCAATGAGTGCCTCTGTTCTTGAGGCGAATTCGCTTCTTTCCTCTTCAGAGGGGGAGCGGCCATTGAATGAGTCTTTTATTTCATCAGATAATAGTGCTACTTTCATAAGCCTGAGGGGTTCTGATGATTCGTTCGTCTTATCGACTCCTTCAGCTACGCGCAGAGATGCCCTGATGGCAGCCTCCAAACTACTGTAGTTGGAATAAACCTTATTAACAACTGGCTTGGTTTTGAATAACTTATTGGGGTCTGTATATTTACTTTGACTTTCAGTTTTGGCAAACCTCTCCGGTGCTGTAACTACCTTTTTATTTGTCTCGGGATCGATTATGGTTTTGGGCCTATCCCAGCGCGACATATAGAGCTCGCCTGTTAGAATATCTATTCTTATTTCCGCGTCTCTTGTAAATCTAGTTTTGCTTCTTAAGAGCGGAAGGCCCTCTACATTGATGTGCTTTTCAGGTAAGAGGAGCTGGGCTTTATCCTCACCTGACTCCATTTTCTGTGTTTGCAAGTGGATTAGGACCCCTTCGCGCTCTGGAAGAGATAAATCTTTGAAAGGGTGCTGTTTTTTTTCTGGGCTTTGTTCTGCTGCGACCATACTTATTTTATTTTAATCAAAATTTTGGGATTTTTCTAAGCGAGAAGAATATATACTACTTTTTGGGGATTTTGGCAAGCTGGACTGACGCTTTATGTAAGCTTCACAAAAGTCTTGGTGTTACATTCCTGAAGGCTGTAGCATGCCGACCATATTTCCTTCTGTGTCTTTGAACATTACAAATTTTCCAACACCTGGAATATCCATTACTTCACCTTCTATTGTGCCGCCTTCTTTTTTAACGATTTCCATATGCTCTATGATGTTGTCAACTGCAATTACGAGATGGGGCACTGTTCCTTGCTGTCCATAATCAAAGAAACCTCCATTAATCGCGCCAGGAGTACTCGGTCTTTGGGTAGCCTCATCAACTGGGGTAGTTGTCGCGAGGAGGTAATTTCCCATCTGCGCGTCCATATTTTTCATTTCCCAGCCAAAAGCTTTGGAGTAGAAATCAGCAGTTCTTTTTTTGTCTTTTGAGGGCATCTCAAAGTGGACGACGGGGTTGGACTTCATAAGCTTATTAAAGCAAAGTTATATATAAATAGCAAGGAAATTATCTGTTTGGAATAAAACTCTTATTTGGCGAAACTTTTAAAAAGAGCGCCGATTCTGCTACTTGTTGCAAGTCGCCCGGACGCAAAAGTACGGAAAGTTGGCTTGAATCTCCAAGGCTTACCGGGGGCGCTCCTACTAGGTCTGTAATAAATTTACTAGCCTGTTCTTTTCTTTTAGCATTCTCCGTTACCTGCTCCTCTGTCAGGGGGGTTTCTATTGAAAATCTTGGAAGTACACCTGGGAGTCTGGGGTTATTTTTGTGTTGTAATATCGGCTGGTGAAGATCTAATGTAATAAGGGTGGATTTCCTCTCAGAAGATGTAGAATCAGCAAAAGATCTGAGCTCTGGATCTGAAATTTTTATATCGAGTGGATTTTGAGGTCTTTCGAATTCACTTATTGCCATAGTTAACGGGTACTAGAATATAACTTTATATCGTTTGTGTCAATTGAATTTTTTCCAATTTCTACTGGAGCTTAATCTTTATCTAAAAATGAAGCGACAGTTGTTAATAAATCACTAACTTCAAATGGTTTTGGAAGAAATGCATCAGATCCAACTTCTTTAACTGATTTACTTGCTGATGGGTGAGCTGAGATCATAATTATAGGGATGTGCTTGGTTTTGGGGTCTTTTTTTAATTTTTTACAGATCGTCCTACCGTCTTTTCCTGAAAGAAGAACATCGAGTATGATCAGATCTGGTAGTTCGGTTTTTTTACTTAGAAGGCTGTCTGCGTATTCTGCTTTTGGAGAAGTAATGACGTGATAGTTGTCGTACTGAAGAGTTAATTTTAAGGCGTCTAGGATATCTGGATCGTCATCTATAACTAGAATTGTCTTTTGTGTATGTTTTTTATATTTAGAAAAATGAGGAAATGATCATAATTTATTCATATATGCTAAGTGTAAGAAAATTATTTAATTTTTGTATAAGGCAAAGAGAAGCTGAATTTTGATCCTTTACCTCTGGTGCTTGTTACATTCATTTTTCCGCCGTATCTTTTTATAATTTCATTTGAGATATAGAGACCAAGACCTAGGCCTGGGAAAGTTTTTTCGCGGGGATCTGCGACCCTATAAAATCTTTCAAAAAGTCTTGAAAGGTGCTTTTTTTCGATGCCAATTCCAAAATCCTCTACAGTGATTTGGGCAAAATCTTTTTCCGCGACTTGATGAATAATTACCTTCTTGGCTTCGGGGGAGTATTTCACAGCATTGGTGAGAAGATTGGTCAGGACCTGGCCAATACGCTCCTTGTCACCCCAGACATTTTTTTTAATATTTCCTTTAATTTGTATCCTGTGCTTGGGTGCTGTGGGCTGGACATTTTCAACAACTTCTTTTACGACCTCCTCTAGATTAAAAGATGTGTCATTATAGTCAAGCATTCCTGTTTGGAAACGGGAGACATTCAGAAGATCCTGGATGAGAAGAGTCAATTTATTTATTTGGATGTTCATTTTGTCTAAATTTTTTGTATCCACTCCTTTATCATCGAGTTGCCTCTTTGTGACCTGGAGGAACATTTTAAGGCTGGTGACAGGAGTCTTAAGTTCATGTGATGCAATTGAGATAAATTCATCTCTTAGGCTGACTGCTTTTTGAGATTCAGAATAAAGTCTGGAGTTTTCGATAGCGAGTGCTGCGCGCCTGGCCAGCTCCTCAGCGAGGGCGACATCAGACCGAGTATAAAGCCTGTCAGCTCTTGTTGAAGAAAATGTTAGGACGCCGACAACTCTTTTTCCCACTTTCATGGGAACGCCCATATAGGACTGAAGGCCAAGTTCTTTTATGATATTTAATATCTTTGCACTACTGCCGAGCAACAAGTCTTTCGTAATTGTGTTGAGATGTTCTGATTTGCCTGTTCTTATAATGTTCTGGACACCTGATGTGGTGTTATCATTTCTATAGGCGTTATAAAGCTCTCTTACCAAGCCCAGCTTTTTGGGGTCAGTATGATTTATGGAGATCTCTTTTATTTCATTTTTCTCCCCGAGTACTACGATACGGCAGTAGTCTGCCATATATGGGACAATCAATTTCCCTAGGCTTTTAAGAGTTGTTTCGTAATCAATTGAGGAGCCAAGAATTGTACTCACGTCTTCTAAAAATTTTTGACGTTCATCTGCTTTTTTGCGATCTGTAATATCTCTGGCAACTTTTGAAGCTCCGATAATTACTCCTTTTTCATTTCTAATGGGGGAGACAGTGATAGAGACATCAAGTACTTTTCCGTATTTGGTAAGACGCCTTGTTTCGTAGTGTTCTATTTTTTCTCCCTTTTGTAGCTTCTTCATGATCATGGGAAAGTCATCCATTTTATCTGGTGGCATAAGAATCGAGACTGGTTTGCCGACAATTTCTGCCGTTTTATAGCCATATAATTTTTCTGCGCCTTTGTTCCAGCTGGTAATTATGCCTTTTATGCTTTTGCTGATAATTGCGTCGTCTGATGATTCGACAATTGAGGCTAGTCTTTTTTGTAGTTCATCGACATTTTTGGCCTCAGAGTAGAGTCTGGAGTTTTCAATTGCCAGGGCCATGCGGCTGGCGACTTCTTCGGCTATTTTGAGATCATTTTTGGTGTAGTGACGGCCGCTTTCTGCTGCAACAAAGGTTATAACGCCCATTGCTTTTCCTCCCAGAAGAAGAGGAACCATCATGACAGATGACATTTTAAGCTTTCTTATTAGGGCTAATTCTTCTTTGCTGCGTGCACTTTTTACTATCAATTCGTCTGTAACGACTGGGTAAAGTTCTGATTTGCCTGTTTTTAGAATTCTTGGAACTCCTGTGTTGGAATTGGGGTCAGGTGGATTTTGACGACGAAGCTTTGCCGCCCATTTTATTTTTTTGGGGTCTACATGGGCTACAGCTAGTTCTTCTAGCTGTGTACCATTTTTTATGGTCACGCTACACCAATCTGCTATTTCTGGTACCGCAAGCCTGGCGACATTACCTAGTGTTGTTTTGTAGTCAAGTGAGGAGGCAAGCATTTTGCTGGCTTTTGAGAGATACTCAAGATTGCTCTCGACAACAGATTTACCTAATAACTCATCTTTGACGATTTTTGTGCGTGAATTGGGCATAGCTATTTAGTACTGGGATACTATACCACTCACGGACTTGATGTTCAAGAAAATTAGGATTTAATCTAAAAAAATATTATTTTTTGCTGACTTCCTTGACTCGGAGCATAATGATTTTTTGGATGAGATCTAGGGGGAGGGGGTTTTTCAGATCAAACCTAAGTGTACCTTTACCTGTTCTGTATTTTGCGACCTCTGGAAGAACGGTTTCTAATTTACTAGCAGTCGGGTAGATCGCTATATGATCCTTCCAGCCGCCAAAATAGATGAGAACTTTAGTATTTAGTTTGTACCCGGGCATTTGGTAGCTGATGGATTCAACAGCCTGTGGAGCTAGATCTTTTATGGTCTTTCTGAGAATTATTAAGACCTTTTGGGTGTCTTTTGGGAGAGCTGATATGTATTCATCGACCGATTTTGGAGTGGATTTATTCATTGAAATTTATTTTTTATAGATGTGTTGAGCCCAGAGTTTTTTGAAAAAAGGCAGAGTGAGGGTTGAGAGAAGAAAGCCAACTGCTGGGACAATTGCATTTATCCAGGGATCAATTCCTACGATAAATTTCAGATAAAGTGCTATTGCTAGGTAGGTGAAGACTGCTATTAGGAAACGTCGAGTCAAACTCGTCTCCCAGGCTTTGTCTTTTTCAACACTGGAATTTCTTTTTTCGATTTTTTGAAGTCTTTCTTCTATCTCATCAATTTGTCCCATGCGGAAATTATAACAGGTTCTGGGGGATCAATTTTTGATAATGATCATTAGCGATCTTTTGATAGCAACAAAACCATAACCCCAAAGTATAGGAAGCCAGAGAGGCATAACCCCAAAAAGTGTATTTCTTTTGAATATCTCAACGCCGGTAGTTACGAAAATGTATTCAAAAAATGTCATAACAAAAATTCCTAGGAATAAGGCTAAAAAGTCGTATTGCTTTCTCCTGATGAATAGAATTATTCCTGTAATAGCAGCATAAATTAAGGAGAGAAGATAATCATTGGTTATAAAAGGGATGAGCGCGATCATTAGAAGGGCTGGGAGTACTATTTGAAAAATAGCCTTAATTTTTTTCATATTTAGGCTTAAAGATTAGGATTTAATATAAAATCGATTTATTTACTGACCGCTACTATAAGGAGAATTTTGCTGGGTGTTGCCCGCTGAATTGGAGTTGTAGGTGTTATTTTTGGCAAAGACAAAGTAATAGAGAAGACCATAGACTACGATGCCGACTATGATGTAGATAATGATATTTTTGGGGGTGAAGTAATTTTTGGAGTAACCGCCTTCTGCCATATAATTATGATCCACCTTTTTCTCTAGAGTGTCAAGTGTTATGAAGTGCTTATAAACTTTTAGTTATTTTTGCTATCTCAAACCAGAGGGGGAGAGTCTTTTTAGGGCTGTCCTGATTGTAATTAACTGTTATTTCATCATTCTTCTTTATATTTTTTATAGCCCGAAATTCTATGGCCATGTCTTTTGTGATTTCTTTGTATTTTGCGTTGGGGGTGTAGGTGTGATTGTAGATAGAACCCAACCCTAGGGCGAGAGTAAGACGTTTTTTCTTTTTACCCAAAAAGTAGATGTATTCAGCAAGAAGACTTTTTTCGATCAATTCTTCCTCTTCTTTCAGAATAATGACAGGGCATCTTTCGATAAGTTCTCCTTTTTTGATCGCAACTTTTGCAAAAACACCCCTCCCACCACCTGGAATTTTTGACTCAGTGATATATATTTTGCTGGAGGGTTCTATTTTCATCTGGTGAGTATAACACAGGCTGAGCATAATACTAATAATTTATAATTAGTATTATGCGGATTTGGGATATTCCAACGAGCAGACTTTGTCGTAAGCATCTTTTAGGAGAACATAGGGAGCTTCATGCCATCTGGGCTATTCTGACAACAGATAAGAAGGGCTATAGACAGCATCCGGAGACCAGAAGATGGGAGGGAAATTGGCGGCCTTGTATAATCGCCATAAACAAGAAGTTTCTGAGATGAGAAGGAGAAATTATGCACATCACTCACCACTTGATAAAAATTTGGCAGTGGGGAAGAGACACCAGGGTGTGATGATAAATACGCTTGATGAGCAGCTTGAGATCTTAAAGAATAAGGGGTGTGAGTGTATTGCCACAACTTAGATAATACTTTTATGGTCTTATTGCGAGTACATTCTTTCGGCGTGGTATGAATTTTTTATCAGAGTTGCCAGGACTTTTTGGTCTATATCTGCCAGCTTATTGATATAGAGACATCCGCCCATTGAGCCGCCGCTGGTCTTGTGTTTGCCCAATTTTGCGAGTAACTCTGGATTTTCTTTGTCATTGCCGTGGAGGACATAAAGAGTCAGGTTGGCTTTTCTGGGTGCAAAGCCTACCAAGAACCAGTCGCCTTCTTGGCTGCTTTTGGTTGACTTGTAGTGGTATTTACCAAATCCCACCATGCTGCCACCCCACATGACTGGCTTTTCTCCGGTAACTTTTGTGAATAACTCTAGAAGCTCCAGACTGTCTTTTCTTTTTTGCTCGGGTTAAATGGTATTTAAAAAGTCTTTGGGGTTTATAAC
>JADMIO011618423.1_pt1 | contig 33572 bp, 28 predicted proteins | sample 8958161 | NCBI WGS metagenome assembly JADMIO01 (sample SAMN16585339, study PRJNA669376) | soil metagenome | isolation source: Crop rotation soil | place: USA: Cullars Rotation, Alabama | collected 2011 | reverse complement strand
GGTTTCTCCAGCGGGCCGCGCGGCACGAGCCGTTGCGGGAAGAAGCGATTTGCCTGCTGGCTGAAGCCGATCTGGTGGACCGTCGGCCTTCCGACGCTCTATTTGCCCTCAATCAGCTTCTGCTCGAATGCGAGGAAGCGCACAAACCGCGGTCGGCCCGCGTCAGGCTTCTGCGCGGAATCGCCGGGTGCATGCTCGGGCGTGCGGCGGCGGCACGACGCGAACTCGCCGGCATTCTCCGGTCGGAAGCCACGATCGACGATCTGCTGGCGGCGGCGCAGGCCTGCATCATGGCCAACGATCATGCGGGGGCGCAGCAACTCCTCGAGGATCTTGAAGATTCGCCGGAACCCATTGGGGGGCGCCTGGCGGCGCGCATCCGCATTTGCCGCGCGGCACTGTATTACCGCCTGAATGCCCTTGAAAAGGCGCTCGCTGCGCTGCCGCCCGATGACATGTGCACCCCCGCGGATGCGGTCGCCTGCCGCCGCGCCCGCGCCGTCATCTTGCATCATCTTCGCAGCGACAGGATCGCCGTCTGATGATCGCACAAGTAATCCGCACCCGAAAAAAAAGGCGGCGGGAAAAAATCCCGCCGCCTGCGCGTTTGCATCAGAAATCAAAACCCGGTTACTGCGCCAGCATCCAGACGAGCGAGTGGCCGCCGCGGTTGAGGCGGGCGTAGTTCGGGATGGCGGTCAAATCGGATCCATCGGCGAATTTGCCCTTGATGACCATGACGCCGTCGAGCATCTCCGGGCGCCATTCGGTGGTGAGGGCTGCGTTGGCCGGAAGCACGCCGTTGCGCGTGTTGTTGCCATCGACGGCCTCAATGTTGTAAACGAGCGGGCCATAGCGGAGGGCCACGCGGCCACGGTCAGCCTGCACGCGTTCGTCGGCGGTGTAGCGCTGAACCTGCAGCGGAAGCGTGAATTCAACTTTGTCGCCGGCCTTCCAGTCGCGATCGATTACGGCGTAGCCATCCTGGATTGTTGGATTGGCCACCGCCGCTCCGTTGACCGACAGCCCCGAGATACCGCGAATCTCAGGCTTGGCGGTGTAGAGCTTGCTCACCTGGCGGTCCGGCACGCGGACCCGCAGGGCGAAATGCTTGGCCACTTTGGGATTCACGGTCATGGAGACCTTGCCATCCCACGGATAATTGGTGTTCTGCACCATTTCGACGCTGCTTCCCATGAACTTGTCGACGGTCATCGTGCTGCCGATGAACATGTTGACATACAGGCTGTCATTGCTGGTCGCGTAGGTCCACGTCGGAAGCTGCAGCAGCGTGCGCGGAATGTTGCCTACGCAGCACGGGCAGCCGTGCCACGCGTATCGCGCGATGCCCTGGGAAGGCCCGGCCCCGGAGGGCGCACCTGTCTGATCCAGGGAGTTGGTGTAACAGAAATTCTTGCCGGCGAGATCGACATCACCCAGCACGGCGTTGTACAGGGCTTCTTCATAGAGGCTGGCGTACTTGGAATCATGGAACGCCAGATTCATGTTGTACTGGAAGAAGACCTGGCCGCAGTTGGAGCAGCTTTCGCAATAGGCTTGGTTCCGGAGGGAATAATTGGGACCGAACCCTTCCGAGGTTTCGCCGCTGCCGATGCCGCCGGTGATGTAGAGCTTCTTGTTGACGATGTTGTCCCAGAGGGAAAGGGTTGCGCTCTGGTAGTCGAGGTCGCGAGTTTCAGCCATGACCGCGGCCATGCCCGCATAGGTGTAAGAGGCACGTACGGCGTGGCCGACAGCCTCGTACTGGGCAACGACCGGAAGATGTGACTGGTCATATTCGCTTCCATTGCGGCGGGCGTCGAGGAGGTACTTGGCAAGGTCGATGTACTTCTGGCCCTTGCCGGCGCCTTCAACTTCATTCACAAGGCGGCCGAAGCGCACCAGCGCTTTTTCCATTTCCTGATGGCCGTCATACCATTCCCTCTTGCCGGGTCCGATGTTGTTGACCCAGCAATCGGCGCATTTTTTGGCGGCATCATAAAGGCGGCGGTCCTGGCCTTTGGTCAGGTTGTAATGGGCCTCCGCGGATTCGAGGAAGTAGCCCATCACGTATCCTTCGTGATTTCCACGGACCGACCAGCGGCCCCAGCCGTTGCCCAGTGTCTGGGCGGTCTGGAGATAGCCATCCGGCTCCTGTGCCGCAAGGATGATCGGAATCCACCGCTCGAGGGTGGCGCGGTTATCAGCCTGAGCCTTGAGGATCTGGGCATCGCCCTTGGCATCCACCATGTTTGCCAGACACATGGACTCAATGGTGTTGTGGACCCATGCGTTGGAGAAGACGTAGCCGATATGGCGTGCGGACGGCTGGCCTTTTAATTTTTTGCCGGCTTCAATGAAGTTGTCGAGTCCGCCCGGGCCGAGCACTCCGCCGCGGCCGCCCGTTGCGCGAGCCTCTGGCTTTTCGATATATTCGACGCAGTGGGGAATCCAGCCGACGATCTGGGCCTTGATGCGGTTGTTCCACAGCGGGCTGTTAAGCGAATAATTTGTGGTGGTCAGCGACATCAGCGGCTGGGCCGGTGAAGCCGGTTCAACCTTCACTTTGACGGTATCGGAGGTGCTCAGCTCCCCGAGCTTCGCGGTCAGCTTGAGCACGTACTCGCCGACCTGATCGAAACTCGCGCTGGTGGAAGGTGAATTGGCGTTGGCGAACGTCACCTGCCCCGGCCCGGTGTCTTTGCTCCAGGTAATCGTCGCACCGTTGGCGCCGCCCGGCCCGCCTCGCGCAAGCTGCCTCACGGTGGCATTCAGGTAAGTGTTGGCTTTGGGAACCGCGACGCGTTCCATGCCCGCACGGACGACCGGCGGAAACGCCGGCGATTTGCCGGAATCGAAGACACGGAATTCCGTGATGCCCGTGGAGATCTGCGGCCCGCCCTGGGCATCCATTTCCAGGCGGATACGGTTGGTCGTGATTTCATCAAACGTGGTGGTGTTGAACGCGCCGGCTTCTATACCCAGTCCCTTCGCGTTGGGAATGTCCACCAGGGCCGTGCCGTTCCAATACTTCAGCCGCGACGCCCGCGGCACCTGGATACCCGCTCCATCCGCATACCACAGTACGTCGACCTTATTGGTGCTGATGGGTTTGCCCCAGGTGTATTCGACCCACTGCGTGCCGCCCTGCGGCCAGTTGCCGTATCGGGCCACGCCTCCGCCACCCCGGCCGCCCGTGTTGCCGTCATTGATCGCGTTGATGCTCTGGTCGCCCGAGACATAGGAAGTCGTGGCGACGGCCACCAGCGCCAGGTTGGTGAGGCCGGCATTGGGATCCTCGATGGCTCCGCGCCCGCGCCCGGCGGGATTGTTCCCGCGACCCCGGCCGCGCGTCGTGGTTGCCGGACCGGTGCCTGGAGTGGTTTGCGGGACGGCGGTCGCGCCGGGGCCGCCGCCGAGACCTTCCGCGGTCATTCCGCTGTTCACGGGGGGTGGCGGCGTCACCTGTGCCAGAACATGGACGGCGGAAAAGACGGCTCCGGCCAGAAGCATGGAAGCCGTACCCATGATCACGCGATTCTTCACAGCGGGTCTCCTTTAGAGAACAATCTCGAGTTTCCTCATTTATCCTAACGCCCAAAGCGCCCGATTATGGCAAATGGCCAATCAATTCCACGAAGTTCGTTTGAGGCCGTTCTAGCGCCTGACCACGGCGCTCCACACGAGCCGCCTGCCGTCCGCGGAATCGATTCATTCAGAGAAATCGGGCCAAATGGGATATAATTGACGGTTTCCCAGTTACCTAAAATACCCCTTCCCCCGGACAAGTCAACCGCCGCTCACTTCTCCAAAATGCGGGCGGCACGCTATATAATCCGCCCGCATGTCCGCACGAATCCTCCATTTGCTCGATGCATCCACACCCCCGGAAGCCGTCGAGATCCTCGCCCTCCTGCTGCGGCAGACGAGGGACGACTGCCATCTGGCCGCCCTGGGACACCATTCCACGGGCGCTCTCGTGGCTGCCGCGGGAATTCAGAAGCCGGTGAGCTTCTTTCATTCCATGGGGTGGGCCGATCCAACCGGCTGGCGTTCGCTGCGGCGGCTGTGGAAGGCTCTTAATCCCACGCACATCCACGCCTGGGGCATTCCCGCTGCCATTGCGGTAACCATGTCCCGCTTCGCCGGTGAGCGGCTGGTGACGCTGGTCGACATGCCCAAAAAAATGCACCTGCTTTTCCTGCCGATGATTCACAAGGGGGGGATTACCGGATTTGCCGCACCCGCCGCCTGCCAATGGATTGTGACGACTTCCTGGCTGAAGCGCGAGCTGCATTCCCACAGTATTGCCGCGGACGCCGTCACCCTGGTCCGGCAACCCCTGCCGCTGGCGGGGTCCTCCATTGCCGGCGCGGCGTTGCGCGAGGATCTGGGGCTGCTGCCGGGCGATGGGCCGGTGCTGTTGTTGGGAGGCGACGGCGGCGATACCGCCGTGCTGGCCAATTCCCCGCAGGACCCGTTGCATCAGACTTCAACCACGCCGGCGAACGCTTCCGGTGGCCCGCGGCATGATCTGGGGCTGTGGGCGGCGGCGATCCTGCAGCAGATTTTCCCCCGCATTCGTGTAATCGTCCGTCAGGATTCACGCGGCCGCCCCGATCCGGGGCTCAATCGCCTTTTCAACCGCCTGCCCGACAACGACATCGTCCTGCTCGCCCCCGCAAAATACTCATGGCAGGACCTGCTTTCGATCGCCGACGCTTTTGTCGTCACCCCTGACGGACCTTTCGCCGGCGGATCGATTCTCCACGCCATCGCCGCCCGGGTGCCGGTCATTGGTACGCCGGTGGATGCGGTGCGCGAACTGCTCAACGGCCGGCAGAATGGGTCAGGTGTCATCGCCCGAGCGACGCACGCCCAGCCGATCGCCGCGGCCATCGAATTATTCCTGGCAAATCCGGAGCTGCGGAGAAACTACACGTTGCAGGCACATCAGGAAGCCATCGTACGGCACGATCCCGTGGCGGTCGTGCGGGCTTATCAGTCGCTTTATGAGCGCAGAGCCGCAAATGGGGTTTCTGAAGGACAGACGCCGCAAGCGGTGCCTTCGGTGAATGGCGTGAGCGTTTGATTGAAAGCGGTGTTCAGACCTGGGCCAACCGCATCGCATGGATGCGGGCCTGGAGCGCCTGGCGCTGCTCCATGGCCTTAAGATCCCCCCCGCCAATGGCATTCAGGCGCGTCTGCTCGGCGGCGATCATTTGAGGCGTGACCTGGCCGGCGGGGATCGCCTCGGTGGTTAGGATTGTCAGTTCGTCGCCTTTCATCTGCGCGTAACCGCCGGAAACGAGGAAGCGCTGCGTGCCGCCGGGTGTATCAAGGCGCACAATGCCGGTGCCAAGTTTAGCCAGCAGCGGCGCACGGCGGTTTAGAATGCCCACAAGTCCATCAAACGCGGGTATTTGCGCGAAGGTTGCAGAAGTTTCGAGGACGATCGCCTCGGGGGTGATCAGACTTGCCTTAAAGGGCTCGGCCATGCGGTCTCCAAGGTTGATGATGGCTCAAATAATATCGTCTTTGGAACCGCCCGGCAAATGAATGCAGGGCATCCGCCCGCTTGCCTCCGCGCGAACTTCGCGGAGAATAACCCGCATCGCACGGCCAGTTAAGGATCGTTCTTGTTCATTCTCGCACAAAACCAGACCCAAGCGGCAACGCTGCCCTACGACTGGCGGCAGTGGCAGCCCACCACCGAGCAGCTCATGTGGGCCTGCGCGATCTTCGCTGGCACTCTGCTGGCCGCGATTCTCCTGTTTCTTTTGGCGCGTGCCCAGCTTCGGCGACTGCGCCTGGCGCCGGCATTTTCCGTCGCGGCGCTTGCCTTTGCGCTCTACTTCGGCGTCTGGCGTCTCAAACCTGATTTGATGCGCGAACCCGGCGACCTTGTCGCCTTCTGGATCACCCGCCTCCTTATCGCGGCGCTCTTGTTTGTAACGCTTAGCGTCTTCGACCGCATGGTCATCATCCCGCTGCTGACCCGTCGCGGGCGCGTCACCATGCCCCGCTTCGTTCACCAGATTGTCAGCATCGTGCTGGCGCTGTTTGTCACGGTGATTTACGGCTCAATGGCGTTTGGGTGGGACATCGACCGCTTCCTTGCCGGTTCGGCGGTCGTTTCCATCGTGCTGGGGCTGGCGCTGCAGGAATCTCTGGGTAATTTTTTCTCTGGGCTCGTGCTCCAGGCGTCGCCCCCTTTTGCCATCGGCGACTGGATCATCTGCGGCGAACACAAGGGGCGCGTCACCGACATGACCTGGCGCGCCGTCACGCTGCACACCGATGATGACAACTTCATCCTGATCCCCAACGCGAATATCGCCAAGGCCGACATCATCAATTTTCACTTTCCCTCGACCTCCACGGCGCGCTACATCCGCGTGGGTCTCGATTACGACCACCCGCCCGCGGACGCGATCGCCGTGCTCAAGGCGGCGGCGCTCGAGTCGCCGGGCGTTCTGTCGAGCCCGGAGCCGTACATCTATCTCGAACAGTTCGGAGATTCAGCGGTCAGCTACGCGGTCAAGTTCTGGATCAAGGACCCGTCGCAGCACGATGAGATCGAAAGTCAGGTACGCGTGCACGCGTGGTACCGCCTCAAGGAGCGCGGCTTCAACATCCCCTTTCCCGTGCGCACGGTCGAGCACACCAGCCATACGCAGAAGGCCAGGCGCATGCAGGCCGCCGCCCGGGCGCACCGCATCAGCGCAATCCAGGGCGTGCCGCTGCTCCAGCCTCTTTCCGCGGAACAAAAAAGCACGCTGGCGGACGCCGCCAGCGAGGTCTTTCTCACCGCCGGCCAGATGCTCTTCCGCCAGCACGATTCGGGCGACAGTTTTTTCATCATTTACAAAGGCGAAGTCGAGGTCCTGGTTTCACCCGAGGGCGGAGGGGCGGCGGACCAGCGGCAGGTGGCCACGCTGAAGGCCGGCGATTTTTTTGGAGAAATGTCGGCCCTCACCGGCCAGCCGCGCACGGCCTCGATCCGCGCCACCGCCCCGCTGGCCTGCATTAAGATCGAGAAGCAGGACCTGCTGCCGATTTTTCAGGCCGACCCTGCCTTGATGGAAAAGATCTCGGCAATCGTGGCCACACGCAACGCCGAGCGCGACGCCATCGCGCAAGGCGCGGGCATCGCGTTCGCGCCCGAGGCGGTCGTGAAACATCAGAAATCACTGCTGGGGAGGATGATCAGTTTCTTCCGGCTGGGCCACGCCGCGTGAAAACCTGCCGAATGTGCTGGCCGTGTACCTGAACGATGAGTGTTATAAGATCGACATCCGCTTCCTCTGCAGGCGCATCCGCCGCATCACTTCACGCTGAATTCCGCCTTGAGCCGGATGTCCTCCGAGGAAGAGCCCATCATCAGTTCGTATGTCCCCGATTCAACGGCGTATTTTTTGGTCTTCTCGTCCCAGTACGTCAGGTCGCTCGCCGGCAGCGTAAATTGCACGTTACGCGTTTCGCCCGCCTTGAGGGTGATGCGCTTGAATCCCTTGAGCTGCTTAATCGGCCGCGAGACCGCGGACTGAAGCTTACGCACATAGAGTTGCACGACTTCATCCCCATCCCGGTCGCCCGTATTTTTGATGTCGACGCTGAATTCAAACCGAATGCCGCCCCCCGGCGCGGGAATCTCCTCATCGGCCGGTCCGGTCGCCGGGCCAGTCGCTGCGGGCGCGGCCGCCTTCAGGTTCGCATACGAAAACGTCGTATAGCTCAGTCCGTGGCCGAACACGAAACACGGCGGCTTTGTCACGTACATGTACGTCCTTCCGTGGCTGATCTCGTAGTCATCCATCCGCGGGAGGTCTTCGATGTGCCGGTAGAAGGTCACCGGCAGCCGTCCCGACGGATTTGTCTGGCCCAGAAGTATCTCCGCCAGCGCATTGCCCCCCTGCTCGCCGGGATACCAGGTCATCAGAATCGCCGGAACGCGTTCCTTCATCCAAGCACACCCGATCGGCCCGCCGCCTTCCAGCACCACGATGGTCAGGGGATTGGCTTTCACCACCTTTTCCAGAAAACTTGTCTGGTCCCGCTGTAAATCAAGAGAGTATCGGTCGATTCCCTCATCCTCCACCTGCGGGTTGAGCCCCACGACGACGATGGCGACATCCGCCTCCGCCGCAGCGCGCACCGAGCCCTCCACGTCGTAATAATTCGCCCCCTTCACCGTCACACGATCCCCGACGGCCGCCTTGATCGCCGCGAGGGGCGACATCGCCACGCCCCCGGGTGAATTTGGCGAATACGCGCCAAACTGCATTGTGTTGGAATAGGGCCCGATCACCGCAATAGAACTGATCCGCCGCAGGTCCAGCGGAAGCAGCTTCCCAAACCCGTATCCGCTGGGCGCGGGATTATTCTGCAGCAGCACCATGCTCTCGCGCGCCATCTGCAGCGCAAGCTGGATGTGCTCTTTTTTTCCCACCGTGTCCGCCGGCATCTTCGCGAACGGCACCATCTCCGGAGGATCGAAAAATCCCAGCCGGAAACGCAGCATCAGATTGCGCGTCAGCGCCCGGTCCAGAATCGCCTCGCTCAATTGTCCCGAGCGCACAGCGGTGGCCACGTCCGGAGCCATATTCCGCGGGTCGCACAGCACATCGCAGCCGGCGTTGAGCGCATCCGCCGCCGCATCTACGTAGGTGGAGGAGTAGTGATGACTCTGCACGAGATGCTGCGGCGCGAGAAAATCCGAAACCACCGTGCCGTCAAAACGCCATTCCCCCCTGAGAAGATCGGTCAACAGCCACGAATTCACCGTGCACGGCACGCCATTGATCCCGTTGTACGCCGTCATGATCGACGTCGCACCGCCCTCGCGAATGGACGCTTCGAATGCCGGCAGGTAATACTCCCGCAGCGTGCGTTCCGACACGTCAAATGAGCGGCTGTGCCTCTGCGTCTCCTGGCTGTGCATCACAAAATGCTTGGGCGTCGCGACCGTCTTCAAATACTTCGGATCCTCGCCCTGCAGCCCCTTGATGAAGGTTACCCCCAGTTTCGCCGTCAGATAGGGATCCTCTCCGAACGTCTCTTCAATACGCCCCCACCGCGGCTCGCGCGCCATGTTCAGCGTGGGCGCCCACACCATGATGCCGTGATAGGCATAGCGCTCGTTTCCCGCGACCGGTGGCATATATTTCGCACGCGCCTCATCTGCGGTGGCGATTGCCACTTTGTGCATCAGGTCGACATTCCACGAGGCGCTCATCGCAATTGCCTGCGGAAAGATCGTCGCCCGCCCCGCCCGCGCAATGCCGTGGATCCCCTCCGTCCACCAGTGCACCGCCTCGATATCCAGCCGCGTGTTTCGCGGCACATACATCTGCGTCTGCGCCGCTTTTTCGTCGAGCGTCATGCGCTTGATCAGGTCCGCCACGCGTTTTTCGAAAGGCAGCGAAGTGTTCTTATAATCCGGAAGTTCCTGCCCCCGCCCCGACCGCAAACCCGCCCCGAGTGCGAGCGCGCAAGCCATGGCGATTCCCCCGATCCGTGCGCACCGCCTCAGCCTGCTCATCGCCCCGTCTCCGAAATGAACCCCGCTCTCCGCGCGGACCTGCATTCTACCGCCATAGATGCCGGGAAGGCCATTTTCATTCAGCAGCGCGTGCAGATTTGCATAACCGACGGCCCGCGCTCACCACCCGGTCATCTCCCGTCTTGCTTTGAGCCACGCCATCAGTTTTTCCAACGGCCAGGTGTTCAGGACATCCGCCGGCGTGGTTCCGTGCGAGGAAAATGCAGTCCGTCCGGGAGGCAGATCACGCAGATAGGCGGGCTTCGCAAAAGCCGCAACCCTTTTCTCGCTTTGCTGGCCCTCCTGACACCGGCTTTAGTTATAATGTAGAACATTTAAGGAGATCCTCATGGATACATCAGACATCCGTGAAGAAGCAAAACGCCTTGTTGAAAAGCTCCCCTCGAATTCCACGTGGGATGATCTCATGCACGAAATCTACGTTCGCCAGGCGATCGAGATGGGTCTGGCCGACAGTAAACAGGGCAAGGTGACAGGCGTTCAGGAACTCCGTAAACGCTTCGGATTGCCCGCATGAACGTTTTCTGGACCGATACGGCCGTCTCGCATCTTACGGCCATTCATGCGTACATCTCCCGCGATTCGGCAACCTACGCCCAACGCGTCGTGGACCGGCCTCACCCGCCGCTCGGAACAAATCGCTGCCTTTCCACTTTCCGGTCGAATGGTGCCTGAAGCGGGCTTTCCCCAGATCCGCGAAGTCATTGAGGGCCCTTACAGAATCATTTACTACATCAAGTCGGATGGGATCGATGTCCTGGCAGTGCTTCACAGCGCACAACAAACGCCGTGGAATCCTTCACCGGAGAGCCAGTAAAACGACTGGAATAGTGAGATAATTCCGCGAATACTGCATGCCGAATGGGTAACGCGGACTTATCCAGTTCTTGAACACCAGTCTTAATGCGCTTTTGTAATCGGCGATGCTCGTCTGTAGGATCATTTATGGGAATCGGTTTTTCGCTCGTCGTCCAAGCTGCAACGGAAGTTTTCCCATTTACGACGTACCATTCTGACTTCGGTTCAAGTTTTGGTTCGGGCGTTGCAATCGCTATTGATCCCACCCCGCCAATTCATGCCGACCTTTCAGCCATGCCGTGAATTTCTCCACCGGCCAGGTGTTCAGGACATCCGCCAGCGTCGCCCAGCCACGGCGGGCGGTCAGAACCCCGTAGCGCATCAGATCGAATTCTGTGAGGGAATGGGCATCTGTGTTAATGCACAGGGGAACTTTTGCCTCGACCGCCATCCGGGCGTGAGTGTCGCGCAGGTCGAGGCGGTGGTAGTTCGCGTTGATCTCCAGCGCGATGCCGTTGCGCGCCGCGGCAAAAATCACTTTCGCCATATCGGGCTCCAAGCCGCGCCGCGAGGGGACGATTCGGCCGGTCGGGTGGCCGATCACGCTGACATACGGATTGGCAGACACGCGCACCAGCCGCTGCGTCGCGGCATCGCTCTCCTGCGAGAGCGCCGCGTGAGGGCTGGCGACGACCCAATCCAGCTTCGCCAGCAGTTCATCCTCATAATCGAGCGAGCCATCCGCGAGGATGTCCACTTCGCTGCCCGCGAGCACGACGATCCCGGACTTTTTCGCCTCGCGCGCCACCGCGTGGATCGCCTCGATATGCTGCAGGAGGCGGTCCGCCTTCAACCCGTTGGCCTGGAATTGCGACTTGGAATGATCGGTGATCGCCACGTACTGATAACCGCGCCGTTTGGCTTCGCCGACCATTTCCTCAATGGAATTCCCGCCATCGGAGGCGGTCGTGTGCATGTGCAGGTCGCCCCGGATGTTTTTTACTTCGACGAGCTCGATCTTATTTTCTAATTTCGATTTCTGATTCTTGATTTCCGTTCCCGGATCGCGCCCTTTTTGAGTTTTGCCCTTTGCGCTTTGCGCTTGTCCTGCGGCCCATTCGATTTCCCCTCGGTCTTCGCGCATCTCGGGCGGTATATACGCCAGCCCCAGTGCCGCATAGACGCTCTCCTCCGTCTCGCCTGCAATTTTTGTCTCCGTCCCGCCCTCCACCTTATATACGCCCCATTCATTGATTTTCATTCCCCTTTTGACCGCCATCTCGCGTAATTTCACGTTGTGCGCCTGGCTCCCCGTGAAATACTGCAGCGCCGCGCCGAAACTCTCCGGCGGCACCACGCGCACGTCGATCTGAATCCCGTTGCCCGTCCGGATGCTCGTCTTGCCGCCCCCGCGCCCGCTCTGAATGACGCTGGCGGCAAAGAGATGCTTCGTCACGGCCTCCTCGATCGCGGCGGCATGCTCCTTTTTCGCCGACACCGCGATGTCGATATCCCCGATTGTCTCCTTCCCCCGGCGCAGGCTGCCACACGCCTCCGCGGCGTGCACCCCCGGCAAACCGCGCAGAAACTCCACGAACTCCTCCGCGATCGGCAGCGCCTCGCCCAGACGAATCCGCCCCGACGACACCGCAAGATGCGCCAGGTTCGCCTTGATCTTCGCCAGCTTCTTTTCGCCCACCCCTTTGATCCCCATGAGCCCTCCGGCCACCCCGGCATCGATCTTGGCGATCAAATCCTCGACCGTCGTGACGCCGCCCTCCTTCCACAGCAGCGCCGCCGTCTTGGGACCCAGCGACGGAATCTTGATCATCTGCAGCACGCCCGCCGGGACCTGCGCCAGCAACTCCTCAAATTCCGCCACTTTCCCGCTGCGCAAGAATTCCTGAATCCGCTCCGCCGATGATTTGCCGATCCCCGGCACGCTCTCCAGGTCCCCCGCCTCGGCCAGCTTCTCGACCGCCTGCGGCAGTTCCTCGAGCGTTCGCGCGATTTTCCGATATGCCAGAATGCGAAAGGAATTTCCATCCAGCAGCGCCAGCACATCCGCCGCCCGCTCAAAAATTTTCGCGACTTCCAGGTTCTTCATGGACTCAACCTCATCCTGTTTCCGATAGTAAACCCTGTCGCCTCTGGCCTCCACAACTTTGCTAAAATACCCCTATGCCCGCCCAAACCCGGTCCCATTACCCCTCCTGGCCGCTTCCCGTCGCGCGGGCGGATATCAACATCTCGCCGCGCCATCCCTGCGGATATTTCCCGGAACGGTTTGCCACCTTCCGCGCCTTCGAGGCACAGCAGGTCAAAGCCGACGAGTACCAGCGGCTGCTGGATGCGGGCTTTCGCCGCTCCGGCGCCATCATCTATCAGCCCATGTGCATGGGCTGCCGGGCATGCGTGCCGCTCCGGGTGCCCCTGGGCAGTTTCGCGCCTACAAAAAGCCAGCGACGCGTTCTGCGAAAAAACAGAAACCTGGTGGTGCGCGCTGCGACCCCCGAAGTGACCCGCGAAAAGTGGGAGCTCTATCAGAACTATCAGCGCCACTGGCATCGCAAGCCGCCCGCCGATGATGACTTCGCGGGTTTCGTCTCATTTCTCTACCGCTCGCCGGTCACCACGCTTGAATTCGAATACCGCGACCCGTGGGAGAAACTCCTGGCCGTGGGCATTTGCGATCTGACGACAAGGGCCATTTCCTCGGTCTATTTCTATTTCGACCCCGCCCATCACGGCCGGTCGCTGGGCACGTTCAGCGTCCTGCATGAAATCCAATGGGCCCGCGCCCACCACCTCTCCCACTGGTACGCCGGCTACTGGATCGAACAGTGCCCCTCCATGGCTTACAAATCGCGCTTCGGACCGTGTGAAATCCTCGGCACCGACGGCCAGTGGCGTCCGTTTGTCCGCACGCAATCCGAATAAAACAGCTATCTTCCACCGGCAACGTGGTCATAATGGACCACTTGAGGTTCCCCTTGCGTTCAATCGAAATCAGGTCTTATTGGCTGTCCCATTGCCTATGACCAGGATTCTTGGAATGCCCAAAAACGCCGCGATTGCCGTTATCGGCATCATCGTCTCCGCCGCTTCCCTGGCGCTGGCGTTCCTGATTCCCTGGGGTAACGAAGTCAACGACGCGGCGCCGGCTCCCGCCGCGCCGGTGGCGGCCACAACCAGCGGCAAAGGGCCTTCCCCTCTCCAGATCGTCCGAGCACCGGCGGGCGGCCACGGTCCGCCCGAGGCCACGCGCATTTCGCTTGATATTGACAATGTGAGCCCCGCGGAGGCCGCCAGCGCCTTTGGTTCGGTCAGTTCGCTCCAGGCGTACATGATCTCAATGACCAGCGCGTCGCGGGCATCGCTGGCGCCCGTGTCACTGCACCTGAAGGAAGCGCCGCTGCTCGAAGGCATGTTTCAACTGTCGCGCGCCACCGGCACCGTTCCGGAAGAGATCACGGGAAGCCACATTTATTTCCGCGCCGTGCCGGATGCCACCTTCGGCCGCTGGGTCGTTCTCGGCCCGGTGGGCGTCGTTGCGCAAAAGATTGAATCCACCACCGCGCTGGATGCCGCCGGCCCGGCTCTCACCAATGTGACCCTCACCCTCAACACATACGCCGAGCCCGCCCTGCGGAGCGTTTCATTCTCTCCGCTCATCATCGATGAATTTGTGGATGACAAAGGCCAGAAGATCGCCACCCGCGCCGTTCCTCAGCCCCCTTACAGCATGCAGCGGTCCCCTTTCAGCAGGCAATCCACTTTCACCCTGACCCTGCCCCCATCGCCGGGAGAGAAAATCGCGATCCTCCGCGGCAAGACCGTCGTCACCGTCGCCTCCAGAATGCAGCTCCTCCAGACGGCAGGCCCGGAGGAAACGCTTTCGGAAACGGTCGCCGACTTCGATGTTCAGGTCTCTCCCCTGCGCAAAGCCGGCGGCAGTGCCGGCAACGTGACCTTTACCCTTACGTTCCGCCGCGGAGAAGTCGATCGCGCCCAGTGGGCGCGTTTCGCCGGGCTGTTGAACAGCCTGGAACCCGTGGTTTTTTCGGCCGGAAATCAGCGCATGAATACGTCCGTTCCCCAATATCCCGCTTCCAGCGCCGACACTCTCGTGCGAACCGTTTACTGCTATTTTGATCCGGCACAGGGCGAGCCACATCACATTCAGGTCCATGTGCCCAGCGAGTTGCACGATATTTCGGTCCCGTTTGATTTTAAGAATCTGATCCTGCCATGAGGGAGCAGCCGTGAAGTCAGTTTTCCGGATTCCGGGCGTGATGCTCACCCTGGCCATTGCCAGTTCTGCGGTTTATGCCCAGGTCGGGCCGCTGTCACCGGTCGCTCTCCCCATGCGCGCTGCCGAAGGCGCCACGCCCGTTACCGACCTGCCCGTCAAGCGCGTCACGCTCAAGGTTGACAACATGCCGTTGCGGGACGCCCTGGCCCAGCTTCAACAGCAGACCCAGCTTCAGATCGAAGTGCCGCCGATCGCCGGTCAGAAACCGGTCAGCGCGGACATCCAGAACAAAACCGCCTGGGAGGCGCTGCGCATCCTCCTGGACAAAGCCAGTCCCGATCAACCCATCGCGTTTTCCGTCGCCGACGCCGCCGGCTCGCTGCAGTCCCCGCAATACCGGCAGTACACTCCCGCGCAGGTCGGCGGACCCTTCTGCACGAGCGGCCCATTTCTTCTTTTCGCCTCGCAACTCACACGCGCCGCCAATTTTGATCAGGAGGCCGACCACGCCTCCCTGCGATTGAATCTCTCCATCATTACCGACGGCTCGGTGCGAATCGGCTACATCATCATGCACAATGCCCCCCAGGACGCCCGGGATGACAAAGGCAATGTCCTGCTTCCAAAAAAGAGGCTCCCGTCGGAGGAGATGGGGTTTTCAAACAACCCCTTTTATTACGGCGTCTCGAGTGCCCTTTGCATGGATCTGCCCGCACCCGGACAGCGCGGTTCGAAGCTCTCCGTCGCGGGCGCCATTCCCGCCACCATTCTCGTCTCCGAACGGATCGAAATCCCTTACGGCAAGACCGCCGAGCGCAAAATCAACGGCATAACGGTCAAGATGTCCTTCGACGCGAAGGTGCCCCCGGGCGCGCCGGCGCCTGAAGTTCATTTCGGAAGCAACAATACCCCGGGAGGCGAATCCCCCCTCCACCTTGCGACACAGCTCACCCGCGAATCCACCGTCACCTCCAGGCAATGGCAGGAATTCCAGAGGGTTAGCTCCGGCTTTCCGATGAATATCGTCGATTCCTCCGGAAAAAGTTGGTATTCACAGGGAACCACGACCGCCGCGCAGAACAGTGACTCAATGTGGACCCTCACCCGTTTCCAGTCCATCCTCCGGCCGTCCGGCAATCCCATCGTGCGGCTGCTCGGCAGCGGCGGGACCCCGGCTCCCCGTTCGCTCGAACAGATCGGCAAGGACGTCAAGGTCGTTGTGGACCTGCCGACGGCGATTCATCAATTCAATATTCCCTATCAGTTTGAGAATATCAGGCTTCCATGATGTGCCCCCGCCCAGAGCGGATTCGCGCATGACGACCATAAAGACATTCGCCGCGTTGGCTCTATGCAGTCTCTGTGCTCACGCCCAGATTCCCGCGCAACAGCCTCCCGCGGACCTGCCGACGAAACGCGTCACGCTTCCCGCCCAGACCACCACTCTCCGAAACCTCCTCGCGCAGCTTCAGAAGCAAACTTCCCTGGCGTTTGAGTTCCGGCACGAAGTCGACCTCGACAAATCCGTCACTCTCGATGGCTCCATCCGCGATACCCCCCTTTGGGAAGCGCTTCGTACTCTTATGCGCCTGACGCAGACGACCAGCATGCTGCTCATCGCACCCGAGGCGCGGTATGGATTCCTTCTCACCGGCGCCTTCTCCTCCCACGGACCTTTTGTTGTCATGGCGTACGAGATTACTCAGGCCGTTCACTTCGAGAACGATACCGCGATTCCTGCCACCAGGATCCTCATGTATGCCGTTTCAGATGGTTCCTGCCGCATCATTACCCTTCCCAAGGATCCCACGCCCGCCAAAGCCCTTGATGACAAGGGAAACTCCCTTCTGCCTGCGCGGCGCGCCGAAGAATCCCGCGCGTCCGTCAGCCACTATGCCTCCTTCACGACCGAGCCCATCTTCATTTACCTTGAGCATTCTGCCGCCAACGCGCGCCCGCGCGCGATCGCCCTGCTTGAAGGCGCCTTCGCCGCCACGGTTGCGTTCTCCCGCGACATCGAACTCGCGCCCGGCAAATCCACTGAACACTCTATCCCCGGCGTCCATACGGCCATCACTTGCGGTACAACGATCCCAGCCCATGCTCCACCCATGATCCTTCCTGACCCTGCTCCAGACACGCTCATCGTCACTGTTCATGCAGTTCACGACGGCAGACTTAGTGATCCGCAATGGTCGGATATGCGCAGCGCGATCAGGGATTCTCCGATTCGGATCGTCGACGCGCAGGGCACGCCGTGGCGCGCCGTTGACGTATCATCAGTGTCTCCACCCGACGAGCTCTGGGCCATTCTCCATTTCAGGCGAGAACCTGACCCTTCCCACCGCATCGACGCCCCGCCGCCCAGTCCCGGACCTGCCGTCAAGGCCATTGTCTCACTCGTCACGCGCATTGAGCGAATACAGATTCCGTATCGGATCGAGAACCTCCTGCTGCCGTAGAGAACCCGGCGCTCGGGTGGTGCGTCTATGATTCTCTCTGCCTCTCTCCCGACAGGTAAACTGCATGAACCGAATCCTCGGCCTGCCGCGAAATGCCGCCCTCGCCATCCTGGCGGTGGTGATCGCCGCGCTTTCGCTCACAGTCGCAGTTGTGATTCCATGGAATCAGGCCGAAGCGCCCTCGCGCCCTGCCGCATCCAGGTCCGCGACCACCCCCGCCACCCTCGCGCAGACGAAGACTCAGCCCTCGCAACCGCCCGTTGCCATCGCTTCCATCCCCGGCGGCCCGGAAGCCACGCGCATCACCGTCGATTTCGACGATCTCCCCGCCGGCGACGGCGCACAGGTGCTGGGCGCGGCGCTTTCCCTGAATGTCCGGGCAATCGCCCGTCAGGGGGTCCCCGTGCCTGCGCGGCCCGTTTCCCTGCACCTGCGTGATGTCCCGGCCATGGAAGCGATCCTCCAATTCGCCCGCATCACCCAGTTGGAGCCCTACGATCTGACTGCGCAGGCGATCACGTTCCGGCCGAACAATGCGCCCACACTTGGGCGCTGGTATCTTGCCGGTCCCTTCGCCGTGGTCCTGCACAAAATCGAACTCTCGACCAGCTACGGTGAAGGAATCTTGAAGCCTCATAACCCTGCGCCTGTTCTGACGATGTCCGCCTTCGCCGAGCCAGCGGCAAATCCTCATGTCTTTGGCGGGCTTGCCTGGGAACAAATCGTCGACGACAAGGACCAGAACGTCGTGGCGAGCCCCACTCCTCTTCCGGGATCCGACCGGACGAATCAGGCGGATTACACCTCCAACCTGACGCTTCCGAATTCCGCAAGCCGTAGAATCGCCCTGATTCGAGGGAGAATTGCAATCACCTTCGCGGCGGGCGTGGAAACCATTGCAACTTCCGCGCCGGATGATGCCATCGCGAAATCTGTCGGCGGCCTGTTGCTTCAGGTCGCTCCCCTGACGCAGCGCGAGTCGGCCGCGCGGATGCCCAACGCCGCACTCCTGCATACCACCCAGATCCGCATCCAGCGCGGAACACTTGATGAAGGAACTTGGGCCGGCATGGCAGGGCTGCTATCACCCATGCAGGTGACGGTCCTTAACGCGAACGATCGGATCATTGGCACCGCCACTTGCGCGATCCGGAAGGACACGCCTGATTCGCTCCTCGGTACCTTATCGGTGCGGGACAGCCCCACCGACGGCGCGCCGCACCATGTGCGGTTCAAGATCCCCACGGACATAAAGCTGTTCCCACTCGTCTTTGAATTTAGGGATATCGCGCTTCCCTGATCGCTTCGGAGACTGGAGATTCCGTGATCCGCCCACACGTGCCGCTTGTCCTGCCCCTCCTCGTCGGCGTCTCCGCGCTGGGCCACGCTCAGGTGCCTCCAGCCGCCATCCAACCCGGGCTTCCCGGCCTGCCCGTCACCCTGAGCGCCCGCAACATCCCCCTGGGCGAAGCGCTCGACCAGCTTGGCCGGCAAACCGGCCTCCGTTTCACCTGCCTGGATTCCACGCGCTCCGCCACGCGCGTCACCCTCGACGCCGACAAACAACCGCTCTGGCAAACGCTGCGCGCCCTGACCCGTCAGGCCAACGGCGCCTCGGTCCTTGTCCGCGATCCCAATTCAAGCGCCCAGATGACCGTGGGCGAACCGGGCTCCGACTCCGGGCCTTTTGTCGTTACCGCCACCCGCGTCAGCCGCGCCGTCAATTTCGATCAGGTCAGCGACAAGCGAACCGTTGACATCAACTTCACCGTCGCCTCCGATCCCTCGATACGCATCAGCAGCCTCGCCACCGATTCGAGCCCTCACAAGGCCGTCGACGACAAGGGATACTCGCTTCTCCCCTCGCCTCCCGTGCCCATGGTGCTCGCCGCATCCGGGCCCGTGGGCTCCATCTCCTACAGCATCGTTTCTATCCGGCTGCAGCAACCCCCTTCCGAAGTGGACGCCGGCCATAACATCGCGCTCCTCGAAGGGTTCATTCCGGCCACGACCGAAACTGCACAAAAACTCGAGGCCCCCTTCGGCAAATCCATCGAACGCCAGTTCCCCGTCTTTAAGGCGACCGTAACCTGCGATGCCAGACTGCCTGCGGGAACGCCCTTCGCCGAATTCCCGGACCGACCGCAAACGGTTTCTCTGAACATCACCGCCCATTTCACCCGCGAGCCGGGGGCAAGTGATGCCGAGTGGATCCGCTACCGCTCCGCGCTCCAGCAGCTCCAGCCCGCCATCGCCGACGATGCCAACCGGCCGTGGCGCAGCCTGGTGCGCAACGAACGGCCCACCGGCTCGGACCTCTGGTTCATGTTCGTCTTCAACGCCCCGTCCGACGGACCCGTCGACCTTTCCGCAAAGCCTTTGAAGGTTTCCATGAGTCTCCCGACCACCCTGCAACAAGTACGCATCCCTTATCGCTTCGAATACCTGATAATGCCCTGACACGGAAAAACTTCACGCTTTGGCGTGTTTCCCGGAGTAAAAACCTCGAATTCCCGTATCATCTCTAAAACATTTCGCTTCCATGAGCAACGGTTCGAAGTGACCTGCTTCGGGTGCCCATGAACAAAATACTGGGAATTCCGCGCAATGCCGCCATTGCCCTGCTGGCCGTCATCATTTCCGCCGGCTCGCTGACCGTGGCCCTGGTGATCCCGTGGTCGGGCAGGCCAGATGGACGCTCCGAACCGTCCCGTTCGCCCCCGCCGTCCGACATCGCGGCCACCACCACGTCCCCGCGCACTCTCCCCGCCCTCGCCTCCGCGCCCGCAAAAGACCCGCGCCGTCCCGAAGCCACCCGCGTCAGCATCAACTTCGACTTCCTCGCCGGCGACGGTGCACTCGCCGCTTTCCTCAACGCTGTCGACCTCAGCGGCCCCCCGCTTACGCGCAGCGGCGCTGACCGCGACCTCCTCGTTTCCATGCACTATCGCGATGTCCCTATCCTGGAAGCGCTTCTCGACTATTGCCGCCAGGCCAGAGTGATTCCGAATGAATGGTCTCGTGAGCAAATCGTCTTCCGCTCCAATCCGGAACCGTCCCTGGGCCGGTGGTGCGTCTCGGGCCCATTTGCGGTCATCGTTCAGAAAATTGAATCCAGCGCCATTCTTTCGCTCAATTCGGACAAATCCCGCGGCCGTTCGAATCAGGTGTTCTTTTCCATGCTCGCGGAGCCAACGGTGCGCTTGGTTCATTTCGCCAACCCCACCTTCGATGAATTCCGCGATGACAAGGATCAGGCCCTCGGCCAATCCAGAATTGAACTCACCATGCCGGTATCCCGTCGATTACAGCAGGCGCACTTCTCCTTTGGCGTTACGCTGCCAGCCTCTCCAGGGAAAAAGATCGCCAGCCTCCGCGGTGCGGTAACCGCCCTCGTCGCCATTCGCAGTGAAACGCTCCAGACGTCCGCCCCCGAAGAATCCCTCACAAAAACGTACAATGGCCTGACCATTGAAATGCTTCCGCTCAAGCCCCAGGAGGGAACGGTTCCCCAGTTCACCACCCAGATTCGCATCACACGCAATCAGGCGGACGATGCGACGTGGAACCGCATGATTTCGCACATCGAGCCTGTGGCGTTTTCCGCCAATGATGAACGCCTCAATCTCCTTTCGTCCGGTTCGCGCCCCGATGCAGCGGGATCACTTCTGTTCACTTTCAGCGTGAGGGCGAATCCTAACGTCGGTCAGCCCCATCACCTGCAGCTCGAATTGCCCGTCGAATTTGCCGAAATCCGCGTCCCCTTTGAATTCAAGGACCTTCCACTCCCCTGACGCGTCCAATCTGCCTGAACAGGAGTCCCGTGACCGCCCTTCGCTACAGTTCAGTTGCAACGGCAATCGTCGTGTGCGCGGCCGCCTGGGCGCAGGACCGTCCGGTCACCCCCCCTGCCGCCACTGACGCCCTGCTGCCCCGACGGGTTACGCTCCGGGCGCACGAGGCTTCGCTCCGCACGGCCATCGAACAGCTTAATCGGCAGACCGGCTGGCAATTCCAGTTTCAGGGCGAGATTGACCTCGACAAGCCGCAGACCCTCGACATCCAGGACAAGCCCCTGTGGGAAGCGGTCGACTCGATGCTTTCTCTCGCGTCCGCGTCCAGCGTGATTCTGTCCGATCCGGCGAGTGGATATTCCTTTCACCTCTTTGGACCCCACGTGCACGAGGGCCCGTTCCTCGTCACCGCCTGGCGCGTCTCCCGCACCGTCCATCTTGACAAAGACAGCGCCAATGCGACCCTGCAGCTTTTCATGCAAGTGGTTACCGATGGTTCATGCCGCCTGACCTCCCTCCCGCTCCGCCCGCTGCCCACCAAAGTGGAGGGCAGCAACGGCGTATCATTTCTTCCAAAAAATCCGCTTCCCGAATCGCGTATTTCCCTGGGAAGTTCGTCACCCCTCTCCACCTATTCGATGGCGATTGAACTCGATCCCACGCTCGCAGTTTCCGGCTCCTCCATCGCGCTGCTCGAAGGAACGATCGCTGCCAACGTCCTTCGCACGGAGGAGATCGAGCTGCCCTTTGGCAAAACCATCGAACGCGAAACGCCGGGCGTCAAGATGAAAATCTCCCTCTCCGACGAACTTCCACCCGACGCGCCTCCGATGGGCCCCATACCGCAGGGCACTTCAATCGCCGTTGCCATCCACTACGTTCGCGATCCGGCCATGTCCAGCGAGCGCTGGTCCGTAATCCGCTCGGCTTTATGGTCGATTCAGCCGCGCGTCGCGGGCGACTTGGGCCAATGGCGCCCCGGGCCGCGGTATTCGTCACCGCCCACGATGGACGACGGCTGGGTGATTTTCAGGCTGATCAGGCCGTCCGGACCGACCGCCACCCAGGCCGCCGAGCCGCCCAAGGTCCTTTTTTCTCTTCCGTTGGCCTCGCAGATGGTCCAAATCCCTTATCATCTTGTAAACATTCCACTCCCATAGAACACTTTTTGCTCGATCTGACTTTCCAGTTTCTTTGAATGCCGGTCTGACTTATGAACAAAATCCTCGGTCTTCCCCGTAATGCCGCCATCGCCCTGCTCGGCGTCCTCATTTCCGCAGGGTCGCTCCTCCTGGCTTTCCTGATCCCCTGGCAGGGCACCGAAAAGCCCACGGTCTCCCCGGTCGTCTCCACATCCACCGCACCCGCCACCACTCAGGCTCTCGCCAGCGCGCCGGCGACTCAGGCAACGCCTGACTACGCAGCTACCGCCCCCGGCAAGCTCGACTACAAACGCATCACCGTCAATTTTGACAACCTCCCCCCCGATCAGGCCATGCAGGCCTTCTCCGATTCCACCAATTTTCAGGTCGATGGCGGCGGCGTCGTGGTGCGCACTCCCGTCCCCATCGAACCTGTTTCCATGCACCTCAAGGATGCTCCCCTTCTTGAAGGAATTCTCGCCCTCGCCAACGGCTCGCGCACGCTGCCTCAGGAACTGACCACCTCTCGCGCTATTTTGCGCCCCGGCGGCGACGCATCCGTCGGGAAGGTTTACGTCGCCGGCGCATTCGCCATCGTGATCCAGCGCTTCCAGAATTCCATTGATCTCAGTCAGAATCCCCCCCGTTTTGCCGGTCAGATGCATCTCGATTTCTATGTGGAGCCCGGCCTCAAGGTGCTCCAGTTCCCGCCCAACATTGCGCTCGAGCAGTTTGAAGATGAAAAGAAGCAGGTCCTCTTTGCCGGCCAGACCTACGGCTCCAGCTCCTACGGGCGCAACATGCCCCGGTCGAGCCTGCAGATTCCCCTTTCCTTCCCGAGAGACCGCGGCAAGAAAATTGCCATCATGAAAGGCACCGCCACGTTTCTCATTGCCCCGCGTACCGAACCCGTCAAGACCAGCGCGCCCGAGGAAACCCTCTCCAGGACCATTGGCGATCTCGGTGTCGATATTCTCCCGATCAAGCCGGAAATTCCGCCCGGCGGCGCGGCCAATCCCAATAACCGCTCCTTCACCCTCTCCATCCGCTATCGCCGGCGACATCCCGACCCCCAGCGGTGGCAGCAGACCGTGCAATCCTTCTATCAGATGCAGCCCACCCTCTTCGATGCCAACGATCAACCCTTCCCCATGAATTCGTATGGCACCAATCAGACTCAGGAGGGAGAAGAAGCCCAGTTGGTCACCTACACGATCCGCCCGACCCCCCAGCAGCCCGATCCGCATCATGTCCAGATCGATCTGCCGGTCGAAATCCGCGAGGTGCGCGTGCCGTTTGAATTCAAGGACATCATCCTCCCCTGAAAGGAGATCTATGAAGACTGCCCGAATGTCGCTTGTCGCCGGCGGGCTTGCCGCCTTCGCGATGACTGCTCACGCGCAGCTCCAACCGGCGGTCCCACCTGTCGCCCCGCCTGTGTCTGGCCCGCCGCCCGCCGTCACCCCTCCTCCTGCGGCTCTCGTGGGTCCGCAGAGCGTCATGCCCTTGCCTGCCACCGCACCCTCTGCTGAGCAAGCCGCCTTCCCCGCCCCAAAACTCATCACGCTCACCGCCAGGGACCAGCCGCTGCGCGAAGTCCTCCAGCAATTTCAGAATCAGTCCGGTGTGCAGGTCAACGTGAACCCGCGCGGACCGGTGCCGGGCAATATTGCCGAAAAGAAAATCACCCTCGACCTCCGCGACAAACCCATCTGGGAGGCTCTCCTCGCCATCCTCAAGGAGGCCGACGATCAGCCTGCGGTCTTCTTCAATGTCGGCACGCCGCAGCGCGGCATGTACACCGTCGGCGGAATTCCCGCCATCAATGGCCCTTTCATGGTCATCGCCAGCCGCGTCCTCCACGATACGCCGCTCCAGCCCACCGGGGTCCAGCCCGATCGGCTCACCCTTGAACTGCGCGTTCTCGTCGATCCCTCGCTGAACATCTCACGGCTCAGTTATCAGTCCACTCCCACCCGTGCCGTTGACGACAAGGGAAACAACCTCATCCCTCCCCAAATTCAGCCCAGTGGCAGTTATATGAGCAATTTCTCCCCTTCCAGCTTCAACGTTCCCAACGTCAATCTCCTGCTCCAATGTCCGCCCGCCGACGTCGCCGGCCGAAACATCGCGGTCATCGAGGGGGAGCTCACGGCCACGTTTTCCAAAACCGAGGAAATCGAAATCGCCCCTGGACAAAAACTGGATCGCCGCGTCGGCGCGGTGAAAATCACCGGCGAGTGGGGACCCACCGACTCCATCACCCTCCCCGACATCGCCAGAGGCCGGCCAGTGGCCGGTAACGCCCCCTTCACCGCCGTCCTGCGCATCGAAGCCGACGACACGCTTTCCCCGCAGGAATGGGGCGAATGGCAATCTCTTATGAATAGCTCCAACGTGCGCCTCCTCGATGGGGCCGGAGGCCAGGTGCGCACCATGGGCAGCTCCAGCACCACCTCCGGCGCCCCGCGCGCCCGCACCATCGTCGCGCGTTTTGGTCCTCCCGCGGGCGGTGAAGGTAATCCACCGCCCATTGTAAAAGCCGTTGTCCTGGTTCCCATCAGCAACAGGACACTCCCCATTCCCTATCGCTTCCAGAATATTCCTTTGCCATAAAACGACCATGAACAAAATCGCCGGCATCCCGCGCAACGCCGCCATCGCCCTCTTCGGAGTCCTCATCTCCGCCGGCGCTCTGGCGCTCGCGCTCCTGATCCCCTGGGGTTCCAGCAACACGCCCCCAACCACGTCCGCCCCTTCCGCCGGCACCCAGCCCCTCGCCTCATCCAGGCCCGCGATTCTCGACACCCGTTCCTTCACCCCCCCTGATCCCCTCAAACCCGAACCCGCCCGCATCACCCTCAACTTTGACAATCTCCCCGCCGATCAGGCGCTGCAGGCCCTCGCCGCCGAAGCGTCCCTTGACGCCTCCTTTCTCGGCGTCGTCCCCACCCGTGATCTTCCCATCTCCATGCACCTGCGCGACGCACCCCTGATCGCCGCCGTGCTCGAATTCTGCCGCCTTACGCGCACGACTCCGAATGAATGGACAATGCAGCGCCTCACGCTGCGCCCCAGCCAGGATCCTTCCTCCGGCCGCTGGTCTATTTCCGGGCCCTTCGCGACGGGCATTATGAAGATCGAGTATGCGGCCAACGTATCCCTGACCGGCGCATCGGAACGCTCGCCCCCGGTCATTTCCCTCGTTTTGCTCGCCGAGCCCTCGGTGCGGGTCATGCGGTTCATGAACGTGACTTTCCAGGAGTTCCGCGACGAGAAAGGCCAGACAATAGGGCCGAGTGTTTATGAATCATCCGTCATGGTCACTCCTCAAATTCAGCGGGCCAATTCCAGCCGCCCGTTGGTATTGCCTCTCAGTCCGGGCGAAAAAATTGCCATCCTGAAGGGATCCGCCACCGCCCTCGTCGCCTCGCGCGTGGAGAAGCTCGAAACCACCGGACCTGAAGAAACGCTGACCAGAACCCTCGATGGCGTGAAGATCACCATTCCGCCCCTGCGGCTCGGCGGCCCGAACGCCCGCGCTACCGCCGGCTCCACTCCGGCCTTCAATTCGCAAGTCACCCTGACCCGGGCCGGCATCGATGACGCCGCCTGGGATCGTTTGTCCAACCAGGGCAACAGGTTCGAGATCGCGGCCTATTCGCTCAATAACGAGCGCCTGGCCAGCTCCGTATTCATCGGCCCCAAAAACAACGAGATGGTCATGCTCACCCTTTCCGTGCGCCCCAATCCCAATGTTGCCGATCCGCATCACATACGGCTCGATTTGCCGATGGAGTACCTCGAAATCCCATTCTCGTTTGAATTCAAGGATCTGATCTTGCCGTAAGGTCCACGGCGCCTGTCCAGGGAATCTTGTGACTGCTCTCCCGAAATGTCTGGCTGCGGCAGCCCTGTTCACGATCGTCGGCGCGCTGGCGCTGGCCCAGGTGCCCGCCGGAGCAGAAGTAAAATCGAAGCGTATTTCCCTTACCGCCGAAAATGCTCCTTTGAGCGGCATTCTCGAACAATTCCGCCAGCAGTCCAACATCCAAATAACGCTCCAGGATATTCCGCCCGAAAAGACGATCTCCCTGCAGCTTCAGAACAAGCCCTTCTGGGAAGCACTTCGCGAGCTCATCACTCAGTCCGGCGCGACCTCCGTGAACCTCGTCGATGTGCCTGCCGGTAATTACCCGTTCAGGCTCGCCAGCACCTTCAGCAGCGATGGCCCTTATCTTGTGGCCATTCCCCGCATCCTGCGAGCGGTGCACTACGACAAGGATCGCGAGATCGAAACACTTCAGCTCTCGATGAACGTCATCACGGACACCTCCCTCCGAATCACCCAGCTCCCCCAGAAGCCGGTGCCCGCAAAAGCCATCGATGAACGAGGCAACTCCCTCGTGCCCCGCGAGCCGGCGCCTGAATCCAGCACGCTTTTTTCCACAGTCTCCGGCCTGTCAGCCTTTCCCATCATGATGACCCTCGATGCCCCCCCGAAAAACCCTCAGGCCACGCGCAAAATCGCCCTCCTCGAAGGTTCCATCAATGCGACGGTAATTCTCCAGGATGAACTTGAAGTCGCCTTCGAAAAAACCGTCGAGCGCGAACAAGGCGGCATGCGCATCTCTATTTTCTGCGGCCCGACTCCTCCTCCCGATGCGCCCGCGACTGTCCTCGCGCCCGCGCAACCCGGTCCCCCCGTTATTTTCGCCGGCATCCACTATCGGCGTGATGGCGCTCTCCCGGATGCCGAATGGCGCACGCTCCGCGTCGGTTTTCAGCAGGCCACCATCCGTGTCCTCGACGCCCAGGGCAGGTCCTGGCAGAATTCGGCCCGTGCCGCGCCTGTCAGTTCGCCCGATGAGGGCTGGATCATCCACCGTTTTCTCGGAGCGCCCCGCGAGCCTTTCGGCGCCGCTGGAGGCGCGCCGCAGGCCGTCGGCGACGCCGTCAAGGCCGTCGTCAACCTCCCCACGCGCTCCCAAAACGTGCAGATTCCCTACCGCTTTGAAAACCTGATCATCCCGTAAGAGCTATGAAAACTCCGCGCAATGCCCTTATCGCCCTCTCCGGCCTGTTCGTCGCCGCGGCTGCCCTGTGCATCGCATTGCTCATACCCTGGAATCAAAAAACCGCTCCGCTCGCGGAAAAAAAATCCGCCGGCGCTGCCGTCGAAAGCCAGCCCGCGCCCGCTGTCACTCCGCCCCCAGAGACGGTGCCGCCCCCAAACCCCTCGCTGCTTGATGTGTCCGCCGAACCCTCCCTCGCCGGCCTCGAGCCCACCCGCATAAGTGTTGAGTTCGGCCCGCTTTCGCCCAGCGCCGCTGTCGAGGCCTTCGCCGAACAAACCAATTTCCGCGCCGCACTCAACGCTTCTGCCGCTTACCGCGTCGCAAACTTTCCGCCCTTCGCCATGCGGCTCCACGAAGTCCCGCTCCTCGAAGGGCTTTTTCAACTGTGCCACGGAGCGGATTCCTATCCTATCGGCCTGAGCGCCACCAGCGCGGCTCTCCTTCCCCAGAACCGCGTGACATCGCCCGCGGATCAATTTGCCATCGGAAAATGGTGCATCTCCGGCCCCTTTGCCATGGTAATTCGCGGTCTCACCCGCGATGCCGACCTTGGCCCGGAGTTCGGACGTCCCGCATCGCCCTCCGCCCCTCTCCTCTCAGGTTCGTTTTATGCCGATCCCGCCCTTGAGGTGATTCAATACCCCTCCACCTTTGCCTTTGAACGTTTTACCGATAACAAGGACCAGGCCATCACGGTTGCCGCGGACGCCATGCGCGTTACGCCCCACAGCGGTTCGCTGCCCCGGGTCAGCTTCGCTCTCTCCCTGGCCTACCCCGCGTCCCCCGGTCATCGCATCGCCATGCTTCGCGCGCGGGCCAGATTTGTTGTCGCCACCAAATTCGAATCGCTGACCACGACCGCCGCGGATCAAACGCTGACCCAGCGCGTGGGCCAACTGGATATTGATATCCTTCCGATCAAGGCCGTCGCTACCAGGGCTCCGCCCCGGGGCCGCGAAGGGGCGGCTCCGCCGGACGGGCCCCAAGAATACTCCGTTCAGATTCATTACCGCCGCGCCGGAATGGACGATGCCACTTGGCAGAAGCTGCGTCCGGCGCTCCCCAGCGTCGAGCCGCTGTTCCTGGGCCCCGCCGAACAACGGATCACCGCCGCCCAGCGCCCCATCCTGCCTGATGTCCATTTCGCCGGCGATTCCATATCCGCTGCCTTTACTGTCACCGCTGGCCCCGCCGCACAGCCCACGCATTTGCGCCTGAACGTCCCCCTCGAAATCCGCGAAGTTTCCGTTCCCTTTGAATTCAAGGACCTCATTCTCCCGTAAAAAAAAAGGCCCCCCGATGATCCGCAAGGCCGCCTGTGCCATCGTCCTTTGCTCCGTCTGCGTTTTCGCGCAGGACCTGTCCCGTTTTCCACCTCCTCGCAAAAACGTGACGCTCGCCGCCACCAATATGCCGCTCCGTGAAGTATTCGATCACCTCGCATCTCAATCCGGCCTCTCTGTGACCGTCCCTGACCAAGACGGCAATGGCCTTGTCACCGTCGCCATTCGTGACCAGCCCTTCTGGGATTCCATCCTCTCTCTTCTTTCCACGAATCGCGCTGCGCCCGTTGCCTTTAGCGTCCGCGAAGCCGACGGCAACAGCACCAACCAGCTCGTCCGCGGACGCATGTCCGCTCACGGCCCGTTTCTCGTGATCGCCAATTCCCTCTCCCGCGCTGTCGACTACACCCAGCCCGATGCCGACGCCGACTCCCTCACCATCACCGGCATGATCATCTCCGACCCCTCCGTCCGCGTCCTCCGCATGACCCCCGCCATCACTCCCGCCCGAGCCCTTGATGATCAGGGCCGCTCCTGGGTCCCTCCGCAACCACTCCCACTGCGATTCAATCTTTTCACCGGCACGTCCCCGCTCACGCCCGCCCGTTTCACGCTCCAGCTCCGACCGCCGCGCGACGCGAACGGACGCTTCAGGTCGCTCAAGCTCGTCGAGGGAACGATTCCCGTCACCTATATCGCGCCCGACCTGTTTCAACTTTCTCCCGGCGACACCTTCGATCGTCGTGTGGGCGACACAAACTTTGTCATGGAATTCCCCAAACCGGACCCCGCCGCGCCTCCCCCCGCGGCCGGCGCTCCCCAGCTCACGATCCGCATGATCCCCGATACTCCCGGCCCGCGCCCGCCTGCCACAGGGCCCGCTGGCGATCAACCCATCAGCATCTACGGCCTGCCGGTCAATTTCGCCGTCCAATACCGCGATGCCGACGGGAAATTCGTCAACGCCGCCATCGCCTCACGCCAGACTAACGCCGATGCGCAGGTCTTTTCCTATCAATTTATCCCAGCCGGCCCCGCCGGCCGCGCCCGCCGCGGCGGACCGCCCGTTGTCCCCGCCAGGCCTGCCAGCGTCCGCATCGCGATCCCGTCCGTGCCCGTCGAATTCAATGTCCCCTATCGTTTTGAAAATATGGACCTCCCTTGAATCCGATTCCGAGTCCACCATGCCCGGGTCCGATGCCGGTAGAATGCGACGGCAATCGGCAAGGCCTAGCCAACGTTCCCATACTTAGAAAGGAAAAACCCATGCCCGGCACCGTCCGCTTCCACCGCGTCCTCCGCACCTCCGCCGAAAAACTTTACCGCGCCTTCCTCGATCCCGAAGCCATGGTCAAATGGCTGCCGCCCCACGGCTTCACTGCCAAAGTTCACCAGATCGACCCCAAAGTCGGCGGCTCCTACAAAATGTCCTTCACCAATTTCTCCACCAAAAACAGCCACTCCTTCGGCGGCCAGTTCCTCGAACTCGTCCCCAACGAACGCATCCGCCACACCGACACCTTCGACAACCCCGGCCTCCCCGGCACCATGCAGACCACCATCACCTTCAAAAAAGTCTCCGTCGGCACCGAACTCAACATCACCCAGGAAAACATCCCCGACGCCATCCCCCCCGAAGCCTGCACCCTCGGCTGGCAGGAATCCCTCACCCTGCTCGCGCAACTCGTCGAAGCCAATATCCCGGAATAGCAAATGAAGTCAAATCGGGCGGGCTGTTCGAAGGGTTCCGCATCCGATGTGAGCGGGGTCATTACGATCACCCGGGGTGCGCCTCACTGCCGGGAGCGTTGAAGGTGGTGAGATGATCACAGCCCTTTGCCTTTTTCTGACGCTTTGTCTTTTGACCCTGTTACTTTCCTTACTCCGCCGGAATCATCTTTGCTTGAACTCCTTCAGGTGTTTGGGAGAGAGCTGAACCAATTTGATCTGCGTCAAATAATCTTGGATCTCCTGAAAATGCCGGTGAGAAATAAATGTAAACAATGTCATAAGTGATCTAGTGCACTGTCAGCCCTCAATCGATGGGTAAAGACGCTGCAGCTTGATGCGGGCGTCGGCGGTGGTGAATTGCCAGTTCACCTTGCAAGTGTCGGCATTTCGTTGTTTCTCCCAGGCGCGGATGGCAGCGGTGAGCGTCTCCTGCTTCCCGATCCGCCGGCCAAGGCACTGGCGGCCCAGGGCGCTTAGTTCGATCTCGGCCATGTTCAGCCAACTTCCATGCTTTGGAGTGTGGTGAATGTCCAGCTTGCCCGCGATGCGTTGGGCCTCTTCCGGAGCAAAGGCCTCGTACAAGCTCGCCGCGGAATGCGTATTAAGCTGGTCCATCACCAGCACGATTTTTTCGGCATTCTTATAGCGGTCGTCCACCAGCGATTTGATGAACATCGCCCATTCCAGCCGTCGGCGGTGGTCCGTGACCACCACATGCCGCCAACCCGTCAGAGGTTCAAACGCCATAAAGAGGCTGGCCACCCCGTTGCGGACGTACACGTGATCGAACCGCTCCACGCGTCCTGGCGCTGGTGGCAGGGGCTCTCGGGTCTCGCCGATAAGCTGCTTGAACGTCTCGTCCATGCAGACCACCGGCCGCCTGGGGTCCGGGGGCCGCTGATAAACATCCAGCACGTCCTCCATATGGTAGACAAACTCCGCCGATTGTTTGGGCGGGATGCACCACATTTTCTTCAAGTGCGGCTGGAGTTGATTTTTTTGAGCGTCTGGCGAACCGTCTCGTGCGAGATCGAATCGACGCACTTGAGCTCCACCAACTTGTCGGCAAGCAAGCGCAGCGTCCAGCGGGCATGGCCCTGGGGCGGCTTGGAACAGGCGGTGGCGATCAGCCGGGCTTCCTGCCGGCCATCGAGCTTGGTCGTGTATCGCCGTTTGGGCGTCTTGTACGGGCTTAACGCCATCTCCAGCCCCTCCTCCACAAACCGGCGGCGGACCCGCTCGATGGTCGCTGTGCCCACGTGCAAAGACTTGGCGATTGCCGTATCAATCTGCCCGCCCACCCCTCCTCCTTCGTCAGCGGCCAGGAGAATCTGTGCGTGCTTGAGCCGCCGCACGTCCGCCTTGCCCTTTGAGAGTATCTCCCGCAACTGCTGCCGCTCCTGAGGCTCCAACGTAATCCGGTACTTTTTCATCTGCAGGCTCCTGCCAACAACCGATGCCTCTTGCATCACGTGGGTGCAGCCTGCCTCTTTCCACCCCTCAACTCAAGCTGGACAGAGCACTAGCCCCAAGATGTACCCACAGCGAATTCGTGCAATGTTCCAAATCGGCACAATCTTTGGATACATCGATCCAGCGAAAATCGATTCCATAAAGGCAAATCGCCCAGAACTCGGGCTCTGACCACCGATCATGTGTAGCGTCCAACCAATCTGCAATCAGCGGTATTTCGGCAGGCTTTAGCTCCCAATTGTAATTCCGAGTCGCACCGCCACCTGGCCAGAAACCGGATGTGACTTTCGGAGCAGCACTGATCAAACGACTGACAGAATGGATTGCGCCAGTAACGGACACCGACCCCCCGATGAGGCGCCCGACATGTAATTCTGGGATCGACATTCTGTCGATATTTGTTTTTTCTCGAAGAAATTGCTGCGTCCGTTCCAAAATCTGTGCGGATGAAAGCCGCCCGACTCTATGGCCGTGGCTCTGTGATTTGGGAGGCCTATACCGGAGCATTGCATATTCTCCCTTGTTTATGAAGGAGCGATCAAAAAAGCCCGCACACGAATCGCTCTCTTAACGCGCGGGTTCCTTTACTAGCTCCCACAGCCTTGGACGCACATATCTGGGCCGCCTAAGTTTCAGTAGCACTCTCCCAACTCAAGAAAAGGGAGACATCTGCACACAAGAACCACTGGTCTAGACTAGACCATAGGGACATACCGCGGGTTCAAACGCTATTGTCAACGCACCGAGCAAGTAAAGGATTTATCAGGGTCAGGCAGCACGTGACGCATCCCGCCCGCAAATTTGTTCTTCCAGCCATCCTCGCCTGCAATTCGCCCAGTGGCACCTTCATCCGCCGTTTGAGCGAAAAAACTCAAACGGAACGCGCTGCGTAAGCGAGCGCTGCCCACCGCACACCCACGGATAGCGCCTCCCCGCGAAGGCGATGAGAACCCAGTCCCCATAAGATCATCCTCTCTTCGCATGCGCGAGGTACCGTTCTCACTCTTGCATCGCCATTTGCACTTGCTTACGCGTCGCGCTCCAGCGCGCGCAGTCGCGACCTATTCCTCCAGGGCCAACATTCGACGGTATTCCTTCATCCGTGTCTGGATTTCCGCGGGCGTCGCCTTCACCAGCCGGTTCAGCGAAAAATCCTCGATCGTAAACGACGCCATCACCGTCCCCGCCGCGATCGCATGCTTCAGCGCCTCCCGGTCATACGTATCCTTCGCCGCCAGATACCCCAGGAGCCCGCCTGCAAACGAATCCCCCGCTCCCGTCGGATCCGTCAGTTTCCCCGTCGGATATGCCGGCAGCGCCAGCAATTCCTCTCCTATTGCCGCCAGGCACCCATGCTCCCCCTTCTTCAAGAGCACAATCCGCGGCCCGTTCTGCTTCACCATCCCCTGCAGTTCCCGCACCGCCGCCACCAGGTTCAATTTGTTCGTCAGCAGCCGCGCCTCCAGGTCGTTCAGCACGATCCCATCAAATTGCTTGAACGCCGCCAGCGACTCCGCATGAAACTGCTTGATCCACAAATCCCGAGTGTCCGCAATCGTCAGCAGCGGACCATTCCCCCTGGGCCCTTTCACCTGACTCAGCAAATCCAGCTGCAGGTTCGGATGCGTCGCCGCCAGGAACACCACCTTCGAATCCTTAAACCCCTCCGGCACCCGCGGCGGCGCCTCGACCAGCACGTTCAAATCCACCTCCAGCGTCGTCGCCTCGTTCATCGTCGGGTCATACGTCCCCTTCCAGCGGAACGTCTTGCTCCCCTTCCGCCGCTCCAGCCCCGCGATGTCGATGTTCGAATGTCCAAACGCCACTTCGAACTCTTTCGGAAAATCCTCCCCCACCACCGCCACCAGCCGCACCTTGCTGAATGCCGCCGCCGCCCACGCAAAATACACCGCCGACCCCCCGATCACATGATCCGCTTTCCAGCACATTGGGATCCTAAGCTTAGAATTCCACGTGGACAAGTTGTCGCG
>JADMIO012791373.1_pt1 | contig 33574 bp, 27 predicted proteins | sample 8958161 | NCBI WGS metagenome assembly JADMIO01 (sample SAMN16585339, study PRJNA669376) | soil metagenome | isolation source: Crop rotation soil | place: USA: Cullars Rotation, Alabama | collected 2011 | reverse complement strand
CTTTCCCATGTGTTTCAATTCCACATTGGTTCGATTCAAGCACCCAATTAAAGATGCGCTGCATACTGTATGACTCGCGTTTCAATTCCACATTGGTTCGATTCAAGCTGGTTCCTCAAAAGTAAGCCCGGTAGTTTACAACCACGTTTCAATTCCACATTGGTTCGATTCAAGCCCGGAACGAGCGCACTCTTCCTCGATGGGCTAACTATGTTTCAATTCCACATTGGTTCGATTCAAGCTCCGCTGACGGGACTTCAATCACCAGCGCTGCCGTGTTTCAATTCCACATTGGTTCGATTCAAGCCTCGGCTATTATCACAGACACCACAGGGACCGTGATGTTTCAATTCCACATTGGTTCGATTCAAGCCTGTTTGATCTGGCAACGTAGGGGCATTATGTGCAAGTTTCAATTCCACATTGGTTCGATTCAAGCCAAAGCGGCCAGCGCGTTCATTGATCTTCTGAAGTCGTTTCAATTCCACATTGGTTCGATTCAAGCCGGACAGGTTCCAGGCATTCGGGCGGATCATCTTACGTTTCAATTCCACATTGGTTCGATTCAAGCCTAAACCGCGAAGAATCCCATCCGAATGTATGAATGGTTTCAATTCCACATTGGTTCGATTCAAGCTGCGAATGTGGCAACGGCGCGCGGCAACCTCGGATGTTTCAATTCCACATTGGTTCGATTCAAGCTTCGACGCTGGGCAGTTGCCCGATGTTTTGAAGTATCGTTTCAATTCCACATTGGTTCGATTCAAGCTTTCGCTGGCGCTTTCTTGCCAGTGGTTTTCTTTCGGTTTCAATTCCACATTGGTTCGATTCAAGCGCGAGCCAGTTCTCAGGGTACTTGCTTCGATCCATGTTTCAATTCCACATTGGTTCGATTCAAGCTCGCTTGCGGCGCGAAACAGTATCGGGGTCTTTTCAGGTTTCAATTCCACATTGGTTCGATTCAAGCGTAAAGCCCACAGCCGTCACCGATGAGGTGAGCGCGGTTTCAATTCCACATTGGTTCGATTCAAGCGAGGAGTTCACCGGAGTCCCGCACAAGGCAATACAGGTTTCAATTCCACATTGGTTCGATTCAAGCTCACGTTCGGAGGCTACGGCGAACAGCTTGACCGGCGTTTCAATTCCACATTGGTTCGATTCAAGCGATCAAAACAAATCAATATGAGGTTTCCGTTATAGCGTTTCAATTCCACATTGGTTCGATTCAAGCCCCGATGCTTTGAGCAGCTTCGAGCGGCTGGGATTCTGTTTCAATTCCACATTGGTTCGATTCAAGCTATGCTAGAGGTCTAGCCTCCGAAGGCTATAACGGGTTTCAATTCCACATTGGTTCGATTCAAGCGTTAGCCCAAAAGCCAAAGCAATGGTTTTATGAAAAGTTTCAATTCCACATTGGTTCGATTCAAGCAGAACGTGATGAAGTGGGGCACTGGCGCTCTAAACATGTTTCAATTCCACATTGGTTCGATTCAAGCTAGTCAAAGCAGTTCCGCCCGCCGCGCCGAGTCCTCGTTTCAATTCCACATTGGTTCGATTCAAGCTACAAGGTTGGCGTAAGGGATCAGTCTGGGAACGGCAGTTTCAATTCCACATTGGTTCGATTCAAGCGTGAAGCCAAAGCGAGCGCCTGACTGCGCTATGCGCGGTTTCAATTCCACATTGGTTCGATTCAAGCGTAGAACTTCCATCGCTTACTTCCACTTTTATAATGCTGTTTCAATTCCACATTGGTTCGATTCAAGCCCCGCAGTGGTGGTTATCAAGCGGCTGCCTACATCGGTTTCAATTCCACATTGGTTCGATTCAAGCTACCTATCCCCGTCTGCTTCGATACTTGAGAGATTAGTTTCAATTCCACATTGGTTCGATTCAAGCTTAATTGTGACGGCCAGGTCTTTCGCTGTGATGCGTGTTTCAATTCCACATTGGTTCGATTCAAGCAGGTTCTCTAAAAGTAAGAGTTTCGCGGGCAACGGGGTTTCAATTCCACATTGGTTCGATTCAAGCAATTATAAGCAGTTATAACTCCTTCCATATATGCTGCGTTTCAATTCCACATTGGTTCGATTCAAGCTCATTGGAATTCCATTACAGCTCATAGCGGCTACTAAGTTTCAATTCCACATTGGTTCGATTCAAGCTTATAGTCCTCATCCAAAGGCTTATCGAACACGCAAGTTTCAATTCCACATTGGTTCGATTCAAGCATGTTTCTAAAGGTTGTAGTCATAGAATTGTTATATGGTTTCAATTCCACATTGGTTCGATTCAAGCCTGCCACCAGTGCCGCTTGAGCATTCCGCCTTCGGCGTTTCAATTCCACATTGGTTCGATTCAAGCTCGGGTTCCCTGCCTTGAGCCGGGCTGCTGATCACGTTTCAATTCCACATTGGTTCGATTCAAGCTAAAATTCATTAGAGCCTCACGCAGCCATCTATCCTCGTTTCAATTCCACATTGGTTCGATTCAAGCCAGAGACTTGATTGTGAGCCTTACCGAATACGAACGTTTCAATTCCACATTGGTTCGATTCAAGCGCGGGCGTGATAGGAGGCACACAAGCCATGAACATAGGTTTCAATTCCACATTGGTTCGATTCAAGCATTCGTCATTCGAGCGGCGGCGATGAGCACAAGGCGGTTTCAATTCCACATTGGTTCGATTCAAGCGTTCGAGCGCGCAAGGGCCGAGTATATGCAAGCAATGTTTCAATTCCACATTGGTTCGATTCAAGCGGCGACATCTCGAAACTTGTTTCATGTTGAAGCCGTTGTTTCAATTCCACATTGGTTCGATTCAAGCCAGGGCATTGGATTACGCGAAGCAGCGTCTATAATGTTTCAATTCCACATTGGTTCGATTCAAGCACAAATAACCGCCGCTTGCCCGATATGCGAAAGTTCAGTTTCAATTCCACATTGGTTCGATTCAAGCATTTAATGAGATATACACACAAGCTGTAAGCCAACTGTTTCAATTCCACATTGGTTCGATTCAAGCCGCGCATGTATGTAAGAGTGCGCTACAAAGATGAGGAGTTTCAATTCCACATTGGTTCGATTCAAGCTCGGTCAATTCATTTTGAGTCAGTAGATTGATACTGGTTTCAATTCCACATTGGTTCGATTCAAGCTTGTCATTTCACCCTCCTATTTCATCAGGGATTTAAGTTTCAATTCCACATTGGTTCGATTCAAGCCCTTTCGTAACCGCCATCTGATAACGGGCAGGGAACGTTTCAATTCCACATTGGTTCGATTCAAGCGCATTGACCGCGCTCGGTATTGATGACCTTGAGAATGTTTCAATTCCACATTGGTTCGATTCAAGCGTGTACATACTCAAAAGCGCCATCAGCCCCATTGTGTTTCAATTCCACATTGGTTCGATTCAAGCTCTTCATCAGTGGGCGGATCATAAGAGCCACAAGTGGTTTCAATTCCACATTGGTTCGATTCAAGCTCCAGATCACCTGGCTCGACACCACAGTTGACCCGTGTTTCAATTCCACATTGGTTCGATTCAAGCCGTCCGCTTCAAGGTCAATAGTGAGTCGAGCTATGCGGGTTTCAATTCCACATTGGTTCGATTCAAGCCAAGCTTTCCGATATTGAATATCTTGAGGTTTTCTAAGTTTCAATTCCACATTGGTTCGATTCAAGCCTGATCTTTGCACGAAGGAAGAGAGCCGCTACAGTGTTTCAATTCCACATTGGTTCGATTCAAGCGCGGGAAACTCTAACACGAGTTTGCAAAGGTCGGCGTCGTTTCAATTCCACATTGGTTCGATTCAAGCTCTCGACCGAGAAGCTCGGCCGCTTGATCATCCTTCTCGTTTCAATTCCACATTGGTTCGATTCAAGCTCGCGGAGACGGCGCAGGGTGTGACTTCTTACAATGTTTCAATTCCACATTGGTTCGATTCAAGCTTGAATAATTCATCAAGCGTAGTCACACGTTTATACCCGTTTCAATTCCACATTGGTTCGATTCAAGCGCGATTGCCTTTTCGTGTAGGCACTCGTCAACATAGTTTCAATTCCACATTGGTTCGATTCAAGCTTGTCTAGCTATTTCGGGCGCGGCCCGCGCAGATCGGTTTCAATTCCACATTGGTTCGATTCAAGCAAGCAATACCAGTGAGCCGCTTCACTGCTATGTCAAGTTTCAATTCCACATTGGTTCGATTCAAGCGCCATCAACACAAAGGGATTGCCGAAGAAAGTTGCGCCAGTTTCAATTCCACATTGGTTCGATTCAAGCCCCCGTATTTTAGATCCTCTATATCAAAATAATCAACAGGATAGCTCTGTTTTCTAGGAATTTCGGGCGCATCTGAGTCGTCAGCCCTTAATAATGCTCAAAGTACGCTGCCCCGACGACTTTAGCTATTTTGTTGGAGGCCAACACTTACTGGAAAACTGTTGGTGTGATTCAGCAATATGTTGCTTTTGAACTTGATATTTCGTTGACGGTAGACGACTGGTAATCTAGATAAACCTTCGCATCATAGTAAGTTATCCGTTTTCCCGCGCTCGCAGCCTATCACTTGCTTATTTAGCCAGCGTTCATCGCGCGCAGTGTAGATCAATACTGAATCCGTATCTTTGTTCATCAGCTTACCTAATCCTATCCGCACTTCTTCTATTTGTGAGTCGGTCAACTCTCCCTCAAACACTGAATTCTGTACCCAGTTCAGATGCCGCTTCAGAAACTTGTGGATCTTTCCTACCCGCTTCACGTCAACATCATAGACCACAAGTGCGTACATAGCCTAACTCCTATCCTCGATTACCACCAGGCGCGGAACGCATTGTACGGTTCAGCATTTGTCAGATGCTTCACCAGCTTATAACACTCAAGCCTTATCAATCTCTCGTAGCTTACTTTGCGATTCAGACGCCGATGCTCTATCGTTGTCTGCAAGCGCGTGTCCCATTCTTTTAGAACTACCTTGCGGCCAGATTCCTTCAAGTAACAGCAGTTCAAGTCCTGAGAAAAATCGCGCTCATTTATCTGCCGATTATTGACGAGCTTGAACAGTAATCTGTCCGCCAGTATTGGCTTGAATACCTCAGCTAAATCGAGCGCCAGCGAAAACCGCCTCGCTCCAGGCTCGTGCAAGAAGCTGATCGTCGGGTTTAACTGCGTTCGATATAACTGCGTGAGCGTTGCCGCGTAGACCAGTCCATTCGTAAATGAAATGAGCGCATTGACCGGATTATCCGGTGGCCTCCTGACCCGCTTCGTGAACTCCGCTCGCTCGCGCAGTATCTTTGAAAATCCCTGATAATAGCAACTGCGCGCTCGCCCTTCGCAGCTCATCAATTCATTTATGTCTTTGGTCGCATCTAGCCGCAGCACCTCTTGCTGCACGCCTTCGGTCTCGGCTTGCAAGTCTATTCCACGCGTGCCGTAATAGCGAAGGTTGCGCAAGATATTGTGAAGCGCCGCGTTGATAAACTCCCGCGCAATCGCGAGCCGAAGCCTGCGGTTCGCATAATGCCGGACCTGCTTGACCAGCACGAAGCCCGCATTCAAATACTCGCGTGGGTAAAACGTGCCTGAGTAGAACCCGTAGTAGTTAAAGAAATGGACTGGGACTTTATGCTGCGCGAGAAAGTTCAGCAGCCGCGCGTTCAACTCCAATTCGCCGAACGCCCATATCGCATCTACGTCTTCGATTGGAATAACGCGCCGCTCAGCGACCCGAACCGGCACATCTTCGGCTGCGTCGGGCGCGGCAGCTTCTTCGTCGAAAAGAGTCTCATCATTTGATACGGCTTCAGGCTCAAACGCAAGATCGCCCATCTCGTCTTCTTGGGCGCTTACTTCATCAGGCGAGTCTTGTTGAGACTGATCGAGCGAGAACAATTCCTCAATGACGCCTTTTTTCGTTGCGCCGTTGTTTTGCTCAGCCGACGGCTCGAACGAGAGCGTGTTGTCCTTGCGACGCAACCGGCCTGAGCGTGTCAAATAGTAGTTCCTGGCCATAATCAACTCCGATGTTGAAAGCTTAACCACGAGCCTGAAATCGAGAGCTTTACCCCCAGCACAGCTCCGCGTAGCTGCAAGACCGGCAAATCTTCATCCACTCGACTTCGGGAGCGCGCGCTAAAGCAGTGATGCGCCGCATATCCTTGAGGGTCTGCTCGATTCGCTGTTCCTTTTCTTCAGTCAGTTCAATGGTCTTAGTCTGGCGCAGCTTAGGATAATCAATCTGCCCGCGCAAATTTTCGACGCCCTTGAGCTTGAGGTAGTAGAGGTAATAGAGGAGTTGCATCTCGTGCGCGTCTTCCATCTTGTCCGTGAGCTTGACCTCGTGAATCAGGCCGTCCTCGCGCCAGTCGAGGACAATTTTGCCGTCAATATCGAGCTCCTTTTTGCGGCGGGAATAACTCTCTTCGTGAACGATGCGGCCCATGTGAACGCGGTCGTGTTCATGCTCCATAGTCACGCCGTGCGAGAACCACCAGAGTTTTTTATGGCAGATGAAGTAGTAGCCGACTTCAGTGCCTGTGAAAGTTGGAAGCGGAACTGTTCTATCAATGTCTTCCATATTTCCGGTATCACTAATCTGATGTAGCACTCAATGACTTCAGTCTATTGATGTCCAAGAGAGGATAGTTCCTCATAAGAAATTGTCGGAATGCGCTTTCAAATCAAGTCCGATTTCAGATGAATAATGCAAAGAGGTCATGTACTCACGTAGTGTTTTGTTGTAATGAAGAGCGCCCATCTTCTTGGCTTTAAACTTTTGTCCCACGCGGATTGGCACAAGCAATTGATCCGCTTCTAAATAACGCTGTGCTTTGCGCAATTCGGTAAACCGTTCAAGCAAGACATCAGGCAACACTTCAATCTGCCCGTCGCTCTTATCGAGAATTTCATCGGTCCAAGCTCGGTAAGTTCCTGCGACTATCTCACGATGAAAGTTGTTAATGAGGTGATTATTAATCCCTCGATTGAAATCGTCCAAGCTTGCGCCCGTATACCCTGTGCCATAAACAGCATTAACAATTGCTGTAAGTTGCGCCTCGGTCAATGTATTTACACTACGAAGTTGCTCAATAGTATGGTTGGTTAATGTTTCATCGTAGAGATACCCAGCGGAAGGCTCAGCAAAGACCACAACAGGCGCAGGTTCAGGCCGGTTGCCCTTTCGATTGATGCGCCCCAGACGCTGCCCTAAAGCATCAGCCGGTGCAGGCTCTGTATACCCCCTATCATAATCAATGTCCAATGAGACCTCGACAGCTTGCGTTGCAACAAGCACGCGCGGCTTCTCTCTGCTCGTAATAGCTTGTTCGATGCGGCTGCGATCCTCAGAATTAAACCGTGCATGTAGCAGCATTGTAGAAGAACCAAAATCTTTACATAGCCGCCTGTATGCCTCTTGACTGGTGGCGACATGATTGCAAATGACTAACGCAGTTTCGCCGCTTTCTTTGATCTCAACTGCAATGCGTGGCAACCTTTCTAACAAAGAGCCTTCGCGTACTTTGATTAAGTGGCGCACCTTGCCGCAAACCTCACTGTCCATCTCATTCATCGGGTCAGGAGCAATGATATGGGATTCATTAATGCTTGCCTCATTGCTAATTATCTTTTCAAGGAAACGCGGAATTGTCGCCGATGCAAAGAACACATGTGCGCCCATGCCTTTAAGCAATCGAACCGTCGCCAACGTCAGCCCCGCCAGCAAAGGCTCGAAGGCGTGAATTTCATCGAACACAAAACAAGCACGATGAAATTCTGCAAGCCCTAATTCCCATCCACGTCCGCACAAAGCAAATCGCAATATCTGGTGAGGCGTACAAACACGAATGGGGTGATACATCTCGCGTGCTAGGCCGCTTAACAATCGCGCAGATTTGTTGCGCCGTTGCGGCAAGTCGTCTTCCATCGAGCGAAATAGATAATCCGCATTGCGATGATGTAGCACTCCAACACAGTTACGCACATGCGTAGCATCATTATTAAATATTCTTTTGAGACGGTCAGCCATAGCATTGATACTTGCTGTATATGGCAATACGTAAAAGAAGCGCCCATTCTCAATCTGGTTATGTGCTGCCCAGAGCAGAGCGGCCAACGTTTTGCCTGATCCCGTCGGAGCTTTCAGAATCGCGTCGCCTTCTATTTCAGCAGTACGACGCTGAAAAGGCAGCAATGGATTTCCCTCCGGCAATTCGAACTTCAAAATGTTCGGGGTTACATCGGAGATGCGAGGCACATCAAGGGGCTTGAAATGATTTCCCGTTAGAGTGTCGCGCGCTGATGCCATGTGGTCGCTTGTTATCAAGAGACCCCGCAAAAGGCTTGCTTGCTCTTTATCTCTATTCGATATTCTCTCCTGGTAAATAGATTGACGACGCAACCAGGTAGGCTCAATACCCAAGTCCCGTAGTGCAGCTTCACGCGCGAGCGGCTGTTGTTCCAGCTTCAGAGACTTTGCGAGGCGAGCAAGCATATCTCTTAAAGACTCGAAGTTCGCACGTAACTCTGCCAACATTTGCTGCCATACTTCATCCGAGAGAAATCCGAAGTCGGGAGGCAGTTCACTCCAGGGCAAACACTTTTCGCCTTCCGTATTGCTATCGCGAGGGATGCTTTGATGATGTGTCAAGATTGCGAAACGCGCGCAAGCATCCAAGTGAGGATTGAGGTAAAAGGCTATTGCCGTAGAAAGTGTCTCGTGTCTATGCCCCCAAAGATCATTCTTATCGCGCAGCATTCGCTGAAACCCTGTCGCAGCTTTGCCTAAGTCATGATAAGCGCACGCTTCAACCAAAACTTTTTCAAGCGCGATTCGTTCATCAAGCGAAAACGGCAAACGGCTGCAAACCGCCTTTGCCACAATTGCGGTATTGATCGAATGCGCCAAAAGATTCTCGCCTTCTGTTTCTGCTCTCCCTTTGTCGGCGCTTTTTGCCCAAAGCTTGCTATGAGGTTGATCCATTTAGCTTTAATCCTATAACGATAGATTAAATTTCAAGTCATCAGCGAGCGTAGATAGATAGCTTCATTCTCAGCCAATCCATCTACGCGAAAAAGATCGGCGCGAGTGATTTGCACTGGTGTTTCATAGCGCACTGCTTGAAACTTTGAGACGCGACCGACCGACCGCGTGAATCCTGTTTGATCGTTGCGAAGGGAGTCAGGCAGCGGAAGGATTACGCCCGTAGCTCCTGCTTGTGGGAATGGAACGAGTGTTCCTCTGACGATACCGGCATCACACGGTTCGGCGTCTACCTTTTCGACAAGAGTGATCCAAGCAAGGTCTTGAGAGCGCCCCAAACAAGGCACGTTCGCAGGCAAGTCAAAGGCCGAGCGCAATGTAATATTATCAAGGTAAAGATCAAGAGAGGGTTTTACATGAAATTGACGCTTCGCGATGCCAGGCACACTTTGCGATTTCAGTCGTCCCTCTTTATCCATTTCAAGGCGGCGCGATGTCTCAAGATCGTAACTCGTTCCCATGCTATGAAAGATATAACCTATCCGAGTTTCATCAGGCGCAATCTGACGACCTGCAAGGTTGCCAATAAGCCCCAAGATGGTGCTGTAGGGTGGCAATGGCGAGGTCAATCCTGTTCCCGAATAGATGAGTGGTAATCTAAATGTCGCCGTCCAACCTTCGAGGCGCGCATGAAGCAGTTTCATCGTTTGCGACCCCCTTCATCCGACCTCTTTCAATTGTTCAGTCAATGCCTTGATAGCCTTGATTGGACTTGAAAGGCGCACATCAAACCCTTGGGCTCCGTCATCAGGCTTCGCTCCTCCTTCAATCCATGAGCGAACTTCCCGCTCATTGTCCGGGTGCAAATAGCCGTCGCGCACTCCGATGAAAACAGGCGTAACGATACGTGAGCGATAATCATCAATTGTTTGTTTAAGGGCGTCGAGCTTAATGATAGGCTGCCCGTCTTGCTCTTTAAACAGGTCATTGAAGATCAAGTTTCCGCAGTTGAGGCCCGCTACGATTATCGCTTTCGGCGAAACGTCCGTCCCGAACTGAGCCTGCTTTGCTCCACCCCGCAAGACGGCAAGCGCGCGCAGAATCATTGTTGCCCGCTCGTGCCGCTTGTTGTTTACCACCTCATATATTTCACGTCCATCGTTGCGTTTGATCACGTTCTCGGCTGCATACTTGGCAACGAGCGATGCATCAAGTTCTATACGGTCACCTTCGTTGCGAAAGACACCGAGCCGCGCATAACTCAATCCAAAGACACCTTGCAATTGTGTGTTGTAGAACTTCGTCTTGTAGGGCAAAGGCGAGCCTTCTTTCAAGTGGACGAACCCTTCATCTTCGCCCTGCCATCCATTGTTACGAAGTGATTTCAGAATAGAAGAGGAGAACGGTGATGGGCGCATGACGGCTTTTGTCTTTTCCCCTTTCTGTTTTCCCTTACTTTTCACTGGCGCGCTCTCGCTCAACGCCTCAGTATCTGTTTCCGCGTCGACATCCTCTTCGCTTGCTTCCGCGTCTTTGGTTATACGTCCTTGCCCTTTTTCAGCGCGCATATAACCGAATATATCGTCTTCAGCGAACTTGATAGGATCCATTTCGGTCCCGATTTTATCGGGATTGCCGCGAGCATTGAGACTTAAGGCACGCAATTCGGCGGCAGGCTCTTGAGGGTTCTCTTGCTGAAAAGTCAATCGCAGCCACCGCCGCCATGCCTGCGATGAAACGTAAGGAACGCGGTTGCGACCATCAGCAAAAGTTTTCGGGATGACAGCATTCTTATCCTCACCGGTGTCGAGGCCCGCGCCATTGAGAAACGCACCTTCGGCTTGGATAAGAAACGTGCCAGTAATATGCGTCAATTTGCTTTCTTCATTTGCAGCCATGTTTTAGCTCCTAATATGAATTTATTGCTTCTCTGTGATCTGCTGGGCTTCCCTATACAGATTTGCGATCTCAAGTCTAAATTGAAAGCGCAATTCGCCCGTTGCTTCACGTCCTTGCTCGTCTCGGCAGAGCGCATCCCAATCTTCACATTGGTACTCAGGCTGCGTTTCGGCCAGCTTGCAGAACCAAGTACGCAGGTCGCCAATTGTGATTTTGCCGCGACTGAAACCGTCCACGATGTATCGCTTGATGTAGCGCAAGCCGCGTGACCTGTCTGCGCCTCCTTGTCGCTCAAGGAGATAATTGAATACATCTTGAGCAAAAGTTCTAATCTTCGGATTTGTAAACATTGCCAGGTCTCCATCAGTTCTTGCTGTGGCTTTTTCCGGGTCGGAGGTTGCGGTTGATATGTTAGCGTGATGCAGATAGAACCAAAAAACGTCCCAGCCGTCGGAAGAGATACGAATGGCGTTACCAGGTTCGCGCCATATTTGCTTTGCTTGCTCAGGCGCAGCAACTGCTTCTGTTAAACCCGCTGCCGGAAACAAGCGCACGTATTCATCAAGGGTAAACTTTCCCTCTTCTGCCAATTTCGCAAGGTATCGCCGCAACGACATGCGTGCAGTTCTGTCTTTGATCCATCTTGGATTTTCCTTCAGCACGGCTGCCAATAATTTCTTCTCGTTTTTATCACCAGAGTTCAACTGAATGTGAATCTGCGAGGCAAGTCTTTCGGCAACGCGCAATGCTGTAAGCGGGCGCGCCAACACATGCGTTTGATAGAGTTCATAAAGAGACTTTGAAGTTAGTTGCTGCTCCGATGCCTCTCTACGTGCTTTCTGCGGATAGAATCCTGCGTAATCTCTCTGGCCTTCTATTGCCGTCAGCAAATGTGTATTCGGCTTCTTCGGGTCTTCCCGCTTTAGGAGATTTTGAACCTCGGTGTAATGGGTGCGTGCAGCTTCCCATAAGAACTGTAAAGCAGGGTTCTCAATCTCTGTGATTTTGCAATCAGGATTCGCGCCGGAATTGCTGAACGCCCAAATGTTGAGCGAAACATAAGAAGGTAAATTCAACATCACACGATCTTGCTGAAGCTGTCGCATTCGCTCAAGTAGAAGGATAGCGGCTGGGGTTGCGCCCTGCCTTGATCCTGGAACTAATACCTTATCTTCTGTCCGCGCCATTCCTAGGCGATTTCGCGTCTCCCGATACGTGTCTCGAACGAAGTAAAATGAGAGAAGCGGATCGGTAAATTGGAAGCAGGCAAGACTGCCGTTGAACATAATTGCGCCGAGCGGCAACCATTGAATTGCCAGCAAGCACAAAGCACAGACGCGAGGCGAGCGACTAGCAGCAGGCAGTGCTTGTGCATCATTCCCCAAGCTGCCCGCGAGCGGAAAATAATCGCGTCCTATCCGGTCAAGCACGCGAGTGGCAGGACGATCCCCGCACGATTCGCAATCAGGTAGAGCATCAGACAGCAGATTCAGAAACTCGTCGCGCAGGCGCATCAATGTTTGGATGTAGGCTTTCCACCCTTCATCTCTATCGTCAAGATGTCCTCTTTGCCCAGTTTCATACATCCATTTATTTATACTTGAATTGACTAATGCCGAATTAGTACAAACCATGAAAAACGAGTTAAGTTGGCGATTGGCTTGTGCCAGCCAAATGCCATCGCCCAAAACTTCTTCGACCAATTGCGGAGTAAGTGAATCTATTGGCTCACCATCATGCAGGTCGCTTGCTCGTGCCTGCATTGCATATAAGCCAGTATCTACGAAAGGATTTCCTGTGGGTAAAATTGTTGCTGTCATTTAGATTCCGCCAATCCAAAACCCATTGAGTTTCGAGAGCCGAATCCGGCCTCAAACCCAAGCTCGATTAATTCTTTGCTTCCTTCTACACGAAAGGGGACAAGCCAACCGCGTACTTTGATTCCTTCACTCACTTCTATCAAGACTGAGGGACGCCGGTTGCGCTTCGCAGCTTCGGCTATATATACCTTGTCCCATTCCCAATGCAGGCGGCTGTCTGAAGGCTCGCGGCCATAGAGTGCCTGGTACTTTCGCACTAGATTGCGCTTGATGATCTCTGACCAATCATCTTCCAGATTCAAATACCGCACGCGATTCTGCTCGTCTCGCACGGACTCCGTTATCGGCGATAGCGCGCGGAAGCTCATTCGCTCACTAAACTCAGGCGGCGCAAGCGTCTCGGCTTCGGCCAAAGTAAACTCACTGCCCGCTATATTGAATCGCTCGCTATGAAACAGACCCGACACGAAATGCTCTATGAAATCTCCGACGGGCGAGCTTACCTGCAAAGTCACCTCAGGCGATTCGAGCATCAGACGGTCTCCGATAACTCGGCTGCGCCTGGCAAACAATCTCGAAAAGGTGAACAGCTTGAAACGCCGCCCGTCTGCTTCAAAGCCTTCGTCGTGCAACGCGGCGGCGAACCCTTCGGAAGCGCTTCCTATCGTGCGGTAAATCAATCCCGCCACCGCGTGGTTGTAGCTCAACGGCAATGTAGCGTTTCGCTTTGAGGCCATAAATGTCAGCTTGACTCGCATCAGATCACAATCCTGCTTTTAATATGGACGCGGTTTCTCAACTTGTTGATTCAAACTTTTTCGGACCGGCACGAAAAAGCCGCACCCTAAATGACGGTGATTGCCCAAGCCCTGCTCCTGAAGCACGATTGAGTCTTCTTCGCTCAGATCGTGAAGCGTTAACCCGTAGCCGGTTATTACTCGCCAGCCCGCGTGAAACCTGTGGCGCAAGCCTAACTCAATTTCGCACTCAATGCCCATTTCATCAAGCCTCCATGCCAGCGCATCAAGAAACGCGCGCGGCGTCGAGCAGCCGTTTATCGTTACACGCTTCGCATAGAGACTTGAACTTGGCTCAAGCAAGAAAATCTCAGGCGTCCCAAATCTCACCAGACACCTGTCAACGGCGATTCGCTTGCCTGAAAGCTTCAACATCAGCGACACACGGCTCTGAGGCAGGCGCAGACTCAAACGCGCTTTTGGAAAAGCTTCAAAGGAGCCACAAATGTCTCGCACATCTTTAACCAGAAGCCAGCCAGCGCTCGCGGCTTCAGGTATAACCCGCGAGATCGCGCGAAACATCGCTCGCCCGTGATCGCGCGGAAGCGCAGCGCCGAGAATCGGAAATCTTAGTTCAACGTGAGTCACCAGCTTGTCTCCTGGGATCAAGAAAACGCGAATCAATGCAAACAGGCGCAGGTAGAATTGTGACTTCATCCCCCCACCGCCTTTGGTTAAATCATGTAATTCCGCTTCGATGATGCGGGGCGAATCTGAACGATGATCGGATGCGGGTACTGGCTCGAAACAATAATCGCCCGACCCTTCCCAAGACTCGGCACGTCTTCCCAAATCGCTTCGTTTACTGTGCCCGCTGCCGCCTTCAGCACGCGCAGGTTCTCAGCGCCCGTGGTCTGATGGATGATCTTGTTATTGGCTAACTCAAACAACTCCGACGGCAGATGCTGCGGCGACTGCGTGACAAAATGCAGCGCGATCCATCGCTTGCGACCGCGCCGGGCAATTCTTCGCAACTGGTCGAGCGTCTGCTCCATCTTGTTCTGCTTCTCGCGCGATACGAAGCCATGCGCTTCTTCAATCGTTAAAAAGACACGGCGCAAGGTATTCTCCTCTTCGGTCAGGCTCATCTTGTGGTGATACATGCGCGCAAGCAAATCTGCGATGACGATATTTACAACCTGCTGCTCGCGTGAATCACTCATATCTATGACGGACAGGTGGCCCGCTTTGCAAAGCCCCACGACATCAAGCGGAGGCGCGTCTTTGCGGTCAAAGATGCACATCATCTGAAGCTCGCGCAGCTTTTTACGCAGCGCGCCATAGGAAGCTACGTCCGTCTGGTCTTGAATGAGCGGCTCAAGTTGATATTTGTGGCAGTAGATTTTTATTTCAGTCTCAGCCGAATTATCGCCTGCATCCGCGTTTGCTTCATCAGCGTCTGAAGGCTTGCGCTTCGACCTGGTTGATTTCTTATGCTCACGTTTCCAGTTGTAGTATTGAAACTCCTCATCGAGCATTAGAAGAAGCCACCTGAGCGTTATGCCCGGATAGCCCATTGAAAGATCAATGTCTTCGGTTTCAATCGCTGATGTGCCGCTCTTCTTTTTGCGCGCTATCTGAATCGCCTGCTCATAAAGAAAAGTAAACCTCGTCTGCTGCGCCGTGCTCATCTCCGTGATCTCCATGATAATCTCAGGGCTGAGAGAATCGAATGGAACTGAAAACTCCAGGGCATCTTCTCGTCTAGATTCCGACAATGGTGGACGGTACACCGTTATGCTGGACACGCCACGCGGCGCGCGCCCGAACTGCTCCAGGTCTTTATCAATGTAGGGAGCGCCCGAAGGCTGATCCATGAAGATGTACTCGCCCTCCGGGTCTACAACTATTTGTGCGTAGCCTGCGGCAAGCGTTTCTTCGATGAAGACCTGACAGGTGTTTGTCTTGCCACTGCCGATGGTCCCGACCGTCAGCCAGTTTCGCGGCACAACGCCTTTGTTGTCGCCGTCAACCTGAACGAATACCCCTTCGTAATTGTCGAGCAGGCCCATTCGGATGTTGCCGTCCAGATTCAACATACTGGACATCATCGTCGAATCATAAGGAAGCACGGGCGAAGCAGGGTGCGGGCGTCGCACCGCGCCGGAAAGCGATGTGTGGCGCTCTTCGCCAAGAATCTCAATCTGCACCCAGCCGTGATACTCAGGCACGGCGAGTACTTTGCCCTGGCCTTGATTCAATATGATAAACTGCACGGGCGTTGAGTCGCGCTTGAGCGCGTCGGGATTGTAGAAAGGCCCTTCCACGATGCGACCGCTGTAGCGGCGCTCGTCTTTGATGCTTACGATGTGAACGTACATCCCGCGATGAACATTACTCAGGTCATCGCTATGAACGAGCGCCTGCACGATATGGCTTTTCACTGCGCCGGGATCGAAGTGGACGAAAGCAATCGCTCCTTCGGCCTGGGCGGCTCGACGCTGAAGCTCTTCATTTTCCGGGATCGCGCTCAATTGCTCGATGGCTTCGTCAACTCTGGCCGAAGTAGGCCCGTCTCCGTTGCGGGTCTTTTCACTTGCGCTGGACATAATTCATCTCCTCTTAGTCTCGTGTCGTTCGCTCTGCTTGATACATGCCGCTGCCGCCCGAAGCGCGAGCGAATTCGGCATTCAAATGATTCGTATACTCGCTTGCGCGAAATGCGCCGGAGCAGTAATGGTCGGCCAGGTCTACAAGAAGCGGAAACCCGCGCGGGCCTGTGTTGGCTGCGTCTGCCAGCAGCATGTGGACTGCTTCATGCAGCCGGTCCTTGTTGCAGTAGAAAACAAAAGGCGGACTCATCCGGTGAGCGCGCAGAACGCCCTGAACGACTTTTCTACCATGCTTTTCTTTAAATTCGTTGAAGACCTCTTTTTGGCTCTTTCCTCCATATTGCGGTATCGCCGTGTCGGTGTAGTGAGCCTTGTCGAGATAGCGGTTCAATATTTCTTCGCCGCTTCTGACGACTATGTATTCGCCCGCGTCGAGCGCCAGCCCAAGCGAGAGCAAGTCGCGATGCGAATCGTGCGAAACAATGGTGGCATATGCTCCATCTTCGATCATTGCGCCGATAAGATTCAGACAGGGCTGAAGGATGTGCTGACGGCCTGAGCCGCTCAACATCTCGTGAGGGAAAAGCGTTCCTTGAATCAGCTTAAAGGTTCCCTCCTGAGCTTCTAACAACACCTGCCGCTCTTTGTAAGTCATCAAGGCATATAAAAAGATATTGGCGATTTTATTCTTTAACTCTTCGCCGCGCGAGTTAAGCGCCGCGACTATGTCTGCCGCGCTCGTGTTTCGAGGAAGCTCTTTGCCCCAGTGCATGATGTTTGACACGAACTGGCCTGTCGTTCCCTGGTAGCTGACTCTTGAGATGGCTATCTGCGCTCCGACAAGGCTCAAGGTCTCGTATCTTGCGAGAGTGCCATCGGCGGCAACAACTTCGCCCGTGTAGAGACGTTTGCGCTGTAGAAGCTCAATGTATTGCGGATCTGCCTTTTCCCATACGAGCTTGCCTGTGCGCGCAAGCTCAGGAAAAAAGACCTCGCGCAATTCGCGGCGCACTTGCCCGTCCGACTCAACAACCTGATTGATCGCAGCGCGAGCAGCCGCAGGCATGGTTTGATAGTATTCGCCCGGCGGCTTCCAGTTAGCTGGAGCAACTATGCTCTCAAAGCTCAGGCTGTCGTCGAAAGTCTCGTCTACTTCCGAGTTGAAATCGGCTACAGCTTCAGGGTCTACGACGCGCATCAGGCGCTGCTCCTTTCAAATCTTATGGAGACAATAGAGCCAGACATGGCTGGTTAATTCTGATTTTTCCGTCTTCAAAAAGTTATACATCGTTTATCTTCGTTTTTCTCGCGATGGCAAAAAAAATTACTATCGGCTCTTGTCCGAAGAAGTCAGAAGCGTAGAAAAAAGCTTTTCAATTGCGTTCGGCTGAGGCGTAAGATAGCGCCGCAAATCTTCAAAGTAGTTGTCAGCAATCTGGCGCGGCAACCCAAACTCTTCGTAAAGCCGGGTGACGAATTCTGATTTGTCGCTCGATTCGAGTAGCGGCAAAACTACGTCCCACGGCGCAATCAACTCGCGCGCAAACAGATCAGCTTGAACCTCGCGCTCTACCGTCTCAGGGCTAATTGCCTGGCCTCTATTCATAATCTCTTTAGGTCGCGGCGGCAGCCCTTTGATAAATGCATATAGCTCAAGTCGCACGTCGCATTCGCGCCAGGCGAAGGTGCGCTCGATTGCTTCTTTCTGCTCAGGCAACGATTTGAGCCAGAGTTGCTGGATGCGGAATACATCCGCTAGGAAATGCCCTAGCTCGTGAGCCAGAACATAGTTGTGAACCGGAGGCGACAACTTGTCGCGAATAAAAATGATATTGCAGGGCGGCCCGATGTGGAGCAAGCCATAAAGCTTGCGATCAGCTACAGGGATGAGTGGCGTTTCATCTTTACCACAAAGTATGCAAAGGTATCGCAATGCTTCTCGTATGGTGAGCGGAAACATTCGCTTTATTGGAATTTCCAAACCGTAGGTGATGATTCGCTCTACATTTCTGGGCAACCCCCTGATTTCAGTTTCCGGTCGTTCGGCCAGGAGATCGTAAAGCGCGGCAATTATAGAAAAAACACGCTGCATCTGTGGACTGTCGCGCATCTTGCTTCCTTCCAGTCAACTTATACAAGAGAATCCGGCGAGGGCATAACAAAAGGAAAGTAGAGAAGAGCTTTTCTTACTACTCCAAATCTTCTTCGTCAAATGCAGCTTGATAGAATTCCTGAACAGCCGAGTTGTCTGCTACGTGCTCGAGACTACGCGCAAGAATCATTGCCTGCGCAAAAGCCATCGGGTTTTTAAGATCACATACTTCGGCAATCCGTAGGGTGTCATACGCGAGCGAGGAAGCTCGGGGTAGGGGCATTGACTGAAGCCGTAGAAACGCCGATTCACCTGCGCCAAATTCGCTTTGCTGCTGGGCAGCCGTAGCGCCCTGTCGCTCTCGCAGCAAGTCAAGCCAGTAACCAACAAATCCAGGCTCGTCACCTGTGTAAGCATACCAGGAGGCCATGATCTCTTCGTCGCTAGCATGATCTATGCTATCCACAATCTCCTCGTTTTACTCTCTTATCAAATCGTCCGCTTCATAGCCCATTTCGCTTGCGAAGGCTTGCAGCTTGCGCAGTAGTTTAGCTTTGACATTCTTTATATCACGCCCCTGATGTTTAGCCGAGCAATAATGCGCCAAGACTTGAACGAATGCATCTTGTCGCTTCTCGCCTTGCAGCATTAAACGGAGAAACTCTTTCTCTGCGCCTTCCAGGCGTTTCATGGCTGCGCCGAAAAACTGATCGCGCTCAATACTCTTGTCAAGTCCTACTGCATCTGTACTGTTATACGCTGGCTGAGGCTGGTTTTCGCACGGCAAGTCTTGGAACTCTTTAATTCTCTTCAAAGCATGATAAAGGCTTGCCAATCGCAGCCTGATCAAGTGAATTGCATAGGTGGTAAAGCTGGACTGATGCGGGTCATAGCGTTTGTGGTTGAGCAGAACCTCTGCGAGGACTCCGTTGACTACGCTTTGCACCTCATCTCTCGGAAGATTCGGGTAATGACGCCAGGCCCAGCGCGCAAGTTGAGGCAATATCAGATGGGCTATATCATCCTTCGCAATCGGGTCCCCCTGCGTAAAGGCAGATAACTGTTCAACTGTCGGTTGCTGAAATGCGGTTTCATCCATGAGGCTTTACTGCTGAGCAATTTGAATTTAGGGGGCGCTTGAAAATCAAAATATCCTCTTCGGGATATACTTGCGTATCACTCTGCTCTACAGGTGAGAAGCGGCCAGTCTTCTTGTCTCTCGTGCTGACAAGAACACGCGCAGGAACTCTGCGCACTATTTTGCGCTCCAATTCAAATCCCGACGCAATGGCCATCTCTGAAAGCGCAGCGGAGGTCGGTATATTAATTCCGCGTTTATACGAGTCACCGATTATCAGGACCAGGTACTTGCCCCTGGCAACTACACGGGCCATCTCTCTTACAGCAGCTTGCATATCGTAGAAATAAAATCGCAACGCTCGGACTTCACGATCTACAGCGGGGCCAGAAGAACCATCGCGGAGCCTGGCTAATTTTGATAAAGCCTCGTCTGCGGTTGCAGAACCTGTAGATGAGTTGGCGTTGCAGCTTTCGCGGGCAGAGACACCTTTTCCGCCGATGCAGGCATGGCGCAGATCATTCGATTCAATGATCTGATATTTTTCAAACCACAATTGGGTAAGCTGATGAAGTTCAAGGTACTGGTAACAGGTCGCATAAGGTGGGCTAGTAACTACAAGGTCAAGCTGGGCGTCACCCAAATGCAACCGTCTTGCATCTTGAAGCTCAATAGCGCACCACAAGAAAGCACGGGATGGGTCAATATTTGAGCTTGTCAACTCCGCCCAGTAAAGGTCGTTGCGGCGAATCATATCACGGACCTGGCGGCGAAAGCTTTCCACAGGATCACTCATAATCTTTGTGAGGTCTTTCTGCGGCTTGGTGCTTCCGCTAAGCCAGATTGAACATCCTCTCAGGATGTTAGAAAATGCGCATAAGAAAAATGAGCGAATCGCGGCGTTGCGCATTCTGCTAATAACTTGAAGAAGATCACCTAGTATTGCTCGATGGGTAGTAGGAAACCAGTAAGCGAGACGCTCTGCTGGACTGGCGTGTGAAATATCGATTGCCAAGATCAAGGATTCCTCGTATACCGTCAGAGAGCGCCTGCCAATGTTTGGCAATCTATCAAGCTGCCTGTTCAAGCGCTGCCAGAAATTCTTAATCTCACTTGGGTCTATAGGGTAACACTTGGCTTTGCTTATAAGCAGTGCCACAGGATTAATGTCCGCTCCCCAAAAAGCTCGGTGGGTGCGAAGTGCCTCGATTCCGGTAGTTGCCGAGCCAAGAAAAGGATCCCCCACAAGCGAATCAGGCGTTGAATAATTCTCAATGATGCGCCGTGCTAATTGTGGGATAAACTTAGCGGGATAGCGGTGATAGCCATGCGGTCCCCAGAGAGTCTGAGAGGGCTTCAAGGTGGCGAAAGACCAGTCATCTTGATTATTCAATTCTGTTTGCCTGTTAGCTTGGCTTTTATCAACAAAAGCACCTGACACACCGTGCATAATCATACCTCTTAGTCGTAATGGGTACTGCAAGAGGCTTGACTATTTATAAGCTTTATTCTGCCGAAGACGGCAAAGCCTTAAATAGACGATCTTACTTATAAGGGCGCGGTCTTTAAGCTACCTTGAATGAAACAACAAAAATTCCTGTTTTGCTTGTTGGAGTATATAACCTAAATCTTTACTGTCAACCCAAAATGTTATCAGAAACAGTCTCATAAATACCTCGTCATGATTGACGCACTGAAACGGGCGTTTCAAACATCAGAGCAGCTTGGCATCTACGCCGTTGAGGTGCGGGCGTTGAACGACTTTCCCAGAAACTTCTATCTGAAGTATGGCTTCACGCCTCTACTGGACGACGAATTTCATCTCTACCTGCCTATGAAGACGATTCGTAAGCTCAGGTTATAGCCAGCAAGCAATACTACTGAATCAATTTGTTTTGTCCCGGCTAAAGGCTTTAGAATCCGCCTAGAAAATGTGTAACAGCAGGAGGTGACATGACGCACAAAAAGCCGGGAACGCCGCGAAAGAAGGCCGCGAGTAAGAAACGAAGTGGTAAGCATACGAGGACTAGCTCGACGACACCACCTGTAATTCCAGATCGCCGGGCGATGGAAAAGACTATGTTCGACATTGGCCGATTGCTTGAACAGCAAAACTTCGAATCTATTGAAGAGGCCAATGCGTTCTTAAAGCAATTCGTAGGCTCCAAACACATTCCTGTATCAACCGAGAATATGACACCGATTGAACGAGCGCAGGAAAAGATGTATGAAGCCTGGGACGCGACCGGCAAGCGGAGAGTCAAGCTGGCCGAAGAAGCTCTGGAAATCTCTCCTGACTGTGCTGACGCTTATGTGTTGCTGGCCGAAGAGACAGCGCGCAGCCCCGAAGCAGCCTTAAAGCTTTATGAGCAGGGAGTGCAAGCCGGAGAGCGCGCACTCGGGCCGGAGGCTTTTCAGGAGGCGGTGGGGCACTTCTGGGGCCTGTTTGAAACTCGCCCGTATATGCGTGCCCGCGCAGGCCTAGCCGAATGCCTTTGGGCAACAGGCAAGTTTGATGAAGCTATCTTTCATTACAGAGAGATGCTGCGGCTCAACCCTAATGATAATCAAGGCAATAGGTACATGCTAGCGCGGCTGTTACTCAAGCAGGGCAAGGATGAAGAATTAGGCCAACTGCTGGACCAGTATGATGAAGAAGGATCAGCCGAATGGCTTTACACTCGCGCGCTGTGGTTGTATCGCCGTGATGGAAGTAGTCGAAAAGCGACGAAAGCTCTGAAGGAGGCATTCGAGCAGAACCCATTCGTGCCGCTCTACCTGAGTGGGTTGAAAGAGCCGCCGAAACGGCTGCCCGAATATATGAGCTTTGGTGATGAAACTGAAGCAATCCATTACTTTGTGGAGAACTTGGAAGCTTGGCTTGATACTCCAGGCGCGTTAGAGTGGTTCGCCAGGTCTTTTAAGGATGTAATCAGCAACCTTGAAAAGAAACATCTCATGTAGCTCTGAGAGAGCCGCATGATGGCTGAAAAAGAAAGATGATCAACATGCCTTGGGATACAAAATGCTATTCGTCGGTTTATAAATTTGGTGTGCCAACTCAATAAAACAGCCCGAAACAGAGAAGCACAGTAAAACAATCTCACCCTGCTTAACTCAGTGAAAGTGCTCGGTACTGCCTGCGAAGCAAAAGGTCGCACGTTCGAGTCGCGCCGGGCGCATTCTAAAATCAAACCTTATGGCCACTTTAGCGGTGGCCATTGTTGTTTGCCCCCAAATTGATCATAATATGGTGAGCCTCTGGAAAGGCATAATAGGCTTCTACTCAGAAGGAGGATTTTCTATGACCCGTCCCCTTTTTCGGATTCTCGCCATCTTTTTTGTTATCACCTCGCTAGCTTGCAATGCCGCTACTGCTGCTGTCCGAATTCCTGATCCGGTCGTTGATTCACCCCTCGCCACCACAAAAGGCGAGCAGACAGCCGTCATTGCCGGAGGCTGCTTTTGGGGCATTGAAGCTGTGTTCAAACACGTGAAAGGAGTTATCGGCGCTACGTCAGGATACTCAGGAGGATCAGCCAAGACATCTCAATACGACATGGTCTCCACAGGTGATACAGGGCATGCCGAGTCTGTACGAATCACTTACGATCCGTCACAGATTTCTTATGGTCAACTTCTCAAGGTCTTTTTTTCCGTCGCGCACGATCCCACACAGTTGAACAGGCAAGGTCCTGATACAGGCACTCAATACCGCTCGGTTATCTTTTATTCCAACGAAGAACAGAAGCGCATCGCGCAAGGCTACATAGACCAGCTAAATCAAGCTAAGGTCTTTGAGAGTCCTATAGTAACGCAGGTCGTCGCGCTCGATTCTTTTTATAAAGCTGAGGCATATCATCAGGACTATGCCGCTCGTCATCCGAATGAGCCTTATATCAGATTCCATGACCTGCCAAAGGTAGAAAATCTCCGCAAGGAATTTCCTGACCTATACGTAAAAAAATAGCTTGCCTTTGGAATGTTGGCTTAGCACCAAGCGCATAATCAGTTGGAGCAGACTGGTTTTAGTATTGCTCATCTGCATAGCGCACTCATTAGATTATCTTTTGCATCCTCTGCAAGTTCAGCCGCGCGAAGCATTCTAAAGTTGCACGCGGGTGTGGACGTATCAAATCAACCGCGCCGCAATCAAGGTAGAAACTCAATCCGCAAATCAACAATCTCTTCACTGCCCCACGGTGGAGAGTCAGAAGACAGAAATGGTAGAGGGTGAATCCCTCTTGTAACTCGCGAGCCTGTTGCGTCAAACCGTGCCGGGGCGGCAGGCTTTTCGGAGGGAACATGCAAGAAGACGTTTTGTTCTGTGGGTCGTTCTCTGCCCAGCCGTCGCTCGTCAAGCGATTGGCCGATCAGTTCAAAGAAGCTACGCGCGAATTCCGCGAAAATCCCAAAGATTATTTCACAAGCGCAATCAAAGGCGACGGCGCAGGCAGCCTTCGTCGCAAGTCGCTTTTCAGGCTCGGCCTCGCTATAGCTCTTGTGCTCTATGCGATCTGCTTTGCGGTGATGCTTGCCTTGTGGGCCTTCAACGCAAAGCACGCAGCGGTTGCCAACAAGAATCGTGAGATCACAGTGGTGAACCTGCCTTCCTACAAGATGCAGGATGATACGATGTCTCGCTCAGAAAAAGAAGCAAGCGGCGGGGGCGGCGGCGGCAAAAACGAACTGACGCCTGCCTCGCAAGGAGCGCCGCCTCCCTTCTCTTCCGTAACTCCGATCATCGTCCCCACAACCAGGCCAACTCTTAATCCGCCCGTATTGCCTGTTGCTGAAATATTGTTGGGCGACCCTGCTCAGAACATCAAGCGCGATGAATTCGTTCCGACAGGCCTGCCCGACGGCGTTCCCGGCGCGCCTTCAGATGGTCCGGGCGCTAATGGCGGAATCGGCGACGGCAAAGAAGGTGGCGTAGGGCCGGGAGAAGGCCCTGGCTCAGGGCTGGGCAAGTACGGCGGCAAGGGGGGAGGTCTATATGATGGACCCGGCGGCAAACTCGGCTCTGAGGCAGTGACTGCCGTAGACACGAAGCCCGTGCCCCTGAACGAACCGCGCCCGAATTACACCGAAGAAGCACGCAAGAACAAAGTGCAAGGTGTCGTGCGAGCACGCGCCCTGATAGGCAGCGACGGTTTGATCAAGCAGGTGAGAATTATCAGAGGGCTTCCAGATGGCTTGAACGAAGAAGCCATTCGCGCCGCTATGCAGATACGATTCAAACCCGCCATGAAGAATGGTCAAGCTGTTTCGTACTGGACTTCGCTCGATGTCGAGTTCAACTTGAGGTAAATACTTTTTGTTGAGGGTCGCAGCTACGCCTGAGTTGCGACCCTCAACACGATCAATCCCGCGTCTTCTTAGGAACACAGTTCAAGCCGTTATCACGCATGTCTCCGTCGCTGAGAAATTCTTTCAGCGGTTTCGTGTTGGCTGGCCCAAGCACAGGCGCAAAAATCTCGACCGCAGCCTTAGCTTGCTGCAAGCACTCATCAATTGATAAAAGCACTCTGTGGTCGCGCGCCGTATCTTCAAAGGATATGGCGCAGCCGTTAATCTTCACTTTTCCGAAGCCGCTCAACTCGGCCCCGTCGCTGCAACGTTGAAATTTGTACGCTCCGGTGTTCGGGTCCAATATCAGGAAGTTGCCCGTTGAATCATCCTCAATCGTAATTTCGTGATCGAACTTAATTGGCGGCGGGCTTACAGGTTGGAGAATCGGCTTCGTTTGCCCCAGGACTGATATACCCGTCAATAAAACTACTAACACACACACTAACCCTAATCTTTGCATGATGCCTCCTAAAAATTTGTTCGTTCCTGGTAATGTTCTCAGTTCTCCGCTTCATGCAATAAGAGCAGTTAGCGCGGAATAAAATACAGGGATATGTTTTTCATTTTGGCAGAGTGTCTCGCAAAGCCTCGCGATTCGACTCTCGGTCAGGAGGGATTGAATAAGTCAGCGTCGCATGGGCGACCGGGTCTGTTTCGCCTGTCGAGTACATGGACACTTCGCCCACAGCGAGCCGCTTTCCAAGCTTGAGCAAACGGGCTTGCGCAACGACATCAGCAGGCGCTGGCTTGCGCAGGAAGTTGATGTTCAGGTTAGTAGTCACGGCGAGCGCGACTGGCCCTATCATCGCAAGCACAGCCAAATACATCGCTGTATCGGCAAGCCCCATCAGGGATGGACCCGATATGGTTCCGCCGGGCCGAAGGTGCCGGTCGTGATAAAGCATTCGCACTTCGACGAACCCATCTTCAACTCGCTCGACCGAAAATATTCTTTCCATTTCCGGGAAGTGCGAATATAGAAACGACTCCAGTTCCTGCGCAGTCATCTTAGGCATTGCTTCCATGTCTCCTCTTCGCGTTATTATAGAACCATACTGCCCGGTCGAAGGAGACAGCAATGCTCAAGCGTGGATGGGTGCTATGGGTTTTCGTCCTTTTCGCATGGACGCTGGTCGGTTTGTCATTCACGCTCAATTACTATTTCTTCGCGGGCCACTACGTAGCCATTTTCAAACAACAGCCGACGATTGTAGGCATGCTCGTCTGGGAACTGCCTTACTGGTTCTTGTGGGCCGCACTCGCCCCGTTGATTTTCAGAATCACACGGCGCTACCCGTTCGACCGCAGCCGATGGCTCCGCAACTCAATCATTCACATCGTCGCCTGTTTGCTGCTCTCGTTCGTCCACCGTGCCATCTATCTGGTTTTAGGTTGGCTGCTGCACGTCGCCGTCTACCAGCAATTCTCTTCAATTCCTGAACTCTACCAGTCCGACATCTTCTTTAATCTTCCGACAGGGTTCATGAGCTATGGCACGTTTATGCTGATCAGCAACGTCATTGATTATTACAGGCGTTATCAAAAAGAAGAACTGCGCGCGTCGCGCCTCAAGGCCGAACTCGCGCAGGCGCAACTCGAAGCGCTGAAGATGCAGCTTCATCCTCACTTTCTTTTCAACACGCTCAACTCTATATCCGCGCTCCTCGATGAAGACGTTGAAGCCGCAGACGAGATGCTCGCGCGGCTTGGAGATTTCCTGCGGCTCACGCTTGAAAACTCCGGCGCTCAACAGGTCACGCTTCAAGAGGAGTTGGAATTTCTTCGTTGCTATCTGGAGATCGAGCGCGTGCGCTTTCATGACCGGCTGACCGTAAGCATAGAGATCGAGCCTGAAACGCTCGATGCGCAGGTGCCTAATTTGATCCTGCAACCGATTGTAGAAAACGCCATACGTCACGGCATCGTAGCGCGCGCGGCGGCTGGGCGCATTGAAATCTGCTCCAGCCTGAGCAACGGCACGCTCCGCCTGCGGGTGAAAGACAACGGGCCGGGACTCAGTTCAACTCAAGACTCCGGCAGCAAGCTCAGAGGCGGGTTCGGCCTTGCAAATACTCGCGCGCGACTCGAACAGCTTTACGGCGCATCGCATCGCTTAGAGATGAGCGACGCAATCAAAGGCGGGGTCGAAGTGACTCTTGAAATCCCGTTTAAGAAAACAGGCGTCGCGCGCGCCGAACAGAAGGTGGCCATCAGATGACAGACGCCGGTAAAATACGCGCTCTCATAGTTGACGATGAGCCGCTCGCGCGACGCCGCATACGCCGCATGCTGGCGCACCACGCGGACGTTGAAATTATCGGAGACTCGGCCAACGGGCGCGACGCTATAACTGCGATTCGAGATCAAGCGCCTGACCTTGTCTTTCTCGACGTGCTAATGCCCGAGATGGACGGTTTCGCAGTGCTCCAAGCGCTTGATGCGGAGGCGATTCCGCTTGTGATCTTTGTAACAGCATACGATCAATATGCGCTGCGAGCTTTTGAAGTCTACGCGCTCGATTATCTCTTGAAACCGTTCGACCGGCAGCGATTCGACAAAGCATTGCAGCGGGCGAAATCTCGACTCGCGTACGAAAGAAGCGCGATCAATCAGCGCACGCTCGCTCTGCTTGAAGAACTCCGCGCGCAGACGAACCACGTCGAGCGAATGGTCATCAAGTCAGGTGGCCGCGCATTCTTTCTCAAGACTGATGAAATTGACTGGGTTGAGGCCGAAGGAAAATACGTGCGCCTTCATGTAGGCAAGGAGTCTTATCTTGTGCGAGAAGCGATAAGCGGCCTCGAAGCTCAACTCGACCCGAAAAAATTCCTGCGCATCCATCGTTCCACCATAGTCAACATTGATCGCGTTCGCGAGTTGCAGCCGTGGTTTCATAACGAGTATCGCGTCATCCTGCGCGACGGCACTGAATTAATGTTGAGCCGAAGTTGCCGCAAAAAACTCGGCGACCTTTTAGGAAACACTCTGTAGGCAGCCTGCAACTCGTTCCTCTCTACAAACAATTCACTCCCGCAAGCGATGCCTTCGTGGCAAACTGATTGTCCCGCCTGAATAATGAGCCTATATTCGCCGCACCGTTAACGATTGACGTATTTGAGATTTGGCCTGAATGAAAGCGCGGAGAGCTTTCGTGACGCCGCAGGCTATGAGGTATAGTGTTCGAGCATCACCGAACAAAAACCTAAGACGCTAAAAACAGGAGGCCAAATCATGAAACGTTATTGGTTGTGCATGTTTTCGATCATGTTTTGCTTGTCGGCAAGCACTTCGCTTGCCCAGGGCGATTTATCAAAAGTCGAAATCAAGTCCACTCAAGTGTCAGGCAACGTGTATATGCTTGAAGGATCGGGCGGCAATATCGGAGTCTCCGTAGGCTCTGACGGCATACTCATAGTTGACGATCAATTCGCGCCGCTCGCAGATAAGATACGCGCCGCGCTGAAAAAGCTGGGCGAAGGCAAACTCAAATACATCTTGAACACGCACTGGCACGGCGACCATACGGGCGGCAATAAAGAATTCGGGCCTGAAGCTCCGATCATCGCTCATGACAACGTGCGCAAGCGGCTTTCAGGAGAATTGAAACCGGCTACGGGCAACGCTCAACCGGCCCCGCCCGAAGCGCTCCCCGTAATCACGTTCGATCAATCGCTTTCTGTCTTTTTCAACGCGGAAGAGATCCGCGTGATGCACGTCCCGCATGGTCACACAGACGGCGACAGCGTGATCTTCTTCACGCGCTCGAACGTCATTCATATGGGCGATCAATTCTTCAACGGCATGTTCCCGTTCGTTGATCTGTCGAGCGGCGGCAACGTCGAAGGCTACGCGCGCAACGTCGAAGCGGTGATTGCAAAGGTGCCCGCAGGAGCGAAGATCATTCCCGGTCACGGGCCGCTTGCGACCATTGCTGACCTAAAGAAGTTTCATCAAATGCTCGTCGAAACGATTGGCATAGTTCGCGAGCAAATGAAAGCGGGAAAGAGTGTGGATCAGATCAAAGCCGAAAAGCCCCTGGAGAAATGGGCGGGCTGGGGCAATGGCTTCATGAAAACCGACAACTGGATACAGATCGTTTATCAAAGTCTCTCGAATAATTCGCGGCGCTGATTCATGACTTGCGCCACTGGTGAGCGCGCATGAAGATGCCGACCGCGAATGCATATAGCTTTTGTGCGGGACATGTTCCTGCACTGCAAAATTCGCGGAGGTCGTTCACCAATGGCTAAAAATCTATTCCGAAGAAAGTCGCTCGAAGTGTTGCTCGAAGAGATGGCGGGCGAGCATCGCCTGCGTCGCGTGCTCGGTCCTGTTCAACTCACAAGCCTCGGCGTGGGCGCGACCATCGGCACAGGCATATTCGTTCTCACAGGCGTAGCAGCAAACAGCAAAGCCGGTCCCGCGCTCATGCTTTCGTTCGTCGTCGCGGGCATTGCGTGCATCTTCGCCGCGCTCTGCTATGCCGAGTTTGCTTCGATGGTTCCGGTCGCGGGTTCCGCTTACACATATGCTTATGCGACGCTGGGCGAGTTGTTCGCCTGGATAATCGGCTGGGACCTGGTGCTCGAATATGCCGTCAGCGCCTCGACCGTAGCAGTCGGCGCGTCAAAATATTTTCAAGACCTAATCGGCATATTCGGTATCAAGATTCCTGCCACCGTCGCCTGCGCGCCGTTTGATTACGACCCTGCTTTAGGGAAACTTGTATCAACCGGAACGGTGCTTGACCTGCCAGCAATCATCATCACAATGCTTGTCACAGTCGTTCTTGTCGTAGGCATAAAAGAAAGCGCGAGCTTCAATGCTACGATGGTGATCATAAAAGTATTGATCGTATTGTTTGTAATCGTAGTCGGCGCGTTTTATGTGAACCCGAAGAACTGGCAACCATTCGCGCCATTCGGATTCGCAGGCGTAAGCTTCTTTGGCAAATCAATTTTCGGCGGCGCTGACGCAGGAGGCCAACCGCTCGGCATGCTCGCCGGAGCCGCGATAATCTTCTTTTCCTACATCGGCTTTGATTCAGTATCAACTCACTCGGAAGAAGCGCGCAATCCACAGCGCGATGTTCCTCTAAGCATCATCACCGGGCTGATTATCTGCACAGTTCTATACATAGGCGTGACGGCGGTGCTGACCGGCATGGTTCCTTACGATAAACTCGATATCGATGCTCCGGTGTCGAATGCGTTCCGCCAGTACGGTCTCACCTGGGCGCAGTTCTTAGTTTCATTCGGCGCGCTCGCCGGTATTACTTCTGTCGTGCTCGTATCAATACTGAGCCAATCGCGAGTGCTGCTGGCGATGGCGCGCGACGGATTATTGCCGCAGGGGTTTTTCGGTGCGGTGCATGAAAAATTCAAGACGCCGTGGAAATCTACGATACTCACGGGAGCCTTTGTCAGCGTTTTAACAGCCTTTCTTCCCCTCAGAATTCTCGCCGACCTTGTGAGCATCGGCACGCTGCTGGCATTCGTTATAGTCTGCGCGGCAGTGTTAATAATGCGACGCACGCACCCGAATGCTGAACGCCCGTTTCGTGCGCCTATGGTCCCGCTCGTTCCGATTCTCGGCATAGCCACCTGTTTGTTGTTGATGTTCTCGCTGCCTGCCGAGAACTGGCTGCGGTTGGGCGTCTGGCTATTGATTGGATTTGCAATCTATTTCGGCTACGGGCGGCGACACAGCCGACTGGAGAGCCATCTTGAATACGAGATAAGCAAGCACGGCGTAACACCCGCAGTCTCACCTGTCGGCAAAGACCGATGAGTGATAGTCAAATCGTTACGTAAACCTCGCGCTTGAGCTATGATAATATTCGTTTGAATCAAGAGTCATAGTTCAGCCGAGGTTTACGTTGCCGCAAAGAAATTATCGCGATCCGCTTCACAACATCATTTCACTGGACGAGTCTTTGCCTGACGACCGGCTCATAGTCGAGCTTATAGACTCAATAGAGTTTCAACGCCTGCGCCGCATCAAACAACTCGGCATTGCTATGTTCACCTATCAGGGCGCGGAGCATAGCCGGTTCACTCACTCCATCGGCGTGATGCACTTGATGACGCGCGCGCTCAATCTGCTCGGCACTCATCACCCGATCAGCGAAGAGGCTCGCGTGGTCGGTCGTGCGGGCGCGCTGCTTCACGATCTGGGGCACGGCCCGTTCTCGCATGTCATGGAAAAAGTGTTTCGCTTTCACCACGAAGATTGGACTCGACGCATAGTTCTCGATGAAGGCACTGAGGTCAATCGCTCGCTGCGAAGTTTCGACCCTGAGCTTCCAGAAAAGCTCGCCTCCCTATATAAACACGACTACTCACCTGCCTTCGTTTCGCAGCTTGTTTCATCGCAACTGGATTGCGACCGCATGGATTACCTGCTGCGCGACAGCCTGATGACGGGCGCGAAGTATGGCATCTACGACATGGAATGGGTGCTGCACGCGCTCAAGATTGACGAGCATTCAGACCGCGTGTACGTAGAAGCGAAAGGGCTTTACGCAGTCGAAGAATATCTTCAAGCGCGTTACTACATGTTCCGGCAGGTCTACTTTCATCGTACGCTGAGGTCTGCCGAAGCTGTTTTAGTATCCGCCTTGATGCGCGCGCGCGAATTGATGGAGCGCGACGAACTGGGATTTCGCATGCGCGGTTCTGTCTTCGAGAAGATGCTGATTGGAGAAGCCGTGAGCACGAGCGAATACCTTCAGCTTGATGACACGGATTTGACCTTCCATTTGAAGCAATGGTCGCGCGACCGTGATGCGACGCTGGCGGATTTGGCTTCGCGCTTCATACATCGAAAGCTGTTCAAGGCCATAGACATCGAATTCGCCGCCGATGACGCGATCCGGTTCTGGGAACGCGCGGAGGAAGTAGTTCGCCGCGCGGGTTTCGATCCTGCATATTATCTGATAATGGACCGCGCGGCTGACGTGCCTTACTATGGCTATTACTCTCCCGTCGGGGTTGATCCGAAGAGTCTCATCTATATGGAGACGGGTGGGCCTCAATCTACGATACGTGAAATCAGCGAAGTGTCGGAAGTCGTCAGGGGTATGCGGGGCTATCGCATTGATAGAGTGTGTTTCCCCACCGAAGTGAATGATGAAATGTCACAACTCGCCAGCGATCACATAAGCGAATCTAAAAACAATAGCGCGCGTTGATAAGCGGTCGTTTTTAAACGACTCTATTTTATACGGAAGCTTGAGCGCCCGGTTCGATTTCGCTCGTTTGTCATCTCGAAGAGTGACACGAGCGAATATACACTAAAAAATAAACGAGTCAATTCCCCGCGCAGGTAATCCGCTCGAAAAACTGGTGTGGCGCTCACTTGTTGATTGGAGCGTAAGCTTGCTGGAATCTGGAAAGCGTATCGCTGAAGCGCTCCGCTTCCGAATGAGTAACCTTGAACTTCTCAGACTTATCCTGAAACCTGACGGTCATATCATCCTTTGCTATGCGCACGCCAACGGCCACCAGATTAGAGGAGTAAGTGTGCTCGGTCCCATCATAGCGAACGCCCGTTGAATTGATCGTCAATGAGCCGCTGCACGACCCGCCCATTAAGCCGCCGTGAAGATGCTTGACTCGGATCGTTATTGGAACCGGCTCGGCAGCTTTTTCGCGCTGCTTCCTCTCAATTCTTTCTATCCTGTCGTCGAGCGTGGCAATCGAGTAGAGTGTGCTGCCACCCAGTTGCCGCGCCGATTTATATTGTTCAAGCGCCGTAGCCGTATCGCCGCGCTCCCTCGCTATGTCGCCCAGCGCAGCGACAGCAGAGCGATAGGTATCGTCGTTAGACGGCTGAATTTTTCGAAAGTAAGACGCCGCCTTCTCGTACTGGCCAAGCTTCATGTAAGAGTGAGCCAAAGCCGATATGACATCAGTTGTTGCCTTCCCGTTTGCTATAGCGGACTCAAGGTCTGGGATTGCGTCACTGTACTCACCGTGCTGATATTTCGCTAACCCTTCAATGCGGCGATTATTTGGGTCTATCGCTTTCGTGGTCTCTGTCGTGCGAGCTGATATTAACTCGCGCTGACGTGCGCGCATTTGTTTATCTTCAGGGAAAAGTAGCGTCGCTTTGTCTAGCTGATTGATCGCTGAATCGAAGTCGCCGCGATTGTAGGAATCTTCTATGCGCTCTACAAGTTTATCTCTGATCTGATTGCGAACCGCGCGCGCCTGAGGGTTCTGACGATCAATGGCAAGCGCTTCTCTGGAATAGTAATAAGCACTTGCTCGGTTCGGCTCAATTAGCCTGCCCGCCTGCAAAGCTTCTTCGGCTTTACGCACAAGGTTTTGAATTTCACCTTTGCGCGACGCCAATTGATTTTCAAGTTTGGCTAATGCGCCTCGCGCATCTCTATCGTCGGGATAGCGTTCAACCAGAAAACTATAAATCTCCTGGGCCTTCCCCAGTTCGCCATTCGTACTGGCTTCCTGCGCGGCCTGGTGCTCTATCTTACGAATTCGCTCGCGCATATCGCTAGCAAACGCATTGCTGGCGTCTCGTTCAAGAATCAGGTCTGCGAAATAGAGCGCAGTCAGATCGTATCCCAACCCATAGTTGCCGCGATCAAACGCCTCCTGCGACAGCGTTTGATATTTCTTGATCTGCTCCTCCGGCGGCAAGTCGGAAAACTCTGCAACGGGCAATAGCTTGAGCTTGAATTCAAGTGGCGATGTAGATTCCGATATTGTGACTTGCTGAACTATAGGCTCGAAGTTCTCTTTGGTTATGGTCAGCGTGTAAGTCCCCATAGCCAACTGTTCGAGCTTGACGGGCGATTGCCCATAGTCTTTCGAGTCTATCCTTATTTCAGCGCCCGATGGAACGGTTAATATGATAAGTTGATCAACTGTGGAAGGCTTCTTCGTTAACAGGTATACGGCGGCCATAGTCAAGATGGTCACTTTCCAGCACAGTGGGATCCGAAGCTTGGAATTCACGTGACTTGAAGTCGCGGCC
>JADMIO010604075.1_pt1 | contig 33579 bp, 35 predicted proteins | sample 8958161 | NCBI WGS metagenome assembly JADMIO01 (sample SAMN16585339, study PRJNA669376) | soil metagenome | isolation source: Crop rotation soil | place: USA: Cullars Rotation, Alabama | collected 2011 | reverse complement strand
GCCGCGACTTCAAGTCACGTGAATTCCAAGCTTCGGATCCCACTGTGCTGGAAAGGACATCACGAAGGCGAACATCGCGTGCAGCCCCGGCGGCGATCGACTGCGGTGCAAGAAGATCGAGATGTCGCGCGCGTGCCACATCGACGGCGCGCTCGTGGACTGTCGATCGTTCTAGGGCGTCCAGGTCGCGACGGTCGTCTCGAAGCTCCCGCCGACGCCCATCACCTTGCCTTCGACGCCCGCGACGACGGACGCGGAGACCTTGGCTGCGCCATTCGTCACGGCGAGCGTCGGCGCGAGCGCGAGGTACGGTCCGGCCGCGCCGCCGATCGCGGCCTTGACCGCGATGCGCGGCAGCGCGCACGAGATCGTGATCGACTCGTCGAACGTGACGTCCGGATCCGCGGATGCGGTCGCCGACGCCTGCGCGGGCCATCGCCCCTCGCTGACCCATTCAGAAGGCAGCGAGACCGAGGGCTGGATGTAGACCGATCCGCCGAGCGACGCGTCGGCGGAGATCTTCACGGTGCCGCCGATCGATCCGGCGCCGTTCGCGCTGCACGTGACGAACGCGGTGCCGGTGAGAGCGACCGGTACGGGAACGACGCCGATCGGGATCGTGACCACCCACGGCGGCGACGTGAGCTCCTGCGAGTGTACGAGCTCCTTTCCACCGTTGATGGTGCCCTTGAAGGTGATGGTCGAGCGCCACGACAGCGACGCGCGGAAGCCGATCTCGAGGCCGTGGTCTTCGGTCCAGTCGACGAGCACCTCCGGCTGCACGTCGGAGCGCTCGATCGAATGAGAGAAGGTGAGCCCCGGCGCGACATAGGTCGAGTGCGCCAGCCCGGCGCCGAAGCCGAAGCTGAATCCACCGGGCGTGAGCCAGCTCACGGTCTGCGGCGTGAGCGACTGCGGTTGCACGCCGATGTCGCGATGCGGGTCGATGAAGATGCGGACGACGTCGTCTTCGGAGATCGTCTCCATCTCCTTCAGCGTGAGCGGCTCGCCGTCGATGACGTACGTGTCGTCGGTGGACGTCACGGACATCGCGCGCGCGTACACGCCGAGCTCCGCGCGGCGCGATACGGGGTGGATGAGGATCGCCTTGCCGCGGAGCGACTCCTCGTCGAACGGAAACTCCGCCGAGCCGATCCGCTTCTTCAGCACGATCTTGTCGGGCGTCGCGGAGACGACGAAGCGATCTCCGTTCGCGACGGTGAAGGCCGAGTCGCCGCTCTGCGCGCGCTCCTCCTCCGCATCGCCGCACGCGACAACCGAGAGCATGACCACGATCGGAACGATCCTACGAGCCAACATCGCGCGCAGACCATCGCAGGACGTGTGCCGATGAAGGATCACCCCGAAAATCACGGTGGATGCGGGATGAGGAGGGATGAGGAGGGTTCGCACGGATCCACCCTAGAATGGGCGCATGCGACGGCTCCTCCTCCTCTTCGCGCTCGCGGGTTGCGGCGCCGAGATCCACACCGGGCAGCCGCCTACCGTGACGGCGTACGCGGAGGACGCGGACGCCGCATGGAGCGAGATGCAGCGGGTGCTCGTCGGACGATGGCGGGCGGAGACGCCCGAGAAGCGCGTCATCGAGGTCAGCTATCGCGTCGTGTCGAAGGGCTCGGCGCTCGTGGAGACGTTCACGAGCGCGAGCGGGAAGGAGACGATGACGGTCTACCACCGCGACGGCCGCGCGCTGATGCTGACGCACTACTGCGCGCAGGGAAACCAGGCGCGCTTGAAGGCCACGGTCGCATCGCGCGATCGAATCGACTTCGCCTATCTCGACGCGACGAACCTCGCCAGCGATCAGGACGTGATGCGTCGCCTGTCGTTCGTGTTCAAGGACGACGGCTTCGATCAGGAGAGCGTCTATCGCGATCCGAAAGGAAGCGAATCGTCGACGACGCTGCACTTCCATCGCGTCGTGGACGAGCGGTGAAGGCCGTCGCCGCGGTCATCGTCGTGCTGGCCGTGGGCTTCGCGCGCCCCGCGCTCGCGTGCTCGCGATATGCGCCGGTGCCGTCGCTCGCGGAGCCGGCATTCGAAGCACCGCTCGCGGTGACGTCGACGGCAATCGAGATGGCGTGCGCCGACGTCGACGCGCGCGCGCGTTGCACGATCGACGTGCGTGTTCGCGTCGTGAACGGAGGGACGAGCGCGGTCACGTCGACGGGCGTCGTTCACTCCGGCCATCTCAGTGCGCTCTTCGCCGACGGTGTCGCGCTCGCACGATCGCCCGCGCCGCCGCCGCGCGACGACGAGATCCGCCTCCGCGAGGGATGGTCGCTGCCGATCGTGCTCGCGCCCGGCGAGTCGCGCACGATCGCGCTCCACGCGGAGAGAACGCTCGACGTCTTCTATCCGACATACGATCCGAGCTGCGCGCGTGAGGGCATTCGCAGTCGCCATCCGCTTGCCGCACGCGGCGATTCCGGCGGAACGGTGGAGCTCGCGTACCTCGTCGTCGGGGAAGATTCGCCTGTGGACGTCCACGCCACGTCGCCACCGTCGTGGAAAGCCGACATCGTGATGTCGGCATCCGACATCCTCGCGGGAGGCCTCGTACCGGATCGCGCGCACTTCCAGGGACGGCGCGGTGTCATCTTCGTCGGCATGACGGCGCCGCGCTCGATCCTCTGGAACGGCGGCGCTTTTGCCGGCGCGGGCTGGTCGTTCTCTCCCGACTCCGGCGCACGGCTGCGCGTCGGCTACGAGATCGCGGCTCCGGTGTGGCTCCTCCACTCCGTCGCGATGGAGAGCGATCTGTCGCGCACGCTCGCGGTCGTACCTGCGATCGAATCGATCACCCACGGCAGGGCCGTGCTCGGCGTCGGCGCGGGCCTTCCGATCGTCGTACGGCCGCACGCGCATGCAGGCGCAAGGCTGCAGATCAGCGCGGGTTACGAATGGCTGACCCTGCGCGGCGTGCTCGATCTCTATGGCAACGGACCCGAGGCGTCGGTGTTCGGCGAGGCTTCCTTTTGATGTAATCCGTTCGTGGACATGCGACGCGTCACGAGCGAAGCTAGATCCTAGCGTCATGCACATTCGCTTCGAAGGCGCGCTCGATGCGCTGTCGGTCCGGGATGTCCGGCCGAAGATCGAGAAGGTCGTCGCGGAAGGACCGCAGTCGGTCACCGTGGACCTCGGCGCCGTCACGATCCTCGACAGCTCCGGCGTCGGGGTCATCATGTCGCTCTTCCGTCGCGTGACCGAGAACGGCGGCGTCGTGCGCGTGGTCGGTGTGAAGGATCAGCCGCGCGTCGTGCTGCGCGTCCTCCAGCTGGATTCCGTCTTCGGCTGTTAGCGATGAGCGAGATCACCCTGATCGAGTACGGCGCGCGGGTCGCGCCGCTGCGGACGACCATGCGCCTCGCGCGACCGTCGCTTCCGCGCATCGCGCCGATGGATCCGCGTCTCGCCGAGCCGGACTCGGCGCGCGCGGGCGGCTTCCGGCTGCTGCGCGACAACGTGCTCGCGAAGGGGCTGCCGCGCGTGCTCGCGATCACGAGCGCGCTCCCGCACGAAGGCAAGACGACGTGCGCCGCGAATCTCGCGCTCGCGATCGCGGAGCAGGTGACGCGACGGATCGTCCTCTTCGACGCGAACTTCTTCGCGCCTTCACTCGCGACGATTTTCGGCGTGGCAGATCACGCACGACTGGTGTCGCTCGCGCCGCGTCTCGATCTCGCGACCGTCGCACGTGGTGAGCGCCTCGATCGCGGACGGATGATCGACCTCCTCAACACGCTCTTTCGCACGGGCTACGACCATGTCGTCGTCGACGCACCTTGCGTCGATCCGATCGTCGCGCAACTCCTCGACGTCGCAGACGGCGTTCTCTTCACCACACGCGCAGGAAAGTCGACGAGACGCACACTCCGCAGCGCAATGGAACGCATCGCGCCTTCGAAGCATCTCGGCGTCGCGCTCTGCTGAATCCGAGTATTCTCGTCGACGATGGACATCGACGAGCAGCGGAAGGTCTGCGAGCTGATCGAGGCGGTGATCTCGGCCGACGGCGTGATTGCCGAGGCCGAGCGCGATTACCTCCGCAAGATCGTCGCTCGCTTCGGCCTTCCCCAGCGTGAGATGGGGCCGGCGTCCGGCAGCGACTTCGGCCGCACGACGAACACGCTCCGCACGCTTCCGCCCGACGTCCGCACGCGCGTGATGGCGCTCCTGGTCGAGGCCGCCGTCGTCGACGGCAAGGTCGATCCGCAGGAGCGTGCGCTCCTCCTTGCGTCCGCGGCGACACTCGGCATCGAGGCGACCGCGCTCGAGGAGCGCATCGCGTGGCGACTTCGCGCGAACGCTAGCCGACCGCCCGATTCGCCGTGACGACGCGCTCGTCGAGCGCCGCGACGAGATCGCGGATGCTCACGGGCTTCACGAAGTGGCAGTCGAACCCGGCTTCCGTGGCGCGGATCCGATCGCTGCGCTGGCCGTAGCCCGTCGCCGCGATGAGCGTCGGCCCCGTGCCGTGCTCGGCGCGGAGCGCACGCGCGAGATCGTAGCCGTCGAGATCCGGCAGACCGACGTCGAGCACCGCAGCGTGCGGCAGGAACGTGCGCCATTTCTCGATCGCGGCAGGCCCGTCGTGCGCGATGACGATCTCGAAGCCTGCCTGTTCGAGCGCCTCGCCGAGGAGCTCCGCGATGTCGATGTTGTCGTCGACGACGAGCACGCGCACGCCCTTCCGTGACGCCGGTGCGTGCGGCGCCGGCTCCGAGGGCGGCACTTCGACCGCGATCGTGGTGGGCAGATCGACGGTGAAGGTCGTGCCGAGCGCGACGCCGCGGCTTGCGACCGAAATCGTCCCGCCGTGCTGCTCGACGAGGTTCTTCACGATCGCGAGGCCGAGACCGAGGCCGCCGCGCATCGCGTCGTGCGCGCGATCGACCTGCACGAACGGCTCGAAGATCCGCGCGAGCTGATCGCGCTCGATCCCGCGGCCGTTGTCGTGGACGGCGACGCGCACGCGGCCGTTCGAGCGATCGACGGTGACCTGGATGCGTCCGCCGGGCGGCGTGAACTTCGCCGCGTTCGTGAGGAGGTTGCCGAAGACCTGCGCGAGCCGCACGGCGTCGGCTTCGACGGCGATCCCGGCTGCGCTCGCGACGTCGAGCGTGTGCTGGTAGCGCGCGACGAGCGGCTGCGCGATCTCGACGGCACGCTCGAGCACGGACTCGAGCGCGAGGCGCTCGCGCCGGAGCTCGATGTGGCCGCGCGTGACGCGCGAGATGTCGAGCAGGTCGTCGACGAGACGCGCGAGGTGGCGCGTGTGTCGCTCGATGACGTCCTGCTCGCGCGCCGATTCGGGATGACGCGCGAGGAGCTCGACGGCCGTGAGGATCGGCGCGAGCGGGTTCCGGAGCTCGTGGCCGAGCATCGCGAGGAACTCGTCCTTGCGGTTCGCGTTCTCGAGCACCCGCGCCGTTTCGAGCGTCGTTCCGACGAGGTTCGCGGCGCTCCGCACGAGGACGCGATCGGTCTCGAGATCGAGCGGCGTCGTGCGACCGGCGACGAGGCGTCCCCGCTCCGTCCCGATCGGCAGCTCGGCGTCGAGGCACCACAGCTCTCCCGCTCCCGAGACGGTGACGACGCGGATGCCGTCGGCGCCGACGCCGAGCGCCCTCTTCAGCTCGGCGAGGTCGCCGTCGGCGACGATGTTTCCGCGGACGAGCGCGCGGTCCTTTGCCGGAAGCGAGACGAAGACGAGGTCGCAGCTGAGCGCCGTCGGCAGCGCGTCGACGACGATGTCGAGAGCTTCGTCGGGCGTGCGGCCGATGCACATCGAGGGGAGCGCGTTCAGCGCCGCCAGATCCCGGATGCACCGGTGCAGTCGCCCGACGTCGTCACCCATGCATCAGTGCACGGACTTTCGCCCGCGGATATCGCGCAGCATCTCGTCAGCCGGAGTGTAGAACGGATTCTCGTGGAGCACGCCGTTCATCACGGTGAGCGGGTGCGCACGGAGGAGATCCATCATCATGGAGCCGCTCAGGCGCCGGACGTCGTACACGCACACCGTCGGCGTCTTCCCGCGGTTCAGCACTTCGTTGACGCTCGCTTCGTATTCGACGAGCTGCTCGATGCCGGGCGGCTCCGAGAAGATCCATCCCATCTGTCCGACGAGGCGCATCGGCGGACGACCCGTCGCCGCGTGCTCGCGAATGAGCTCGTCGAGCGAGCTCATCATCCGATCCTGATCGAAGCGACCGCCTTTGAGGTGCGCTTCGTTCCACGTCGTGACCTCGAGCATCTCGGGCGAGGGCGCGTGCGGGCGGAGCCGCGCGTCGTGATGCGCCTGCTTGTTCGGGTCGACGATGTAGACGCCTTTCTCTCCGCGCTTCATCCCTTCGATGAAGAACGGCTCGATGACGTCCCGCTCTTCTTCGGGACCCTGCACGAAGGCGCATGCATGGAAGTGATCGCGGAGCTGGGCGTGAGCGAGGGCTGCGGCGAGGGACATTCGGACATTGTTTTCACGTGCTCGCGACCTCTGCAAGGCCCCCGGAACATTTGGGCAAAGTGCCGCACATGAAGCCGGCGTTCAGAGCTTTTCGACCACGATCTGCGGCATCCTTCCGATGCGCGAACGCTGCGGGAAGGTGCCGACCTTCACGCGCTTCACTTCGCTCGCCGTCGCGTAGTCGATCGCCGCGACGGTACCGTCGCCGCTGAGCGACACGAAGCATCGCTTTCCGTCCGGGCTCGTGGTCGCCCAGTACGGGACGTTGCCCGTCTCGATCGTCTTCTCCACCGTCATCGACGACGTCGACACGATCGAGATCGTGTTGTCGATCGTCCCGCAGTCGCAGAGCCGCGCGCCGTCGCCCGACATCGCGAGCCCGTGGTGCGCCGAGTCGTGCGGGTAGTCGTCGCGCGACGGGTACGTCTTCTTCGCGAAGTCGCTGAGCGGCTCGTCGAGCGTGCGACCGATCTTTCCCTTCACGAGGTCGTACTCGACGACGCCGTTCAGATACGAGAGCTGCACGTACGCTTTCTTCTCGTCGGGCGTGATGACGGTCGGGCGCACGCCTTCCGGGAATTCGTAGGTGCGCACGACCTTCAGCGTCGCGGCGTCGACGACGGTGATCACGCGATCGCCCTTGAACGCGTCGAGCGACGGCGGGAGCGTCATGTCGCCGATGCTCCCGTTGTAGATGTGCTTCCCGTCGTCGGAGAAATCGTTCTGGTGAGGCGACGTGCCGGACGCGAACGTGCCGACGATCTTTCCGGTCTTCGGATCGAAGACGTCGACCAGGTCCTCCGTCGTCGCGGAGACGACGAGCATCTTGCCGTCCTTCGAGAGCGTCGCGTGATCGGCTTTGTATCCGTCGACGCGCGTGTGCCAGAGCATCGGGTGCCCCGCCTTCGTGAGATCGAACGCGGCGACGTCGCCGATGTTCGATCGCGACACGTAGAGCGTGCCGCCGTCGGGCGAGAGGAGCACGTCGTCGACGAAGCGATCGCCCTCGTGCGGCTCGAAGTGTTTCACGATCTGATTTCGCTTCACGAGCGAGTAGGCGATCGAGCGGATGGGGTCGTCGTCGATCTCGGCGAGCCGCGCCGCGCGATCCGGCAGCACGTCGATCGTGCCGAGCACGTCGAGGCTGTTCGCGTCGATGACGGAGACGGTGCCCGCCACGCTGTTGCCGACGAGCAGCACGTCACGCGCACCCGGCGCCGGATCGCTCTTCTTCGCTTGCTCGCCCGGCGGGGCATCGTCCTTCTTCTTCGCGGGGTCGCTCGTCCCCATCGGGTAGAGCGGCTCCGTGGAAGCTTCGTCCTGCTTCGTCGCGCACGCGACGAGCGTTGCGAGGAACAGCACGTGGGTGAGCTTGGTAACCATGTTACCCGGTACAGCAAGAACGTGGCCCGTCGGAAATGTCGTATTTTCGGGTGACACGAGGGGCTCCCCGCCGATCCGTGGATAACCAGGTTGGTGCCGCGTTGGCGCTCGACGTGACGCGGGCTGCTGGCGCAAACGTCACCCGTTCGGAGGGTCGAAACACGCCTCGGGTCGCCGAGGAGGCGCGTGGCGCGCGGCACGCGCGGTGAAGAAGGAGCACGCGCGCGGCGCAATCGAGCGAGCGCGCACAACACGGAGAAAAATCATCATGCGTTCCTCTCTCGGTCTCGTCGTCCTCTTGGCGTCGCTCTCGGCCTGCGCGGCGGCAACGGAGCCCGAAACCGCGACCGACAAGACCGAGTCGTCGCTCTACGTCGTGAAGGACCCGTCGTGGTACCCCGTCCTCAAGCCGTACGTTCCGCCGCCGATCGTCTTCCAGTCGATCTCGGGCTACGCGGGGTTCCCGACCACGTCCGGTCACTCGAACGGTCCGTACCAGTCCACGTTCGCGAGGCCGTCGTACGTCTCGACGAACGCGTCCGGCACGACGTGGGTCGTCGACGAGGACACGAACGATCCGAACCTCGGCTACGTGCGCATGATCAGCGATACGCGCGGCGGCGTCGTGGGACCGCACGTGTGGACGATCTCGTCGCTCTACGACATCGGGTTCGGCCCGTGGAACCTCGGCGGCATGGTCGCGCTCTCGAGCGGCACCGAAGCGTATTTCTCGGACGTCTGGTACCACGCGATCATCAAGGTCACGATCGGTCAGCCTCGCCAGCAGATCGCGGGCGGTTACACGTCGTATCCGTATTACTACGCGGGCGGGTTCGCCGACGGCAATGGAACGAACGCGCGCTTCAACTCGCCGCGCGGCATGACGCGCGACGCGTCCGACAACGTCTACATCGCAGACTTCGGCAACCACGCCGTCCGCAAGATGACGCCGCAGGGTGACGTCTCGACGGTTGCAGCGTCGGCGTCGTTCTCGCCGGAGCATCTCGCGATCGCGCCCGACGGACGGACCATCTACGCGATCTCGGGCCAGGCCGTGTACCGCGTCACGCAGAGCTCGGTCGTGCTCGTCGCGGGTGCGCCTTCGACCGCCGGCTTCGCGAACGGCGCAGGCGCGTCGGCGCTCTTCCACGATCCGAAGGGCATCGCGGTCGATCCGTCCGGCGACATCTACGTCGCCGACAGCGGCAACCACTGCATCCGCAAGATCACCGCGTCGACGCTGACCGTCGCGAACATCGGCTCGCTGCCGCCGTTCAATGCGACCCGCGGCATGTGGGACACCTACGGTCCCGACGAGAGCCAGGTCGACGCGCCCTACGGTCTCTCGTTCTGGAACGACCGCCTCGTGTTCACCGATACGGGCCGCCTCACGGTCCGCACCATGAACCCGACCGCGCCGCAGCCCTGAGGGAAGCACGCCGCATGGGGCGGCGTATGCGGAGGGGATGCGCCGAATCGCCCTTCTCCTCTTCTCCGCCGCCATGTTGCTCGCCTGCAAGAAGTCCGTTCCCGATGCGTGGAAGGAGTTCGACTTCCCGATGGACGGCGTGAAGGAGACGCAGTTCGGCACGAACGACCAGCGGCTCACGCTCCAGTACGACGACAAGGCCAGCGCGATCGCTCCGCTGAAGGCGATGGACCTCGCGCAGAAGTTCGGCGCGAAGATCGAGGCGCGCGGCTGGGCCCACGCGTGCAAGGGCGAGTACCGCTACCTCGACGGCGATCGCATCTTCATCGACGGCTACACGAAGGACGGCCAGAAGATGGCGCTCGTCGAGAAGTTCGGCTCGAAGCCCGACTCGAAGCTCGAGGTCGTCGTCACGAAGAAGTACGACACCGACATGCCGTACGGCGGTCCGATCAAGACGAACTGCAAGTAGCGCGGCGTCGCATCATCGCGATCGCGACGAGCACGACGAGCCACGATGCGTTCGGCGCCCCGCCGGACGTCGAGCATCCGCCGTTCGACGCGGGCTGATCCGCCGACGCAGTGGGCTCTTCGCTCGATGCGCTCGGATCCTTGGGCTGCTCTTGGTCGTGCGAAGGCGAAGAGGGTTTGTCGGGATCGCCGTCGTCCTTCGGGGGCGGTGCAGGCGGCGTCGCGGGCAGATATGTCGCGATGAACGCGGCCTCCGCGTCGACGCGCTGGTAGTACTCGGTGCCGGTGCAGTCCGTCGCCGCGTTCGAATAGGAGTCGAGGCCGATGATCGTCTCGACGCCACCGATCTCGAGCAGCGCCGGGCCGCCGGAGTCGCCTCCGCAGGCGGTCGCGCCTTTCTTGCCGACGCGTACGAAGCCTGCGTCGACCGCGCTGATCGTCGTCGTGAGCTGTCGCTTGATGCCGAAGCCGTCGTTCGTGACGTTGCCCGCGACGTTCGCGCCGTAACCGATGAGCCGCACGGTCTTGCCGACGTCGCCGGCGCCGAGCGGCGCGCTCGCGATCGGAAGCGGTGTGACAGCGACCGGCGACTTGAGGACCAGCGCGGCGATGTCGTGCGCGTCGCCGTCGTACTGCGGGTGAGGGTGGACGTCCGAAGGATCGATGGTGATCCAGTCGGCGGTCTTCGCCTTCGAGAAATCGTTCCCTTGATAGATCCGGAACGTCGCACCGGTGAGCGGCCCGCCGTTCTCGGTGAGCACGCAGTGCGCTGCGGTGAGGAGCACCGTGGTCGACACGAACACGGCGGTGCATTCACCGCCGTCGTTGCCGGTCGCCTGGAACACGACGACGGCGGGATCGCCGGTGTCCGTCGTGCCGCCGACGAGCCTCGCGCCCGTCACGGCGACGTTCTCGTTCCGCACATCGCCGCATGCGAGCGCGAACATCGCCGCGCTGCCGATCACGATCGATCGGATCATCGTGCACCTCATGAGAGAGAGGCTGGTGCAACGCGCGTTCCGCGCGCTACGGGTCGGAGGGCGGCGGTGCGATCACCGCGGAGGCGTCGCCGAGCGAGATGCGCAGCGCCTTCCCGAAGGACTTTCCCGCGAGGACGGCGGTCGTCGGCTCCGGCGAGAGGACGACCTCGTTCTTCAGCCATTGCTTGCCGCGACGGAAGCCGAGCACGCACACGCCGTTCGTCTTCGCCGGGCCGTCGAGTGATTCGAAGCCGAGCTGGCCCGTCTGCCTGCATGCGTACGCCGGGCCCCACGCGTTCGGATCGAAGCGGATCTTCGTCAGCGACTTGAGCTCGACGGCGAGACCGCAGCCTTCGCGTTGATCGTCGTTCAGCGATCCAGGATCGGCGTTCTTCGGGACGGGCGGGCACACGTACTCCGTCGTGCGGACCATGAGCGCCGGGCCGACGGGGGTCCACACGCCGTGCGGCGCGGGCGCGAGCTTCTCGTGCGCCTCGTTCGCCTTCGCGAGATAACCGCGGACGATCGTGCGGGCGCGCTCTCGGCGCGTCTTCCACTCGTCCATGTGCTTCGTGCTCTTCGCGATCACGCTGCCGACGCGGATCTTGTCGCACGCCTTCGAGAGATCGTCGCGCAGCGCGAAGGCGCTTCGCGGGTCCTTCGCGTTCCATTCGGCGGCCTTCTCCGCCTCGTCGAGCGCGCGATCCGCTTCGGGAAGGAGCACGCGCGAAGCGTCCGCGCTCGCTGCTCCGCGGCAATCGACGGCGATGGGCTTGTCGGCGTGGAACGGGATCTTCGCGTCGCCGGGCAGATCGAGCGTGCCGACGACGATGCCGTGCACGTACGGGTACGCGTGATCCTGATCGCGATCGTGCAGCGTCCACTTCACGTGCTTCTGCCGGAACGACGCGTCGGCGCGCAGATGGAACGTCTTCTCTCCGAGCGGGCCTTCGACGCGCGACGGCGTCGCTTCGTCGGATGCGATCTCGAGCATCAGATCGCGTCCGTTCGCGCGATCCCATTTCGAGGATGGCAGGGGAGCAGGTTCCACGATCCCGATGCGGCAGATGACCACGGCATCGTCGAGCGTCGCGAGCGGCGCGTCGGTCATCTTGTCGTACGTGAGCTTGTAGGCGTTCTGTACGTCGATCGCGCGCTCGTCGAAGTCGAGGTACGCCTTCGTGTCGTCGGGGCCTTCGTCGACCGCGACGACGCTCGCTTCGATCGCGGCGTCGGCCGTCTCGACGACGCGCGGTGGAGGAGGAGGCGGCGGCGTGACAGCGCGATCGCGGCACGCGGCGAGCGCGACCGCCAGCGCGAGGAGCCCGGAACGGCGTACGCAACTCACGGCTGCATGGAAGCACAAGAGGATGGTAAGAGGCGGCACGATGCAGGGTCGTGTCGAAGTGAAGGTCTCGTACGGCGCGCGAGTGGGGTGCTCGCTGGCGATCGGAATCGTCGTCACGCTGTTCGGGCTCGTCGGGATCATCTCGTACTACGTGGGCTCGTCCGAGAGCTCCGCGACGACGACTCCGGCGAAGACGACGACGGCACGATGCGGGACCGGCACCAGCGGTCGCTCGCTCGCGAGCGGACCCATCACCTGCACCGATCACCAATCGCTCAGCCAATCGTATTTCTGGACAGCGACCGAAGCCGGCACGTACACGTTCGCCGGCCGCGACACGGCCGTCGCGCAGTGCATCGGCGTCGAGGTGAAGGAGACGAAGAACAACCAGGTCTCCTATCGATCCCTCGCGTACGAGTGCACGAAGAGCGGCGGTGGCGCGCAGGCGACCCTGGCGATCCAACCGGGCGACTACGCGATCCACGTGAGCGACTTCTTCTCGAAGCCCGCGACCGACAAGCACCCCTACACGTTCTCGATCACCAAGGTCGGCGCACCGGCAGCGGCGGCGAAGGAGAGCTCGCGTCCGTTTCCGGCTCCGATCCTCGTCTTCTTCGCGCTCGGCGCGATCTTCCTCTTCATCCCGCTCCTCCTCGGCGGCGAGAAGAAGCGCATCCCGCGCTACATCGATCCGATGGGCGTCACGATGCGCAACGGCGTCGTGCTTCCGTGGCAGCAGTATCGAGGCATCCGCGTCCTCGAGGAGCGCCGCGCGAACAGCCCTCATTCGTACGAAGTCGGCGTCGAGCTGATGTTCGCGGGCGGCACCGCGCTCATCAAGTATCGCCCGCTGACGAACCCGGCCGAGGTCATGTGGATCACGGACTCGCTGAAGCAAGGCCGCAATCCGTTCGCCGGGTGATGCGCGAGCGGCGAGAACATGATGCTCGACCGGAGCTGTACGGCGGACTCCGATTGCGGCTTCGTCGAAGAGGTGAAGTGCTGCGGTCTCCACGCCGTCGTCGGCGTGCGCGCGACCGAGGCCACGCGCGCATGCCCGATGTCGTGCGGCGAGCTCGGCTGTCCTGCCGAGAGCTACCGCGCGGACGACGGCACGCCGACGAGACGACGCGAGGAGATCCTCGCGCGTTGTGTCGCCGGCACGTGCACGACGCGCATCAATTCGAAACCCACGCCGGCGGTGCGAGCGGGTGCGCGGTGAGCATGCCGTCGCGTGGCCACGCGATCTTGATCGGGACTGCGGCGGTCTCGGCGTGCTCCTCGAGCTCCATCGGCTCGCTTCGGTCGGTGGGAACCGCGAAGAGCAGCGGGATCGAGTCGTACCCGTTCGGAGTGCTCGAGAGGTTCGAGGTCACGAGCAACCATCCGCTGTCGCCGATGAAGAACGGCCACCCCTCGTCGAACTTGCCCTTCGTGAGCTGCTTCATCCCGGTGCCGTCGGCGTTCATCAGATAGACGTGCGGCGTGTCCTCGATGGAGTCGGCGTTGGGATGCGCGAGCCCGAACGCGATCTGCGTGCCGCTGCGATTGACGGCGAGGTCGAAGGCGTTCCCGTCGAGGGTCTTGACCGTCTTCGCGTGCGCTCCGGATGCGTCTCCGATGACGACCTTCCCTGGCAGCCCATAGAGGAGGCGACCGTCGGGCATCCACTCGTACCCCGTGGCGTCGTCGAGGCGAGCGAGGATGTTGCCTTGGAGATCGAAGATCGTGAGCTTCGTGTCCGGGCTGTATTCGCCGTTCGCCTTGTCGTACCAGCCGACCGCGATGCGTTTGCGATCCGGCGAGAGCTTCGGCGTGTTTCGGAGACCGAGCGGGAGCGAGATGCTCTTCGTGACGTGGCCGGCGTTGTCCATGAGGTCGACGACGTCTTCCGTCGCGCGCGAGTCGCCGTCACGCTGCGCGATCCACGTCGAGCCGTCGGTGGTCGGCCAGATCGATCCGACGTCCTTCTCGATGCGTGCCGTCTTACCGGTCGCGAGATCGACGATCTGGATGCCTGCTTTCGAATCGACGATGTGATCCTCGTCGTAGGCGACGAGCACGACGGTCCCGCTCAGACCTCCTCCGCTCGCGCCGCCGCCGGGCGTCTCCGCGGCGCTCGACGCACCGGTCGGCGCCGACCCTTGCGTGCATCCTACAAGCATCGCCACCAACCCAACCACCGTCGCGAATCGCGCCATGCGCTCGAGAAGAGCAACGGCCGGGCCACCAGAGAAATGGGGCCTTTTCCTAGGTCCGTGTCGCTCCGCGCGACAGCCTGGCGCGACCGGTCAGATGAAGGAGGCGACGGCACAGATGGCGCCGGCGATGAGCGCGCCGCCTGCGCCGAGGAGGACGAGCGCGAAGGCGGGCTCCGACGGAGCGGCGGCGTCGCTTCCGCTCGACTCGATCTCGCAGACGACGTTCTCGAAATCGTGCGGTTGTTCTTTGCGCGGAGCGATCGCGGTCAGGCGCGGCGAACGGTTCGGATACGCGGGCCGTTCGGCTGCGATGCGGTACGCGCTCACCAGTCGATCGTACACCCACTCAACGCAGCGCGGGAGCGCCGGTGAGGGCGACGATGCGCAGATCGATCTCGCGGAGCGGGGGATCGTCTTTGCGGAGCTTTCGTTCCGTCATCAGGACGGGCCCCCGGGGCCGGGACGCGGCTGTTGCCTCCGGAAAGCCTGCGACCTCGAGGCGCGTGCCGGTGCCCGCGTAGGTGAGGACGCGCGCGGCTGCGAGGTGCGGTGGCATCGCGATCCGCAGTGACGTCGTTCGGCCCCGCTTCGGGAGTCGCCAGGTCATCTCGAAATCGTGCTTGCCGGGGGCGATCGTGCCGGAGAACGCCGCATCGCCTCTGGCCTCCTTCAAGGAGATCGACGTGCTCGTGAAGATCGAGGCCTCGAAGCCCGATGCGCCTTGTCCGAGCGGCCAGCGCTCGTCCGCGAGCCACGCGACGCGCGCGAAGTTGTAACCAGTCAGCGCGTGCGTGACCCTCACGTCGTCGCCGTCCGCCTCGACGAGCACGATGGACTGGAACACGACGAGCGCGGCCCAAATGTCGCGCGAAGACGGATAGGAGTGGAGCACGACGCGTACGCCGCCACGCGCGGGGATCGGAAACGCGTCCGTGAAGAACTCGGCTTCACCGCGATTCGACACGACGCGTACGGTGCTCCCGATCCATGTCGGCGCGGCAAGCGTCGCGCGGCCGGCTGCGTCCGTGCGCGCGGTGACGTCAAGCTGCGGGTTGTCCGAAGCCTGCGCGAGGAAGACTGTCTCGTGCGTGACGGGCTCTCCCTCGGGGCCGAGGAGCTGGACCGCGACCGTTCCGGCTGCGAGCGCGAGATCGTCGACATGCGTGTCCTTCGGGGTTTCGTACTTGTCCGCCGGAGGCGTCGCGGCCGACGTTCGGACCGCGGAGGGAGGAGGCTCCCGACGTCCGCAGGCGAGGACGAAGAGAGCCGCGACTGTCCATCTGCGAACCACGCTCCTCCGTCTCATGCTCGAAACGGACGGTCAACGCGGTGCTCGTTTTGTCGAGGCGCGATCGATTCGATCGCTGGCGCGCGGGGCAGGGGTTTGGCATCGTGGCGCGCATGCGCGGTCTCGTGGTCACGTCGCTTCTCCTGGTCGTCGCCTGTTCGCAAGCGACGACGAGCGAAACGCCGGCGCCCGCGGAGACGCCCGACGCGGCGATCGTCGAGCCGCCGGCGCCGCTCTCGCCGATCGATCCCGCGGCAGCGCAGCTCGTCACCGTCGTGTCGGCGAATTGGTCCGCGGTGCCGGCGACGCTGCGGCGATTCGAAGCCGTCGACGGCGCGTGGAGGCCCGTCGGCGACGTCGTCCCGGTGGTCCTCGGCAAGACCGGCCTCGGATGGGGCGAAGGGCTTCGCGCGGGGCCGCACGACGACGGGCCGATCAAGAAGGAAGGCGACGGTCGGTCGCCTGCGGGCGTGTTCTCGATCGGTTCCGCGTTCGGATACGCCGCGCCGAGCGAAGCCGGGTTCATGCGGCTTCCGTATCTGCAGGCGACGACGGATCTCGAATGCGTCGACGATCCGGGCTCGTCGCACTACAACACGCTGGTCTATCGCAGCTCCGTCGCAAGCCCCGACTGGAAGAGCTCCGAGATCATGAAGCGGCCCGACGCGCTCTATCGATGGGGCGTCTTCGTGAACCACAACGCATCGTCGCGCACGCCCGGCGCGGGCTCGTGCATCTTCCTGCATCTCTGGAGCGCGCCCGACAGCGCGACGGTCGGCTGCACGGCCGGCGACGAGGCGAAGATGAAGGAGCTCTTCGCCTGGCTCGATCCCGCGAAACATCCTCTGCTCGTGCAGCTGCCGGAAGAGGCATACACGTCGCTCCGCGCGGAGTGGGCGCTACCCTAGAAATCGATGCGTCGTGTCCTCTTCGTGTTCCTCGCCGCGTGCGCGACGACCTCACCGCCGCCGCCGCCGCCGAAGGAGCCGCCCGAGCCTCAGAAGATCGAGGACCTCGTCGGCAAGCCCTCGCCGCGGTTCTCGCTCCCATCCGCGCGCGGCGACGGGACGATCACCGTCCCGAGCGCCGAAGTCACGGTCGTCACCTTCTTCGGCAGCTGGTCGCCCGGCTGGCACTTCTCGTTGCCGGTCCTCGATGCGCTCCACGAGAAGCATCCGAAGGTCCGTGTCGTAGCCGTCTCGATGGATGAGGTGAATCCGAAGTCGATCGCGGAGCAGTTCGTCCTTCCCATCGCGTGGGCCGGAGGCCTGAACACGCCGGCGAGCCGCGCATGGCTCTCTGGACCGTACGGCGGAGAGAACAAGGTCTTCGTCCTCGATCGCAAAGGCGTCATTCGCTTCGCGCATCGCGGCGGAAAGGAAACTTCCGTGCTCCGCGACGCGGATGGACAGAAGACCGTCGAGGATGAGATCGTGAAGCTCCTCGCGGAGCCATGACGAGCCCGTATCGGAAGAGCGAAGAGATCGCGGCGCCGCCGCGGAAGTCGGGCGAGATGGTCTACCGGCCGCGCGAGCGGAGCGATCGCGTCGCGGCGGGCAGGGGAGCGATCCACCTCTTCGCGCTGCCGGCGATCGCCGGCGGCATCGTGGGCGCGATGGTGCGCGTCGAAGCGGGCGCCGGCGTGTTCCTCGCGCTCGTCGCAGCGAACTACTACCGATCGCACAAACAGCCTGCCGACGCCGTGGTGCTGCGCGTCGCCGACGGCGAGCTGTGCGTGCTGCCGATGGGATCGAAGAAGGAAAGCTTTCGCACGAAGCTCGCCGATCTCGACAACGTCGCGATGGAGACGAAGGCCGTCGAGCGCGTCCTCGACGTCGGCGCGAACGCCGTCAACATCGGCATGGGACAGCTCGCGCCGAACGTTGCGCCGTCGGGAGACACGCGCCGGATCGTGCTCGAGGCGCGATCCGGCACGCACATCCTCACGAAGGAGTTCTTCGGCGACGCCGAGACGCTCGAGCACTTCGCGCAGATCCGCCGCTTCCTGCGCGGCGTTGGCTGGACGCCGCTGCCCGAGCGTGAGGAAGAGGAAGAAGAAGAAGACGACGACGACGAGTGACGATCACTTCTTCTTCGCCGGCGGCTTCTTCGTCTTGTCGGCGCGGACGGACTTCGCCTTCGAGCAGCTCCAGCTGTAGCCGTCGGAGCAGGACTTATCGAGGATCTTGAGCGCGCTCTTCTCGTCTTTCGGAAGCCCGTCGCCCTTCAGCAGCATGTCCGCCGCGTTCGTGCACGAGTCGCCGTTGCCGAGATCGCACGCCTTCTTGTGGAACTCGACCGCGGTCGCGGCGGACTTCTTGAAGCCGTCGTTGCCGTATTGATACAGGCGCCCGAGCTCCTTGCACGAGAGCCAGTCGCCTGCGCCGCACGCCTTCTTGAACGACGCGTCGGCCTTGTCGGCGTTCTTCACCGCGCCGTAGCCCCATAGCTGCGCGTATCCGAGCTCGCCGCAGCTCATCGCGAAGTTTGCGCTGCAGCCCTTCTCGAGGAACGCGAGCGCGTCTTCGTTGCCGGACTTCGATGCCGCGTTCCACTTGCCGAGGCGATTCGCGGCCGCTTGGTAGCAGCTCCTGCCGTCGCCTTTCTCGCATTGCGCCTTGCACTCGTCGAAGGCGCTCACCTCGCAGAGGTACGTCGACGACGCATCGGGCTTCGCGCACGTGTTCTTCGCGTCGAGGCGGAGGCCCTGCTCGCACAACGCGTCGATCGGACCGCCGCGCCAGCGCGTGTGGAGATCCTTCAGCTTGACCTGCTCACCGGCCTTCGCGAGCGCGGTGCGCTTACGTTTGAGCTCGGCAGCCCTGCTGCAGTTCCAGTCGTTGCCGGCGTCGCACGACTTCTGGAGCATCGCGCCCGCGGCGTCGAGATCCTTCGCCGTGCCGACGCCCTCTTCGAGCTGCTTCGCCGCCTCGGTGCACGAGTCGTTGTTCCCGAGCTGGCATGCGCGGCTGAAGAGCTCGAAGCCCTGTGCTTCGTCCTTCTTGAAGCCGTTGCTTCCGTAACGGAAGTTGTTCGCGAGGAGCTTGCACGAGAGCGCATCGCCCATGTTGCAGGCCTTGTGGAAGAGAGACTCCGCCTTCGCGTCGTCGCTCTTCACGCCGTAGCCCCAGTCGTAGGCATACGCGAGCTGTCCGCATCCCGGCGCATAACCGGCATTGCAGCTCTTCTCGAGATATCCGAACGCCGCGGTCTTTCGGTCTTCGTATTTGGCATTCGGATTCAGCTTCGAATCGAGCTGATTCGCCGCTGCGTTGAAGCAGCTCTTGGCTTCGCCCTTGTCGCACTGCGCTTTGCACTCGTCGATCTTCGCGACGTCGCAGAGGTACGCCGTGGCCTTCTCCGGACGCGCGCACACGTTGCTCTTGTCGAGCACGTAGCCTTCCTGACACGGATTCTTGATCGGCCGAGTCGACCAGTCCTTGTGCTCCTCCGCTTCGCCGCCTTTCTTGCTCGCGGACGCATAGCCGCCGCCGTCGCTGACGGGCGAGAGGAGCAGCTGCACGAGCGCACGACACGAATCGGTCGGCGCCTTCGCCGACTCGCTCGCCGCGTTGCATGCGTCGAGCGCGCCGTTGATGCGTTTGATCTTCTGCTCGCTCGAGCTCCCGCCTGCCGCGCTCTTCCCGAGGAGCGACACTGCCGCGTTGACCTGACCCTTCGTGCCGGTGGTCAGCGCGAACGCGCCGATGTTCGCGCTGCGCACGGTGTGCGTGGCGCCGTCGCACGTTCCCTTCAGCTTCGATCGCGGAACGCCGTGCACCGTCGTCGATTGCTGGCCCACGGCGATGTAGGTGAGATCGATCGAGGACCCGCGCTGCATCTCGGCGTTGAAGCTCGCCGCGCCGACGGGCAGGTTCACCTTCAGCTGATCTTCGTCCTCGAGCTTGGCCTCGGTCTGCGCCTTCGAGAACCCGGCGAACTCGTACTCGCCGGGCACTTCGCAATCGCGCAGCACCTTCACGCCGTCGCACCCGTAGTGGACGACCGCGATGTGCTTCGCCATCGCCGTCTCGAGGTCCGCGCGCAGCGTGTCTTCCCAGTCGAGCGTGAGGAGCTGCGGCTCGTCGCCGACCGTGGTGCAGCTGCCTTTCTGGCCGAGGACGTCGGACGCTTTGTGCTCGTCGGGTCGTACGAGCTTTCCGGCCTGGCCGGCGCCGCACGCCGCCACGAGAAACCCCGCCACCACGACCGCCCCCAGCTTCCTCTTCGTCATGTCTCTCCTCTTCGCAGGCGAGGGGGGCCTTCTGCACCGCACGTGCCTGCGCAGGTCGGGCAGGATCCGTCGGAAATCAGGCCGAAACGTGCGCGAGGAGGTGATCTCGCATTTCGTTTTGTGAAATGGTCGTTCACCATCCTCCGCATGGTCCAGCCGAGCCCATCCACATTCGTCTCCGACGACGACGAGACCGAAGCGGAGGCCGATCGGTACGCGCTCGTGGTCGTGAAGGGACCCGATCGCGGGCGCCGTTTCGTCGTCGAGGCGAATCGGCCGTCGCGCCTCCTCGTCGGCACCGGCGAGGCCTGCGAATTCCGGCTCGGCGATCGAACGGTCTCGCGACGTCACCTCGCGGTCGACGCGAGCGAGAAGCCGAGCGGTCTTCGCATCACCGATCTCGAGTCGACGAACGGCACGTGGCTCGGCGCGGTGCGCGTCTACGACGTGCTCGTCCGCGGCGGCGAGCAGTTCCGGATCGGCGAGAGCGTCCTCACCGTCGAGCCCGAGGCGGCCGCGGAGCCGGCGCTCGCGCCATCACCGGACGATCATTTCGGCGCCCTCGTCGGACGAAGCCTCGCGATGCGGCGCCTCTATCCGCTGCTCGATCGCCTCGCCGCGAGCGACGTTCCGATCCTCGTCGAAGGCGAGACGGGCACCGGCAAGGAGGTGCTCGCCGAAGCGCTGCACGAGCACGGACCGCGCGCCAGCGGACCGTTCGTCGTGTTCGACTGCACGACGGTGCCGGCGGGCGTGCTCGAGTCCGAGCTGTTCGGCCACGAGCGCGGTGCGTTCACCGGAGCGGTCGCATCGCGAAAGGGCGTGTTCGAGCAGGCGCATCAGGGCACGCTCCTCATCGACGAGATCGGCGATCTCGAAGCGCCGCTCCAGCCGAAGCTCCTTCGCGCGCTCGAGCGTCGCGAGATCCGTCGCGTCGGCGGCGACTCGTGGATCGAGGTCGACGTCCGCGTCATCGCAGCAACGCGGCGCGATCTCGATCGCGAGGTCGAGGTCGGGCGCTTCCGCGACGATCTCTATCATCGCCTCGTCGTCGGCCGCGTCGAGCTCCCGCCGCTGCGCGAGCGTCATGGCGACGTGGGGCTCCTCGCGCGTCATTTCTGGGCGGATCTCGGCGGCGCGCCGACGGCGCTCGAGGCTTCGACGCTCGCGCGCTGGGAGAGCGAGCGCTGGCCGGGCAATGTGCGCGAGCTCCGCAACGCGGTCGCGCGCCATCTCGCGCTGGGCGATCTCGAACGCTTCGCCCCTCGCGCAAGAAAGACGGGACCGCCTCCTCCCGCCGCCGAAGACTTCCTCGATCGCGTGGTCGCGTCGGGCTTCCCGTTCTCACGCGCACGCGAGGAGGTCCTCGCGGAGCTCGAGCAACGCTACGTCACGCGCATCCTCGCCGAGCACGGCGGCGACGTCACGCGCGCCGCCGCCGCCGCGGGCGTCGGCAAACGCTACTTCCAACTCCTCCGCGCCCGCCACTCACGCTAGGGCGCATCGCGCATCGCGCACGCGAGGACCAGCCGACGACCAGTCCGCGAGAGGAAGTCACAGGAAGGGCGGAAGTACGGAAGGGGGTTGTTCATGTTCTCTGCGAGCGCTCTCGCAAGACTCCCACGCACAGGTCCACAGTCTTGGAGCGACGCCCGCAGTCGAGGGATCGAAGAGTCTTCTTCCGCCCCTCCTCCCTGGTTGTGAATCGTCTCGTCTCGCCTGGCATCGGGCGAGCTAAGGCATGTCGGCGCGGAGGCGGGCGGCTTTGCGGCACCAAGATTTGTCGGTCGACAGCGTGCACGCGGCGTCGAGCATGTGGAGGGCGCGCACTGGGTCGCGGTAGATCCCCTCCGTGTCCGATTCGAGCGTGCGTGCGCCGTTCATGCACGCGCCTTTCAGACCGAGGTCGCACGCCTTCTCGTAGAACACCGCTGCGCGCACCCTGTCGCGCGTGAATCCCGCGGTGGCGATCGAGTAATGGCCCGCGAGGACGTCGCAGCCCGGAGCGTCCTTTCCCGTGCAGCCCTTCTCGAGCAGCGCGACGCCGCGCTCGTGCTCCTTCGCGACGATCTGCGCGCCGAGCTGCGTGCACGCCGGCGCATGGCCGCCGTTGCACGCACGCTCGAGGAAGCCTTGCGCCTCCTCGCGCGCGCCCTTGATCTCGCGCGACCACGCGCCGAGCCGGTTCACGCCTGCGTTCCAGCAGCTCCGCGTACTGCCGTGCTCGCATTGCTTCTTGCACTCGTCGAAGAGCGACACGTCGCACACGAACGTCTTCGCCGCATCCGGAACGATGCACGTCGACGTCTTCTCTTCGTAACGAAGCGTCCACTGGCACGGGCTCGGCCACGGCGCGGAGCCTTTCTCGGTGCGCGTGTCGTCCGCGACGACCTTCGCGCCGGCGACTCCGAGCGACGCCTCTCGCGCGGCGAGCTTCTTCGCCGTCTTGCAGCTCGTCTCGTCGCGTTCGCTGCACGCGCGCTCGTAGAGGCGGATTGCAGCGGCGACGTCGCGCGTGCCACCGTGCCCTTCCTCGGCCATGCGGGCGGACTCCGCGCATCCACGCGGGAGGCCGAGCGTGCACGCGCGCTCGTAATGCGTGCGTGATGCATGCAGATCCTGCTTCGTTCCGTCGCCGAAATTCTCGAGGCGTGCGAGGACGATGCACGAGAGCGCGTCGCCCTTCGCGCACGCGTCGTTCATCATCTTGATGCCGCGCTCTGCGTCCTTCGCGACGGCGATGCCGCTCCGCAGCGCGTATCCCACGTTGCCGCATGCGTGCGCGTGGCCGTGCGTGCATGCCTTGACGAGCCACGGGAACGCGTCGGGACGCGGGTCTCCCTTCACCGTATTGAGCCGGGGATCGAGGATGTGCGCTGCGACGTTCCAGCAGCTCTTCCCGTCGCCCTTCTCGCACTGCGTCTTGCATTCGTCGAGCTCGGTGAAGTCGCACGCGAAAGAGACGGACGCGTCGGGCTTCACGCACGCGCCGTCCTTCGTCGCTGCGCGGAACCCGATCTTGCAGGCGTTCTTGATCGGGACGGTCTCGAAGCGCTCGCGATCCGCGACCCGTACGGGGCTCTCGGTCTCGGGTGCTTCGACCGACGGTACAGGCTCGGGCTCCTCGCGGATCGAGGAGAGCAGCACGCTCACGAGCGCCTTGCACTTGGCAACGGGCGTCGTCGACGTGGCGCCGAACTCGGAGATGTAACAAGCCGAGAGCTCGCCGCCGGTGCGCTCGAGCGGCGTGAAGCTCTTCGCCATCGGACCGACGCCGAGGAGCTCCGCGCCCGCGTTGGTCTTGCCGCCCGGTCCGCCGGCGACCGCGAATGCACCGACGGCGGCGGTGCGCACGAAATGCGTCGCGCCCTCGCAGCGGCCGGTCAATGCGGATCGCGACACGCTCCGCGTCGCCGTCGCGTGCTGGCCGATGACGATCGTCGCGATGTCGATCGTGTCGCCGCGCTGCACGGCTTTCTTCATGTCGGCGCTCGCGAGCGGCAGCATCGCGTCGAGCTGGGCGAGCTCGTCGATTCTCATCGCGGCGCGCGTCGGAGAGACGCCGCCGTAGGCGTAGGTGCCCTCGGCGGAGCATTCGCGGAGCACGGTCACGCCGTCGCAGTCGTAGCGCACGATCGCGAGGTGCTTCGCCATTGCGTCGGAGAGATCGATCTTGTCGCCGTCGCTCCAGTCGACGGCGAGGACCTGTGGATCACGCGCCGCATTCGCCGCACGACATTCGCGCTCCTCGATCCGGCGCGCTTGCACGGCGCTGGTCGGAGCAGGTCTCGGCGCCGGCGTGACCGCGTTCGCGCCTGCGCATGCGCCGAGGAGGAGGAGCGCGAGGAAGGGAAGGGGTCGCATCAGAACACCGGCCCCGCGCCGGGCTGCGGCTGGAGCGTGACACTGACTGCGGTCACGCCCGCCGCGATGGTGCGCACACCGCGGAAATGATCTTCGATGCAGGTCTGCGCCGGGCTCAGCGGCTCGCGGAACGTCGGCGTGATCTCGGACACGAGGCCGTCCTTGCCGAACTTCACGAGGAACGTCTGCGTGCGCGGTCCTTCGAGGCGCGAGCAGTCGCGCACGGCCGCCGCGCTGCTCGTCTGGAGGAACGCGCCGGTGCTGCGCTCGTCGAACGGAAGCCCCTTCGCCGACGCGCTCGCCTTCGGCGCGGGCGCGCGCGTCGCGCTCGTCGCAACGGGGGGCGGCGGCGCGCTGCTCACGACCGGCGGCGGCGGCGGCACCTCGCTCGCAACCGGCTCGCTAGGCGCGCTCGGTGGGGTGGGAGCGATCTGCGCCGAAGGTTGTTCTCGCGGCTGCCAGAGCGATGTTCGAAAGACGACGAGCGCCGCGATCGCCGACAGAGCGATCGCGACGACGCCCTTCGGCAAGCGTCGCTTGGGCGGAGCGGGACGATCATCGTTACCGGGCGAGGCGAGCGTCGACGAGGCCGCCGCCGAGAGCGTCGTCTCGGGACTGGACAGCTTCGGCGTGGCTGGGGTCGGAGCTTGCTTCGCGAGCGGCGTTGCGTCCGGCGCTTGCTTGGTGACGAGCGTTGCCGGCGATGCCATCGGTGGGGCATCGGCCGTGAGCGTCGGCGCGAGCACGGCGACGACCGCGGTGGCGCTCTTCGTCTCCTCGCCGTCGGAGTCCGTTTCGATGTCGTCCGGCATCGGATCGCCGGCCATCCATCGCTCGAGTGCAGTCTGCATGTGCGCCGCGGAAGTCCAGCGCGCGTCGCGGAGCTTGCGGAGCGCACGATCGACGATCGCGCAGAACACGGGATCGAGATCGGGCCTGTGCTCGGCGAGCGGCTTCACGGCGGCGTTCGCGATCGCCTCGAAATCGCGCGGCCTCTGCCACGCGACCACCGGCGACTGCCCGGTACATGCAAAATACAAGCATGCCCCCACACCGTACACGTCCGCGCGCGCATCGATATCGGGCCACCCGAGGGCCTGCTCGGCCGCCATGTACGCGGGCGTCCCGAGCACCGCACCCGCGCGCGTGAGCGGCTCGGCCCCGCTCTCTTCCTCTTCGTCGCTGAGCTTGGCGACACCGAAGTCGAGCACCTTCACGAGATCGGCGCCGACGTTCGTGTCGCAGAGGAACACGTTGTCGGGCTTGATGTCGCGATGGATGATCCCCGCGTCGTGCGCAGCGCCGAGCGCGCCGAGCATCTGGACCGCGATGCGCGCGAGCCGCGTCGCGCTCATCTTCTCCGGCCACGTCTCCTCGACGGCGCGGTGGAGCGAGCGCCCTGCGAGGAGCTCCATGACGAGGAACGGCGGATCGTCGCCCGACGCCGTCTGGAAATCCGTGACCTGCACGATGTGCGGATGCCCGAGCCCGGCCGCCGCGAGCGCCTCGCGCCGGAAGCGCTCGACGAGCACGTTGCTCTTCGCGAGATCGCCTCGCAGTACCTTGATCGCGACGCGCCTTCGAAGGTCTTCCTGGAGCCCCTCGTAGACGGCGCCCATCCCGCCTGCGCCGATGCGCCGAACGACGAGATACCGACCCGCGAGCCGGCGCCCGGAGAGGTCCTCGGTCTCGACCATCCGATGCGATGGTACCACCCGCGAACGGCACGAAGCCTGTGTTCGTGCCGCCCGCGGGCGTGCGGGTTACTCCTTCGCGACGTCCGTCTCGAGTGTGGCGAGCTCCGCCTTGTAGTTCTTCGCGGTGATGGCCGTCTCGGCGGCCGCCTCGAAGTCCGCGGGCGTCGCGAGGTCGGTGTCGTTGACCTTCACGGGCGCCGGCGTCGCGGCGGTCGTCGCCGCCGTTGCGGACGGAGCGTTCTTCGCGGACGGATCATCCGGCTTCGTGTCCGGCGTCGCCGGTTTGTCGCAAGCCGCGAGAGCGAGGATGCAGATGCTGGTCAAGGCGAGCTTCTTCACTTCACACCTCCGTTCGCGTGCGCAGCCATCCATTTGTCGTGGCGTGCGTTCTCCTTCTCTTCGAGCTTCGTCGCGCGATCGACGACATCCTTGTCCTTCGCGTCGGTCGCGACCGCCTTGATGCGCTCGATGCGCGCGATGCGCTCGGCGTGACGGCGGATCTCCTGCTTCATGGCCTCATCCATCGGCCCCTTGAGGAGCTTCTCGAGCTTCTCTTTCTCGGCCGTGTGCTCCTTCGCCTTGCGCGCCTCGCGGTCCGCGGCGTTGGGCTTGGCGGCGGACTTGTCGTCGACCTTCTTGTCGTCGACCTTCTTGTCGTCCGCTTTCTTGTCGTCGGCCTTCTTCGCCTCCGGCGCAGCGTTGGCCTTGCCCTGCGGTGCTGCGTTCTGATTCTGCGCAGCCGCCGCGGACGCGAGCAACACTCCTGCCGCGACGACGAGCACTCGACTGACGTGTGAACGGTTCATCGTTTCACCTCGCCGTCGATCCTGACCGACCCCGAGCCGCGCACCATGCGTTCGGAAGATGTTCGACATCGAATTACACGAGAATGACAATTCCGCGGCGCAAGGTCGCGAAATGCGGTCAGCCGGCCCTGCGTGGATGTACGCGCTTCACTCCGCGTCGAGCAGCGATTCGAACGCCCTCGCTTCGTCGCGGAGCTGGGCGCCGAGCGTGGAGATGCGGCGCCACTCGGGCTTCTCGAGGAGCTCGGCGCGGAGCTCGAGGCAGACGTAGCGCACGCAGATGTTCGGGCGATGCGCGGGTGGGAGAGAGCAGCCCGCCGCTCCGCGGAACGCGCAGCCCGCGTGATCGCCGCTCGGCGGCTCGAGATCTTTCGCTCTCACGCCTGCGAGCGCGAGCGACGCGACCTCGCTCGGCGAGAAGAGATCGAGCGTGCGGCTCCCGCAGCACGCGCCGCCGGGCCAGTGACCGTGCGGCGCGGGTCGACGCTTCGCGCACCCATGACACGCCTCGACGTTCTCGAACGCCGCGGCCATCTCGACGCGCAGCTCGCGCAGTCGCTCCGCGCTCTTCACGGCTTCGTCGCCCGCTTCTCGCTTGCTCGGCTGCGCGCGGAACCTTGCGCGGAGCGTCGCCATCTCTTCGTCGCGCGATGCCGGCTCGTATCGCCGCCGAAACAGTCGCTCGAGCGGGAGGAGCATCGCGATCGAGGTTACACCCTACGGGCACGCGGCGCCGCTCGCGCGCGGCACCGCCTTACCCTTTCCGGCTGCGCACCACGACGGGAAGGCAGCGGGCAGCGTGGTCTCGTACGGCGATCGCTTCGCGGGGAGCCAGTAAGGATGATCGAGCACGAAGCGCCACACGACGTCGAACTTCTCGCCGCCGGGCGGAGGAGGATCGAACGGGGGAACGGCGTGCCCGCAGTTGTGGACGCATTCGACGAGGAAGTGTCCTTCGCCGTCGAGCGAGCTCTCGAGCGCGGTCGATGCCTTCTGGAAATTGATGAGCGGGAGCTTCTGCGAGTAGATGTCGTCGGGCCCGCCCCACAGCACGATCGCGGGCATGTGATGCGCGGCCGGCGACCAGTCGCGGACGAGCCCGCCGACGCCGCCGGAGAGCGAGACGATGCTCGCGATGCGCTCGGATCGCGCGTCGGCGAGCTGCGCGGTCCAGAGCGCGCCGGCGCTGACGCCGACGGACGAAACGCATTCCGTGTTCACCGGCAGCGCGCTCGCGACGCATGCGAGCATGTCGTCGAAGAAGCGCGTCTCTTCGTCGATGCGGTCCTGCGTCTCGGTCGTTTCGAAGGGCCATCGGAAGAGGAGGTCGCTCTTCGCCGACGGAATGACGGCGACGAAGCGCCGAGCCTCGACGGCGGTCTCCACGTCGAGCGTGCTCGCCATTTCTTCCGCGCTCCCGCCGAGCCAGTGCCACAGGAAGACGACGGGCAGCGACTCGTTCGCCGCGATCGTCGACGGCCGCACGACGATGAATTCGCGGGACGAGCCGGAGCTCGTGATGGTCGTCGTCGCGGGCGCAGCTGCGAGCGCAGGGCAAGCACCGGCGTAGGTCGGCAACGCCATCGCGCGCGCGGCACCGACGGGAATCGGCGAGGCGCACGAAGCACCGACGACGGGATCGCTCGGCGGCGGAGGGGGATCGGTGCTCGTGCCGACGGGCGGCGGAACGGGCGCTTGCGTCGGCGCCGGGCTCGCTGCGGCGACCGGCGCGCGGTCGTCGACCGGCGTAGCCGACGACGCAGACGTACACGCGACGAGCAGCAGCGATGGAACGATGTAACGGCGCATGGTTAGAGCAATTACTCTAACGTCATCCCGACGCTCCAGCGGGACGACGCCCTGAGACTCGCGAAGGACTCGCACCGTGTAGCCTGGCCGGATGCAAGCGGCTGACTTCGATCCCGACTACGTCTTCTCCCACCACCACGCGACGCCGGAGAAGGTCGCGCACTACGACGCGATTCATCGGGGGGCCCGCGACTTCGCGCAGCTGCTCATCGATCACGTCCCCGCCGGCGCGGATCGCACGACCGCGCTGCGTCTCCTGCGTGAGGCGTCGATGATGGCGTGCGCCGGCGTGTCGCTCGACGGGCGGCTCAAGTAGTCGCAAACGATACGACGAGCGCGGCGACGAACGCGATCTGCAGGAGCGGATACACGTACGCCGTCGCGCGCATGTGCCACGGTGGGTTCATCTCGAGCTCGGACTGCAGCCGGATGAATTCGGCCGCGGTGCGTTGCGACACCGGCGGCTTCTCGGTGGCCTCCTCCTTCTTCTTCGTGCTCACGCCGCGGATGCGGACGACCACGAGCACGACGACGACGAGAATCGGAGCAACGAGCACGAGGACGAGGGCACGGATCAAGCCGTCCGCGATCGAGAACCCGATCCGCAGGAACGTCGAGCTCGCCAGGAGACCCGCGACGCACACGAGCGGGAACCAGTGACCGAGCGCGCGATCCCACACGATCGCGACGATGATCGCGCCGAGGAGGCCGCGGACGAACGTCGAGACGGACTTCCTCGATTTCGTCGCGTCGAACTTGTCTTCGACGACCGGCCGGAATTTCTCTCGCAGCTCGCGGGCGAGCGCCCGCACGGCGAGACCGCCGAGGATGAACGCAAGCGCGAAGGTGATCCCGAGGCGGACGTCGTCCATCGGCGCGGCGGCGGCGACCGAACGGTGCTTGTGGATCTGCGCGACGATGAAATCGCGCGAGAGAACGAGCATGACCTGCCCGACGAAGCCGCCGACATACGTCATGAAGCCCGCCGCGAGCGACGTCACCCCGCCGATGAACGCGCTGCGGTTCACGCGCTCGTCGCGCGCCAGCATGCGGAGGCCGATGATGCTCGCGAGCGCTTCGTCGACGAGCACGAACGCGTACGCGCCCAGGCTCGTGAACAGCACGCCGAATGCGAGCTCGTCGATCTCGGAGCGCACGTAGAGCACGTTCGCGAAGATGAGGATCGTCGCGACGCGCGTGCACATCGCCTGGAGGACGCGCGCGAAGTCGAGCACGAAGCCGACGATCGGCTTCCTGAGCCTCACGATCGCGTGACCGAGCTCGTGCCCGGCGGTCGCCCAGAACGACGCGTCCTTCTTCTCGTGCACCTCGCGCGACAGGATGATGGTGCGCGCGGACGGAAAGTACGCGTCGATGTCGGTCGTGCCCTTCGGACCGGCGAAGACGTGGATCTGTCTCTCGAGGCACTCCCTGTCGATCTGCTCCGCGAGCCACGCGCCGCCGCCGATCGGCATGTCGTCGGGGACCTTGTCGTCGATGCGCTTGCTCAGCCATTTGTATACGGCGGAGATCGCGGACCGGAGCGCCCAGCCGAGGACGACCAGCAGCACGAACGGCGCCCATTCGCGGAGAAACGCGATCATGCGAGCTCGACGAGGATCTCCTCGACGCCGTCGCTGATGCGGCGGAATCCGCATTTCTCGAGCACGCGCATCGATGCTGGATTGTGCAGCGCGACCCACGCGAAGAGCGGGCGCGTCTTGTCGTGGAAAGCGACGAATTCGCGCAGCGCAGCGCTCGCGAGGCCGCGTCCCCAGAACGCCGAGCCGAGCCAGTAGCCGACGAAGCGCCGCCCGTCGTGCTCCCAGCTCTCGATGTTCCCCGCGACCGCGCCGCGCTCGACGATCGTTCGCACGATCGTCGTCGCCGTGACGAGCACGTTCGTCCGCCAGTGCTTCATGAACGCATCGCGCTCGCGCGCCGGAAACGCGGCCATGCGATTCGCCTCGGGCTCGCGCTGCTGCTCGAAGAAGATCTCGAGGTCGTCGTCGGTCACCTCGCGCAGCGTCGTGAGCTCGCGGAGGAGGATCTCGGCGAGCCGATCGGGACGCTCGAACGGAAGGCCGTGACCGGCGTTCTCGACGACCTCGGTTCGCAGTCCGAGCTCGCGCGCCATCTCGGGCGTGACGACCGGATCCTCGTCACCGATGACGAGCAGCGCCGGTACGTCGATCGCGCGCACGACCTCACGGTAGTCGGGATTCGGCGGCCTGAGCACGTCGAACGCGTCGATGCTGGTGCGTAATCGCGCCTCGGCCTGGAGCTCGATGATCTCGAGCGAACGATGCGGATGCCGCGCGTGCGCCTCCGCGACCAGCTCCGACTTCGTCATCGCGAGCGCGCGCCGGTGCTGCGCCGCGACGTCACTCTCGAACACCTCGCGCTGCCGTGCAGGCTCGAGAAATGTCGGATCGACGAGCACGACCGCGCGAAGGTCCAAGACACGTCGACTCGCGACGACGGCGGCCGTCATCCCGCCCATCGAGTGTCCGACGAGCACGGGCCGCACGAGACCGAGCTCGCGGACGAGCGCGACGACGTCGTCGGCGAGGTCGTCGTATCGATACCCGCCGCGCGGCGCGCTCGATCTGCCATGCCCTCGCGCATCGGGCGTGATGACGTCGAAATCACTTTCGAGCGCCCGTGCAATCGGACCCCAGCATGCGCCGCTCCCCATCAGACCATGAAGGAGAACGACAGGCGGCTTGGCACGGTGGACGCTCACGGCGACCAATCGATCACGGCCCCCGCGTACGGCTGGAGATGACGAAGCGCGCCTTCGGCGGTGTCGACCTGTAGCCGCGCGATGCGCGTGCCCTCGACGACGAGATGGTCATTCGTGAAGTAGCGGAGATTGGTGAACATGGTCGCCGCCGAGCCGACGCCGGAGCGGAACACCGGACACTCCTCGACCTCCTCCAACCCGAGGTCGGCCGGAAGAGGCAGGTACGAGATTCGAGCCATGGGAGAGCACCTTGTTTCAATTCGACGCGGGCATCAAATGCAGAAAGCCCGCGCTCCTCTCGAAGCGCGGGCTCTCTCGTCAGGCGTGAGCCTTCGACATCAATCCATGTCGAAGTCGCCCATGCCGCCCATCCCGCCCATGCCGCCCATTCCGCCGCCGCCGCCACCGGCCATCGGCTTCTCCTTCTTCGGCTTGTCGGCGATGAGGGCCTCGGTCGTGAGCATCATGCCCGAGACGCTGGCCGCGAACTCGAGCGCGCTGCGGACGACCTTCGCCGGGTCGATGACGCCGGCCTTCGAGAGGTCCTCGAAGGTCTCCGTCGCGGCGTTGAAGCCGAACGCACCCTGGCCGCTACGCACCTTCTCGACGACGACGGAGCCTTCCTGGCCCGCGTTCTTCGAGATCTGGCGGAGAGGCTCCTCGACCGCACGGCGAACGAGGGTCACGCCGAACTGCTGTGCGCCTTCGACCTTGAGCGTCTCGAGCACCTTCGACGCGCGAAGGAGCGCGACGCCGCCGCCCGGGACGATTCCCTCCTCGACAGCCGCGCGCGTTGCGTGGAGCGCATCTTCGACGCGCGCCTTCTTCTCCTTCATCTCCGTCTCGGTCGCCGCGCCGACCTTGATGACCGCGACGCCGCCTGCGAGCTTCGCGAGGCGCTCCTGGAGCTTCTCGCGATCGTAGTCGGACGTGGTCGTCTCGATCTGCTTCCTGATCGTGTCGACGCGCGCCTTGATCTCCTTCTGGTTGCCGGCGCCGTCGACGATCGTCGTGTTGTCCTTGTCGACCGTCACGCGCTTCGCCGTGCCGAGATCCTTCAGCGTGAGCGACTCGAGCTTGATGCCGAGATCGTCGGAGACGACCTGGCCGCCGGTGAGGATCGCGATGTCCTTCAGCATCTCCTTGCGGCGATCGCCGAAGCCCGGCGCCTTGACGGCGCAGACCTTGAGCGCACCACGGAGCTTGTTGACGACGAGCGTCGCGAGCGCCTCGCCCTCGACATCTTCCGAGATGATGAGGAGCGGGCGGCCATCACGCGCGATCTGCTCGAGGAGCGGGATGATGTCCTGCATCACGCCGATCTTCTTCTCGCTGATGAGGATCGCCGGGTTGTCGAGCTCCGCGGTCATCTTCTCCGCGTTGGTGACGAAGTACGGCGAGAGGTAGCCGCGGTCGAACTGCATGCCTTCGACGACCTCGAGGGAGGACTCCATGCCCTTCGCCTCTTCGACCGTGATGACGCCTTCCTTGCCGACCTTCTCCATCGCGTTCGCGAGCATCTCGCCGATGGACTTGTCGCCGTTCGCGCTGATCGTGCCGACCTGCGCGATGTGCTCCTTGTCCTTCGTCGGCGTCGAGAGCTTCTTGATCTCGGCGACCATCGCGGTCACTGCCGCGTCGATGCCGCGCTTCAGCTCCATCGGGTTGTGACCCGCTTCGACGAGCATGAGGCCCTGCGTGTAGATGGCCTGCGCGAGAACGGTCGCCGTCGTGGTGCCGTCGCCCGCCTTGTCGCTCGTCTTCGAGGCGACCTCGCGGACCATCTGCGCGCCCATGTTCTCGAGCTTGTCGGCGAGCTCGATCTCCTTCGCGACCGTGACGCCGTCCTTCGTGACGACCGGTGCGCCGAAGCTCTTCTCGATGACGACGTTGCGTCCCTTCGGGCCGAGCGTGACCTTCACGGCGTCGGCGAGCATGTTGACGCCGCAGAGGATGCGGCCGCGTGCGTTGCGCGAGTAAACGATCTGCTTTGCGCTCATGATGATGCTTCTCCGATCACTTGGTGAAGACCGCGAGGATGTCGTCTTCGCGAAGGAGCACGAGCTCCTCGCCTTCGACCTTCACCTCGGTGCCCGAGTACTTGCCGAAGAGGACGCGGTCCCCCGCCTTCACGTCGAGCGGGACGACCTTGCCGTTCTTGAGCTGCGTTCCGGAGCCGACCGCGACCACGGTGCCCTCGACGGGCTTCTCCTTCGCGGTGTCGGGGATGATGATTCCCCCCTTGGTCTTCTCCTCTTCCTGGGTTCGCTTGACGACGAGACGATCGTGTAGCGGGCGGATCTTCATGATGATTTCCCTCGCTGTCAGCACTCTCACCTAGTGAGTGCCAAAGGCTTTGCGCGCGCAACCTAGGCAATTCCTGGGCGGCGTCAAGGGCAGGCCGCCACGTTGTGGCGAACGGCGCCGAGCGTCGGCCGGAATCATTGAGATTTTCCTGGATCGGCTCGTGCTCTTCCTCCGCCACCGAGATGGAGAAACCGCAGCGCTTGGTCCCGGGTCTCGACGTCCGGGCCGGTCAGGTCGTCGCGTGCCGCTATCGGATCGAGGAGAGGCTCGGGACGGGCGCATCCGGGATCGTCCTCGCGGCGCGGCACATCCACATGCGTGAGAGCGTGACGCTGAAGATCCTCGCGGCGTTCACGGAAGGTCAGGACGCCGTCCTCGAGAAGCGGCTCGCTCGTCTTCGCTGCGCGGCACGTCTCCGCGGCGAGCACGTCGCGAAGATCATCGACATCGGGAAGACCGAAGCGGGCCCTTTCCAGCACATTGGGATCCTAAGCTTAGAATTCCACGTGGACAAGTTGTCGCG
>JADMIO011197758.1_pt1 | contig 33595 bp, 25 predicted proteins | sample 8958161 | NCBI WGS metagenome assembly JADMIO01 (sample SAMN16585339, study PRJNA669376) | soil metagenome | isolation source: Crop rotation soil | place: USA: Cullars Rotation, Alabama | collected 2011 | reverse complement strand
GCCGCGACTTCAAGTCACGTGAATTCCAAGCTTCGGATCCCACTGTGCTGGAAAGCGTGCCCACCGTGGTCGCCGCGATGAAGGAAGGCGCGCTCGACCTCCTCGCCAAGCCGTTCAGCGCCGACGAGCTGCGGACGGCCATCGGCCACGCGAACGAATCGGCGGGCCGCCAGCGCCACGACCTGCACGCGATCGTACAGCTCTGGCGTCAGGCGGAGCGCCTCACGCCGCGCGAGGCGGAGGTGTGCGCGCTCGTCGCGTGCGGGCTGCTCAACAAGCGGGTGGCGGCGCGCCTGGGCACGAAGGAGAAGACGGTGAAGGTGCATCGCGGGCGCGTGATGCAGAAGCTGCAACTCAACTCGCTCGCCGAGCTGGTTCGCTTCGTGGACAACCTGTACACGTCGCGCGCGCGTCCCGTGGTGAGGCTCGACGGCGCGGAGATCATGCGGCCGCGCGCGGCGGAGATCATCATCGACGTGATATCTCGCGAGCGCACGCCCGCCGTGCCAGTGGCCGTAGAGCCCGTGGACCAATGGGCAATGACTCGGGTTCGGTAGGATGCCGTAGCATGACGAAGGACCACCCGGCGAGGCACCTCCGATGCAGTCCGACCCGCACGTTACGTGGCCACTCCCCGCCTCCGAACTGAAACCAGCCCTGGAGCTCGCCGGCGCGATCACGCGCGCGGACATGACCGTGCTGTTCCTGCACGACGAGATCGCCGGGGTCGTCGTTCCCGCGGCGGCCCACGGCATCACCGACGATCAGGCCGCGCTGCTCGGCGTCCACCGGCCGGGTGAGGACGTCTTCGGCCGCGTGATGAGCGACCGGCGGCGCGTGGTCGTCCGCGACGCCTGGCGGCGCGAGGCCGAGCTGGCGCGCTGCGCGCAGACGCTGGGCTTCCGGTCGATCGAGATCATTCCGCTCATCGGCCTGAACGACGTGATGGTGGGCGAGCTGGCGATGATGTTCCGCGGCTCGCGCGGCTCGAGCCGCAAGATGATCCGGCTCGTCGAGCAGTGCGCGCGGCTCGTGGTGCTCACCGTGCAGCACGCGCGGCGCGCCCTGGAGGCCGAACGGGCGCGCGACGCCGCGGAACGCGTCGGACGCGCCAAGGTGCAGTTTCTCGCGCGCATGAGCCACGAGCTGCGCACGCCGCTCCAGTCGATCGCGGGCTACATCGACCTGCTCCGCCTGGGCGACGGCCATTCACTCACCCCCACACAGGTCAAGATGCTGTCGCGTGTCCACGACAGCGAGGAGATGCTCGTGCATGTGATCGACGATCTGATCACCTTCTCGCGGTTGGAGGCCGGGCACGTCTCGTACAACATCGGCCCGGTGGTCGCCGAGGACATCGTGCGCATCACCAAGTCGGTGATCGCGCCGCTCGCCGCCGATCACGGCATCACGCTCGAGACGTCGGCGTCGCCGGGCATCTTCGTGGCCGCGGACGGCGACAAGCTGAAGCAGATTCTCGTGAACCTCGCGGCGAACGCGGTGAAGTTCACGAAGCGGGGCTCCGTGCGCATCTCCTGCCGGCGGGAGGGCGACAGCGTGCGCTTCGACGTCGCCGACAGCGGCCCGGGCATCGCGCCCGACAAGCTGCGCGCCATCTTCGAGCCCTACGTGCAGCTCGAGACGCCGTTGCTCGATCGGTACGGTGGCACCGGCCTCGGGTTGGCGATCAGCCGGGAGTTCGCCACGGGGATGCACGGCGAGCTGTCGGTGTCGAGCAACCTGGGGAAGGGGTCGGTCTTCTCGCTGCGCCTTCCGTGCTCGAGCAACGCGCTGCTCGCGGTGTCCACGAGCCCCACGGCCACGCCGCCGACCGTGGCGCCGGCGGCCGCCGCTCCGCCGCCGGCGACCACGACGACCACCACGGGCCGCGGCGACATCGGCCCGTCGGTGACCCAGTGATCGCCCCAGCGCAGCCCGTGCGGCGGCGGCTGCCGTGCACGGTGCTCGTCGCCGACGACAGCGACTCGGTGCGCCAGGCGATGTGCCTCGTGCTCGAGTACCACGGCTTCGCCGTCCGCGGCGCGGCCAATGGCCTCGACGCGCTGGCGCTGGCGCAGGCCAATCGTCCGCGCATCGTGCTGCTCGACCTCGTGCTGCCCGACATCGACGGCGCCCAGCTCGCACGTATGCTGCGCGCCGATCCCATGACCTGCCACGCCGTGCTCGTCGGCACCTCCGCCTCCGCGTCGGCCGAGGCGCGCGCGGAAGCGATGCGCGCCGGCTGCGACACCTTCGTCGAACAACCCGTCCCCCCGCGCAAACTGCTCGCGACGATCCGCGCGTACGCCAGGCTCGGCCGAACGTACGACTTTGATCCACTGGATGAGGATGCTGTCTCGCCGCGATTGTTGCGCACGACCCCCTCGTATCATGCCACAAGTCAAATCACCGAAAACGGGCACCGTCCTGACACCAACGGCGGTCCCGCGGCAAGCACCGATCGCGGAGCAGAACAGCCCGGGGCATGAGCTGTTTGCTCCCACGGTGCTCGTGGTGGACGACCACGCCGACAGCCGCATCGTGGCGCGCGTGGTGTTGGAGAGCGCCGGCTTTCGCGTGATCGAGGCGGCGACGGGCGACGACGGGCTCCGCGCGGCGCTCGCCGCGCGGCCGATGGTGGTGCTGCTCGACATGGTGCTGCCGGGGCTCGACGGGTGGGAAGTGGCGCGCCAGCTGCGCGAGCACCCGGCCACCTGCGACACGATCGTCATCGCGGTCACGGCGCTCGCCGCGCCGGAGGATCAGGACCGCGCGCTGATCGCGGGCTGCGACGAGGTGCTCACCAAGCCCGTGCCGCCGTCGTTGATGCTCCGCTGCATCCGGGACAGGGTGGGGCTGCCGATTCCGGGAACGGTGTGCTGAGCGGGATGGGGGACGCGGGGCTCATTCGAATGTCGTTATCGCCATTCTAGTCAAGAACACCAGATGGTAGACCCCGACACGCGCGTTGCGCGTGCGGGATGACAGCGCTACGCGCCCCCGCCTTGCTATCCGTCCCTCGTCACCTCGCGGTCGAGCTCCAGCTCCGATTGCGCCGACAGCGTCCGCCGCGGGCGACGCCCCAGCTGCTGGCGCGGCGCGGTCGCCGGTTGGTCGGCCAGCAAGTCGAACATCCGCACCAGGTCGGGAATCGAATCGGCGTGCATCTTCGTCATCACGCGCGCGCGGTGGACCTTGATCGTCTTCTCCGTCGTACCGAGCGTCGCGGCGATCTGCTTGTTGAGCCGCCCGGTCACGACCAGCCGGAAGACCTCCGCTTCGCGGCGCGTCAGCGTCGCGGCGCGTTCGCGCAGCTCCTCCATCGTGGCCCGGCGCGACCGGTCGCGGCGCGCCAGCTCGGCGGCGCGGTCCAGCGCCGCGAACAGCGTCGGCTCGTCGCAGGGCTTCTCGAGAAAGTCGATCGCCCCGCCGCGAATGGCGCGCACGGACGTCGCCACGTCGCCATGACCGGAAAGAAAGACCGTCGGAATCCGAATCCCGCGCTCCACCAGCGCGGACTGCAGCGCCAGCCCGTCGATCTCGGGCATGCGCAGATCCACGAGCAGCATCTCGGGCACCGACGTCTCGAGCGAAAGCAGGAACTCCGCCGCCGAGCCGAAGGTCCGCACGTCGTAGCCGCGTACCGACAACATGCGTGCGAGCGCCCGCAGGACCGCTACGTCGTCATCGACGAGCGCGATCCGCCAGGCTGCGATTTCGGTAGTGTCCGATAATCCGGGCATCTGTCTCTCAGCGTACACCAGGAATGACCACCCGGAACGCCGCACCGCCTTCCGTGGGGGATTCAGCGAGCACTTCGCCTCCATGGGCCTGGACGATCGCTCGCGCGACGCACAGACCCAATCCAACGCCATTTTGCTTGGTGGTGGCGAACGGTTCGAACAAACGATGGGCAATGAGCGGAGAGATCCCCGGACCGGTATCCTTCACGCGGATATCGACGCCGACATCCTCTGTGCCGTGCGCGGTGACGCGCACCTTTCGTCGTTCCCGTGGCTGGTTCGACACGGCCTCCAGGGCGTTGAGGACCAGGTTGAGCAGTGCCTCCTGCATCTGCTCGCGATCGCCCAGCATTCCCAGAGATCGTTTGTTTACGTCGAAGCTCAGGCTAACCTGTCGCGCGGATGCGTCGGGCGCCAGTAGGCGACCCACGTCGGCAATGAGATCGGTCAGACTGAACCAGCCATGTTCCTTGGCCTCGCGCTGGACCAGCCCCCGAGTGCGGCGAACGACATGGCCGGCGCGACCCACCGCCTGCAGCACGTCGCCGATGATGTCCGTGAGCACGTCGCTGTGCGGCCGGTCCCGGAGCATCTGCCGGGCGGCGGACGCCGACGCCATGATGACGCTCAACGGTTGGTTCAGCTCGTGGGCGAGCAGGCTCGCCATCTCCTGCAGCTCGGCGCGCCGCAGGCGGTCCGCAAGCTCGCAGCGGCACCGGTGCATCTCCCATTCGTCCCGCACCCGGTCGGTGATGTCTTCGTGCAGCACGATCGCGCCGACGGGCGCCCGCGCCACGACCTGCATCCGGAACCAGGCCGGCTGCACACAGCTCGGAGCGGCATGGGGATAGTCCAGCTGAAAATCGCGCTGGGCTCCGGCGAGCACGGACTGAATTCCCAATAGGGCCTGGCGGCCCAGATCGTCGCCCGCGTGGGCGGCGTCCTTGCAGACGTCGAGATAATTCCAGCCGACGAACGCGGTCGGTGGTCCACCCAGCCGGTGTGAAGACATCGCCCACGCGTGGTTGATGCGGACGATGGTCCCGTCCCTCTGGATCACGGCGGCGCGGGAGGGAATCGCCTCCCACAGATCGCGGTGCATCCGCTCGGCGGCATCTTCCGACGCGGAGTCGTGGCCGGCCCGGGTCTTACTGATCTCGAGGTGGAATCCGGACAGCCGCCGGGCGCCGGCGGCGGGCGGCTCCAGCGTCGTCCGCAGCCAGTGCCATCGGCCGGCCCGGTCGTGCACCCGGTACTCGCGCACTTGCGCGCCACCCTCGGTACCGCCGGCGGCGCGCTCGAGGAAAAGCCGGACGTCGCCGCGATCGTCCGGGTGAACGCTCTCCAGCCAGAACCCGCGCTCTCGCCATGCGGTGCGTGGGTGGCCAAGCATCTCCACGATCCCTGGCCCGATGGAAGTCACGGTCCACGTGCCGACACACGCCGTCCAGGGGACGACACCGAGTGCGGCGAGAGCATTGGGCGACGACCGGTGGGGAAGCATTGCGCTGTGTTGCGGGACACTTTCACTACTAAACGGGTTTTCTCCTGTTTGCAGTGAACCAGCGCACACTGGCCGTTGGACTATGGTCCAACAGACGGCTTTTTGCCGCCGTCACAGTCCAGGTCAGCCGCCCCGCTTGAAGAACTGCACCGCCCGCTCGTGCTTCTCGGCCGCCGCGCGCGTCTTGAACGTCCCGAGATTCCGGCGCTTTCCAGTTTTTGGATTCTTCTTCCGCGAATACAGCCGATACCGGCCGTCCTTCAGCTTGCGAATCATCGTCTAGGGTGCGCGCCGCCGCAGTGTGGTTCCCGCGAATGGTGATTGCACGAGGAGGGTCGTGTCCAGAGACGCGCGCAGATAGCGTCCGAAGAACGTCTCCAGGTAGCGGAAGGCCAGCGCCTGCGTGGACGCGGCCGACCGTCGCAGCCCGACGCGCGCAGCCGCGCGGTCGCGCAGGCGCGGCGACAGCGCGGGGTCGGTGAAGCTCATGTGCTCGAGCCCGCGCACGGCGAGCCAGTAGGCGACCGCCGTGCGGCCAAAGAGCATGTCCTCGTGAATCCGCGCCTGGTCGCGATCGATGTAAAACCGCGGCGGGTCGCGGCGAAATCGGTCGGTCCAGGGCAGGGTACCCATGAGCAGAAAAACGGGACAGGGCGCGCCCGCTTCCATCGCGCGGCCGAAGACGGAACCGTCGAGATCCATCGCCGCCACCACGCGCGCGTCGCGCGTGCACGCCTCGATCGCGATGCTGCCGCCGAACGAATGCCCGAACGCGCCCACGCGCCGCAGATCCATTTCGGCGAACACCGAATCATGCTCGTCATGGCGGCGCGTGGCGAAATCCAGACCGGCGAGCAGATCGGCCGCCATGGGCGCCACGTTCGTGGCGAAGTTGAACGGCTCGCGGTACTCGTGCCGCACGCCGAGAATCGCATAGCCGCGCGCCGACAGCCGCCGCAGGAGAGTGTCATAGCTCGCCGGCGCCTGCCCCCAACCGGGCGAGAACAACAGGACGGGCACCGTGTCGGAGGGAGCGCCGCGTGTCGGGCGCCACACGTCCATCGCCAGCCGCCCGCCCGTTGGCGCCTGCCAGGCAAAGGCGCGCCGTTCGACCGGGCGGCCGCCGGAGCGATCGATCTCGATCGTCTCCTCGCGCATCGCGATGAAAAACGTGCAGGCGGCGAGTGCGACGACGGCGACGAGCCAACGGATGGCGACACGCCAGTGCGCGCTCATTGATGGCTCGTACGACGACACCCCGACCCGGTTTCGCCGCGACGTTGTAACTGTTGGGAGTCAAGCAATTCGAAACAGATGGCGCGGGGTTGCTGAGGGATGATTTCGCCGGTAGCTTCGCGGCCATTGGTTGTTCGCAGGTGCGTTTCTCGCACGGCCCCACCCCGCCGCGACCACGCGATGCTTGAGCAAACTCTAACACATGCGACGACGCATGTGCCACGCGCGGTGCGCTTGGCGCGGCAGTTGATTCGCGAGCGGTTGGCGACGCGGGAATATCTCGCGCGCGAGCTCGCGGTGTCGCCCGCGACGCTCGATTCGTATCTCGCCGGCGCGCGCCCCATGCCGCTCGACCGCCAGCTGTGTCTCGCCGGCATCGTCATCACCCGGATGCCGCACCGCAAGCTGGACGCGTATCGCCTGCGCGACCAGGTCGTCGCCCTGATGGAACGCCGGCTCGCGGAGACACGGTAGGCTATTCGCGCGACCGGCGCATGTGCAGCACCATCAGTCCGCACCCGCCGTTCAGCGACGCATAGCGGGCGGGCGTCTCCGACGCGCTTCCATAGTATTCGATGGCCTCGACGTCGTCCGGATGCACCGTGTTCACGTCGAACGGCTCCGTGGGATGTCCGGGGTTCATGAGAAACTTGTCGAGGTACACGCGGCCGTAACACGCCATGATCACGCCGCGGCTCCGCTCGAAGTTCTCCGGCACGTAGATCCGCCCTTCCTGCCGGAGGCAGCGATCCCGCTCCGCGGCGGTTCGCACGAAGCTGCAGGTGCTGCCGGCGGCGCGCGTGCTCACGAGCCACGCCTGGCCCCCTGACCCGGTGATCAAGCCGACGCTCATGACCTGGCGCAGAATCTCCGAGAGCTTGCGGCTCTCCTGCTTCGCCAGCTCGGCGCGCGTGATGAAATGACCGAGTCCGAGACGGCGATTCTCCTCGAACTCGGTGAGCGCGGCGGACGTCGCTGACGTCACGACCGAATCCAGTCGCGCGACGGGCTCGAGGACGATGCGGCGCTGCACCGTCTGCTCGCCGGCAAACGTGATGCGCGCCTCGGCGGGCGCGTAGCCGAAGCGGCGCGCCGTGAGCTGATGCTCGCCCGAGGGCACGTCGGCGAACCGCACCTCGCCGCGCTCGTTGGTGAGGCCCGACCGACCGATGTCGGCGAAGCTCACCTGCACACCGGTGAGCGGCTTCCTGAGCGTGTCGGTGACGACGGCCGCGAAGGCGGCAAGTCCGGAGCGCCGGGGCGGCGCGGGCGCGGGAACCGGCGGAGGCTCAGCCGCCGCGATCTGTGCCGGCGGTCCCACGGCAAGCAGGCGACGGTGCACGCGCGAAACGCTCGCCGGCACCTCGACGATCGCGTCGAAGGAGTCGGTGACGGCTCGCAGTTGAAGCGGCGTCTTCGTGGGCACTCCGCAGATGGTGTAGCCACCGGCGGTGTTCGATCGGGTCTCGCTACGCACGCGGCGCAGGCGGCCGCCCGTCCGCACGTCGTCGATCGTGAGGATGACGGTCGCGTTGGCGATGGGTTTTGTCGTGCGGGCGTCTACCACGCTCCCGCTGACGAAGCCGCTGTCGCGAGACGGCGCGCCGCCGCAGGTCTCTCGCCAGAGCGTGGCAAATGACGGAACGCCGACGACGATGCTCGCCGGCGTGGCGCCGATCGTCACGCGGCGCGAGAAATCGGAGAACCCCAGCGAATCGATCGCGTCGTGCTGCACGGTGAACAAGTGGGCGCCACTCGGCACGCCGTCGAACGAGAAACGTCCCGCGCTGTCGGTGATCGCGCTCCGGTTGGTGCCGAGCGCTACCAGCGCACCGCGCAGGGCCACGCCGCGGAGGCTGTCGAAGGCGACGCCGCGAACGATGGTGCCGGCCGTCTGCGCGCCGAGCGGATGTACGCCGGCCAGCATCGCGAAGAGCATGACGCGCACGCGGTGTCTCGTACCGATCCCCCGTGAAGTCCTGGCCGAAGGTGGCGTCCGTCAGCAGGGCGCGCAACGCACCCGATGCTGCCGGGACGTCCCAAAGAGCTACCGTAACGCGAGTGGTAGGCAGCCACTGGTCCCTCTAGTACATTGTTCGGACCCCTTCCACCGGAACGCCGCATGTCATTCGCGTCCACCCGGCGGCTGGCGGTCGCTCTGCTCGCGACACCAGTTGTCTTCCTCGCCTGCCATCGCATCCCCGAATCGGACCCGCGCCTTGTCGCGGAGTGGATGCATTCGCTGTACGGCGCCATTCGGGTCGAGCGCCTTTCGCCGCCGGTGGCCTCGCGGCTGATGACCTACGCGACGGCCGCGCTCTACTCCGGTCTCGTGTCCGCGAAGGAGAATCCCCCGAGCCTGGCCGGCGCGCTCAACGGATTTCCAGCGCTGCCCGCCGCCGAGAAGGGCCAACGCTACGACGGAAGCATCGCCGCCGTGGCCGCCGAGCGCGTCGTGCTGGACACGCTGTTCCGTGACGCCCTTCCGACGACACGCGCCGCACTCGCCCGCATCGCCGATTCGCTCGAGCGCACGCGGCTCGCGCTCGGCATTCCCGACGACGTGCGTGACCGGTCCGCTCAACTGGGACGCTCCATTGGCCTCGCGGTGGTGGGATGGTCGCGCCTCGACGGCTTTGACAGCACGCGCAAGATGCCGCCGTTCAAGATCATGACGGGACTCGCTTACTGGGTGAACGACGCGCCCGCCACGACGTTCGCGACGCAGAACATGTCGGGCGCCAGCGAGTTCGTGGCGCTGAACAACCCCGCCAACGCCATGCAGGCGGGCAGCGCGAGCGATCGCGGGCTCATTCTGAGCCGCCAGAAGCAGGCGAATCCCACGCTGCCCGCAATGAATATCGCCGGCACGTCGGAGCCGTACTGGGGAACGATTCGCCCGTTCGCGCTCCAGGTCTGGAACGAGTGCCCGGTGCCGGCGCCTCCGTCGTACGCGGTGGACAGCGGCGCGGCACTCTACCGCGACGCCAGGCATGTGCACGACACCCGCGTGAACATCACCGCCGAGCAGCGCGCCATCGCGCTCTACTGGGCGGACAACGCGGGCGAGTCGGGCACTCCGGTGGGCCATTGGACGTCGATCGCCAGCCAGATGGTGGCCGAGCATCACCTCTCCGCCGAGGAGGCCGCGAGGTTGATGGTGCAGACGTCGGCGGCCGAGGCCGACGCGTTCATCTCGTCGTGGGGCTACAAGTATCAGTATTCTCTGATCCGTCCGCGCACGTACATCCGCCGCGTGATCGATTCGTTGTGGGAGCCGCTGATTCCCACGCCGCCGTTCCCGGAGTATCCGTCGGGCCACTCGACCACGTCCGCCGCGGCGGCGGAGGTGCTCACCGCCACGATCGGCGACGTGCCGTTCAGCGACAGCACCGGGCTCTCGATCGGCAATCCGGTGCGCACGTTCAAGTCGTTCCGCGACGCGGCCGCCGAGGCGGGCATCTCGCGCATCTACGGCGGCATTCACTTCCCGTACGGCAACGAGGGCGGCAAGGCGCTCGGCAAGTGCGTTGGGGAGAAGGTGATCGCGCGGTTCAGGGACGCGAAGTAGGCGCCCGCGGGTGTGCCGGCGGGTGTGGATGACCGCCGCTTACCGGGTGCTTATCGCGGGGTCGGCGCCTCGTAAGCGGTGACTAAGCACGTCGGGTTTGACTCCGGAACATCCCGAACGGAGTCTTTCCGATGTCTTCCAACTCGAAGTTCCTCCTCGGCGCCGCGCGTCTCGCGCTGCTCGCCGCCGTAACGCTGCTCGTTGCCGCCGCCTGTTCCGACGCCGCCAACGACCCGGTCGTCGTGCCGGCGCCGGACGTCCCCCGCGCGCCGGTCGCGTCGATCGCCGTCACCCCGGTGGGCTTCGTCCTGGAGATCGGAAAGACGCGCCAGCTGAGGGCGATCGTTCGCGACAGCGCCGGCCATGATCTCACCGATCGCGTCGTCAAATGGGAAACCGACGCTCCCACGACGGGCGGTTGGCGGAGGGCATCACGGCGCCGGTCCGATGACGCACGAGTACATCGTCCAGCTCCCCGCCGGCAACAAAACGCCGTTCACGTTCCTCGAGGTCAACTGGAATCCGGCGGGCCATGAGGGCGTGTATCAGGACGTGCCGCACTTCGACTTCCACTTCTACACGGTTCCGAAGTCAGTGCGCGACGGCATCGTCCCCACCGATCCGGACTTCGCCACCAGGGCGAACAATCTGCCCGCGAAGGAATACATCCCGCACTTCTGGGAGCCGATGATCACCCGCGCGCACATTCTGGAAAAGAAGACCACGGAAGATGCGGCCGTGCGCGACCAGCTCATTCCCCTGCCGCTCCCGGAGAAGTATCAGGTGCCCGGCTACTACCCGGCGGCGTATCGCATCACGTGGGACGCGGCGGCGAAGGAGTATCGGATTGCGTTGACGGAGCTGGCGTGGCCGAAGTAGGGCCGTGTGGCCGTCTGACATGAAACGGAAACTTCAATGAACGACTCGGAGAACGACGACTTTCAGGGACATTGGTCGCTCCAGCCCACCACCTTGTATCCGGTGGTGGGCGCGGGATGCGACGAGCCGGGCGACAAGAATGGTCGATCGCCACGATCGACCGGCGTGAATGCTGCCGATGTTGAACGGAGGGGAGGCGGGACGGCTTAAATTCAAGCCTTCCTCTCACGCGTCCCCTCCATGAACCACGCCCGCGGCCGGTCGTACGGCCGGTACCTCCAATGGATCGCGATGGTTGCCGCCGCCGCCTGCGGAGGTGCCTCGCAGCCAGGCGTGTGGCACGACGAGCAAGGCTACCGTTGGCGGGAGCTCACCGTTTCCGGAGGCGCGGACGGCTTCACGCGCATCGAGCCGGGGAAGAGCGGCATCCAGTTTCAAAACACGGTGAGCGACTCCACGCTGCTGCGCAACCGCATCCTCGGCCAGGGCGCGGGCGTCGCGCTCGGCGACGTCGACGGCGACGGGCGCGTGGACGTCTTCCTCGCGAAAACCGAAGGCTGCAGCGCCCTCTATCGCAATCTCGGCGGCTGGAAGTTCGAAGACGTCGCGAAAACCGCCGGCGTCGCCGCGTGCGACCGCCACGCGAGCGGCACTGCACTCGCCGACATCGACGGCGACGGGGACCTGGATCTCATCCTGCTCGCGACGAACGGTCCGAACGCGATCTTCGTCAACGACGGCAAAGGGAAGTTCGCGGAACGTCGGGACCTTGGTCTCGACACCACCGGCAGGGGCGGCACCACGATCGCCCTCGCCGACGTGGATGGCGATGGGCCGCTGGACATGTACATCGCGAACTACCGGCCGTTCAGTCTCGAGGACTCGCTGCCGCCGCAGCAGCGCGCCTTCAACCAGCTCGTGCGCCAGACGGGCCCCAACAAATACGAAGTCGTCGCCGAGCATCGCCGCGATTACAAAATCGTGATGCGTCCGGACATGGGCGGGCTGCGCATGACGCAGCGTGCCGAGCCGGACGAGTTCTACCGGAATGACGGCGGGAAGTTCACGCCGGTGCCGCAGACGGGCGGGCGCTTCCTCGACGCCCAGGGCAAGCCACTCGCCGAGGCGCCGGAATCGTTCGGGCTCGGCGCGAAGTTCGTCGACCTGAACGGCGACGGCGCGCCGGACCTCTACGTCGCCAACGACTTCGAGGACACCGACGAGCTCTGGTACAACGACGGCAAGGGCAACTTCCGTCTCGCGCCCTGGAACGCGCAGCGGCAGATGAGCAACTCCGCGATGGGCGTGGACGTGGGCGACGTGAACGGCGACGGCATCCCCGACCTGTTCGAAGTGGACATGCTGGCGAACGACGCGCGCCTCAAGACGCAGATCCCCACGCACACGTCGCTGCCCAAGCTGCCCGGTGAGATGGAGACGGAGCTCCAGCAGCAGCGCAACGCGCTGTTCATCAACCGCGGCGACGGCACCTTCGGCGAGATCGCGGCGTTCGCGGGGCTGAGCGCGAGCGGCTGGTCGTGGTCCACGATGTTCATGGACGTGGACCTCGACGGCTGGCAGGACATACTCGTCGCCACCGGCCACCTGTGGGACATCATGGACGCCGACGTCCAGGAGGGACTGCAGAACCGGCTCACGGACGTGCAGTGGCGGCGGCAGCGCTGGCAGTTTCCGGCACTCAAGCTCAGGAACGTCGCGTATCGCAATCGCGGCGACATGACGTTCGAGGACGTGAGCGCGAAGTGGCATTTCGGTGTGGACGAAGACGTTTCGCACGCGATGGCCGCGGCGGATCTCGACGGCGACGGCGATCTCGACGTGGTGATCAACCGCCTCGGCGCGCCGGCGCTCGTGCTGCGCAACGACGCAAAGGCGCCGCGGGTGGCCGTGCGGCTCAAGGGCGATGCGCCCAACACGCGAGCGGTCGGCGCGAAGATCACGCTGCGCGGCGGCGCGATTCCGCTGCAGGAGCGCGAGGTGGAGGCGGGCGGGCTGTACCTGTCGCACAGCGACTACGAAGCGTCGTTCGCCATGGGCAAATCGGACACCGCGACGCTGGTGATCAACTGGCGCGACGGACGGCTTACCACGATCGCCGGCGTGAAGCCCAACCGCGAGTACGAGGTCACGACGGCGGGAGCGAGTGCGTCCGCACCCGCCGGCGCAGCCGCACCCGCGTTGTTCGAGGACGCGACGTCGATGCTCGGCGGCCAGAAGCACGTCGAGGACAAGTTCGACGACTGGGACCGGCAGTTCCTGCTCCCCAACGCGCTGTCGTCGCTCGGGCCGGGCGTCGCCTGGTTCGACCTCGACCGCGACGGTGATGAGGATTTGCTGATCGGTACCGGCAAGGGCGGGCGAATCGCGGTGTTCCGCAACGACGGCGGCCGTCTGGTGCCACAGAGCGTGGGCGGCGCGCCCACCCCCAATGACTTGACGGCCATCCTGGGGCTCAGCGACGCGCGCGGAACGCGGGTGATCGCCGGGAACGCGACGTGGCAGGCGCGCACCGAAGACGAGATGACCAAGCCGCCGGCCGCGGTCGCGATCCGCGTGTCGGGCACGTCCCTGGGCGCCTCCGAGCCGGCGGTCGGGTCGCACGATGGATCGACGGGACCGCTCGCGCTGGCCGACTACGACGAGGACGGCGACCTCGATCTCTTCGTGGGTACCCGCGCCATCGCGATGAAGTATCCCGTGGCGGCGTCCTCCGGCCTGTTCAAGAACGTGAACGGCGCGTTCGTGCTCGACACGGCGAACAGCCAGGCGCTGCGCAACGTGGGCCTTGTGTCGGCGGCCGTGTTCGCGGATGTGAACGGCGATGGTCATGCCGATCTCGTGATCGCGCGGGAGTGGAATTCCATCCTCCTGCTGTTGAACGACGGGCACGGCCGGTTGAATCCGGCGCCCGACTCCTGGGGCCTGTCGAAATGGACGAGCCGATGGAACGGCGTCGCGGTGGGTGATCTGGACGGCGACGGCAAGCTCGACGTCGTGGCCACGAGCTGGGGACGCAACACCGCGACGCCCGCCGACAGCGCGAATCCGCTCGTGCTCGTGCACGGACCGTTCGGTGCGCGCAAGGAAGAGGAGATGCTGCTCGCGCGGCGCGACGCGCGTCTCAACGCGCTCGTGCCGCTCAACAGCTACGCGCGCGTGCGCGTGGCGGTGCCGAGTCTCGTGCAGCGCGTCGGCACGTTCAAGGCGTACTCCGAGGCGACGGTGGAGCAGGTGTTGGGTTCCGCGATGCGCGAGACCGAGCAGCTGACGGCGAACACGCTCGACCAGATGGTCTTTCTCAACCGCGGCGACCACTTCGAGGCGCACGCCATGCCCACCGAGGCGCAGCTTGCGCCCGCGTTCTACGCCGGCGTCGCCGACTTCGACGGGGACGGCAACGAAGACGTGTTCCTGAGCCAGAACTTCTATCCCACCGTCGTCGGCATGCCGCGCTACGACAATGGCCGCGGCCTGCTGCTCACCGGGGACGGCAAAGGCGCGCTCGCGCCGATGCCCGGCACGAAGTCGGGAGTGCTGGTGTACGGCGACCAGCGCGGCGCGGCGTACGCGGACTACGATGGCGACGGCCGCGTGGACGTGGCCGTGTCGCAGAACGGCGCGGCGACGGTGCTGCTGCACAATCGCGGCGCGAAGCCTGGTTTGCGCGTGCGTGTGGCCGGGCCGGGTGACGGCGTCGGTGTTCAGCTGCGCGTTGTGTACGGCGGCAGGATGGGCCCCGTTCGCGAGATCACGGCGGGGTCGGGCTACTGGTCGCAGAACGGGGCGGTGCAGGTGATGGGGCTTTCCGGAACGCCGACCGGTGTATGGGCGCGGTGGCCGGGCGGCCAGACGCAGACGGTGCCGGTGGCTGCGGGGTCGCGTGAGGTCGTGATACGACGCCAATAGGCTGCTCGCATCTTCCGCTCCCTTTTTTTGTCATCCCGCACGCGCGCAGCGCGTGTCATCCCGCACGCGCGCAGCGCGTGTCGGGATCTACGCGACGATCATTATAGCTCGGGCACTGGTTTGATACGTATCGCGACAAAACGGTGCCAACGGCGGCTCTTCCGTCGCGCATCGTGTGGCGATGTGCACCTACTTCGTCTACATCCTCGCGAGCCGCGCTCGGGTGCTGTACGTTGGGATCACCAATGATCTGGTGAGGCGACTGCACGAGCACAAAACAGGCGCGCTTCATGGATTCACCAAACGGTACAACATCGACGCGCTCGTGTACTTCGAGTCAACGGAAGACGTCGGCGTCGCATTGGAGCGCGAAAAGCAACTCAAGCGCTGGACGCGAAAGCGCAAATTCAGGCTGATCGAAGCCCAGAACCCGGATTGGCGTGACCTGTGTGTCGATTGGTTTGACTAGCCACTCTACCGTTCGAGTGGATCCCGACACTCGCTTCGCTCGTGCGGGATGACACTCGCTTCGCTCGTGCGGGATGACACTCGCTTCGCTCGTGCGGGATGACAGACACTACTCCGCCCGCAGCGCCACCAACGGATCCACCTCGCTCGCCCGGCGCGCGGGGATCCAGCACGCCAGCCACGCCACGACGCTGAGCAGCGCCACACCCGCCGCGAACGAGCGCGTGTCATAGACGCTCATCTGGTACACCATCGACGTCAGCGCGCGCACCGCGACCAGTGATATGCCGACGCCGATCAGGATGCCGACCGCGGTGAGCGCCATGCCCTGGCCGATCACCAGACGACGCACCTTGGACGCATCGGCCCCCAGCGCCACCCGAATGCCGATCTCGCGCGTACGCTCGGCGACCAGGTAGGCGAGAACGCCGTAGAGGCCCACGACGGCGAGCGTGCCCGCCAGCAGCGCGAAGATCGAAAGCAAGATGGCCGTGAAGCGGCGTGGCGCCACGGCGTCGGCGATTCGCTCATCCATCGTCGTGAAGCTTGGCGGCTCGAGCGCGGGATCCATCGACTGCAACACGCGCCGCACGTTGTTCTGAAGGGCACCGGCGCTGCCCACGGCGCGCACGGCGAGCGTCGCGTAGCCGAGGTGGTGCCCCACCTGCGTGGCGGGAATGTAGATCGTGGGCTTGGGCGCGCCCTCGAGCTCCGTCTGGCGGATATCCTTGAGGATGCCGATCGCCACGACGCCCCGGTTGTCGATCTGCTTGCCGATCGGATCAGCGACATTCAGCTGGCGCGCCGCGGTTTCGTTGAGAATCCCGACCTTGGGCGACGTGGGGCCGTCGGAATCGGCGATCCATCGGCCGCGCACGAGCCGGGCGCCGAGCATCTGGAGGTAGGTCGGCGCGACGGCGACGACGTCGATGCGCTTCCAGCCCTTGCCGGTGCTGTCCGCGGACTGCCAGCTCATCGCCACGCCCTGCAGCGGCGGCGGCCCCACCGTGAGTGACACGGCCTTCACGGCGGGATCCTGACGGAGCCGTTGTTCGAGCTCGGCGAAGAATGCCCCCGCCGCGGCGGGCTTGTAGCGCTCGTCGGGCAGGCTGATGAAGGTGAACAGCAGCCGGTCCTTCTCGAAGCCGAGATCGAGCGAGGTGACGCGCCAGAAGGTGCGCGCCACGATGCCGGCGCCCGTGAGCAGCACGAGCGCCGTCGCCAGCTGCGTCACGACGAGCGTCCGGCGAATCCAGCGCTGGCGCGGACTGCCGACGGCGCGCGGCGTGCCGCTGGAGAGCGCGCCGCTGAGACTCCGGCGCGAAGCGGTGAGTGCGGGGATGAGCCCGAACAGCAGTCCACTCACCACGGCGACGGTGAGCGAAAACCCAAGCACCACGCCGTCGATGCGGATGCCCTCGGGATTGCCGACGAGCTCCGCGCTGAGCCGCGTGAACCAGGCGACGCTGGCGCGCGTGAGCAACAGCCCGCCGGCCGCGCCAACCGCAGACAGCAGCAGCGACTCGGCGAGCACGTAGCGCACGAGCCGCCAGCGGCTGGCGCCGAGGGCGAGCCGCACCGCAAACTCGCGCTCGCGGCGCGTCACGCGTGCGAGTGAAAGGTTGGCCAGGTTGGCGCACGCGATCAGCAGCAGGACGCCGACCGCGCCGCCGAGGAGCAGAATCGCCTTCTTGTTCGAGCCGAAGCGGCGATCCTGCAGCGTCATCATCACCGGCACGCGGCCGCGGTCCGGCTCCATGCGATTGGCCTCGCCGGCCTTGATCAATGCCGCCAGCTCCGCGCGCGCGGCCTGGAGCGACACGCCCGGCTTGAGCCGCGCGATGGGCCGAAAATACATCGTCGTTCCCTTGGGCGACGGCGTGAGCCGCTTCGGTGTCCAGAACTGCGAGCGCTTGGCCGACGTGAACGACGCGGGCATCACGCCGATGACGTTGTACGACCTGTCTCCCGCCGCGATCGTCCTGCCGAGGATGTTCGGGTCGGCGTCGAAGGCGCGGCGCCAGAGCTGCTCGCTCAGGACGATGACGTCCGGTCCGCCGGGGCGGTCCTCCTCCGCGGTGTACGTGCGTCCGACCAGCGGCTTGGTGCCGAGCACCTCGAAGTACGACGCCGTCGCCGACGAGCCGGCGACCTTCTCGACTCCTTCAGCAAACTTGAATGGCAGCTCGGCGCCGCGGGTCATGGCGATGGTGATCCCGCGCGCCGAGCGTGCCCAGTCGTGGTACGTCCATTCGTCCACGATGCCGAGGTCGGCCTGCTGCTTGTCGGCGAGCGTCGGCGAGAGGATGCGGTCGGAGTCGGGATAGGGCAGGGGCCGCAGCACCACCGCGTTGATGATGCTGAACATCGCGCAGTTGGCGCCGATGCCGAGGGCCAGCGTGAGAACGACCGCGGTGGAGTAGCCGCGGTTGAGACGCAGCGAGCGCGCGGCGTACCGGACGTCGGTGAGTATCTGTTCGACGAACGGCAGGCCGCGCCGCTCGCGCACCGACTCGGCGGCGACCGTGAGGCCGCCCGCGGCGAGCAGGGCGTCGCGCCGCGCGGCGTCGGGCGTCATGCCGCGGCGGATGTTCTCCGCGACGTGCATGGCGAGGTGCGCTTCCATCTCCGCGCGAAACTCGGCGTCGGAGCCGCGGCCGGCGAAGAGACCGCGCAGCCGCGCGGCGAACACGCGCAGGGCTTTCATGTCGCCTCCGGCCACGGGGCGAGAAAGGCGGCCATGAGATCGGCGGTCGCCTGCCACTCGCGCGTCTCGCGCGCGAGGTGTTTCCGGCCGGCGGGCGTGAGCTTGTAGAACTTGGCGCGGCGGTTGTTCTCCGATTCGCCCCATTCGCCCTTGATGAAGCCTTCCTGCTCGAGCTTCACCAGCGCGGGGTAGAGCGTGCCGTAGTTGAGGACGATGCGGTTGCCGCTGGTGTCCTCGATGCGGCGGGCGATGCCGTAGCCATGGACCGGCCCGAGGACGTCGAGCGTGCGGAGGACCATGAGGGCGAGAGTGCCCTGCCAGACGTCGAGTTTGTCGCTCATGCGGCTCCTATGGGTTTCCCATTGAAGATGTCGTGTGTCGTATGGGAAAGCAATAGAGCTATGAGCTATGAGCTATGAGCTATGAGCCTGAGCGACGGCGTGTCGGCGAACGTGCGGCGTAGTCTTTGTCATCCCGCACGAGCGAGCGCAGCGAGCGAGTGTCGGGATCTACTTGCGTCCGTCTTGTGGTACCAGGACGGATCGACGGTCGGGTCCGCTCGCACCCCTTTGAGAAAACCTGCTGCGTCTGCTCAGCCACTGTGCTCGCCGTTCTACATCAACTGGTTCTCATGCTCCCAAGTCGTCACCCCCGCCGCCGCCAGATCACCAGGACCCCGCACGTCGCGTTGGGGAGCAGGTATTGCCCGGGCGTCTGGAGCCGCGACGCGTAGAACTCCATCGCCACGATGTCGAAGACGGACAGGCTGTTCAGATCGAAGAGCGGCTCCTCCGGCTTGGCGGTGAACCGCGCCACGCCGTCGACGTACACATGCGCGTAGCACCTGACGCCCGCCCCGTGCTTCTGGTCGAACGCGGTGGGCCGGAACGCGACGGTACCTGGCGAAGGCCGGCCACCCACCCACGCATATGAGCTGGTGCCGCGCATGACTCGCGCGCCCGCGACGCCGTCCAACGCCTGCTCCAGCCGCTCGAAGTGCAGCTTCTCCAGCTCGGCGCGCGTCCAGAAGTGCCCCATGCCGAACTTGCGGTTCTCCTCGAACTCACGCAGACGGCGGTCCTCGATCGTCGCGCTCACCACGACGGAATCCAGCGCCACGAATCGGCTGAGAAACACCCGCAGGTTCATCGTCTGACCAGCCACGAACGTCAGCGGCACATCGGCGACGCCGTAGCCGATGCGACGCGCGATCATGCGATGCACGCCGGCCGGGATACCCTCGATACGGAATTCCCCGCGGTCGTTCGACGTCGCCGTGCGCGCGAGATCGGGCAGCGCGATCTCGACGCCGGCGATTGGCTCGTGACGCGTCGAGTCGAGCACCACGCCGGTGAACATCGCGGGTTGGGCACTGGTCCGCTCCGCCGGAGACGCGACCGACGAGACTCGCGCGGCCGGCGGCGGCTTCCGGACGGAATCCTTCGCGTCGCCGAACCAGCGCCGCGTGTGCATCACGAGAACGCCGCACGCCGAGTTGAGGGTCTGGTACTTTGCCGGCGTCTCCGCCGGCGACGCGTAGTACTCGATCGCTTCGATCAGCTCCGGCGGATACCGGTTCAGGTTCGGTACCGGCGCGTTGTCGCCTCGGCCTCGGAATAGGGGAAGGTTGTCGAGGTATACCTGTGCGTAGCAATGCGTGGGCTCGCAATCCAAAAAATTTTCGCCCTCGAGGCTGTAGCAGAAGACGCGCAAGGACCGGATGCCGCGACTGCTCGCCACCCACGAGCCGTTGCCCCGTCCCTGCACCATCTTCACGCCCGACAACTGCTCGACCACACCCGAGAGCGTCCGGCCTTCCGCCTTGGCGAGATCCTCGCGCGTGAGGAACTTTCCCAAGCCGAGCTTGCGATTCTCCTCGAACTCCTCCAGGCGAACGTCGCGGTGCCCGGCGGTCACCACGACGGAGTCGAGCAGCACGAAGCGACTCAGGATCACGCGCTTGTCCACCGTCTGATTCGCGGGGAACTCGAGCCTGGTGTCCGCGGCGCCGTAGCCCACGCGCCGCACGAGGATGCGATGCTCGCCCGGCGAGACGTTTGCGATCCGGAACCGCCCCCGATCGTTGCTCTGCGCGGAAAGGCCGAGCTCCGGAATGGAGATGTCCGCACCCGCGATCGGATGTTCGAGCGAATCGCTCACCGTCCCCGTGAACACCGCACTCGCGATCACGGTGCGCGGACGGTCGAGCGACAGATCCACCCGCACGAACCGGCTACTCGGCTGAATGTGTACCTCGGCGGGTGTCGCCGTCGCGGCGTCCGACTCGGCGCGCACCGTGAGTGGCGTGCCCAGCGGAACGCCACAAGCGCGGAAGGCGCCCTGCGCCGTGGCACGCGCGTCGATCCACCGCGCCTGCCGTCCCGCGGCGGCGTCCGTCCACTCCACGACCACGTGCACGTTGCGCGGCGGCAAACTGTCGCGCGACGTCACCGACCCGAACACGACGCCGGGCTGCTCGAGCTTCGCTCCCGCGGCACGGCACAGCGCGGCGATGAGCTGCGAGGCGTTGGGCACGCGGATGCTCATCGCCGCCGTGCTGTCGCTGAACACGAGCGGCGACTGATGCACCGCGCTCGCCGAGTCGAGCGACGGCGTGCGCACCTCGAGCACGTACTCGCCGGGCAGCATTCCGCTGATCGAGAACTTGCCCGCGGCGTCGGTCTCGGCGTCGAGCAATGCACCGAGCACGGAGATCTGCGCACCCGGGACCGGCGCTCCCGAGACTGAATCGACCACCGTGCCGCGCAGCACCACCGGCGGACGCGCGAAGAGCGTATCGGCGGCGGCGGTGGCCACCGACAGCTCGCCGCCGGCGATCTTGAGCGCGATCACGCGCTGGTCGTCGATCTGAATCGCGCTCAGCCGCGAGGCCGAGCTCCGCTGCGACCGTTCGACGGGCGCGAGGATCGGCATGCGGATGTCCCAGCGCGTGATCACCCAGTTGCCGTTGCGCAGGGGCGCGAACTCCATGCCGCCGCCGGAGAGGCGCTCGATGGCGCGGCCGGCCGGCGTGACGTTGGAGACGTTCACGTAGCGGAAGTCCATCGCGCGCAGCTCGGACGTCTTGCGGTCGAGCCAGAGCGTGCCGCGGATGTCGGCGATGCGGCGGCGACTCGGCACCGGCTCGAACTCGATGCCGATGCGGGCGGCGTCGGCGCCGCCGGTCATGCGAAAGCAGTGGTCGATGACGAACGTCTCGTCGAGGAGCGCGTCGAGCCCGGGCGCGAAGAAGGTGGTGGTGTCCATCCCGTCGCCCAGCACGTAGCCGCGGCGGCGCAGCTCGTCGGGAGACCGCGCGGCCCAGGGCTGCGTGACGAGTCCGGTCGTCACCGTGGATCCCTGCTGGATGACGCGCCGCGTGCCGGCGTCGAGCACGCGTTGATAGCTGACGACCGTGGCGTCGATCGCGTTGGACCGGCTCGTGAGCCGCGCGGCGGTGAGCGCCGAGCGCACCTGCTCCCACATCGAGAAGATGGCGGCGGCGGTGTCGGCGTTGAGCCGGCAGGAGCTGCGATCGGAGACGCGCACGGTGTCGAGCGCCAGCGCGACGCCGGCGACGACGATGCGGCGGACGGGTTCGTCGCCCGCCAGCGCGACGAAGGGTTCGCCGGTGGTGGGCCGATAGCCGATGCGCAGCGTGTGCAGCCGGTATGTTCCCGGCCGGGGCGCGGCGAGGCGGAACTCGCCGTCCTGGGTGCTGAGCGCGCGGGCCACCACGACGGCGGTGCTGTCCACGAGCTGCACCACGACGCCGGCCACCGGCTTGTCGCTGCGGTCGACGACGACGCCACGCACCGACTGACCCTGGGCGCTCAGGGCGAGGGAGAAGCAGGCGATGGCCCAGCAGGCAATGGAGCGGCGCATGTATGGCCCTTGTCCCGCGGCGACGTTATTGTATGCAATAACCGGGCGGTCGGCGCAAGGCCGTGGTGTCGTTTCCATCTGCCTGGTGACAACGCGGGCCGACCGTGTGCGCCCTCTTCTCATAGTAGAATGCCGATGACCTTGCGTCGCTGCCGTCTCGCCCTCGCCGCGCTGTTGCTCACGCCGGGCTCGCTGGCCGCGCAGACCGTCCGCGGCGTCGCCGTCGATCCCACCAGCCGGCCGCTGTCCGGCGTGGTCGTGCTGCTGATGGACAGCGCCACGAACATCGCGGCCCGGGCCCTCACCAACGAGCGCGGCGAGTTCCGCCTCACGTCGGCGCGGCCCGGCACGTTCCGCGTGCGCGCGCTCCGCATCGGCTTCCGGCCCGAGACGTCGGCGCCCCTGACGCTCCGGGCCAGCGAAGAGCGCGAGCATCGGCTCGTCCTCGCCGGCGTTGCCATCTCGCTCGACACGGTTCGCGTGGTGGACAAGAACGCCTGCGGCAGCGGCCGGGACTCCGCGGGCGTGGTCTTCTCCGCCTGGGAACAGGCGCGCACGGCGCTCACCGCCACCCAGCTCTCGGGCGCCGCGCGCAACATGCAGGCGACCACGGTGACGTATGAGAGAACGCTCGACCCCAGCGGGCGCCGCGTGCAGAAGCAGAGCGCGAGCCTGAGCAGCGACTTCGTCACGCAGCCGTGGCGGTCGCTCTCGGCGGACAGCCTGCATCGCGGCGGGTTCGTGGTCACCGACCGCGACGGCAGCGTGACGTACTTCGCGCCGGGCATCGACGTGCTGCTGTCGAACACGTTCGTCGAGGATCACTGTCTCAGGCTGCTCACGGCGAAGGACCTGCCGCACGTGGGGATCGGCTTCGAGCCCAATGCCACCCGCAAGGACGTCCCCGAGATTCGCGGCACGCTGTGGCTGGACCGCGCGACGTCCGAGCTCCGGCGATTGGAGTTCCGCTACGTGAACATTCCGCCCCAGCAGGAGGGCATCGCCGCGGGCGAGATGGACTTCATCCGCATGAAGACCGGCGCGTGGACGGTCTCGCGGTGGAGCATCAAGATGCCGGTGATCGCGCGCGTCGAAGCCCGCGTCGCGTTGGGCAATCGCACGCAGGTCGCGGAGATTCGCGTCGCCGGCGGAGAGCTGGCGCTGGCGCGCCGCGGATCGGACACGGTGTGGGCGCGGCCGCCCATCGAGGTCGGGGGCGTGGTGCAGGATTCCGTGACGCGCGCGCCGATCGCCGGGGCGCGAGTCACGCTGGGCGGCACGACATCGAGCGGGGTGTCGGACGCGCGCGGGCGCTTCGCCATCGGCGACGTGCTTCCCGGCGAGTACACGCTGGAAGTGCGCACGCCGTCGCTCGATTCGGTGAGCGCGGTGCACCAGTCGTCCGTGATGGTGACCGATGGCGCGACGCCGCTCGAGCTGCGCATTCCCAACGCGCGGCAGATCGCGGGAGCGGTGTGCAGCGCCGGATCGCGGAAAGGTCCGGGCGAGGGAATCGTGCTCGGGCGCGTCAGCCTGCGCGGCGATACGCTCGCGCCGCGGAACGTGCCGGTCGTCGCCGAATGGGCGGACCTCACGCTGCGCGCCGAGGGCAATGCGGTGGCCACCGACCGCGCGAAGCGATATCTGGAGACGCGCACCGACGCGCACGGCGGCTTCCGGCTCTGCGGCGTGCCGATCAACGCGCCGCTCACGATCACCGCGGAGGTGGACACCGCGGCGGCGACGCCGGTGCAGCTCAGGATTCCCGCGGACGGCCGCTTCGCGCGTACGGAGCTCATGCTCGAGCGGCGCGAGGGGCGTGCCGCGACGTTCACGGGCACCGTCGTGGCGGATTCGACGAACCAGCCGATTCAGGGCGCCGAGGTGTTCTTGCCGGAGCTGTCGAAGAGCACGCTGACGAACGATCGCGGCGCCTTCAGGCTGACGGACATTCCCGCGGGCACGCATCGCGTGCAGGTACGGCGCGTGGGCTTCGGTCCGGCCGATACGCCGATCGAGTTCGGGGCGGGCCGCACCGTGGAGCGTCGCATCGTGCTCGGCAGAGCAGTCACGCTGGACTCCGTGATCGTCGAGGCCGCGCATCGGAACGTGTTGCTGGAGGACTTCGAGGCCAACCGCAAGCTGGGGCTCGGGCATTTCCTCACGCGCAACGAGATCTCGAAGCTCGAGGGCGGACAGCTCTCCGGCCTGCTCGAGGGCTTGCCGGGCCTGCGTCTGCTGCGCGGCATCGGGAGCAAGGCGTACATCCTGAGTCCCGTCGCGCCCGGATCGCACGGCGGCACGGGCGTGTACGCTCCCGAGGACTTCGAGAAGCGCGATGGCGTGAAGATGGCCTGCTACGCGCAGGTGTGGCTGGACGGCATGCTCATGAACCGGCAGGTCGCGCAAGGTCCGCGTGGCGAGCGTGTCACACCGCCGTTCGACGTCAACACGGTTCCGCCCACGCAGATCGAAGCCGTGGAGTGGTACGCGACGCCGGCGCAGACGCCGCAGAAGTACGGCGGGTTCGGATCGGCGTGCGGTGTGCTCGTGATCCACACGCGCCGGGTGAAATAGCCTTGTCATCCCGCATGAGCGAAGCGAATGTCGGGATCTACCGTCGTGCGTCTCATAGTTGGCGAGGCGGGAGATCCCGACAGGCGCTACGCGTCTGGGGGATGACACTTGTTCTAGCGACAGGGTCGTCAGCGCAGACGGTGCGGGGAACGGTTGTCGATCAAGCCAACCGGCCCGTGGCTGGCGTAGTTCTGCAACTGCTCGACAGCGCGTCGGCCGTCGCGACGCGCGCGATGAGCAACGAGCGCGGCGAGTTCCGCCTCAGCACGGCGGCGCCGGGATCGTATCGCGTTCGCACGCTCCGCATCGGCTATCGGCCCGAGGTGTCGGATGCGATCACGCTCCGGGTGAGCGAAGAGTTGGAGCGGCAGATCGTGTTGTCGGGCGTGGCCGTTCGCCTCGACACCGTTCGGGTGGCCGGACGGAACGTGTGTCGCAGCGCAAGCGACTCGGCGGCGGTGGTGTTCGGCGCGTGGGAACAGGTGCGCGCGGCGCTGAGCGCGACTCAGCTCACCGGCGCGGCACGGTACGTCAACGCCACCACGGAGCTGTACCAGCGCACGCTCGATCCCAGCGGGCGGCGCGTGCTGTCGCAGACCGCCAACCTGAGTGCCGACTTCGTGACGCAACCCTGGCAGTCGGCTTCGGTGGTGGACCTGCGTCGCGCCGGGTACGTCGTGGACGACGCGACAGGGGCCACATTGTACTTCGCGCCAGGCCTCGACGTGCTTCAGTCGGAGGCTTTCGTCGAGGATCACTGTCTCCGTCTCGCCGACAAATCGGACAGGGAGCGCCTGGGCATCGTGTTCGAACCCACGAACGCGCGCCGGCGCATTCCGGAGATCCGCGGAACTATCTGGCTGGATCGGGCGACGTCGGAGCTGCAACGCCTGGAGTTCCGCTACGTGAACGTGCTTCCCGAGCAGGAGAGCAACTCCGCCGGCGAGATGGAATTCGCGCGCATGAAGAACGGCGCCTGGGCGGTGACGAAGTGGACCGTCCAGATGCCGGTGCTCCAGCGCTTCGTGCAATCGCGCGACGTGGGCGGCGACCGCGTACGCGTGATGGAGATCCGCGTTGCCGGGGGCGCGCTGGCGCTTGCGCGGCGCGGTACCGACACGCTGTGGGCGCGCAGCCGTACGATCGCCGAGGCCGATCCGGCGCCGGACACTACGCGCCGCCCGGCGTTCGGCGTGCTGGCCGGCTTCGTCATCGAGGACTCGACGAACCAGCCGATCCCGCTCGCCGAGGTGTCGCTGCCGGAGCTCTCGAAGGCGACGAGCGCGAATGACGCGGGCGCGTTTCGGATCGACAGCATTCCGCCCGGCATCCACCGCGTGCTGGTCCGACGCGTGGGCTACGGCCCCGCGGATACCAAGCTGTCGTTCGCGGCGACGCAGCCGACAGTCCGCCGCTTCGCACTGAGTCGCGCTGCCATGCTGGACTCGGTGGTGGTGACCGCGCCGGAGCGAAACCAGCTGCTCGTGGAGTTCGAGGAGAATCGCAAGCGGGGGCTCGGACACTTTCTCACGCGCGCCGAGATTGCACGGCTCGAGGGTGCGCAGCTGTCGACGCTGCTCGAGGGAATGCCGGGGCTGGGACTGGTGAGGGCCAGCATGGGCAACAAAGCCTGGCTACTGAGCCGCGTGGTGCCGTCGATGAATCCGTACTACCCCGAGAAGTTCGAACAGATGGCCGGCATGCGCGTGATGTGTTATGCCCAGGTGTTCCTCGATGGGACTCTGTTGAACCGAGCCATCCGGATGGACAGCCTCAACATCGGCGCGAAGACTGGCCAGCGAGCCACGCCTCCCTTCGACGTCAATTCCATCCCTCCCACGCAGATCGAGGCGATCGAGTTCTACTCGACGCCAGCCCAGACGCCGGCCCGGTACTCCGGCTTCGGTGCGGAGTGCGGCGTGCTGGTCATTCACACGCGGAAAAGGTAGGCGGGACGAGACAGCTAGCGCGGCGTGAGCAACTGCGTCGCCCGCTCGAGGTAGGCCTTCGCCTCGACGTGGCCCGGATTGATCGCCAGCGCCGACCGGAACTGCTCGATCGCCTCCGCGTATTTACCCTGCCGCGCGAGCGCGACCCCCCAGTTGTGATGCGCGTCGGCATGATCGGGCCGGATCACCAGCGCCGCCTGATAATGCGCAATCGCCTCGTCGGGCCGGTCGAAGCGCACCAGCGCGTTGCCCCAGTTCACCTGCGCATCGGCGTTGTCGGGGTTGAGCTCGAGGGCGCGGCGATAGTGCGCGATGGCCGCGTCGAGGTCGCCCTGATGCACGGCCACCACGCCCCAGTTGCTCTCCGGCTCGTCGTATCCCGGCTTCAGCGAGAGCGCGAGCTTGTACTGCGCCACGGCTTCATCGAGATGCCCGAGCCGCGCCATCCCGACGCCGAGATCGTTGTGCGCCTCGGCGAACGCGGGCGCGATGGCCACGGCGCGCTGGCTCGCCTGCACGCCCTCCTCCACCTTGTTCTGCTCGAAGAGGAGGCGCGCCCACGCGCTGTGGCCCACGGCGGAGTTGTCGTCCTCATCGAGCACGCGCGTCCACAGCGTGGTGGAGTCGCGCCAGACGCCGATCTGCCGCCAGGTGAGCAGCGCCAGCACGGCGAGGATCATCGCGGCGAAGGTCACCGGCAGCACGGCGCGCGCCATGACGCGCGTGGCGCCCCACAGCACCGCGCCGGCGAGAATCGCGATGATCGGCGCCGAGTGGTACGTATAGCGATCGGCCGCGATCTGCGGACCGTTCTGCACCACGCCGAGCATCGGCAGGCTCACCAGCACGAAGGCGAACCAGGACGCGGTGATGCCGGGCCAGCGCTTGCGCAGCAGGAGCGCCATCAGCGTCAACGTGATCGCGACGACGTACCCCGCGATGAACTTGCCCGCCAGCGGATCGACCTGCTGCGGCATCTCGTACAGCGGCGACAGCCCGGACGGGGCGATGGTCTTCCAGATGTAGAACGCGAGGCTGTACGCCGACACCGCGACCTTGGCGCCCGGCCCGAGCTGTTCGGGCGGATGGAGCGCCACGATCGAGAGAATCATCATGCCGAGCGCGAACAGGCCGAACGGCAGGAGCTCGAGGTACACGCGCATGGCCGCCGCGCTGAACCAGCCTTCGCGTCCGCCCAGCCGGCGCAGGGGATAGACGTTGAGCACGAGCAGCGCCGCGGGCAGCGCCATCACCGTCGCCTTGGAGAGCAGCGCCAGGGCGAACAGGAGGACGCTCGCCCAGTAGCGCCGCACCGCGCCTTCTTCGCCCGCGACGGCGCGCAGGTATGAGAGAACGCTCAGCAGCCCGAACAGCAGCGACAGCATGTCGCGTCGCTCCGTGACCCAGGCCACCGATTCGACGCGCAGCGGATGGAGCGCGAAGAAGAGCGCGGCGAACGCCGCCGGGATCATGAGCTGGCCGCGCTCGCGCTGCGGCTCGCCGGTGAGCCGCAGCAGCCGCCGCGCCACGAAGTAGAGCGCCACCGCGCACGCCGCGTGCAGCAGCACGTTGGTGAGGTGGTAGCCCTTCGGATTCATCCCCCACACCGCGTAGTCGAATCCGAGGGTCATCCACGACAGCGGAACGTAGTGGCCGAGGTGGAACGTGCTCCACATCCACCCGAGCTGCTCCAGGCCGAGGCCGCGATAATGCGGGTTCGTGAGGAAATTCTTCTCGTCGTCCCAGTTGACGAAGCCGTTGGCCAGCGTCGGCAGAAAGGCCAGGACGGTGATCAGCCCGACGAGCAGGGGAACGACGAGGCGCGAAGCCCGCGAGTCGCGGTTCAGGGGGTTCCCGGGACGCGGGTCCAGATGACGATCGTCCCACAATGCGTCGTGGTGCCGATCCAGAACTGCGGCGGCGTGGTCGATCCGCCGGTGTACAGCTCCAGCCCCTCGATGTCGCCGATGGAGATCTGATCGATCTCCATCCCGGGCGAGCGCTGCCCGTCGAGCCAGATGAGCGGGACGCAGGCGCCCGTGCGCATCGTCTGCACGGACGTGAAGCGAATGCCGGTGCCGTTCGACGTGCGCACCAGGCGAATGCCCGGCGTGTTCCGCAGGATCTCACTCGGCGTGCTGGCGCGCTGCGCCTGAATCTCCGCGCGCGTGAAGAACTTTCCGATGCCGCGCGCCCGCCGCCAGTAGAACTCCTCCACCATCTGCCGCTTGTAGCGATCGGTGGCCGTCACGTTCACGGCGTCCAGCACCTCCGGCAGCTCCGCGAGCACCACGCGCAACGAGTCGTTCTCGGCCGTGAGCTTGAGCTGGAGGGTGCGCGGCTGGAAGCCGAGCCGGCGCACGGAGACCTCCACGTCGCCCTTCGGCAGCTTGCCGAGCGTGAACGCGCCGCGCGCATCCGTCTTCGTCGCCTGGTGCACGGCGACGACCGCCACGGCCGCCTCGTTGACCGGGTTGCCCGCCGAGTCCACCACGACGCCGCGCAACACCGCCTGGGCCGGCGCGAGCCCGGGCAGGGCGACGAGCATCAACAGGGCAGGGCGAAGAACGGGGCGCGTAGAAGCTCCTCGCGGTGACTCAGCAAGATACACGGCGAGCCGCCGAGATTCACCGCCGCAGCCAGATCACGACGAACTTTGCCACCTCCGGCCCGCCGGCGAGCGTTCCCACGAGACCGGTCGGATGGCATTCGCTGCCCCGGGACTTCCGCGCCAGCGTGGAAGTGGGATCGGCGCCGCGGTCGGCTGGATACACCTCGATCGCTTCGATCGCCGCCGTGTTGAACTTCCAGATCGGCGTCGTCACCGAGGGAAGGCCGTCCACGAAGACGCACACGACGTCCCCGAAGCGGATGTTCTTGTCGATCAGCGTGGGCGACTGCATGAGGGCATCGAGCGCGCTCACGTTGCCTTTGCGCATCAGCTCACTGCGCGAGACGAGCGCGCTCCGCGAGCCGCGCATGCGCATCCGGTCGCCGAACTCGTTCCACGCCATCTCGTATTTGTTCGACGCGTCGCCGGTGGCCGCGTCGAGGAGGACCGACAGCTCCACCGCGTCGTCCTTCGGCACCGTGGCGGAAACCGTCTGTGGCTCGAAGCCCTCGTGACGGACCCGCACGACGTACGCGCCCGGCTTGTTCAGTGACACGAAGAAGCGGCCCGCAGTGTCGGTGCGGACGCGCCCGCCCACGCCCACGACCTGCACCTCCGCGTTGGCCAGGGGATGCAGATCGCGATAGTCGCCGACCGCCCCGAAGATCGCCATGCCCGGCCGCACGCGCACCGTGTCGAGCGCGGTCACGCGCGCGAGCGAGATGTTCACGCTCGCGCGGCCCGACGTGACGTCCACCGCGCCGCGCCACGGCGCGTAGCCGAGGCGCCGCACCTGCAGCACGTAGCTCCCCGGCCGCGCGCCCACGAATCGATACGCGCCCGTTTCGTCGGTCTGCGTCGCCTGCTGGTAGCCAGTGCCGGCGAGAACGAGCGCCGCGCCGGCGAGCGGACGCGCGGTCGCCGAGTCGCGCACCATGCCGGTGACGTCCACGGCCTGGGCGCGCGCGAGGGCGGGGAGGAGCAGGAGCAGGAGGCCTGTGCGCATGACACATGACTAGCGAGGGAGGGGGGAGCGCGTAAGATCCGCACGCCCCCTCGCCTTCCCCGCATGCACGAGCCCATTGCCGCCCGCCGCACCCCGCACGCGCTGATCATGATGCTCATCGTGATCAGCGCGGCGGCGGCGCTCACCTGGGTCGTGGACTCGGGCAGCTATCAGCGGAACAAGGACGGCTCGGTGGTTCCCGGGTCGTTCCACGTCGTGCCGAAGGACTACGGCGGCGCGCTCCACGGGCAGAAGAGCACCGCCACGCTCGCCACGCCGGCCAGTCCGCTCGCCGTCATCACGTCCATTCCCGCGGGCATGGTGCGGCAGGCGCCGCTCATCTTCATGATTCTCTTCGTGGGCGGGATGTTCGGCGTGCTGATGCAGACCGGCGCCCTGGAATCCGGAATCGCGCGCCTGCTCGCGGTGACGCGCGGCAACGTGAAGATCGTGGTTCCGATGGTGATGCTCGCCGTCGCCGCCGGGAGCACGTTTCTCGGACTCATCTCCGAATACCTCGTCATCATCCCGATCGTCGTGCTGCTCGCGCAGCGCCTCGGCTACGACGCGCTGTTCGGCACGGCCATGGTGACGATCGCGGCGAAGATCGGCTACCTCACGTCGGTGACCAATCCCATCGCGCTGGCGGTGGCGCAGCCGCTCGTGGGCGTTCCCGTGTTCAGCGGCGCGGCGTTTCGCTTTGCGACGTTCGCCGCGTTTCTCCCCATCGGCATCTGGTTTCTGCTGCGGGCCGCGCGCCGGAGCGCCGTCACGCCGGTGGCGGACGCCGGTGCGGCGACGGCCATGACGATCCGCCACGTGGGCGCGCTCGCCGTGCTGTTCGGCGCCATCGGCGTGATGCTCTTCGGCGTGCAGGAGCTGGACTGGGGCAACGCGGAGCTGAGCGCGATGTACATCGGCATCGCGCTCGTGCTGGCGATCGTGGGGGGCCTCTCGTCGCGCGAATCGGCGCAGGCTTTTCTCAAGGGCATGCAGGGCATGATGCTCGCGGCGATTCTCGTGGGGCTCGCCGCCGCCGTCGAGGTCATTCTTCGCGACGCGCTCGTGCTCGACACCATCGTCGCCCGGCTCGCATCCACCACGGAGGGCAAGCCGCCGGCGATCGTGGCCGTGCTCATGATGGGCGCGCAGATGATCATCGACGTGTTCATTCCGTCCACGTCGGGCAAGGCGGCCATCACGATGCCGATCCTCGGTCCGATCGGCCAGCTCGCCGGCGTGTCGGGCCAGGTGACGGTGCAGGCCTTTCTCTTCGGGAACGGGCTCATGAACACGCTCACGCCCACGTCGGGCATGCTGCTCGCGTATCTCGCCGCGGGGAACGTTTCGTACGGCGGCTGGATCAGGTTCGTGATGCCGCTCGCGCTCATCCTGCTCGCGCTCTGCGTGGTCGCGCTGGTGATCGCCGTCGCCATAGGACTCTGATGGACTCCGTGCGCATTCATCGGCCGCCGCGCGGCGTCGCTCGGCTGCTCTACGATTCACCGCACAGCGGGCGGTATTATCCGCCGGACTTCGCGACGATCGCGCAGGGCGCCGATCTCCGCCGGGGCGAGGACGCGTACGTGGACGAGCTGTTGCACGGCGCGACCCGATTCGAGACCTGCGTGCTCGAGGCGACGTACCCGCGCGTCTACATCGACGTCAACCGCGCCGAGACGGACGTCGACGTGGGGCTGCTCGCGGAGCCGTGGGATGGTCCGCTGGCGCCGACGGAGAAATCCGCGCGCGGGCTCGGGTTGATCCGCCGCTACGTGACGCCGGGCGTGGAAGTGAATGCGCGTCTGTTGACCGCGGCCGAAGTGCGCGAGCGCATCGACCGGGTGTATCGCCCGTATCACCGGGCGCTCGCCAGCCTGACCGACGAGATTCGCCGTGCGCACGGCGTGGTGTGGCACGTGAACTGGCACTCGATGAAATCGGTCGGCAACACGATGACGCCCGACGGCGCCGGCGCGGCGCGGGCGGACTATGTGGTGTCCGACCGCGACGGCACGAGCGCCAATCCCGATTTCACCGCCTTCATCGTGGAGGCGCTGCGCGACGCGGGCGCCACCGTCTCCGTCAACGATCCGTACAAGGGCGGCACGATCATCCAGCGCCTCGGCTCGCCCGCCACCGGCGTGCACAGCGTGCAGGTCGAGATCAATCGCCGGCTGTATCTTGACGAGACGCGCGTCGAGAAGACCGCGGGCTTCGGCGCCCTTCAGCAGACGATCGATGCGTTGACCAAGCAGTTGGTTCACTGGAGTCTGGCGAACACATGACCTGGATCACGACCAAGAATCCGCTCGACGACGCCGGCCCGCTCGGCGAGGCGTTCCGGAAGCAGCGCTCGCTGTACCCCCCGGAGTACGCCGTTCCGGCGATCCCCTCGGCCGCGGGCGCGGCGAGCATCACCGGCTCGCACAGCTTGTTGCCCGACACGTTGTATCACGCGTTCGCGACGTACGGCACGCTGTTGAGTCCCGCGCTGCCACTCGAGCGGCGTCACCACGAGATGATCGCGACCGTGGTGTCGGTGACCAACCGGTGCCGGTATTGAATGGACTCGCACGCAGAGTTTCTGCGTCGGGTCACCCTGGATGAAGCGTTCGTCGCTCAGCTGCGCGCCGATTTCCGAACCGCGCCGATCACGCCCGCCGAGCGGGCGATGCTGGAGTTCGCGGAGCAGGTGACGCTGGACGCGACCGCCGTGACGCGTTCCACGCTCGTCGGACTGCGCGCGCATGGGTTCGATGACGTCGGCATTCTGCAGATCACGCTGATCGCGAGCTGGTTCAACTACATCAATCGCGTGGCCGACGCACTCGGTGTGGGGCGAGATCTTCCGGCTGTCTGAGTGACCTGCCGCGGCTCCTCAGGAGTATACGGGCGGGCCGTAAGATCTTTGGAAACGGAAACGGCAACGGGAGAAGCAACGGGAACGGCAACGGTTGCTCCTCAGCATCGACCCGCCCTCTCGCCGAATAAAGCTGTCGCGCTTGTTGTTTTGGAAAAGCCGCTCGAGACGCAACCGGTGACATCCAGAGCAACTGTCTCACGTCGGAGTGGCGGTGCGGGCCATTACGACCGACCAAGAGCGACGCGGAACACGCCGAGAACGCAGAGCACGCCGAAACAACAACTGCAACTGCTTCTTGGTTTCTTCGGCGTACCCGGCGTTCTCCTTGGATCTGAATAGGGGTGTTCTTCTTGTCACAGTCTCTCGTTGCGTCCCGAGCGGCGTCTCAAACAAAAAACTGTCGCACGCCGATTCGGAGAGATGGCTCCTCGATGCTGAGGAGTGGACTTGCCCCGGGTTGATGGACATGCGCTTACGGAAAAACTGCGAGTGAGCGACGTCGAGACTACGCGGCACCGAGGACCTCGCGCTCGTAGCTAACGGGGCTCCGATAGCCGAGCGTGGAATGCCGGCGCCGCACGTTGTACCATGTCGCGATGTAGCGGAAGATGCGATCGCGGGCCTCGGCCCGAGTGGCCCACCGCTGCCGCGCGATCACCTCGAGCT
>JADMIO010845982.1_pt1 | contig 33595 bp, 21 predicted proteins | sample 8958161 | NCBI WGS metagenome assembly JADMIO01 (sample SAMN16585339, study PRJNA669376) | soil metagenome | isolation source: Crop rotation soil | place: USA: Cullars Rotation, Alabama | collected 2011 | reverse complement strand
GCCGCGACTTCAAGTCACGTGAATTCCAAGCTTCGGATCCCACTGTGCTGGAAAGAAAGCAGCGGGACCATCGGACTCTTTAGACTCGCGACCTGTCTAGGGCTGGCCCTATGCGCCATACCTTTCGCTTGCGGTGGGGGCGGCGGCGGCGGTGGCTCTACCGACGAGCCTGGCGGCGCGGCCGGTGAGGTAGGCAGCGGCCCAGCTGGTCGAGCGGGTGCGCAGACGAGCGGCGGGCGCGGCAACCCAGAGGGCGGCGACGGCGGGCAAATGACCGCCAGCGGCGGAGCGCCCGACGTGACCATGCACCAGAGCCCCAGCGACTGTACCGAGAACCAGTTGCACAATGGGCTGTACTGCGTGAATTGCCCCCCGTGCGACGGCAAGGGGGAGGCCGGGCCCTACCCCGAGACGTCGGAAAATGGCCTGTGCATTTGCAAGACACGCCCAGGCTACTTTTACTCGACGGCGGCCGAGATCGGCACCTTCCCTTGCGACGAAGATGGCGACGGTTGGGTGCGTTCCAGCGCCCGCAGCTCGCTCGAGGCACGCAGTGACAAGGCCCTGCTCACCAACGCGCGTTGCGATCTGCGCGTCATCGATCACTTCGTTTTCGTCAACGAGGCCGGCGAAGAGAAGGTCGTCAACGTTCCCGCGACGGAGCTGTACGAGACCGATCGCGACGACGATCAGGGGCTGCTGGACTACAAGCTGGAAAATAAGGGCATCCCTGCGTACGGACTCGATGGAAGTGGCATCGCCGCCTCCATGGTCAATCCGCTCACGAAGTATTGCCATAGCCCGTTCGCGGACTACAACGACAACGGACTGCCCGACGTGAGCGAGTGGGAGGGCTCGGACAAGCCGCCGTCGGTGCGCGCAGATCAAGCTGCGTTCATCCGCTTCAGCTACTTCGCGGAGCTCTACAACGGGCGCTACGAGGGCCCTGCTACGGGCGAGAACTACGGTCACTACGTGATCGAAGAGCGCAGCCGGTTGCCCACCGCGCCTGCCGAAAATCACGTGCCAATCACGTACGGTCCGAGCGAGGGTACGTACTGGCAGCGTTGCACGCTCGGCACCGACACCCAAGCCTCGACACTGAAGCCGCCGGTGGGGATGGACTTCTCGTCGGTAGGCAACGTCAACTTCCACACCCAGTTCAAGTGTCTCACGATCAGCAACACGCACGATCCGAAGAATCCCAATGCGCTGCTGCCCAGTGAGCTTCAAAGCACTTACCGATTGAACAAGTGCGGTGGTCAGGGCCAGCCGACTCCGGTCGAGCAAAACCCCGATCGCGCTAGCATCAAGTGCAGCCTCGTAGATCCGAAGAATGCTGCCGCCGGTGACGTGCTGTGGGGCGGCGTGCGCTACACCGACTATCCGACCGCGGACAAGTACGTGCGCGGGTGCATGAACGAGTGCACGACTCCGAAGAACGACTGCGCCGAGATCGCCCCCGGCATATCGGGTTGCGTGCACGACGCGAAGGACTTCGGCCAGAAGCTGGGCTGCGCGGAGACCTGCGACGGCAAGGACAACGACGGCGATGGGGTCATCGACAACGGCACCACTGGCCTCGCCTGTAAAACCCAGTATCCAGGCATCTGCGCCGACGGCAAGACCTCTTGCAAGAACGGCAAGCTGAGCTGCGTCAGCATCCTGCCCGGCGAACAGCCAGAGCTATGTGACGAGCTCGACCATGACTGCGACGGCAATCCGTTGGTCGGATCGCTGAATCCCATCGTGCAGGTGGGCCAGGTATGCTCAGCAGCCGAAAACTTCCACGCGGACGAGGGCAAGTACAAGCCTTTGGTTGGCCAGTGCAAATTCGGTAAGAATCAATGCATCCGGGACCAACTCACCAACGCACCGCGGCTGAGCTGCGTCTCCAACCTCGACGGTCAGATCCCCAAGGAGAATCCCTGCAACAATGCGGACGATGACTGCGACGGCGTCATCGACCAAAATCGCACGGCGTACGAGGGTGATAACAAGTCCGACAGTCCGCCACGCAACCAGTGTAGCGATGATATCGACAATAATTGCGACGGCGTAACCGACGCCCAGCCGAGGGGTGGCAGCTACGCAACCAAGCTTGCCAACCACACCGTCGAGCTGTGCTCCAACAAGGTGGACGACGACTGCGACACGATCCTCGACAGCAAGTACACGCAGAACAACAAGGACATTACTGGTCCGTCCTGCGCCTGGCCTTGTAGCGCGGCCGAACAAGGCAAGTCCGCTTGCTCTAATTTCTCGGCTCCAGTTCCCGTGAAGCGCTACGACGCGGTCAGCGCTGACAATCCGCCCGTAGGTTGGTACTTCGATCCGCCATGGTTCAACGGATTTTGGAAGGTCATCAAGTGCGTCGACGGCTATTGGCAGATCTCCAAGGTGTGCGGGCTCGATACGACGCAAGCGCCCCGGGTCACCGGCACTTGGGGTGGCAACTACGGTGCGCTAGGCTGCGCCGAAGCCAACGGCGCGGCTGACTGCAGCAACTCCATCAACACGAACACGGGTAATCAACACAGCTGGCCATCCAACGTCCCCTGGGCCTCGCTGTCCGCCGAGAACGTCAACGCCCTGCAGTGCATCAACAAGAATACGGGCATGTCGGGCGACTCGGGCAATAACTGCCCCGCCTTGGCTGGCAACTAGGCTTGCGGCGACCGCGCTCTTTGGTTGGTGTGGTGGTTACTTCCTCGAGCGCGCTCTGGGTCTGCGCTTGGGGGCTCGCGTTTGCGGCCTGCCACTCCAAGGAAGCCCCGGCGGCTCTGGTCATGAGCAGCGCGGCCCCCGCGCCGAGCCCTTCCGAGCTTCGGCCTACCATACCGACGCCCGTGGCGACGGAGACGCCCCGGCCCCTGGAATTGAGTCGACCGCGCAACGAGACCTTCGCCCTGCTGGGAGGCCTCAAAGCAGGTGATCCGCTAGGGGACGCCGTCGTGGTGTCGGTGGGGCCGATCCGGCGAGGACGCTTGCCTCTCGAGGTGTCTGTGGGGGGCAGCACCGGAACGCTCGAGCTTTCGCTCCGTGACGACGTCGGTCCGGAGCCGATCGCGGTGACCGAGCGCTACGCCGTTTACTGGCGCACGGCTGGGCCTGGCACGAACCACCTGATGGCCGCCACGCTCGAAGAGGTGGCTGTGGACTTGGGGCGTGTGGTGGCGGCGCACGAGCGCACGGCGCCGGTGCCGGAGGGCCTGACCAAGTTCACCGAGGAGAAGCGTGCGGTGCCGTCCGGCCAACAGCTGCTTTGAAGTCATCCTCCGTAACGCCGCTCGACCGTACTGTATGCCGCAAGGGCCGCGTCGAGATCGTCGACACCGAAGTCGGGCCACCGCTTTTCACTGAAGTGCAACGTCGCCTCGGCAATCTGCCAGAGCATGAAGCCCGCCGACAGGTGCCCGGTACCACCGGTGCGAATGACCAGATCGACGGGTCCTAAACGCGAGGTCTGGAGCGCCTGCTCGAACGCTGCTCTGTCGTTACCGGCTGCGCCGGCGGCCGCCATGATCTCGTCGCGCCCGTCATAGGCCATGAGCACACCCAGCGTCGACGGTCCGGCGCCCGCAGCACGCTCTGCGCTGGCGACCGCGGGTCCGAGCTCGGGACAAAGCTCGCGCCATCGCCCAATGACCTCGAGGCGAGCGGCATGAGCCGTCAGCACAGCCGGGCATTCATCGCGGAGCCAAGCGCCCAGGCAGTCGACGATAACGGCGACCTCGCCCGACTCGCGCTTCGTCAGGTTGGCAGGCGAGCCCCACCAAAAGGAAAAGACTTCGACGCCCCGCTCGAAGCAGTGCTGAGCGGCTTTACCGACGTTGCGGATCCCGTGTCGGTGTCCGTCTGATGCCGCAAGACCCTTCGCTCTTGCCCAGCGCCGATTGCCATCCGGAATCAGAGCGACGTGGCGCGGCATCACCATGCACCACCATGGTGCCACCTCGCCCGCATCGGAGCCAAGAGGACTCGGCTGGCTTCCGGGTAGCGGCCTTCGATGGTACCGTCTTCTTCATGGCGGACGTCCCGGGCACGAGCGCGCGCGGACCGGTCGCACCCAGCGTCCGCGCCGCGAATGGCGCGCTGTCACCCTACGTGCAGCGGCGTCGCCAAGAATTCGTGGCGCGCGCCAGTGCCTGGCTCGACCTGCCCGAGGCCTGGCAGGTTACTTGGGCCGCGGCCACGGGGCGAGAATCGGCGGGGCGCGCGCGTGTGAGGGTCGACGCCGGCGCTCAATTCCTGCTTGAGCTGGCGCAGCGCGACGCTGATCACCACGAAACAGTGCTCGGTCACAGCGCGTTCGGTGCTCTCAGCATCGTGTCGCCGCGGGGGGGCTCCGGTGACGAACGACGCAGTGTGGAGCGCCTGCTCAAACGCGTGCTGACCACCTTCGCATCTCGCAGCGAGGAATCATTCAAAGAGCTGCTGGCGGGCTACGCGGATGTCGGCCGCCTCGAGCCGCTGAGGGACACGACCTATCGAATGGCGATTTACACGCCGCCGGTCACTACGCCCTTCGTGAGGCTGGGGTTCCGCTGCAACCAGAACTGCGACTTTTGCTGGCAAGGTCGCGACTGGCCCGACGCTCCGACCGAGAGCTACGAGGCTTGGGTGGACGAGTTGGCGGCTGCGGGGTTCCGCAGCATCACCTTCACGGGTGGTGAGCCGACCATCCACAAGCAGCTGGTGCCGCTGGTCGCACGCGCCAACCGCCTCGGCCTGCGCGTGCACATTCAGACTAACGCGATCCAGCTGCGCAAACCGCAGTACCTGGAGGCGTTGGTGGCTGCGGGCGCGCATGCCCTCTTCGTCTCTCTTCACAGTCACGACCCGCTGATCTCCGACGCCATGACACGGGCTCCTCGCACCCACCCACTCACCGTGCAGGGGGTGGTTGCGGGCCTCAAAGCGGGTTTGCGTGTGGAGCTGAACTGCATGGTCGAGCGACGGAATGCAGGAACCCTCGCGGAGCACGCGCGGTTCGTGCTGGACGAGTTTTGCGCAGCCGTCCCCGAGAACCCCATCTGGGGGGTTTGGTACACTCACGCTTCCACCTACTTCGATCAAGGTGTCTGGACGAGCGCAGTCGTCCCCATGGACGAGCTGGCTTCGCCTCTGCTCAATGCCGTCTCGTTGTTGCACTCGAACGGCGTTCGTCCGATAGCTTGGAGTGCTTGTGGCTTTCCGCCGTGCGTCGCGCACGACCGACCAGAGCTGATCGAGCTGCTGGATCCGGAGGCTATGCACGAGTTTCAGTCCGAGGAGCGCTCGTTTGCGCCGGTATGCGAAGAATGCGCGATCAAGAGCCGCTGCCCCGGCGTGCGCCCGTTCTATCTGGAGCGCTTCGGCAGCCGCGGGCTAACACCCTTCGATCGGGTGCCTGACGCGCCCTCGATGGTCGATGATCATGCCTTTCCCGAGCTGGGGTCACGCCTGGGCCAACCTCCGCGTCCCAATCACATGCTCAGAGTCGTGCCCTGACGACGTGCTCAATCAAGTAGCCCGGCTTCAATCAAGGCCGACTCGATGCACGCGGCGGTCTCGTCGACGGACCGAAGGTTCGTGGCGACGGTAAGCTCCGGATGCTGCGGAGCTTCATAAGGCGCATCGACACCGGTGAACCCACGAAGCTCGCCCGAGCGCGCTCGTCGATACATGCCTTTGACGTCGCGTTTCTCGCACTCGGCCACCGGGCAGTCGACGTGGACCTCGAAGAAACGGCTGAGGGTACGCCTAGCTTCGTCGCGAGCATCACGATACGGGCTGACGAGCGCGATGATGGCAACAACGCCGTTGCGCGCCAAGAGGTTGGCGACGAACGCCACTCGCAGGACATGGCGGTGGCGATCCTCTCGATCGAACCCAAGGTCGTAGGACAGGTTCTGCCTGAGCATGTCCCCGTCGAGCACCTCGACCCGCCTGCCACCGCGCAACAATCTCCCCGAGGTTGTGCGCGATGGTCGACTTTCCGGAACACGGCAGGCCGGTGAGCCAGACAGTGAAGCCGTCGCTGCGCATCTTCTAAATGTCTAACACAGCGACTGCTCCGCTAATGCGCGCTCAGAAGAACGCCGACACGTTCAACCGCACGCCGCCGTCGTCGGCCGCGCCCAGGCGACCGCCGAGCGGAGCAATGTAGCCGATGCTCGGCGACACCAGGCCAAAGCGCGCGCCCACACGCGGCTCCAGCACGGCTTGAACGGTGGACGGCTTGGCGGCGCCGGAGTCGGCGTCGAACACGAAGGTCTGGATCGGGGTCCAGATGACGGCCAGGTCGAGCCCCGCGTAAATGAGCGGACTCTTGAGGAAATTGTAGCTACCGCCCAGCGTCGTGACCTCGCGCAGCGCAAAAGCGTTGAGCTTGTACTTGCCGGCGTTGGGTGGGTCTTCCGTCTCGTCGAACACCTTGGTGCTGAGCGCGGGCAAGAGCACGAGCTTCAAGTCACCGTGCAGCTCAAAATCTTCGCGGTCATGGTGAATGCCGCCACCGAGCACGATCGGCAGACGCTTGGGTTGGAACAGCTCGCTATCTCTCCAACCGCTGGTCGCGTCGGCCAAACCGTTGACGTACGCCTGCTGCCCCCCGGCCGTGTCAGTTCGCCACTCAGTTTGATCCGGATTCCCTTGTGCGACCGGAATGCCGACGCCAAAGGTGATCGGGATCGTGGTCAGCTTGTTGAGTGACACGCGGTACTCGCCCATCAGCTCCGGCGAGCCGAATACGGTGCTGCTCAGGTTGGTGCCGTTGGTTTGCTTCACGGTGGCGGTGGTGAGCGGAACGCGCAGGCCGACGCTGAGCTCTTTGGTCACGTCGTAGCGGCCGCCCAACTGAAAGCCGATGGCCGTACCCTTGTTGCCCGGCTCGTAGCTTGGCTGGTTCACCGGCGCGCGGCCGAACCCGATGATGACCTGCCCGAAGACCTGGATCGGATCGCGTTTGCGCCCTTTGTCGGGCGCTCGGTCGCTCTTCTTCTCGGGGGCGGCTTCGCCCGCCTCGTCTTTGTGCGGACGGTAGGGCCCTTTGTCGCTCTTCTCGCTTTCGGTCGGGTCAGTCCAGGTGGCTGCGGCTGACGGCCCGTCGCTCTTCTTTTCGCCCTTGGGCTTTTTTTGAGCGAGCGCGGTATTGGCCAGAAAAACCATCGAAACAAGGCTAACGAGAGGGAGTGCGAGCGGGCGAGATAAGCGCATACAGGGCCTCCGGGCGGTTCGGCGCGCGACGTTACCATGCGAATCGAAAACGGGAGTAAGCTGCTTTGCTCGCGCCCATGAGCGATCCGCAGGTCCGGCCCCCGCCCAAGCGACTCGCTGACTTCGAGATCATCCGGCGTCTCGGGGCAGGCGGCATGGCCGAGGTGTTCCTGGCCAAGAAGCGCGGCGCCGAGGGCACCTTCAAGCTTCTCGTCCTCAAGCGAATTTTGCCGGCTTACGGTTCTTCGCGTCGCTTCCGCACGATGTTCGCAGAAGAGGCGCAGCTCGCGACCCGCCTCAACCACCCCAACATCGTCCAGGTCTACGATTTTCAAGACTACGGCGACGAGGGCCAGCTCCTCAGCATGGAGTACGTGGAGGGGCCGGATTTACGCAAGCTGATGCGCTCCGCGCAGTCCAAGGGCCAGCGCGTCCCTCCTTATATTTCGGCCTACGTGATCGGCGAGATCGCCAAGGGCTTGCACTACGCGCACGAGCGCAAAGATGAGGCCGGCAAGCCGATTGACATCGTCCACCGCGACGTGTCGCCGCAGAACATGCTGCTCAGCTTCGACGGCGCGGTGAAGATCGCCGACTTCGGCATCGCGTCGGCCAATTTGTTTCGCGAGGAGCCCGGCGTTCTGAAGGGCAAGACCGCGTACATGTCGCCCGAGCAGGCGCGCGGAGAGCGGGTCAATCGCCGCACCGACATTTACTCTCTGGGCGTAGTTTTTCACGAGCTTTTGACGGGTCGTTCGTTGCACGGCAGCGCCGAAGGCGCCGACCTGCTCGAGGCGGTGCGGGCCGGTCGGGTCGAGCCGCCCAGCACCTACGTGCGCGAGCTGCCGGCGGATCTCGAAGAGATCGTGATGAAGCTGCTGGCACGCGATCCGGCCGAGCGCTTTCAGACGGCGCGCGAGGTCGCAAGCGCCATCAGTCGCGTTCTGTTGACGCGTCAGCAGCTGATCGACTCGCACGCGGTCGAGACGGTGCTCGCCGAGTTCGTACCGCGCGAGCACACCTCGCCCGGGGTGCCGCTGCCCGAGCCGATCCCCGGCCTGCACATTGGACCCGACGCGTCGGAGCACGCGTCCTCGCTTTCGATCGGTGCCGGCACCGCCGGCTCCGAAGCACCCGACGAGAACACGGGCCCAGGGCAGACGCGCGCCGGCTTGCGCGAGCGCGCCGGGCGCGAAGTGCGTCACGTGGCCGTCGTCACGCTGTGCATCCACGGCTTGGCCGAGCTGACGGCCGCGTCGTCGCCAGGGCAAACCGCCCACGCGCTCGATCGCTTGAAGAGCACGTTGGAAGAGATTGCGTTCCGCCGCGGCGCCCATTTTGCGTGGAGCCAAGTGAACGCGGGCGAGCTGCCGTTTGCGCGCGCCGTCGTCGGCTTGATGGCAAATCCTGCCCGGGCGCCGCTCGACGCGGTTTGGCTGGCGATCGACGTTCACGAGGTGATTCGTGGCGCTTCCGAAGACTTGCCGGTGCCGCTGCGCGGCTCGATCGGCATCGTGCGCGGCATCGCCACCGGTCAACGTGACAAGGCCGGGCACCTCGTACAGCACGAGCTGGCCGAGCCCGCCAACCACCTGGCGGATTTGTTGGGTGAGCACGCGCCGCCCGGGGTGAGCTGGGTCGCGGGCGGCTTGTACCGCTTGGTGCGGCGCGACTTCGTCTGGGGTGACGCCCCGACGATCAAGATTCCGAGCGCTGAAGAGCGCAACTTGCCGGCGGACATGCGTATCTACTCGCTGCTCCGCCCGCACACGCGCGAAGAGAAGCTGCTCGAGATGGCGAGCGCGTCCAGCGATCTGATCGGTCGCGACGCGGAGCTGGCCGATTTGCACGCCGCCTACTACGGCGTCGTCGGCTCCGGTTTGTCCACGGGCCAAGTCGCCGCGCGCGTCATCTCGGGCGAGATGGGTATCGGCAAGACGGCGCTCTTGACCGCGTTCTTGAACGAGCTGCCCCCCGACGCGCGCGTGCTGCGCGCCGAATGCTCGCCGGCGCTGAGCGAGGTTCCGTTCGCCACCGTCTCCGAGTGGGTGCGCGAGCTGACCGGTACCCGCAGCGACCAGCCGATCGAAGAGGCGCGCGAGCTCATCAGCACCGCGCTGAGCGAGCTGGCCGGCGGTGACGACGGCCCGGAAATCCTCGAGAGAATGGCCGAATTGGCCACCGGCCGCGTCCGCAGTGCGGTCGACGAAGCCGACGTGCAGCGCTCGCGCCAGCTGGTTTCCTTGGGCCTGCGCCGCTTCTTTGCGCGCGCGGCGCTGGAAGCGCCCTTGGTCATCGCGCTCGACGGTTTGCAGTGGGCGGACCGCCCGAGCCTCGAGATCGTGACCGAGTTCTTGAAGCGGCCGGAGCCGCTGCCCATCTTGGTGTTGCTCTTGGCGCGCCAAGACGAGCGCGTCATGCCCCAGCTCGAAGACTTGGTGCGCATCGAGCTGAAAGGCTTGTCCGCCGAGCATCAGCTGCGGCTGTTGCAGTCGCGCTTCGGTGTGATCGACGGGGTGCGTCAGGTGTGCGCCGATCTGTTACCGCGCGCGGGCGGTAATCCGTTCTTCTTGCTCGAGATGGTCGACGCGTTGCTCGAACGCGGTCGCTTCGAGATCCACGAGCGCGACGGTGGCGGCCAAGAGCTAGTCTCGGTCGAGCGGCCCGGCGAGGTGGCGCTGCCGCTGCCATCGACGCTCGAACAGCTGATCGCCGATCGCTTGAACGAGCTGCCCGTGGAAGAGCAGGCGATCGTCGAGTGGTTGGCGGTGGCGGGCGGTCCGCTCGGCAACGAAGACATCATCGCGCTCGAAGGGCCTGATACCGAAGATGCGGTGATGCGCCTGTGCGCCCGCGGTTTGTGCGAACAAAAGGGCGAGCTGACCGACGTGCGGCACCCGCTGACCCGCGACGTCGCTTACCGCGCGTTGGATCGCCGGCGCCGGGTACGCATGCACCGCAAGCTGGGTGAATATTTGGGGCGCACGCCGCTCGGCAAAGGGCTGACGGCCGCGATCGTGGCGCGCCACTTGGCCCGCGGCAACGCGCGCGAGGAAGCCGCCGCCTTCTTCTTGGAAGCGGCCGACGCCGCGCGCTCCAGCTATCAGACCCAGCTCGCCAAGCGCTGCTATCGCCGCGTGATCGCGCTCTTGCCCGAGCAAGATCCGAAGTTGATTGAAGCTTACGAAGCGCTCGAAGCCATCTCGCGCAATCAGGGCCGCTGGCAAGAGCGACGCAGTCACCTGACGGAGCTGCGGCGGCTGGCCAAGGCGAGCGGCAAGCCCTTCTGGGCCGCGACGGCGCTCTTGCGCACCGCTCAGTTCGAGCTCGACGCCGGCCAGTTGAGCCGGGCGCTTGCCAGCGTGCAGCGCGGCGAGCAAATGTCCAAGAGCTCCGGCTCGGCCGTCTTGCACGTGGGCGCCTTGACGTTGATGGCCGAAATTCTGCACGAGATCGGCGATATGCAGGGCGCTTTGGCGGCCGTCGATCGCGCGCTCTTGGCGTCGAACGGCGACTCGGCGCCGGTGCGCTTGCGCGCGGAGGCGCTGCGTTTGCGCGGTACGTTGTTACGGCGCGTCGGCCGCGTGCACGAAGCCGTGGAGTGCCAGGCCGAGGCGATCGCGGTGTTCCGGCGCGTCGGCGCGCGACGACTCGAAGCACGCGCCAAAAATTCGCTGGCCTACGCGCTCTTGGTGCTGGGGCGTTTCGAGGACGGCATCGCCTTGGCGCTCGACGCGATTCGCATCGATTTGTCGATCGGCGGTCGCTTTCAAATTGCCCGCACGCTCAGCACGATCGGCGCCTGCTACGCGAACCTGGGCGACGTGCCGCGCGGGCTCGCCTACTTGCGACGCGCGCGCGAAGCGCACGAGCGCTACGGTGATCGTGACTCGCGCGCCGATACGCTGTTGTCGACCGCCGAGCTGTTGCTCGAGGCCGGCGACATGGTCGCGGCCGAAACGTTGGTCGGCGACGCGGGCGCGCTCACGGCCGTGACCGGCAGCGCCTACGACTCCGTGCACGAGAAGATTTTGCGCGCCTTGATGGCGTACCAGCAGGGCGACGCCTCGCGCGCGGTCATGTACGCCTTCGACGCGCGCCAAGCCGCCGAAGCCCAGGCGTACGTCGCCTTCCATTTCTACGCCATGGCCATCGAAGCGCGTTCGCGTGTAGAAATGGGCGAAAACCACACCGGCATCTTGCTGGCCACCACCGCCATGGGCGCCATCGAAACGCTGCAAGGCTCCGAGTACGGCTTGCCCACGCGCGCGCTGTGTTGCGAAGCCCTGGTGCGCGCCGGCTCGCCCCAAGCCCAAGAAATCCGCGAGCGCGCCCGCGGCTACGTCCAACGCCTGGTCGAGCACATCCGCGACATGGTCTTCCGCGATCTGTTCATCCAACGCCGCGTCGTCCAAGAAATCCTCTTGGACTCGCCGCACCCCTCGCAGACCCCCGAACGCAGCCTGCTGTCGTAATCACGACACGAGCACGAGATAGCAGGGAGGCGGGGAGGCGGCTTGTCATTGGTCTCATCTCCGCTGGTGACCACGCCCGCTGATCCTGCCTTCTGGCTTCGTTTTCGCTCCGGTCCGGTGCTCACGTACCCACGTACGCTCCGCTCCGGTCCTCGCGAAAGCCTCGCCAGAAGCCAGGCTGAGCGGGCGGGCAGCTGAAAAATGAGACCAATGGCTAGGGGGAGGCGGGGAGATTTTGATTGATCGAGCATGCGTGGGAGCTCGACGAGTGTTCGAAGCACCGAGGGCGAGTCAGGACCTAGTCGCGGTTCCGCTCACGTGGGTGTCAGAGCGGAGTCGACGTCGTCGCCGATCGCGAGGCATGCCTATAGTGAACGAAAAATGGCACGTGACCGCGTCAATCCTCTTGACGACTCTGACGCGACTCGGACGCGCATGAATGAGACTCACGTGAAGTGATACCTCGTGCCGTCGATGGTCGCCGCAGCAGCGCGCTTTCGTGACGGATTCGAGCGAAAACTCATCCCACCGCGCGAACGCGCGATGGAGGGCCAATGCGGCGGTCGAAATTTCGCATGATAGAGCTGAAGAGTCGCAGAACACGAGGAGGACCGATGTTCGATACGGCTCTACAGCGAGGTTCGGCCTGGCAGGCAGCGCACGAAGCTTTGACTCGACTGGCGCGGACTCGGGCGGGGCTCGACTTCGAAGAAGGGGAAAGATTGCGTGCTGCCGAGCGGGCGCGTGTACACGAGCGGTTGGGGTATGGAAGCTTCGTCGAATACATCGAGCGGCTGTTTGGCTACTCGCCGCGGCTCACGTTGGAGAAGCTACGGGTCGCCGAAGCCTTGGAGGCTTTGCCGCAACTGGCGGCGGCTTTGCGCGAGGGAAGAGTCAGTTGGTCGAGCGTGCGAGAGCTGACCCGCGTTGCGACGCGCGCCACGGAGCGTGATTGGCTGGACGCATCGCAGGGGCGCACGGTGCGCGAGGTCGAAAAGCAGGTCTCAGGGCACCGGAGCGGAGATTTACCAGGCGATGCTAAAGACTGGCGGGCCGAGCGACATGTCTTACGCTTTGAAGTCTCCGCTGAGGTGCTGGCAAGCTTTCGCGAAGCGCAGGCCAAGCTGCGTCGCGATGCGGGCGGACCGCTCGATGACGACGCGACGCTGCTCCTGATGGCACGGCACGTTCTCGGCGGAACCACCGACGACGGACGAGCCAGCTACCAGATCGCGCTGACGGTTTGCGAAGCTTGCGAGCGGGCCACGCAGACGGGGGTCGGCGAGGCGCTGCAAATTTCGGCGGAAGTTGCGGAAATGGCGAGCTGCGATGCGCAGCAGATCAAGCGGGTCCAGGCCGAAACCCACGTGGGCGGCCCACTCCCAGGCGAGCGCCAGCCGCCCGTCGAGTCACGCCCAAAACGCGCTTCGCAGACGATTCCGCCTGCCGTCCGTCGCGCGGTGCTGCTGCGCGATCGGCACTGCTGCCAAGTACCCGGCTGCAAACACGCTACGTTCGTGGATGTGCATCACCTCCGTGCGCGCGAAGACGGAGGCGGCCACGACTCGGACAACTTGCTCACCCTGTGCGGTGCGCACCATCGCGCGTGTCACCGTGGAGAGCTACTTATCGAGAAGAGCGCTTCGGGCGGCCTCGGTTTTTGGCACGCAGATGGGACCGCGTATGGCGGACTACCAAGCGCAGGCGAGGCCGATGTGGCGACACAAACCTTTCGAGGCCTGCGAAGCCTTGGCTTTGGCGAACGGGAAACGCGCGATGCCGTGCGTGAAGCCGGCGCCCTCGTCGGTTGCGACGGCGGCGTCGAGAGCTTAATGCGCTCGGCGCTTGAGCGGCTCACGCGCAATAGTTGGGAGAAGGCGTCATGACGCCTCGCCGGTTTAGCCAAGTCGCCATCCGCCCCGCGCGCGCTCTGGCGACCCGGGCCTAGCTTCTGCCATTCGAAAGCCGCACGCCATCGCGCTTGGCGGCCTTCTCGATCTCGGCTCGTTCTTGCCGCTGGTTCCGCTCGGTCGCTCGTCTTACTTCGGCAAATCGATGGAGGCGTCCACGTACAGGCCCGTCATGGTGATTTTGTATTGGCCGGCGAAGCTGCAGAAGTTGCAGCCTTTGCCTAGGTCGGTGTCGAAAATGTACGCTTCGCCGAAGCGGCGTGAGACGGCGACGTTGACTTGCCAGTGCTCACTGACGAAGCCGGCGCCGGCGGTCACGGTGCGGGTGGGAGCGGGCGGTGTGCCGAAGGCGCTGGGGTACTGCTGATTGGTGACCTTGGCATCGTAAATGTAGCCGACGCGTAGTGGCACGCTGGGGCCACTGCCGCCGTGGCCGCTGCGGCCTCCGCTACCGAGGCGGTATTCGAGGCCGGTGCGCCAGGTGATGCCGTTCTGCCAGTCGAAGACGTTCGGAACCTCGACCTCGGTACCTTGCAGGGTGCCTTTCAGCGCCGGCCGCTTATTTTGGCTTTGAAACGCCCATTCCAGGTCGTTGCCGAATCCGAACCGCTGCCAATCGACGCGCGTACCGAAGCCGAGCTTGGCCGGTAGCGTGAAGTCGAGCTCGCCGTTGGTCGCTTCTTGCAGGAACACGGTCGCCGAGTCCGCTTTGGTCGTGACCGTCACCTTGTTGCGGAACACGACGCCCAGCTTCACGGCGTCGATCGGCCGATATTGCATGCCCAAACGGAAGCCGGTGGCGTCGAAGCCGCTCAGCTTCAAGTCGAGCACGCGCGGATTCGAGGCCTCGCCCTTCTCGCGATCGAAGGTGACGTAGCTGAAGCGGTAGCCGGCGCCGAACGCCAGCGTGCCGGGCAGGATCCGGTCCTTCGGCACGTTCAGGCTGAGCATGGGCGTCGTCTCGAAGAACACGATCTCGGTCTTGTCGAGGATGGAGGTACCTCGAGCCTCGTAGCGGTATTCGGCGCCGCCGGAGGCCACCGGGAAACCGGCCAAGCCGAGCGTGAGCCAGTCATTCAGGCGATAGCCGGCACCCACGAGAAAGAACGGCGCCTTCACCGTGTTCGACTCGAGGTTGCCGGCGGACGCGTCGGGGGTAGCCCGCACCTTGCCCAAAATCAGGCTGAAGTCGCCGATGAAGCCGTAACCGCGTATGCCCTGTAACCCGGCCGGGTTGTGAAAGCCCGCCGAAGCGTCGTCGACCGACGCGATCGCGGTGCCGCCCATCGCCTGATGGCGCGCCGTATACAAGATGGGCGTGTCGAAGCCAGCGGCGTGGCCGAGCGACGGCGCGAGAACGACCGCGAAGGCCGTTCCCACGCCGAGCCAATGGCAAGAGAGCTTGAGGAGGCTCAAGGTCGTTGGACCTTATTCCGGCAACCCGCTGCATTCGTTGAACGCAGCGCGACAGCCCTTCTCTACCTGGCACTCTTTGCAGGCGGTCGCCTCGGGATCTTTGACGCACGCACCCAGGCAATTCATGATCGTGCACGCGACCGTGTCGGCGTAGCACTGAGCACAGTCGGAGCTCATCGCGACCATTTCCAAGATGCAGTCGCGCGAACAGTCTTTGTCGTCGGGGGTGGAGAGGCACGTTTGACCGCACTTGCCGGCTTCGATGCGCGCCGTGCCGTCGACCACGACCGGGCAATCCATGGCGTTTTGACAAACGCCGTCCGCGGTCGGATCGCACATCACGTTGCCGGAAGGTGCGCCGCCGTTCGTGGCGGGCTCGCCGCCGTTCGTTCCGGGGGTGCCGCCGTTCGTGGCGGGCTCGCCGCCCGCGTTGCCCTTGCCGGCCGTCGGATTGGTCGTGTCGTCGTCATCGTCACCGCTGCAACCGGCGATGCCCACTGCCGTCGCGGTCAATAAGGCCAAAGCTGAGATGATTCGCTTCATGGAAATGCTCCTCGACGATTCAGGCGCGGTTCGTACCGCACCAAGCCCGTCCCCTGACTAGCACCCCCGGTTCAGAAATCGAAGGGCTCGAAAACGCGCCGGTGAAAGCTGCCACATCGCGCTCTTTCTCGAAGCTCGAAGCTCGAGGCTCGAGGCTCGAGGGCTTTCACGGACAGACGGGCTCGTGGAGAGTGTCGGCTACGGCGCGAGCACACCAGGCGTGTGCCGTTCACGAGCACAGGGCAAGACATGAAGTCTGCAGTCTGTTCGAGCGCTCGCGGCTCACCCGCGCGGGTTGACACCGCATCGAGTCGCGTGGGCTGCCAAACCGCAGCCTGAATCGCAGAAGCTTTCGTAGCGGATACCGGTCGCCCTGCGCGATCGAGATTTCTTCACAGGAACCTTCCTGTGAAAATCTCGGAGGCTCCCGGCATGACAGCAGCCCGCCACGCGCTCGTTCGCCTTGGCCGGGGGACGCAACGGAAGCTTCTGCAAGCGATCTGCGGCGCGGCAGCCCACCAAGGTAATGAATCCTCAGCCCGGGCGACGGCTGGCCGGCCCCGGCCCAGGAGCGCGGGCTCTGCCCCACGACGGCGCTCTGCCCCTCCGACCAGGCCACGCCCCACGGCGGCGCCTTGCCTCTGTTTCGGGTTCACGGCGGAGACGGTCTCGGTCCCAGCGTTGCGACCGCCGACGCATTTGCGCTGCAACTGCACTTCCGGCGTTCTATGTCGGGCTTCTCTTCAGTAAGGAGGGCAGGCGAACGAGCGCGAGTTAAGTCACTTGGCGATGAAAGGCGCCGATGTAGTTTTCATAGCGCGCTCATAACTAAATATCGACGCCGCCACGGACGTTGATAGTCGAACGGGCTCCGGCGTACACTCGGACGCTTACGCCTTGGGCTGAGGGCTGACAAATGAAGCAATGGCTTGTCCGACGTGGTTTGCTTGCGATGGTCCCCATCGCGGGTTTGGTGCTCGCGTTTGGTGCTTGTTCCTCCTCAGAAACCAGCCCCGCAGGAGGGCGCGCCGACGGCGCGGGTACCAAAGTTCCCCAGGTCGACGGCGAAGAGCTGAAGACTCTACCCCTAGTCGCCGAGCGTTTTTCGCGCCTGTCCAAGCAGTTCATTCGCGTTCCGCAGCAGCCAATCGAGCCCGCACCCTACAAGTTTCCCCCCGGCATCATTCCGCCCAAACCGGCACCGGCGCGCGAACCGATTCCTTCGACTCCCGTACTGAGCAAAGGCGACGCGCGCAGCTTCATGCGTCAAGGCGAGCGCTTCCGCGCCGAGGTCGACAGCGCGCTCAAGCAAAAGACGATCAGGCCCGCTACCATCGATCTGCCCGCTGCCGCCAACGGCTTCGTGCGCGTGCAGCCTGATGGATCGACGGTCGGCGTCGAGTTCGCGACCAAAGGCGCCCGCAGGCATGCCGAGATCGAAGTCGCCGACGGCACTGCCAGCTACCCCCAGGGTGCCCCCGACGGCGGCGACATCGTTTTCCGCGTAACCGCTGACTCGATTGAAGACTTCGTGGTGCTGAACAGGAAGCCAGCAACCCCGCGGGTCACGTACACGGTCAACGTCGGCGAGGTACCGGGCCTGCGCCTGTACGATAACACGTTGGAGTTTTTGGACGCCAAAGGCGACCCACAGATTCGCGTGAAACCGCCGCGCGTGGTCGACGCAAACGGCACCGTGCACGACGCCACGCTGGCGGTGAGCGGCTGTAAATTCGATGCGAGTGGGCAACTGCCGTGGGAGCGATCGGTGACGGCGCCGGGCGCTGCGCAGTGCGAAGTCAGCGTGAGCTGGAACGACGCCACGGTTGCTTACCCAGCGATCGTCGACCCGGTTTGGGCAACCGCCGGCAGTTTGGCCACTGCCCGTTACCGTGCGGCGGCCGTGCGGCTACCAACGGGCTTGGTCATGACTTGCGGCGGCATCGGCGATCTAGGCATCGCGATCAAGAGCTGCGAGGCGTTCAATCCCGCCGGTGGTGGCGGCGCGGGCACCTGGGCCACGGCGACCGCCATGGGCACGGCGCGCAACGACTTCACCCTGCTCGTGCTCAGCCCGGCGTCGACCGACGTGCTGGCTGTGGGCGGCACCAGCACCTACACCTCCGAGCGCTTGTCGGGCGGAGTTTGGACGGCGTCGACCGGCGACTTTTCCGGCGCGACCGCGGGCTGCCCGAGCTGCACGACCTATTTCAACCCGCAGATGCCGGCGGTGACGAGCGACGGCAACTACGTCGTATTGATCGACTCGTACAACACACCGTACAAGTTCAGCACCGCCACGAACGCGTGGACCGTCGGCACGACCAATCCGGCGCCGATTCAGCCCTACCGCTACAGCGCCCACATCCTACAAATCCCCGGCCAAGCCACGATCATGCGCGTTGGCGGGTACTACAGCAGCACGTATTTCGCCAGCGCCGAGCGCTACAAACCGAGCACGGACTCTTGGTCTACGCCCGGCAACGCCACCAGCATGACCGTGCCGCGCGGCGACGCTGCCACCGCGCTGTTGGATGGCAACCGCTTGATGATCTACGGCGGCTACACGGGCGCGATTTCGTCGCCCACGGCCGAGATCTACAACGGCTCGACCAATACGTGGGCGTTCACGACCGGGCCGCTTCCGAATGGTGGCTCGGCCGGCCAGGGTTACCGCGGCGTGACCGCAGCCTTTCACGGCGCGGGCAAGATGCTCTCCAACAGTGACTCGGGCATGTACATCTACGACCCGGCGGCCGCGGCCACGCCTTGGTCACAGCTGCAGGCCAATAACTTCAACACGCTCGGCTCGTCCGCCAACATTGCGACCGCCGGCTCCAAAGTGCTGATGGTTCCGATCTGGCCTTCCGGGGGACCGTCGGGGCCGCAAACGGCCTGTAAGCTGTTCGACTTCGGTGACAAGGGCTCTGCTTGCTTCGCGACCGGCGAGTGTCAAAACGGCCTGACTTGTGTCAGGGACATCGTCTCGAACCCCAGCAATTACCAGTTTTACCCGGGTATCTGCTGCGACACCGCGTGCACCAATGCGTGCAGCTCGTGCGAAGCCGCGCGCAAGACCAGCGGCGCTGACGGCACCTGTGGCCCGCGCCTAGCCACCGACTACGTCGGAGAAACCGCGTGCCCTTCTTCCGCTGCGAGCAGCTGCGGCTTGAGCGGGTCGTACTGCGATGGCGCAGGCGCCTGCGCCAAGTGGAGTAGCAGCACCCAATGCGGTCCTTCGTCCTGCGTGGATACCGACACCCAGAACAACCAGCGCCTGTGCGACGGCAAGGGGCTATGCGTGGCGCAAACCACCTCCGACTGCACGGCTGGGTATCAGTGCAGCAGCGGCAACGGCGGGTGCTTCACGACTTGCTACAACAGCACCGACTATTGCACCTCGAACTACTACTGCCAGGATTTCAAGGCGCCCTACTACACGTGCCAGCCGAAGAAGAGCAACGGCACGGCCTGCCAGTACACCACCGAATGCGCTACTGGTTTTTGCGTCGACGGCGTGTGCTGCGACAAGGCCTGCAACGGCACTTGTGAGGCTTGCACCAACGCGCTCACCGGCCAAACGACGGGCGCGTGCAAGCCGGTTACGCTAGCGTCCGGCAAGCAGGCGGACTGCTCCGACAGCGGCGTCGCGAACTGCGGTCAGACTGGCTACTGCTCTGGAACGAGCGCTGCCTGCCAGCTTTACGCCTCCGGCACCGTCTGCCAAGCCGCCAGCTGCGCCAGCCCCACCTCGCGCAACATTGCCGACACGTGTAACGGTACCGGCACTTGCAGTGACGCCGGCGTGCAGACCTGCGCTACCGGCTATGCCTGCTTGAGCGGCGCTTGCCAGACGAGCTGCACCGACGACACCGCGTGCGCCTCCGCCTACTTCTGCGACACGGTCGCCAAACAGTGCGTACCCGACAAGACGCAAGGGCAGGCCTGCAACAGCAACTCGGCTTGCAGCGGTAACGCCAACTGCGTGGATGGCGTGTGCTGCGATTCGGCCTGCACCGGCACCTGCCGCTCGTGCTTGAAGAACCGAACGGGCCTGGCCGCCGACGGCGTGTGCGGCAATACCCTGGACGACACCGATCCCGAAAACGAATGCGCGATCGACGTGGGCTACCCCGCTAGCTGCAAAGCGCCCGGCACTTGCGACGGCGCAGGCGCCTGCCGCGTCTACGCCAAGGTCGGCACGGTCGCCAAAGCCAACGTCTGCAGCACCACCACCCTCACGACCACGGGCTGCGACGGCGCGGGCAACTTGGATCCGCGCGATACGCCTTGTTACCCGTACAAATGCAACGTTGCCGGCAACGGTTGTCGCGTATTGTGCGCGACCGACGCCGATTGCACCGGGGACGCCTTCTGCAATCCCAGCGGCAGTTGCGTCGGTCAAAAGCCAGACGGCACCGAGTGCCTGAACGACAACGAGTGCGGGAGCAAGCACTGCGCCAACGTCGGCAAGGAGCCCAAGTCTCCCGACACCGGTGCAGGCGGCGATGGCGCTGGCGGGGCGGCCGGCAACGACGACCCCAGTGACGCTCCTGGTGTGTGCTGCAACACCGCCTGCGACAACAACTGCGAAGCTTGCAAGAAATCCATCAAGGGTGAAGGTACGGACGGCACGTGCGGCCCCGTGAAGGACCACACCGACCCAGCCGGCGACTGCGGCTTCGTCCTTCCCTGCGGACACAACGGTGAGTGCGACGGCGATCGTCACTGCCGGAACGTCCCCGGCGGAGCGGCATGCGGCGCCACCAAGTGCGTTGGCAACTCCGTTCAAGGCCAGCGCTGCGACGGCTTGGGCGCTTGCATCAACAACGACGGCACCACGGCGTGCGCTCCTTACGTGTGCCGTGACGTGAGCGGCGCCGAGCAATGCACCAACCCGTGCGCGGACGACAACGACTGCGCTGACGGCTACTTCTGCAGCGAAATGGCGTGCAAGAAGAAGCTGGCCAACGGCAAGCTGTGCGCCACGAGCGGCATCTGCAACTCGGGCTTCTGCGTCGACGGCTTGTGCTGCGACGTGTCGTGCAACGGCCAATGCGAAGCCTGCGACTCGGCCGGTAACGAGGGTATTTGCACGGCCGTCAAAGGCGACCCGCACGGTACTCGCGTCAAATGCGACCACGCCGGTGAAGAGTGCGGTGGTCAGTGCGACGGCGTGAACTCGGCGGCTTGTAAGTACAAGCCTAACGGTGACGCCTGCGGCACCCCTACCTGCAACAACGACCTGGCAAGCTCCTCGGCTTGCAACGGTCAGGGTGAGTGCAAGGCCAACAAGAACACCGAGTGCTCGCCGTATACCTGCGGCACCGACGACACCTGCCTCGAGCGCTGCGAGCAGGACGCCGATTGCACGCAGGGCTATGCCTGCGACGAAACCACGCAGCGCTGCTTGCCGTCGGCCTCCGCCGCGACCTGCTCCGAAGATCGCTTGGTTTCGCAGGGCCAGAACGGCGCCGACACGCCGTGCAAGCCGTTCTTGTGCGTGCCGGCCAGCGGTACGTGCGCCGTGTCTTGCGCGTTCACCACCGACTGCTCGCCCGACTTCGTGTGCGAGCCTTCCACCAAAACCTGCCTGCCCGCGCCCGCGGATAGCGGCGGGTCCGATGACACCTCGTGCGCTTGTCGCGCTGCCGGTGCAGCGCCCAAGAGCCCGGGTTACCTGGCGCTGGCGGCGCTGGGCGTCGCGTTGACGGGTCTCCGTCGCCGCCGACGCTCGCGAAAGCCTGCCCCTACTTCGGCCTCGCCTCGCGGCTCGGCCTCAGCTACCCAACCGTCCGAGTAAGCAGATGTCGACGATCGATCAGTACAACGTCACCCCGCCCCCCGACCTCCCCCCGCCCGATCCGCTGATCGGTACGGTAATCGCCGAAAAGTACGAGCTCATCCGCCTGTTGGGCCAAGGCGGCATGGGGGCCGTGTACGAAGGACGCAACGCTTCGACGTTGAAGCGCTGCGCCGTGAAGGTGCTCGTGTCGGCCGAGATGGCGAGCAGCGGCGAGGCCGTCAAGCGCTTCTTCCGCGAGGCGCGCGCCTCGAGCGTGCTCGAGAGCGATCACATCGTTCAGATCTTCGACTCCGGCTCCGATCCCAAGACGGGCTTTCCGTACATGGTGATGGAGCTGCTGAACGGCCAAGATTTGGAGCATGTGCTGCGCGACAAGGGCGCGCTGCAGCCGCTGGTCGCGGCCAAGCTGATGTTGCAGGCCGCCATGGGCTTGGCCAAGGCGCACGACCAACACACGGTTCACCGCGACATCAAGCCCGCCAACATTTACCTGACGCGCCGCGAGAGCGGCGAGCTGGTGGTCAAGATCCTCGACTTTGGCATCGCCAAAGTGAAGATGGAGAAATTTTCGGAGACTTCGGCCGGCCTGACGCGCGACGGCAGCATGCTGGGCACGCCGCTGTACATGTCGCCCGAGCAAGCCAAGGGCGCGCCCAACATCGACGTGCGCAGCGACGTGTGGTCGTTGGGCATCGTGCTGTACGAGCTGCTCAGCGGCGCCTTGCCGTACGCCGACGCCAATTCGCTCGGTGAGCTGATGGTCGCGATCATCACCGCTGATTTGCCGCTGATTCAGGACAAGGCGCCGTGGGTTCCGCCGGAGTTGGCCGAAATTACCCATCGTGCCATTTCGCGCGACATCAACCGTCGCTTCCAGAGCGCCGGTGAGCTGCGCGACGCTCTGTCGGCCATCGTGCCCGACGGCGCGCGCATCACGCCGGACATGCTGCAGGGCATCGATCCGAATCATCGCGCCTACGTGGCGCCGCGCTTGCAGATGACCGACGACGGCATGCTGCGCGCGACCACGCGCACCGGCCTGGCGGTCACCCAAATGGGGCCGCCCAAGAAGAAGAGCAACGCCGGCGTGCTGGCCGCCATCATGGGTGGCGTGATCGTGCTCGGCGGCGTCGCGGCCGGCATGGTGCTGACCCGAAAACCGCAGCCCGATCCGAACGCCGCTTCACGCCCCGAGCCGCCGCCCATCATCAAGAGCGTGATCGTCACCGAGCGCGTCACGGCCGAGGTCGAGAAGAAGACGTTCGACTTGATCGTGGCGGCGCCGGCCGACGTGGTGGTCACGGTCGATGATCAACCCGCGACGCTGAGCGGCGACAAGCTGACCATCACCGGCGCGCCGGGCGCGACCAGGCGGTTGAAGCTGACACTGGGAGATCAGGTTCAAGAAGCGACGGTTGCCATCACCGAAGGTGGCTTGTTGCCGCCGCGGCTCGAGCTGAAAAAGGCGCTGATCGCCGCGGCGCGCCCCGCCGGTGGCCCGGCCAAGCCTGGCGCCGCAGCGGAAAAGCCCGGCGCCGCGAAGCCCGCGGACGCGCCCAAGCCGGTGAAGAAGCCGCAAGTCGACAACGGCATGGACGAGTTCAAGTAAGCCCCAGCGCGCTCGAGGTTGGTTGGTCATGCGAATGAAGGGTGAAGCTCTATGAGTCTGTCGCGACTACGGTGGCACAAGCACGTACTTTGGGCGCTGTGCGTGACTTACCCGGCCGCGCTGTTTGCGCAAGCGGCCGCGCCGGAAGCGGCCGCACCCGACGACCCCGAGAAGCGCAAAGAAGAAGCCAAGGTCCGCTTTCAACGCGGCCTCGAGCTCGTGCAAAACGAGAGCTGGGACGCCGCGCTCGCGGAGTTCTTGGCCTCCCGCAAGTTGTTCCCCACGCGCGTGGCGTTGAAGAACGCCGCGCTCTCGCTGCGCCAGCTGAAGCGCTCCGTGGAAGCGCTCGCCATGTACAACGAGCTGCTCACCACCTTCGGCGCCTCGATTCCGCCGGAAGAGCGCAAGACGATCGACGACGCGGTTGCCCAGCTGAAGCAAGCGGTGGGTGAAGTTCAGGTCAACAGCGACCAACCCGGCTCGACCGTCGTGATCGATGGCCTGCAACAGCCGGGCGTGACGCCGATGACGCCCATTGGCGTGAACGCGGGCACGCACACCGTGCGAATCGCCAAAGAAGGCTACGAAGCCTTCGAAGCGCAGGTACTGGTCGCGGGCGGTCAACGTGAGGCCGTGAACGGCAAGCTCAAAGCCCTCAGCACCGTCGGCCGCTTGGTGGTGCGAGAAGCCGCCGGCAAAACGTTGGACGTCGTCGTCGACGGCGCCGTCGTCGGCAAGACGCCGCGCTACGAGGGCGTGCTGTCGGTGGGCGCGCACACCGTGTTCTTGAAGGGCGAAGGCAATTTGGGCACCGCGCCCAGCCAAGCCAGCGTGAAAGAGAACCAGGCGGCCACGCTGACGCTCTCGGCCGTCGAGCTCGACGCCGAGATTCGCATCGAGCCCGTACCGGCCAACGCCAGCGTGTTCGTCGACGGCGTGCAGATCGGCAACGGCGTCTGGGAAGGGCGCCTGCAAAGCGGCGCGCACGAGATCGAGATCGCCGGCGAAGGCTTCGTTGCGTACCGCAAGAGCATGGCGCTGACCAAAGGGAAAAAAGAGGTCGTCAAGGTGCGGTTGGAGCGCGACCTGTCCAACCCGATGTGGAGCGCCGGCTTCGTGCCGCACTTTTATGCCGAGGTTTTTGGCGGCGCCATGCTGGCGCCGATTGGCGGCTTCGGCGGCGGCGCCGACAAGGCCTGCGGCGACGGTGACTGCAGCAGCAAGCCATTTCCGCTCGGATTCGTGGCGGGCGCGCGCGGCGGCTATCAGTTCAAAAAGGGCTTCAGCGGCGAGCTCGGCGTCGGCTTCATGTACATCGGCGAGAAGATGACGCGCAAGAACGTCATCGCCACCCAAGAGCAAGCCGGCGCGACGCTGACGAGCCCCAAGTACAACGACGAAACGACGCTGGCCGGTCCGTTCGTCGAGCTGTCCGCCGCCTACACCATGCTCGACAAGACCCCGCTCACCTTCCGCTTGGGCGGCGGCGTCGCGCGCGCGAAGGCCAAGTTCAAGAACGGTGGCGAGTTCACGGGCGACGTCCCCCACGACTGCGCGGGTTGGCCCGACACGTGCGACGACACCGAAACCGTGACCGTCTCCAAGCAGATCTCGATCGCCGAAAAGTCACCGATCATGATCGTGCCGTTCGCGGCCCCCGAGGTGCGCATCGGCTACCGCGTGGCCAAGAAGGTCGTGCTCGACTTCGGCATCACCTTCTTCATCATGATCCCCCCCCAGACCGAGCGGCAGCCCGCCGCCGGTGGCGGCAGCTTTCAGCTCCCGAACGACAAGGGCCGACAAGCGCCCGTCGGCACCGTCACGGGCTACGCGACCACACCGACGTCACAAAATGGCCCGATCGCTACTTTGCCCCACGAAGACGGCTTCGGCGTGATCCTAGCCATTGTGCCCAGCATTTCCGGGCATTTCGATTTCTGAGCGTCTTGCGGCGTGCGGCTTCGGCGAAGCCGTCGGTGAGCCGTCGCACCAGGCTTCGGACATCTAACATGTATGGATCGTTGTCAGCGGCGTCAGCAGATCGAATCGCGCCGGCCGAAGCGGCGTTTGCCTGCTGCGCTGCTCGCGGCGTTACTAACCGCCCCGCTCGCGAGCGCCTGCAGCTCTGATGAGACCTGTGACGCCGAACAAAGTTGTGGCTCCCCTGGCGGCTCGGCGGCATCAGGCGCCAGCGGCAGCTCGTTTGGCGTAGCCGGGGGCGGGAGCGGGGGCACAGGGACGCTCGGAACCGCCGGCGGCATGAACGTCTCGAATCAAGCGGGCGCAACCAACGCCAGCGGAGGGGTGGCCGGGATCGGCGGCAATGCGGGCAACGCGGGCAACGCGGGCAGCGCGGGCAGCGCGGGCGGCGCGGGCAGCGCGGGCAAGCCGGGCACGGGGGGTGGCGGTGCGTCGGGCGTCGGGGGTACGAGCTCTGCGGGCACGAGCGGCGCCGGAGGCACGGGTTCGGTCGACCCTTACGCGAGCGCTCGCCAGACCTGCGTCGATCGCGTCAACACCCTGCGCGCCACCAAGGGTCTGGGCCCGATTCCGCGGCTGCCTTCGGCGGAAAAATGCGCCGATGGCCAGGGCAAAAAGGACTCTGAATCCGGCACCGCTCACAGCGCCTTCAACGATTGCGTCAACCAGGTGCAGGGTTGGACGAGCGTGGCGCAGAATGAATGCCCCGGTTACGGCAGCGTCGCCTCCACCCTGAGCACGTGCATCGATCAGATGTGGGCCGAGGGCCCGGGCGGCGGCCACTACGACAACATGGTCGGTGGCTCGGCCTTCATGGCCTGCGGCTTCTACACGACCCCTGGCGGCAAAGTCTGGATGATCCAAGACTTCTGGTCCAAGTAAGCTTTTGGCGCTATTTCGCGGTGGTGATTCCGGAGGAGCAGCCGACTCTGTTCAAGCTGCCGCCGCGCGTCGTGGAGGCTGCGGCCGCGCACGCCGAGCACCGAGCGCTGCGAGAGCAGCTGGCGGCGGGGCTTCGCCTCGGCACCATGTCGTGGTCGTTCCCGGGTTGGCGCGGCTTGGTGTACGGCGACAGCGCCGACCCCAAGCTCTTGGCCGACGCGGGCCTCACCGCTTATTCGCGGCACCCACTGCTGGGCACGGTGGAAATCGATCGCTCATTTTACGAGCCGCTGCCGGCTCGCTATTTCGAGGCGCTCACCCAGCAAGTGCCGTCGGATTTTCGCTTCTTGGTCAAGGCCCACGAAGATTGCTCGCTGGTGCGCTTTCCGGGTCACGCCCGTTACGGCAAAAAACAGGGCCAAGACAACGCGCGCTTCCTCGACGCCAGCTACGCCACCGACGCGGTCGTGGGGCCGAGCGTCGAAGGTTTGGGCGCCAAGCTCGGCGCGATCTTGTTCCAGTTTCCGCCGCAAGACCCGGGTACGCCGTCGGAGTTTGCCGAGAAGCTCTTCGGGTTCTTGCAGCGCCTGCCGCGTGGCGTCGCGTACGCGGTCGAAATTCGCAACGCTGAGCTTTTCACCCCGGCTTACGCGAACGCCTTGGAAAGCGCCGGCGCGCTGCACGCGCACAACGTGTGGGGCAACATGCCCTCGGTGCTGCAACAGGCTCGCCTGATTCCGCCGGCCGCGCGCCGCCCGTTGATCGTGCGCTGGTTGATGCGCCGGGGCGATGACTACGAGGGCGCCCGCTCGCGATTTCTGCCATTTTCTCGGCTCGTCGAACCTGATTTCACCAACCGTCGTGACATCGCCACGCTGCTCGCCAAAGCCTTGGCCCACGACGTGCCGGCGTTCGTCGTCGTCAACAACAAGGCCGAAGGCTGCGCGCCCGCGACCATCATCGAGCTTGCCCGCGAGATCATCGCGCTCGAGCCGCGGCCGTGAGCCGGTCGGGAGCGTGGCTTGGTCGGGGAGCTATCCCGCGCCGAGCGGACATGGCAAAACGCGAACGTGCCCGGGCTACCGCTGACCTTGAGCTACGATGCGCCCGTCGAATGTCCGGCGCAGGAAGTGCTGCGCAGCGCCGTCGAAAATTTGGTGACCAGCGAACGTACGCGCCCGCTTTCGGTGCGCGTAGTCATCAGCAAAGTGGCCGATTCCTACCAAGCTAGCATCGACACGGCCGGCGGCTCGCCGCGCGTGCTTCGCGGCTCGACCTGCAGCGAAGTCGTGGAAGGAACGTCGGTAGTTCTTGCGCTGGCAGTGACGCCGCAGGGACGCGCGGCCAACGGAGCGAAGCCAGTGCCAGCGCTCGGAACACCACGGCGCAGCTCAGCGCTTGCCGCTCGCCAAACACGTGGCATCGTCGGCGCATCCACCAGGGGTGACGTGGGAACACTGCCGCACGCCACGCTCGGCTTCGGCGGGCAGCTGGGGCTCGAGCGTAGCCGCTGGTCGACCTACTTGGCCGGCAGCTATTGGATGACCGCGCAGGGCAACCTGCCGAGCGAGCCCGCGCTGGGCGGCAAGTTTTCGTGGTGGACCGGAGCCATCACGGGCTGCGGCGCACCGGTGAGCGGACCCTTACGACTAGACATTTGCGCTGGCGCTGAGCTCGGCCTGTTGTCTGGCGTGGGTACCGGCCTATTGTCTGCGCCAAAGAATCCGAGCACGGCTTGGGCTGCCGTGACCGCGAGCTTCGGCGCCAGGTGGGCGATTTCAGGCGGCTTTCGCTTGCAAGCCAGCTTCGGCCTGGCGGTTCCGTGGCTCGGTCGGCGTCCGTTCACGCTCAATGGCGCCCCTGTCCATGAACCGGCCGCCGTCGCCGCTCGGGCGGAAGCGGGCCCCGAGCTCGTTTTTTGAACGGATCACGAGCCCGGTCACAATGGCAGAGGTGCCGATGATCCAGCCCCGCCTTCAGCTGACCATTGGTCTGGTCTCACAGCTGCCCGCCCGTCAAGCCTGGTTTCTGGCGAGGATTTCGCGAGGACCGGAGCGGAGCGTACTTGCGTACGTGAGCACCGGACCGGAGCGAAAACGAAGCCAGAAGCCAGGATCGGCGGGCGTGCTCAGCAGCAATAAATGAGACCAATGACAAGCCGCCTTCAGGAGTCGCTCGCAGCGGCGTCCCCCGCGGCGCGGTCTATGTCGACGTTTCGAGCCATCTACGACGAGTACTTTGCGTTCGTGTGGCGCATGCTGTGGCGCTTGGGGGTATGGCCGGGCAGCGTCGCCGACGCCGCGCAAGACGTGTTCGTCGTCGTGGACCGACGGCTTTCGGATTTACACGGTCCCGAGCTGGCACAGAGCTTCATCTACGGCATCGTCGTGCGCGTGGCCGGCGACTACCGCCGCGCGCAGCGACGCAAAGGCCTGGTCGGCGCGGCCGACGCCGAACAGCTGCCGGACAATGCGGCCCCGGACGCGCATCAACGTGTGGAACACAAACAAGCCCTCGCGCTCCTCGATCGGCTGTTGGACCAGCTGGACGAAAAGCGGCGCGAGGTACTGGTACTGGTCGAGCTCGAAGAAATGAGCGTGCCGCAGGTCGCCGCGCTTTTGGGCGCAAACACGAATACCGTCTACACCCAGCTACGCCGCGCTCGCCAGGACTTCGAACGAGCGCTTGGGCGTCATCGCGCGCGCGAGCGGAGGCAACCATGAACGACATGAAAGAAGACGCCCGAAGTTTGTTCGACATCGCGCGAAGCGCGCACGAGCCGACTTCGCGCGAGCACGAACGGGTGCTGCGCGGCGTGCTCGCGCGAGGCGCCATCGTCGCGGGCGTGACGAGTGCCAGCGTCGGGTCGGCGGCAGCCAAGGGGCTGTTGGCGACGAGTCGAGCCGCTTCTACGCTGAAAATTCTGGTCGGATTTGCGATTTTTGGTGCAACCGGCGTTGCCGCGTATCGAGTCGCGACAGCAGAGCGCGTGCCGGCGGACGTTCAGGCGGCGTTGCCCCGTGCCAGCACGCACGACAATGGGCCAAAGCTCGTGCGCCCACTCGACCAGCCAGCGGCGGTACCGCTGGCGGCCGCTGCCGAGCCGAGCTCGAACGCACTGCCCCAATCGCGCGCTCCGTCGTCAGCAGGCGTGACCGCACGCGTCGTCGAACGACCCGAGCACGAGCTGGCGGAAAAAGCCGCCCCAGTCGACGAACGCGCGCTGGCGCAGTCGCCAGCTACTTTGCATCCAGCCGCTCCTGCGCCGGCAGCTACGCAAAGCTTTGCAACCAGCGCGCCGCCGAGCGCAGCGACCAGCGCGCCTGCGAGCGCCGTCACGCTGACCCGCGAGGCGCGCGCGCTCGCCGACGTGCAACGCGCGCTTCGCGAGGGGCGGAGCACGGAAGCCCTGGCCATGCTCGTCGCTCAGAATCGCGAGTTTGCAGGTGGCGCGCTCGGCCAAGAAAGAGAGGCCGCACGCATCATGGCCCTGTGCGCCGCCGGTCGCGTGGCAGAAGGCCGCCCGGCGGCCGAGCGCTTCTTGACCACGAACCCGGGCTCGCCGGTCGCGACCCACATTCGCAGTAGCTGCGGCGTGCCGTGATCGATCGCCGTTCGGCGCTTTTCCGAACGGATCGTCGAGGGTACGGCAATTGCCACACAGAAGCTTAGTTTGGAGGAGATCCGTCATGCCGAAGAACATTGCAAAACTGGGGCTGTATTGGCTGGCCTCGGCGGCGGTCGCGCCGCTGTTGGTGGCCGCCTGCGCAGGTACCCCGCTGTCGCTCGGCGACACCGCGGGAGCCGGCGGCAAGGATAGCTCTGCGGGCTCCAGCGCCAGTGGCGGCTCCATGTCGGGCGGCAGTAGCTCGGCCGGCGCCGGAGGGAGCTCGCAAGAGACGTGCGAGAAGTCTGCGTGCGGCCCCCAGCTGGGCTTGCTCAACCAACTTTGTGCCGATGGCTCCATGTCAGGCCCGACCGGGCGCTGTCTCAAGAGAGCCAACGACAGCTGCGGTTGGGAAGTCCTTGAATGCCCCCCGGACGGAATAGGCGCGGGCGGCGATGCCAGCGCGGGCGGCTCGAGCGCGGGCGGCTCGAGCACGGGCGGCTCGAGCACCGGCGGCGCTCCCGGCGGGCCTTGCGGCGGAAAGACCTGCACCGTCGATCAACGTTGTTGCGGCCCTGCTGAGTGTGGCCGCTGCGTGCCCGCGGCGAGCGGGCAATTCTGCCCGGACATGTGTCCTAGCGGCGGCGGCGGCGCGGGCGGCAGCGGCGGAGCGCCGGACTGCAGCCAACTGCTCGCCGAGGTGACCAAGACCCAAGCCGTGGCGCAAACCTGCAATCCGGCTTCAGCCAAGCCCACGTCCGAATGTGCGGGCTCACTCGAAGGTCTGTGCTGCGCGATCGGAGTCGAATCGGCGGATATGACCTCGTCGGCCAACGCGGCGTACTTGAGCGCCTTGAAAGCCTACAACGACAAGCCCTGCGTTTATCAATGCCCAAAAGTTGCGTGCTTCGAGCCCAAGGTCGGCGACTGCCAGGCAAGCAGCGCCTCGAGCGGAAAGTGCGGTCCCTAGCCGCCGCGTCCGCCCGACCTGCGACGTCTTAGTTCGCGCTCGCCCACAAACGCGTGATGATTTGCTCGACGTTGAGCGTCGTGTCGGAGGCTTGTACGATCGCGCGCCACTCGTCCGGCATGGCCAGCTGGGCTTCGGGCGGCGGCTCGCTACCGATGGAGAACACCAGCGCCAGCGCCACGGGGCCGTCCCGCACTTCGAGCGGGCTCACCTGCGCCGACAGCTCGCGTAGCTGCTCTTGCTCGTCGTTGGAAATATTGCCTTCGTCGGTGGCGAGCCAAAGCTGCATGCGGCGCTCGGGGCCGAGCGCGATGCTCAGGGTACGCGCGGCCGGCGCCACGCTGTCGTCGTAGCGCTCGCGCAGCAGATTCTGAAGCGAAGTCAGCAGTGAGCCGATGGCTTCGGCTCCGCCCGGCACGCGGGCGCTGATGACGTGCTCGGGTTGGAGCAAAGTGACGCCAAGCAACTGGAACATCTGGTCCTTGCTCAGACCGACGCGAGCGCCGATTCGAGCTCGCCGAGCGCGTGGGTGTCGTGTTTGCGCGAGGCGACGGCGACGCCGGCTTCGAGCCAGGTGCGCGCTTCGGTGGGGCGGTTCGCGTCGATCAGGGTTTGACCTGCCATGAGGTACATCGCGACGTAGTCGGGATCCTTTTCCTTCAGCTTGGTAAAGGTGGCGATGGCATCGTCGACGCGGCCTTCTTTGCGGTACTCCATGCCAAGCCCGTAGAAGGCGAACGAATCAGCCGTGGGGGAAGAGCAGTGTTGTTCCAGAAACGCCAAACGCTTGTTCATGCAGGCTCCAAAAACTCGAGCAGAATCCGCTTTTCGCCGAAGCCGGGGAAGTTGGCAACGACGCTCGGTTTCATGCCACCTTCCACGCTTTTGACCACGCCTTCGCCGAAACGCACGTGCCGCACGTGGCTGCCGGGCCGCACCGCTTGCCCGTCACCGCTGCCGCTGTCTTGACTGTACTCGTCGCGTTCGATGACGCGCGCGCCCGGTGCCAACGGTGCGCTGGGCTTCGAGCCTCCACCGATACCGCTGCCGGTGTAGCGCTGGCCCGTGAAGCTGTCGCCGCTTTTGTTGCGGTAGCCGCCCGGCGAATAGCCGCCGACGTAGCCGGCTCCGTAGCGGCTACCTGGACTCGAGCTACCGCCGTAGCTGCTACCGCCGTAGCTGGACGAGCGAGCCGCGCGCGCCGAGCCCTCGAGCTTGATCGCGTCTTCAGGCAGGTCGGCGAGGAACTGGCTGCGGTCGAGATAGCGAGTTTGGCCGAACAAGGTGCGGCTGCCGGCGTACGTGATGGTCAGGCGGCGACGCGCGCGCGTGATGGCGACGTAGGCTAGACGTCGCTCTTCTTCGAGCTCTTCCTCTTCACCGCTGGCGATGCCGCGGTACGGAAACATCTCCTGCTCCATACCGGTCAAGAACACCGCGTCGAACTCCAAGCCCTTGGCGGAGTGCACGGTCATCAGCGACACCATCGGGCCGTTCTTTTGCGAGTCGATGGCAGCGACCAACGAAACCCGCTCCAAATAGCCGGACAAGCTGGGCGTCTCACCCGACTGTTCGGCTTCTTCTTCGTATTCTTGAATCGAGCCGACGAGCTCTTCCAAGTTGCCGAGCCGGGCGTCGCTTTCGGCGCTGTCTTCTTTGCGCAAAAGCTCGCGGTAGCCGGTGACTTCCAAGATGTGGCCGCACAGCTCACTCGGGGCGAGCCGCGTCGCTTCCAGCTGAATGCCTTCGATCAGCGTCTTGAACGCGCCAAGCTTCTTGTTGGCGGCGGTGCCCAGCTCGCGCTGAGCTTGAGAGATGGCGTCGAACGCGCACGTCGAAGACTCGCTGGCGACGTTGAGCAGGTGCTCGACCGTCTTGTCACCGATGCCGCGCGCGGGCGTGTTGATGACGCGCGCCAAGTCGGCGTCGCTCTGCGGGTTGACGGACAAGCGCAGGTACGCGAGCAAATCTTTCACTTCGGCGCGCTCGAAGAACTTCATGCCGCCGATGATTTGGTACGGCACGTTGCCGCGCCGCAGCGCCTCTTCCAGCGTGCGCGACTGGGCGTGGACACGGTAGAAAATCGCGATGTTGTTGGCGGTGGTGCCGCGCGACAGCTCGGCTTGAATACCGCGCAGCACGTGGTCGGCTTCCTCGCGCTCGTCCATCACTGCGCGCACGCGCACCGGATCGCCCGCGGGCGCGTCGGTCCACAGCTCTTTCGGCTCGCGCTCGCGCGACGGCTCGATCACGCCCAAGGCGGCCTTGACGATGTTGGCCGTCGAACGGTAATTCTGCTCGAGCTTGATGACCTGGGCCCCGCCGAAATCGTGCTTGAAGCTGCGGATCAAGCGCACGTCGGCGCCGCGCCAGCGGTAAATGGACTGGTCGTCGTCGCCGACGACGCACAAATTACGGGTGTGCTCCGAAAGCGCGCGCACCAGTCGATACTGAATCAGGTTGGTGTCCTGAAACTCGTCGACCAACACGTGCATGAAGCGCCCGCGCAAGTCGGCCCCCGCCTGACTGTCCGGATCTTCGACCAGCCGCGTCATCTTCAAGATCAGGTCGTCGAAGTCGACCGCGTTGGCCAGGCCGAGCGCCTGCTCGTAGCGCGTGAACACCTCGAGCACGACGTCGGTCTGCCGCCCCAAGAGCTTCGATTCTTGCGGCCCGCGGCCTTCACTCTTTTCGGCGCTGATGGCCGCCAGAATCGCCTTGGGGGCAAACTGCCGCTCGTCATAGCCCAGCTCGCGCAGCGCGCGCGTGACCACGGCCTTTTGGTCGGAGCCGTCGTAAATGACGAAGTCGCGCTTGAGCCCCACCGCGTCGTGGTAACGTCGCAACAAACGCGCACACACCGAATGAAACGTGCCGATCCACAGATCGCGCGTCACCTCGGGCGAGGTGAGGCGAGTCAGCCGCTCGCGCATCTCGGCGGCGGCCTTGTTCGTGAACGTCACCGCCAAGATGCGATAGGGCGGCACGCGGTTCGCCAACAAATTGGCGATGCGATAAGTGATGACGCGGGTCTTGCCGCTGCCGGCGCCGGCGAACACCAGCAGCGGCCCATCCACGTGGGCGACGGCCTGCTTCTGTGGATCGTTCAGCTCGGGCATCGATATCTGGCAGTCTCGGTGACACCGCGCGGGCGCTGGCGCAAGCTTCGCGTCGCCGCCGGGCAGGCGAGGGGAAAG